>Ga0164243_10004531_pt1 | contig 21721 bp, 28 predicted proteins | sample OricompcompostOP_FD_108781 | JGI IMG/M metagenome (GOLD analysis project Ga0164243, IMG submission 108781) | Organic Plus compost microbial communities from Emeryville, California, USA - Original compost - Organic plus compost (OP) | ecosystem: Engineered > Solid waste > Mixed feedstock >...
CTGCAGTCCGCCTTCGAGCGCAACGGCCTGAAGCGGATCAGCCCCGCGCGCGGCGACCGGTTCGACCCGCACCTGCACCAGGCGATGATGGAGCAGGACGACGCGGAGGTGGATCCGGGCGCCATCGCCCAGACCATGCAGGCCGGCTACGAGCTGTTCGGCCGCGTCGTCAGGCCCGCCATGGTGGTGGTCGCCGCCAAGCGCGCCGGCGCCTCCGAAGGGGCCGGCTCCAACCCCTACGCACAGGCCGGCGGCGCCGGCGCGGGAGGGGCAGTGGACACAAAGGCTTAGGAGCGAAAACTTGCCGCGGCCTTTGCGCCGTTGGGGGGTTGATCGGGACCGCGCGCCGGAATATGTGTCCGCCCCTCGCCGCCGCTTGCGGCCGGCGGGGACATGACCTCGGGGCTATAGCTCAGCTGGTAGAGCGCTTGAATGGCATTCAAGAGGTCAGCGGTTCGACTCCGCTTAGCTCCACCATGAAGCCCTCGCGGGAGACCGCGGGGGCTTCCTCATTTCGGGCTCACTCGGCGGCGGCGGGCGGCGCCTGACGCGCGGCCAGGGCCTTGCGGCGGAAATTGTCCGCCATCCTCAGATAGTGGCGCTTGAACTTGCCCATGCTGAGCTCGTCGACGAAGAAGTCGATCGAGACGGCCCGCCGGCCGTAGAAGATCTGGTGGGCCACCTGGCGGCTGTCCACGGCCCAGACCTCGCCGGGGTCGAAGTAGACGACGTGCCGCGGCTGCTGGTCCCACCAGACGTTGGAGCGTCCGCCGAAGGCGGCGGCGTTCACCGCGTTCCGGACGTCGCCGGGCGATCCGGCCGCCAGCACCTCCGTGGGCACGCGGTCGCCGAAGCGCTCGAACATGTCCTCGATGGTGAAGCCCGTCGTCCAGATCCGCGGCTGGGCGTCCAGGTTGATGAACAGCCGCGCGAAATGGTCCGGGAGGTCGGTCGCGTAGGTATCGACGTGCAGGTTCTCGTTGCGGACGGTGTTCAGCCGCCAGACCACCTGCCGCTTGACGAAGCGGTAGCCGCCGAACAGCCGCTCGTAGACCGGCAGGACCTGCTCGTAGAGGCGCACGATCTCGCGCTTGAGCCGGCGCTGCAGCTCGGGCGGCAGGTCCGCGTCGCGCAGCCGGCGGTCGAGCAGGGGGTCGTCGGACGGATCGCCCTCGGCGGGCGAGGAGGACAGCTTCTTCAGCTTCGGATGGCCCTCGGTGGGCAGGGCGGCCCAGAAGTCGTGGTCGATGTCGAACCTGAGGTTCGGGAAGGTCAGCACCTGGGCGTGTTCGTAGGGGTGGACGATCGAGGGGACCTGGTCGAGGGCCATGTCCGCCCGCACCCCTTTGACGTTCCTGAAGTAGTCGGGAAGCCTGGGGTTCTTGAAGATGACCGGCAAGGCCGCCTCTCGACTCGCGTCCTGGAACGTGCGGCCCCTGTCTAGCGGATGGACCCGGGCGGGTCGACAACGCCCTTGAACCTCAGCCGTGAGGCGCCCATGTCCTGTGGGCGCCGCAAGGTCGGGGCGCCGCTCCAGGGTCCCGCCGGGCGGACGAAGTCGCTTCCAGCGAGGGCTTCGCCGATGACCAGGACGATTCTGTTCGACAGTCCCTTCTTGCTCGGCTTCGAGCGCACGCGCTCCCTGGCCGAACGGGCCGCCAAGGCCGCCGCCGAGACCTATCCGCCCTACAATGTCGAGGAACTCGGCGAGGGCCGCCTCAGGATCACCCTGGCGGTGGCGGGCTTCCCGCCCGACCAGCTGCAGGTCACCGTCGAGGACAACCAGCTCATCGTGGCGGGCCGGCGGGAGGGCGAGGCCAGGGACGGCGACGGCGACCGGGCCTATCTGCACCGCGGCATCGCGGCCCGCGGGTTCGTCCGCTCCTTCGTCCTGGCCGACGGGATGGAGGTCGAGAGCGCCGTGCTCGAGCACGGACTGCTGCACATCGACCTGCTGCAGAGGGAGCCCGAGAAGCTGGTCAGGCGAATTCCCATCAGGTCCGCAGGCTGAACCGGCGGCGGACTGGTACGTTTGTGTTTCCCAGGAGGTGGTCGCAATGACACCGAACCTTACAACAGAAGACTTTGCTGCTCTCGGCGCGCCGAACCTGGTTTATGTCCGCCCCGTGAAGGCCAAGGAGATCCTTGGCGCCGCTTCGGTGGAGGCCGAGGGAGGCTTCGAGCTCGATCCGGACCAGACGCTCTACGCCGTCCACAGGGCCGACGGGGCGCGCCTCGCGGTCATGGTCGACCGGGAGTCGGCGATCGCCGCGGCCCTGGCGCACGAGCTGGCGCCGGTCTCCGTCCACTAGACCTCATCCCTCATGGGGCCTGACGGCCGCCGCCCGGCCTCAGGCGGCGGTGGCCGTGGGGTCCTGAACCAGGAGCGCGTGCAGCGCATCCTGGGTGCGCGCCTGCCGGAGCTGTTCGCGCAGGTCCGGACGGCGCAGGGCGCGGGCAACCCGCGCCAGCGCCCGCAGGTGCTGGGTGCGCGCCTCCGCCGGCGCCAGCAGGGCGAACACGAGGTCCACGGGCTGGTCGTCCACCGAATCGAAGTCGACGGGGCTCTCCAGCCGCACGAACACCCCCCGGACGCGGTCGAGCCCCTTCAGGCGCGCATGCGGCACCCCGACGCCCGAGCCGACGCCGGTGGAGCCCTCCTCCTCGCGCGCCAGCAGGGCGTCCAGCACCTCCGACGCCTTCAGACCGTACAGGCGCGCAGCCGCTTCGGCTGCGACGCTCAGGGCCTGCCGCTTGGTGCTGGCCGTCGCCCTCGGGATGATGGCGTGACGATCCAGCAGGTCACCGATATCCATGCGCCCTCCGGCGTCCCCCGCAATCCGCCGCCCGGTCCAATACGCGAACGCGTGGAAGGTTTCGTGACCTTCTAGGCGCCCGCGCCGGCCAGGGGTCTTGTCCGCTCGGGGTCGATCCACCCGATGTTGCCGTCGGAGCGGCGATATACCACGGAGAGTCCGCCGTGGGCCGCGTTTCTGAACACGATTGTTTGAGATTCGGTCAGATCGAGCTCCAGGACCGCCATGGAAACGGTCATGGTCTTGATCGGCGCCTGGGTCTCGGCGATCACCACCCCGGCCGGCGGCTCGTGGGCGCCGGGGGCGTCCCCCTCCCAGCCGTCCAGACCCTCCTCGTCCTCGCCGCCGGCCGAGCGGAGCACCAGCAGGGGCGCGCTCTCCACCGCTTCGCGCACGCCGGGCCCGTGGTGGTTCTTCAGCCGCCGCTTGTAGCGGCGGACCCGGGTCTCGATCTTGGCCAGGGCCGCGTCGAAGGCCACATGGGCGTCGCCGCCCCGTCCGCTGGAATCGAGCTGCTGGCCGGAGGCCAGCCGGACGACGATGTCGACGCAGATGCCGTGCCCGTCTCGGGCCACAACGACTTCGGCGCTGATGCCGCCCCGCTCGAAGTATTTGTCGATGGCTGTGTTGAGTTCGTCGGTGATGCGCGACTTCAGCGCGTCCCCGACCGCCAGGTGCTTGCCGGAAACTTGGACTTGCATGGCCCTATGAACGCGCCCGGCGGGCAAAGGTGTCAATGGCCGCGGCGGGCGCCGGCGGCTCAGGCGCCCAGCATGTGCGCCAGCCGCCCGGCCGCGGCGATCACGGCGCCGAAGGTGAGGGCCAGCACGCCGATGCTGGCGGTCGCCAGGGCGTAGCCGGCGAGCGCCGCCGCGCCGTCGCGCTGGGTCAGGCCCAGCGACAGGGTCGCGATGGTCAGGGACGGCAGGATGTTGCCGAGCGGGATCGGCAGGATCAGCACGATCGCCAGCACGGTGCAGACCAGGCCGATGATCCGGTCCCCCACCGCCCCGAACAGCCACTCCATCCGCGGGGCGAGCAGCCGCTCCACGCGCCTGAGCGGCGGCGCGAACCGCTCGATGGCGCGGCGCAGGTCGGCCCGGCGGATCCCGCGCCGGCCCAGGGCCCGGGGCAGCCAGAGATTGGGCACGCCGAGCGCCAGCTGGGGAGCGATCAGGACCAGCGGCAGGCCCAGCACCGTCGTGCTGCCCGGCGGCAGCGGCAACAGGTTGGGGATGGCGAAGATGAACATCAGCGCCCCGAAGGCGCGGCGCCCGAAGTGGTCCACCACCTCGTCCACCAGGATCGTCTCGGACTCGCCCTCGGCGAGCTCCTGGAGCAGGGCCGACAGGGACTTGTGGGTCTCCTCGGCGTCGGACGGGCGCATGAAGCCTCTCGGTCGGGTCTAGCACGCCTCCTTCAGCATCCGCCGGCGCTCGACGGAAGAGGGGATGCGCATGGCCTCCCGGTACTTGGCCACGGTCCGGCGGGCGATGTCCACGCCCGCCTCCTTGAGGATCTCCACGATGCGGTCGTCCGACAGCACCTCCTGAGCCTGCCGCTCGCCGTCGATCAGCTGGCGGATGCGGTGGCGGACGCTCTCGGCCGAGTGCGCCTCGCCGCCGTCCGTCGATCCGATCGCGGAGGTGAAGAAGAACTTCATCTCGAACATGCCGCGGGGCGTGGCGAGGTACTTGTTGGAGGTCACCCGGCTGACCGTGGACTCGTGCATGCCGATGGCGTCGGCCACTGTCTTCAGGTTCAGCGGCCGCAGGTGCTCCACCCCGAAGGCGAGGAAGCCGTCCTGCTGGCGCACGATCTCCGAGGCCACCTTCAGGATGGTCTTGGCGCGCTGGTCCAGGCTCTTCACCAGCCAGTTGGCCGACGCCAGGCAGTCGGAGACGAAGGCGCGCTCCTGGTCGGTGCGGGCCGATCCCGACACCCGGGCGTGATAGCGCCGGTCGATCAGGACGCGCGGCAGGGTGTCGCCGTTCAGCTCGACGTGCCACAGCCCGCCCGGCCCCTCGCGCACGAACACGTCCGGCGCCACCGGCTGGGCCGGCTCGCCGCCGAACGCCGCGCCCGGACGCGGCGTCAGGGCCCGCAGCTCCGCGATCATCTCGCGCAGGTCGTCCTCGTCCACCCCGCAGGCCTTGCGCAGGCCCGCCATGTCCCGCCGCGCGAGCAGGTCCAGGTTGTCCAGCAGGGCGGCCATGGCCGGGTCGAAGCGGTCGCGCTCCTTCAGTTGCAGCGCCAGGCACTCCCGCACGTCGCGCGCGAACACGCCGGTCGGCTCGAACCCCTGCAGCGTCCCGAGCACCGCCTCCAGCCGCTCGAAGGCGCAACCCAGCCGCTCGGCGATCTCCTGCAGGTCGGCGCGCAGATAGCCGCCCTCGTCCACCGCGTCGATCAGCGCCGCGGCGACGGCGCGCTCGGCCGGGTCCAGGCCCGCGACCGCCAGCTGGTCGTGCAGGTGCTCGGCCAGGGTCTTCTCGCGGGCGAGGATCTCCTCGAGGCCGTCGTCGGAGAGGTCCATGCCCCCGCCGCGGCCCGCGCGCGACCAGTCGATCTGCCCCCCGGCCTGGGCCGCGGGCTCGCCGAGTTCGCCGGAGGCCTGCTCGCCGGGCGAGGCGTCGCCGTAGAGGTCCCCGGGCGAGGCGTCGACGTCGGAGGCGTCCATGCTGTCGCCCATCGCGGCCGCGTCCTCGCGCGCCTCGCTCTCGGCCGCGCGGGGCTCCTCGGCGGGGCCGCCGTCGGGATCGTCGCGGGCCAGCAGCGGATTGCGCTCCAGCTCGCCTTCGACATAGGCCTCGAGCTCGACGTTCGACAGCTGCAGCAGCTTGATGGCCTGCTGCAGCTGGGGCGTGATGACGAGGCTCTGGCCTTGCCTGAGCTCCAACCGGGCGCTGAGGGCCACCGAGGTCTCCTGGCCTGTTTCTTGCTGGGCCAGGGTAGGGAGCGCTTCCCAACCGAATCGTTAACTTCAGCCGCGGGTTGGCCCGCGGCGACAGGGGGTGAGCGCGTGCAGGGGCCCAGCCCCTCCGCCGCTTCGGGACGCCGCCCTCGGGGCGGGGGAGCGGAGGCTCAGTTGAAGCGGTCGCCGAGGTAGACGCGGCGCACGTCCGGGTTGGCCAGGATCTCGTCCGGCGAGCCTTCGAACAGCACCTCTCCGGAGGCGATGATCGAGGCCCGGTCGATGATGTCCAGGGTCTCGCGCACGTTGTGGTCGGTGATCAGGATGCCGATGCCGCGCTGCTTGAGGTAGCCGATCACCTCGCGGATGTCGGCGATCGCCAGCGGGTCGATGCCGGCGAAGGGCTCGTCCAGCAGCATGAACGAGGGTTCCGACGCCAGGGCCCGGGCGATCTCCACCCGCCGCCGCTCGCCGCCCGACAGGGAGATGGCCGGCGCCTCGCGCAGATGCTCGATCCGGAGTTCCTCCAGCAGCTCGGTGGTGGTGTCGCGGATCTTCTGCTTGTCCTTGTGGCGTAGCTCGACCACCGCCATGACGTTCTCCTCGACCGTCATGCCGCGGAAGATCGAGGTCTCCTGGGGCAGGTAGCCGATGCCCAGGCGCGCGCGCTGGTACATGGGCTGCTCGGTGATGTCCTCGCCGTCCAGGTAGATCCGGCCGTAGTCGGCCGCGACCAGGCCGGTGATCATGTAGAAGGTGGTGGTCTTACCCGCGCCGTTGGGGCCCAGCAGGCCGGCGACCTCGCCGCGGTGCAGCTGCAGGCTGACGCTCTTGACCACCGGCCGGCGGCGGAACGACTTGCCGATCCGCTCCACCCGCAGGCCCTCGCCCTGGGTCGCGGCGGCCTGGATTTCGGTTTCGACGACGCTCACTGACGGTCTCGCCTCAGGGCTGCCGGGGCGGCGGCGGGGTGGGCGCGCCGGGCGGATTGGCGCCGTTCGGATAGAAGACGCCGCGGACCCGTCCGGAGCCGCCCTGGCCGGCGGCGGCCATGGTGGCGCGGTTGGTCTTCAGGTCGATGACGAGCTTGGTGCCGTGCACCACGCTCTTGCCCTGGGCGACGATCACGTCGCCGGTGATGGTGATGCTGTCGGATCCCGCTTCATAAAGGCCGTGGTCGCCCCGGGCCGTCTGGCTGGGACTGACGAAGAACACATCGCCTTCCGCCTCGACCCGCTGCACCCGGCCCCAGTTGCGTCCCGGCGCGGCCCCGCCGGAGGAGCCTGCGCGGCTCGGCGCGTCGGCGAAATAGATCTTCAGCTCGTCCGCCCGCATGCGGTTGCGGTTCTGCAGCACCTCGACCGCCCCGCGCCAGATCGCCAGGTGCTGGGCGTCGATGATCTCCACCTCGTTGGCGGTGATGTCGATCGGGCCGGCCCCCGGCGAGAACTGGGCCGCCGCCGGACCGGCCAGCAGCAGAACGGCCGTGAGCAGCAGTCCCGGCGTCAGACGCTTCATTGATCCTTCCCTGGGCGCGATCGAGCTCGATCCGCGAAGCTTATTGCACGATGTGTGCGTGGACGTCGCCCTTCAAGACGATCCGCCGCCCGCGGTCGTAGACGCCATAGGACGAAGCGGCGATCTGGCCAAGGGGGCCTTCCCCGCGCACCCCCGAATCGCCGGTGACCCGCCCGGTGGAGGTGTCCACCACCGCCTTGGGGGTGGTGAAGTGGTAGCCGCGGCCGTCCTGCAGGTCGACCTGGCCGGTGAGGTTCAGCCGCTTCTCGTCCTCGCGGTAGACGCCCCTGGCGGCCGCCACGCGGGTCGGGTTGGCCCCGCCCGCGTCCAGGGTGACGCTGGGCGCCTTGAGCGTCACCGTGTGGCCGCTGGCCGCGTCGCGGGCGGCCTCGGCGGCCCCGACCACGAAGGCGCGGTCGTGGGTGTCACGGCCGTAGAACCGCGGGTTCACCATCCGCACGCCGCCGGTCTCCTTGGACAGGTTCGAGGAGGTCAGCTTCACGATCGCCGAGCGCCCGCCGATCCACAGCACCAGCAGCGCCACGATGCCGACGATCACCATCGGCAGGGCCCGGCGCCAGAAGCGGATGGCCCGCGACCGGTCGCGCCAGCGCGCCCGCTCGTCCGCGCGCGCCCCCAGGGGGGCGGACGGCGGGCCGGGCGGTGAGCTATCTGCAGCCATCAGCCGTGGGCGAAGATGTCGACGTCCTCCCAGCCGGCCAGGTCGAGCCTGGCGCGCCAGGGGAGGAAATCGAAACACGCCTGCGCCAGTTCGGTTCGACCCTCGCGCGCGAGCATGTCGTCCAGGCGGGCCTTCAGGGCGTGGAGGTTGAGCACGTCCGAGGCGGCGTAGGCCACCTGCTCGGGGGTCAGGGCCGGGGCGCCCCAGTCGGAGCACTGTTGCTGCTTGGAGATGTCGATCCCGAGCAGCTCCTTGGTGAGGTCCTTCAGCCCGTGGCGGTCGGTGTAGGTGCGGCACAGGCGCGAGGCGGTCTTGGTGCAGTACACCGGCGCGGTGGTCACCCCGAGGTGCCGCAGGAACATGGCGATGTCGAAGCGGCCGTAGTGGAAGATCTTCAGCACGCCCGGGTCGGCCAGCACGCGCTTCAGGTTGGGGCAGTCGTAGTCGGGGCGATGCAGGCGCACCACGTGGGCGTCCCCGTCGCCGGCGGACAGCTGCACGACGCACAGCGGATCGCGGCCGAGCCTCAGGCCCATGGTCTCGGAATCCACCGCCACGGAGCTTCCGAAGCTCAGGCCTTCGGGAAGGTCGCCTTCGTGAAGATGGTTGGCCAAGGTGTCCGATGCTCCGGCGCGGGTGTCGGGCTTGCCTCCGGCCTCCCGCGAGGCTCAGGAGCAGGTCCTGCTGCGCCTATGGACAGGACCGATCCTGACCAGCGCCTGAGGCGCTGAAGGATGGTGCCCAGGAGAGGACTCGAACCTCCACGGCTATTAACCACTGGTACCTGAAACCAGCGCGTCTACCAATTCCGCCACCTGGGCCCGATGCGTCGCCGCTCGGAGAGCGGGGACAGATAGAGTGTGACCTTGCCCGGGTCAATGGCCTGCCTTGGCCGCATCGTGCGACATCGCGGCCCGCCGTCCGCCCCGCCGCGGGCGCGAACGGCCAAGTTTTCGCCTATCGGGATGCAACACCTTGAAAGCGCTCCGCAACTCGCCCATGGTCCCCGCTCGGGACGGGGCATGCAGATGATCAAGTCCGAGCTGATCAACAAGTTGGCGGGGGAGAACCCGCACCTCACCCAGCGCGACATCGAGCGGGTGGTGGGCGTGATCCTCGACCGGATGACCCTGGCGCTGGAGCACGGCGGACGCGTGGAGCTGAGGGGCTTCGGCGCGTTCTCGGTGCGCTCGCGCCCGGCCAGGTCGGGCCGCAATCCGCGGACCGGCGAGACCGTCTCGGTCAAGGCCAAGCACGTGCCCTTCTTCAAGAGCGGCAAGGAGCTCCGCGAGCGGCTCAACGCGGATTGATCGTCCAGACGAAAGGTCCGGAACGCGATGAAGATCCTGCAGGAGTTCCGCGAGTTCATCTCCCGCGGCAGCATGGTCGACCTGGCCGTCGGCGTGATCATCGGCGCCGCCTACAACAAGATCGTCACCAGCCTGGTCGACCAGGTGGTGATGCCGCCCATCGGCCTGATCACGGGCGGGGTCGACTTCTCCCAGCTCAAGCTGGTGCTCAAGCCGGCCGATCCGGTCGCCCGTCACGCGGAGGTGGCGATCCAGTACGGCGCCTTCGTCAACACCATCATCCAGTTCCTGATCGTCGGCGCGTCGGTGTTCGTGCTGGTCAAGGGGGTGAACGCGGTGCGCCGCTTCACCGCCGAGCGCGACAGGGAGGCGCCGCCGCCGGCGCCGACCCCGACCGAGGCGCTGCTGCGCGACATCCGCGACGAGCTGAAGGCCCAGCGGGCGGCCGGAGGCGCGCGGGGCTGACCTGGCGGCCAGAGCGCGGTTCAACGTCATGGAGCGCGTCCGGGCGGCGAACCCGCACACGCTTTCGCCTGACGCGCTCTACGCCGCGCGGATGCCGGTGATCGCCGATTCGCCCGGCTGGCCGACCAGGGCGTCGTAGCCCAGGATCATGTCGACGTCCGACCCGTTGGAGGCCAGCGGCATGCGCAGCCACAGGATCGACAGGTGCGAGGCGCCCCGCCAGGCCAGGTTGTGCACGCCCACGGCGGGCCGGCGTCCGTCGACCACCTGGTCCAGCTCCCGGCGCCAGTAGTCGGCGGCCGAGGGGCTGTAGATCTCCTCGAGGGTGCGGCCGGTGATCTCGCGCCCGTAGACGCTGTAGAGGCCCGTGCCCGCCAGACGCAGCCGGTAGCTGCGCGGGTCGCGGCGCACGTCGATCAGGCTGACGGTCGGAAGGTGGCGCTTGAAGTCGCCGGGGTGCAGGCTGGCCCGGCACGGAAGCCGGCCGCCGCGCCGCAGCGAGGCCCAGTAGGCGAACAGTTCCTCGTGAGCCCGCACGCCGACCGCATGAGCCCCCATCTGCGCTGGCATCTCGGATGCGCCCGCCAAACCTTTGGAATCACTTCGATTCACTATCGCTTAACCAACGAATCGGAGGCAAGCGGAAAGTGGGGGCGGACGGACTCCGATCCGTTCTGGAGTCAATCGGCCGCAGGCAAAGCAAAACGCCCGCAGCGGGGCTGCGGGCGTCCTGCGTCGTGCGTGATCCTGCGCCGTCGGCGGCGCCCGGATCGGAGGGCGGAGTTAGCGCTTGCGGCTCGCCTGGCGGCCGCCCTGGCCCAGGCCCATCTGCTTGGCCAGCTCGGAGCGGGCGCGGGCATAGTTCGGCGCCACCATGGGGTAGTCCTTCGCCAGGCCCCACTTCGACCGGTACTCCTCCGGGCTCATGTTGTACTTGGTGCGCAGGTGGCGCTTCAGCGACTTGAACTTCCGCCCGTCCTCCAGGCACACGAGGTAGTCGGGCGTGATCGACTTCTTGATCGGGACCGCCGGCTCCTTCGGCGCGGCCTCCGCGGCGTCCACCCCGGTGGCAACGCCGGACAGGGCGCGGTGCACGCTCTGGATGAGCGAAGGAAGATCGTTGGCGGCGACGGAATTGGCCCCCACGTAGGCCGCGACGATATCCGCCGTCATCTCAATGATTTCCGATTTATCGTCCATTTTGCTTCTGCCCCTGCCTCAATGTCACCTGACTCGACGACGAATCTCAATTCAGGGACAGGGTTCATATAGAGGTTTCTGGAACAACACAACTCTGATTTGAAGACAAAATCGCCTGCATTGTCCAGAGACAGCAATCGCGAGCAAAGGGGCCGGTAGCGGCAGGAGCAGCCTCGCCGCGTTGCAGCAGTGCGCGGCGCGGGCGCAGGCGGCGGCGGGCGGCCGCCGGGGCGGGGCCGCGCGGGCGGACGGGCGCAGGGGGCGGCGGACTCGCGCTAAGGTCGCTGGCCGCGAGGCAGGGCGCGCGCCTCTTCGGGGCTGAGCTTGCGCAGGGAGGTGGCCATGCACCGGCGCGGGACGGTGTGGGTCACGCTGGCGGGCACGATGAGGCTGACGTCCAGCCCCGAGCAGATGTGCCGCGAGCCGCCCCGGGTCTCGATCCCGATCGCCTCCGCGTAGGGCAGGTCCGGACAGCTGCCGAGCAGCTTGAGCTGATAGATGTCGCCGACGCCGACGCGGAGGTTGACCACGTCGCGGCCGACCTCCTTCCAGCTGGAGAGCTGGTTGGCGAAGAAGCAGGCCTTGGCCGGCGCCGGCGCGGCCTGGCCCGGCGGGCCGGTCAGGAGGGCGGCGGCCGCGGCCGCCAGACACAGGGCGGTGGTCCGGGGCGTCATGGCGCGTCTCCTTTTCGGCGGGCCCTCCCCGGCGCCCGCCAAACGATCGATGGCCGCGGAGGTTCCTATGGCGAAGCCGGACCTTGGCGGAATCTGTCAGGCGCGACCAGGGCCGCCAGCGGCGCCGGCAGCGGCGAGGGCGCGCCGGCGACCAGGGCGGCCAGGTGCTCGGCCAGCAGCGGCGCCAGGACGAAGCCGCGGCCGCCCAGGCCTGTCAGCGCCATCGGGCCGGCCTCCCCGCCGACCGGGCCGGCCGACGGCGAGCGGTCGGGGGTGGCGGCGCGAACGCCCGCGCGCCCCTCCAGCGGCCCCTCCGCCAGCGCCGCCGCCAGCCGGGGCCGCCGGCGCGCGAGCAGCTGCAGGTTGCGCGCGTGGTCGGCCGGGCGAAGGCCCGCGTCCTCGTCGTCGCGGTCGTGGGTGGCGCCGAACAGCACGCCCGAGCGGGTCGGGACGACATAGCCGCCCCACGCCGCAGCCGTCACCGGCCCGATCCAGGCGGCCAGGCTGACCTGACCGCGCACCGGCTGCAGCCGCAGCCCCGGCAGGAGCGCGGCCGAGTCGCACCCGGCCGCCACGCAGACGGCCTCGGCCTCGGCCAGCACCCGCCCCGAGCCGTCCAGCACGCGCCAGGCCGCCCCGTCGCGCTGCAGCGCCGCGGCCTCCCCGGTCTCGAGGCGCGCGCCCTCCAGCCAGCGGCGGATCAGTGCGGCGGGCTCGACCACCAGGGCCTGGGGCATCCACAGCCCGCCGCACGGGACCGGCTCGCCCAGCCGCTCGCCGGCGGCCTCCGCCGTCAGCCTGACCAGGGCGCCCGGCCCGTAGACCTCGCCGGCGGCGAGGGCCTCGAAGCGCCTGGCGTCGCGGTCCGCGGCCTCGAGCTGCAGCGCCCCCTCGGCGATCACCGCTTCCGGCGCCTCGCGCCGGACCAGCCGGCCGGCGCGGCGGAACGCCTGGGCGTGCAGCCGGGCCACGGCGCCGCCGCCGGCGTCCAGCCGCGGGGTGACAAGGGCCGCCGGGTTGCCCGAGGCGGCCGCCGCGGGGCCCGACCTGTCCAGCACCGTGACCGAGACGCCCTCGGCCAGGAAGGCGCGCGCCAGGGCCGCGCCGGCGACGCCCGCGCCGATGACGCAGACCCGGGCCGGGGCCGGCGACTCGGCGGGCTCGCCCGCAAGCCGCGCCTCCAGCCGCTCTCCCTTGGCCCCGAAGCCGGGCCGCTTGGCCACCGAGAAGCCCTGGGCCTGGAGGCCCCGCCGAACGGCGCCGGCCACGGTGAAGGTCGCGGCCCGCGCCCCGGGCGCGCTGCGCGCCGCGACGAGCCGCAGCACCTCCTCGCGCCACATCTGCGGATTGCGGGCCGGCGAGAAGCCGTCCAGGAACCAGGCGTCGGCCCGGCCCTGCCAGGCGGCGAGCGCCTCGGCCGCCTCGGCGACGGCCACGTCGACCACGGCGCCGACGTCGGGCAGGTCGATGCGATGCAGCCCCGGCGCCTCGGGCCAGGCGGCGAGCAGGGGCGCGGCCAGCGAGGCGACCTGCGGCCAGGCGTCGAGCGCGCGGGCGGCGGCCGCGCGGGTCAGGGGATAGGCCTCGACGGAGAAGACGTTGAGCCGCCCCCCGGCGGGGCGGGCGCGGGCCCACAGCTGCAGCAGGGCCAGGACGTTCAGCCCGGTCCCGAAGCCGAGCTCGCCCACCACGAACCGGCGCCGGCCGCGCCAGGCGTCGGGCAGGCCGCAGCCCTGCAGGAAGACGGCGCGGGCTTCGTCCAGCCCGCCCTCCCGGGAGAAGTAGATGTCCTGGAAGCGGCGCGAGCGCGGGGCGCCCTCGGGCGTCCATTCGATGTCGGCGGTCTCGGCCATGCGCGCGGCCCTGGGCGGAAAAGAAGAAGGGCCGCCCGAGGGCGGCCCTTCCGGAACTCTGCTCTCTCGAGCTGCGGCGTTACTGGGCCGCGGCCGAGGAGTCCGCCGGAGCTTCCGAGGCGGCGGCGGCCATGGCGTCCGAAGCGGCGGCGGCGGCGTCGGAGGCGGCGGCGGCGGCGTCAGCGGCGGCGTCCGAGGCGGCGGCGGCCGCGTCGGAGGCCTGTTCAGCCGGCTTCTTGCTGCAGGCGACGACGCCGATCAGCGAGACGCAGGCGCCGGCGATCAGGATCTTGCGGAGGGTGGAGCTCATCGTTCAGTCCCCTTTTTGTAATGCGTGGGGCCGGTCTCCCAGGGAAGCCGGCCCCGATTTCAGACTGGAGGTGATTACTGAGCGGCGGACGACGCGGCCATCGCGTCGGACGCAGCCTCGGAGGCGGCCATCGCGCTCGCGGAAGCGTCGGAGGCGGCCATTTCGGCGGTCGCGGCGGCTTCGGAAGCGGCCACGGCTTCGGACGAGGCGGTTTCGGCGGCGGGCTTCGGCTTGCAGGCCACGACGCCCAGGGCCGCGACGACAGCGCCGGCGACCATCAGCTTACGGAGAACGTTGGAGGTCATTGGAGTGGTCCCTTTGGAGGTTGAGCGCCTTTGTCTTCGACGCCTGCCGCCGATTAGCCCGTTTCGGAACTGCTCAGCAAGCCGGAGCCACGGGGCGCCGCGTCGGATAATGCGCCCTTCCCGGCCATGTTCAAGTCTCTAGTCGCGCTGGCGTGAGGTGGAGCGGGCCTACGATCACGCGCCGGTGAGCGCTTTGGCCGCACTCAGGCCGCCGCGTCGGACGGCATGGAGGTGAGCGTCTCCTCCAGCTCCAGGAAGCTCGGCTGGGCCACCGTCGGGATGTCGCCGCGGCCGATCTCGACGGAGATCTGGGCGGCGTTGCCGTGCAGGTGGGCCACCAGCACCGACTGGATGATGCGATAGAAGGTCGACTCCTCGTCCACCACGTTCTTCATGCGGCTCGCCATGGGGCCGACCAGGCCGTAGGCCAGGAACACGCCCAGGAAGGTGCCCACCAGCGCCCCGCCGATCATGGCGCCCAGCACCGCCGGCGGCTCGGTGATCGAGCCCATGGTCTTGATCACCCCCAGCACCGCCGCGACGATGCCCAGGGCCGGCAGGGCGTCGGCCATGCTCTGCATCGCGTGCGCCGGCGCCAGGGCCTCGTGATGGTGCTTCTCGAGCTGCTTCTCCATCGCGTCCTCGACCTGGTGCGGATCCTCCAGGTTCATGGTCATCATCCGCAGGGTGTCGCAGATGAAGTCGACGGCGAAGTGGTCCTTCATCAGCCGCGGGTAGCGCGCGAAGATCGTGCTCTCGCCGGGCTTCTCGATGTGGCTCTCCAGGGCGATCACGCCCTTGGACTTCATGGTCTTGGTCAGCAGGAACAGCAGCGACAGCAGGTCGCGATAGTCCGTCGGCTTCCACTTCGGGCCGGCGAACACCTGGCCGAACGCCTTGCCCGTGGCCTTGATGGTGGTCATCGAGTTGGAGATCAGGTAGGCGGCCACGCCGGCGCCCAGGATGGTCATCAGCTCGTGCGGCGCCGCGTGCAGCACCACCTCCATCTTGCCGCCCGACATGATGAAGCTGCCGAACACGCAGACGAACAGCACGACGATGCCGATGATCTGGAACATCTAGGAGAACTCGCCCCGCGGATTTGGCGCGAGCATCCCGGTTAATGCTTAAATCCGCGTTGCCCTGCGCCTTTTTCTAGGCGGAGAGCGCCCTGGCGTCCTCGGGGGTCAGGTGGCCGTCCCTGGGGCGGCCGGTGGCCAGCTGCCAGTCGCGCACGGCCTTGCGCGAGCGCCGGCCGAGGTCGCCGTCGATCTTGCCGTCGTAGTAGCCGAGCTTGGCCAGGCCCGCCTGGGCGGCCATCCGCGCCTCGCGGCTGAGCGCGGGCTCGGGCGGCCAGTCGTGCAGGTACGGGGTCTCGCCCTGGGCGTACTTGGCCAGGAGGCACACGCCGACGGCGTAGGGCAGGCTCGGGTTGTAGCCCTCGAACGCGTCGTAGTTGGGGAAGGCCAGGAAGGCCGGCCGGCCGAGCCCGGCGGGCAGGTACAGCCGCGCCTGGGCGGCCCGGTCCGCCGCGCTCCAGGCGCGTCCGCTGGAGCGGCGCACGCCCCGCGCCTCCCAGTCGGCGGGCGGCATCTGGGTGACCTCGACCTCGACGGACTTCAGGTCCAGGTCGGCCGGCAGCGACACCTCTTCCAGCCAGCTCTCGCCCGCCCGCCAGCCGGACGCCTGCTTCAGGTGGGCGGCGGCGCTCGCCAGGGCGTCCACGGGCGTGCCCCAGACGTCGATGCGGCCGTCGCCGTCGAAGTCGACGCCGTACTTCAGGTAGTTGGTGGGCATCAGCTGGGTCTGGCCCATGGCGCCGGCGTAGGAGCCCACCATCTTCGCCCGCGAGATCGCCCCGCTCTGCAGGATCCTTGCGGCGGCGATGAACTCCTCGGCCCAGTCCGCGCCGCCCGAGCCGGCGGCCCCGTGCGTCGCCACGGCCCGCAGCACGTCGCGGTCGCCGATGTTGCCGCCGTAGTCGGACTCCATGCCCCAGAAGGCGACCAGCGGGCCCCCGGGGACGCCGGACCGCCGCTCGATGTCGGCCAGCTGCGGGACCGAGGCGTACTTGGCCCTCGCCCTGCGCCCGCGGCCGTTCAGCAGCGCCAGGATGTAGTCGGTGACTGTGCGGTTGGTCTCCGCGGCGGTGGCCCGCCGCGCGATCACCACCGGATCGGGGCTCAGCCCCTCGAGCGCCGCGGACCAGCCCGCCTCGCTCACCCCCGCGTCCAGCGCCCTGGGGCGCAGCTGCCCCACCCAGTCGTTGAACTCGGCCTCGCTCAGGGCGTCGGTCTGCGCCCGGACGAGGGATGGGGAGGACAGCGCGAGGGCCGCGCCCGCCAGGAAGCCACGCCGATTCATGCGCCCAGCCTAGCAATCCGCACCGGTCCCAAGGAAGCGTGGCGCTAGGCCGCGGGAGAGGGCGGGGCCGCCTCCGCCTGCAGCCGCACCGCCAGGGGGACGGTGAGATGGCCGTCGGCCGGCAGTCCGCGCGCCGCCTGCCAGGCCCTGAGCGCGGCCCGCGACCGGGTCCCGAACACCCCGTCCGCCGGGCCAGGATCGAAGCCCAGCGCGCCCAGGGCGCCCTGGGCGGCGAGCTGCTGGTCGCGCGAGATCGGCGCCTCCTCGGGCCAGGGCGCCTGCAGCGGCGGGCGGCCCAGCAGCGCGTCGGCGAGCAGGCCGACCGCCAGGGCGTAGCTGGTGGAGTTGTTGTAGCGGCGGATGACGAAGTGGTTCGGGAAGGCGAGGAAGGCCGGCCCGGCGGCCCCGGCGGGCAGCAGCAGCACCGCGGGGGCGGCGGCGTCCGCCTCGGGCCAGGGGCGCCCGTCGGCGCGCGCGACGCCCTGCAGGCGCCATTCGGCGGGGGGCCGCGGCTCGCCTTCGCTCTGGCCGTAGTCGAAACCCGCGGGCAGGCGCGCCTCGCGGGCCCAGTCCTGGCCGGGCGTCCAGCCCGCCTCGTGCAGCAGCTTGGCCGTCGAGCCCAGCGCGTCGGCCGCCGAGCCCCAGATGTCGGCGCGGCCGTCGCCGTCGGCGTCCACCGCCAGCCGCAGGTAGGAGGAGGGCATGAACTGGGTCTGGCCCATGGCCCCGGCCCAGGAGCCGGTCAGCCGCTCGCGCGGGGCCCGGCCCGTCGCGATGATCTGCAGCGCGTCCAGCAGCTCCCCCTCGGCCCACGCCCGGCGCCGGCCGTCGGCCGCGAGGGTGGCCAGGGAGCGCACCACGTCGCGGTCGCCCTGCAGCGTCCCGAAGGCGCTCTCCAGCCCCCACACCGCGACCAGGATGTGTCTGTCGACCTGGTAGTCCGCCTCGATGGCCCGCAGAGGGCCCGCGAGGGCCTGCAGCTGGCTCCGGCCCTCCGCGATCCGGGCGGGCGAGACGGCCGAGGCCATGTAGTCGCCGACCGGGCGCGTGAACTCCGGCTGGCGGCGGTCGGCCGCGATCACCCCGGCGTCGGGCGTGAGGCCCGCCAGCTCGCGCTTCAGCAGGTCCAGGGGCCAGCCGGCGGCCACGGCGCGCGCCACGAAGCCGCGCGACCAGGCGTCGAACTTGTCGTCGCCCGAGCGGGTGACCGCGCTGTCCGGGTCGAAGCCGTCCGGCGAGGGCGCCGGGCTGGCCAGGCCCGCCAGGCTGGAAAGGAGGAACAGCCTCCGGTCGATCATCAAGGCGAAGCGCCTCCTCCCGGTCCCGGTTCATTGACACCAACGCAGGCCCGGCCTATATGCGCCCGCTTTCCGAACGCCCGGCCCGGACCTGCTCCGGCGCCCTTAAGAGACGCCGCCATGAAGGTCAGAAGTTCGCTGAAATCGCTGAAGAACCGGCACCGCGACTGCAAGCTCGTGCGTCGCAAGGGCCGGCTGTACGTCATCAACAAGACCGATCCCCGCTTCAAGGCCCGTCAGGGCTAGACCCGTACGGCGGCGGCAGTATGGCCGCCGCCCCGCGTGCGTCTGAGGGAGCGCGCCGTGAGCGACGAGCCCAGGCCCGATCAGGTGGCGCTGCGGATGCGCATCGCCGAGCTCCGCCAGGAGCATCAGGACCTGGACGCCGCCATCTCCGCGCTGGAGACGCTGGCCGGACCCGACCAGATCCAGATCGCCCGGCTGAAGAAGAAGAAGCTGGCCCTGCGCGACCAGATCGCCGCGCTCGGGGACCAGCTGACCCCCGACATCATCGCCTGACCCCGCGCCCGCGCGCGCCGGGTCAGAGCCTCAGGCCGATCCTCGGCCCGATCCAGGTCATGGCGAGATAGAGCCCGACCGTGACCGCGCAGCCGCCCGCGAGGGCCGGCCAGAACGGCGCCCCCCGGCGCAGCGCCAGCGGGATCAGCAGGAACATCGGCAGGGACGGCAGGACGAACCAGAAGGTCGCCTCCGCGTGGGCCGCCAGGCGGCCGGCGTCCTGGGTGTCGCGCCACAGCCACATCATGCCCAGGATCGACACCAGGGGCAGGGAGGCGACCAGGGCGCCGAACGCAGGGCTGCGCCGGGCGATCTCGGAGACCGCCGCGATGATCAGCCCCGACAGCGCCGCCTTGAGGGCGAAGTAGAGCATCAGGTCTTGGGGGGCCCGAACTCGGTCTGGGCGGCGGCCTCCTCGGCGGCCTTGCGGACGTCCGCGGGCGTCATCTTCTCGTAGAAGCCGGCGAGTTTGATGTGGACCACCGCCGGGCCGACGGACTGGTTCTGCAGGTACCAGCCGTGGATGCCGTCGAACGGCGCGACCAGGGCCCCGTGGCCGGACAGGCCGGTGCGGGCCTCGTGGCTGATCACCTCGACCTTCGGCATGGGCGCGGACTGGCTGTGGAGGTCGTAGTAGAATTCCTCGGGGTTGGTGACGCCCGAGACGCTCCAGGAATAGACCAGGGTCGCCCCCGGCTTCATCTTCACCTTCCACTCCAGCTCGCCGTTGGGCCCGTCGCCGGAGCCCAGCGGGATGTCGATCTCGTCGGTGCGGAAGTCGGTCCCGTAGGCATGATGCAGAGGCGCGCCGGTCTTGGGAGCCTCGACCTTGACCTCCTGGGGCGCCGGCGGGGCGGCGAGCTTCACCAGGCCCGTGGCGCGGCCGAAGCCGGTCAGGTCCACGCCGCGTTCGGCGGGCAGGACGAACAGGACCGCGATGGCCGCGGCGGCGGCCGCGGCGCCGGCGAGCTGCCACAGCAGGCGGCGCCGTGAGGGCGGGTGGGGGACGTGTCCCTCGCTGGACGGTTCAGGCGCCATGTCAGGCTCCGGCTTGGGTGAAATAGCCGGCGAGCTGGTACTGGATCAGCACCAGGCCGGCGGTGAGGATGAGGAGGTTGGCGAGCACGGCGGTCGGGCCGAACCAGCGCGTGCGCCGCCACAGCACGATCACGCCCAGCATGGCGGCGAGCGCCAGCAGCTGGCCGAGCTCGACCCCGACGTTGAACGAGACCAGGTTCGCCACCAGTCCCTTGGGCGAGAGCTGCAGGGCCTGCAGCTTGGTCGCCAGGCCGAAGCCGTGGGCCAGGCCGAACAGCGGCACCGCGATCCGGTTGTCCGGCTGCACCCCGAACAGGGTGCGGAAGCCGCCGAGGTTGTCGAGCGCCTTGTAGGCCACCGACAGGCCGATCAGGGCGTCCACCAGGAACGGATCGACCTTCAGGTTCATCAGCACCCCGGCCAGCAGGGTGATGGAGTGGCCGATCGAGAACATGGTCACGTACAGCGCCACGTGCCGCAGCCGGTAGAGGAAGAAGATGATCCCGAGGATGAACAGCAGGTGGTCGATCCCGGTCACCATGTGCTTGGCGCCCAGGTAGAGGAACGGGACCGGGTGGGCCCCGGCGGCCTGGGTCACGTAGACGGCGTCCTTGCCGGCCAGGCCGTGGGCCAGGGCGGGGGAGGCGATCAGGGCGGGGAGGAGGCCGGCGGTCAGCCGGCGCAGGCGGGGCGGGATCATGTCAGGCTCCGGCATAGCCGCGGGTGACGAACAGGAACAGCCCGAAGCCGACCAGGCCCGCGGAGACCGTGTCGATGACCAGGGGCCTGGGCAGGGCCAGCCTCGCCCTGGCCAGCAGGGCCACGAGCGCGACCACCACGAACACCACGGTCAGCTGGCCGAGCTCCACGCCCAGGTTGAAGCCCAGGATCAGCTCCGCCAGCCGCCCCTTGGGCAGGCGTTCGTCCAGCAGGTTGGCGGCGAAGCCGAAGCCGTGGATCAGACCGAACATCAGCGTGACCACGAGGCGGACGCGGGCGGCGTCCACGAGGTGGCCGGACACCATCAGGTAGTTGGCGGTGAAGATCGCCGCCCCGAGCAGCAGCAGGGCCGGCAGGCCGCCGAGGCCCAGGGTCCTGCCGACCGCCATCAGACCCAGGAGCCCGATGATGCTGAGGCCGACGATGGCGGGCCGCTTGCTGGCCGCGGCGATGTTCTCGGCGCCCACCAGGGCGATGGTCAGGCCGATCAGGGCGTCGATGTACTCCGGATGCGGGCGCACCACGCCGGTGACCGCCAGGGCCAGGGTCAGGCTGTGGCCGATGGTGAAGCCGGTGACCACGAACAGCAGGTCCTTCAGCTTCCGGGCCAGGATGATGAAGCCCAGGATGAAGGCCATGTGGTCGACGCCGGTGAAGATGTGCATCATCCCCATGGCGACGTACTGGAAGAAGCTGGCGTCCTGCAGCCGGCCGCCGCCGCCGGCGCCGGCGGCGTCCAGGGTCCGGTGGTCGCGGTCGAACAGCTGCTCCACGAAGTCCCCGTTCTCGGCGACCACCTGGGCGAAGGTCACGTGCGAGGGCACGAGGTCGAAGAACACGTCGGAGTGCAGCTTCATGTCCCTGGCGGTCGGGCACCGGAAGCCGAACTCGAAGCGCCGGAAACCGGTGGCCGCCGCGGTGGCCAGCACCGGCCCCAGCCGCGGGCAGGGCGTCTGGCCGTTCAGGACCCGGGCGTGGCTCGCCAGATAGGCCCCCACCGTGGCGTCGGAGGGCGGCGCGCCGTCCGGCCCTGCGAGCCGCCTGGCCTCGATCTCCGGCACGCTCCAGGTGATGTGGACGGTGGAGCCCGACACCCGCCAGATCGAATGGGTCTCGCTCTTGGTGTGGGCCTGGGCCGCGCCCGCGGCGGCCGCGAAGGCCAGGGCGAGGACGAGCAGCAGCCGGCGCCACGCCGGGATCACTTCAGCGCCTCCCGGCGGAATTCGGGCGCCAGCACGACGTCGGCGCGGCTCTTCAGATAGTTCAGGTTGGCCCGCTCGACCCTGTCGCGCGCCTCGCGCTTGTAGTCCGTCCAGACATTGTCCTGGGCGCGGGCGAAGTCGAGCTTCACCGCCGGGATGCGCCGGGTGACGATCACCAGGTGAACGCCGTCCTCGTGCCGGACCGGCTGGGACACCTCGCCCGGCTTCAGGTCCTTCACCGCCTCGTAGATCGGCTGGCCGAGCTTGGCCCGCACCGCGAAGTCGAAGTTGTCCTCCCGGTCGATCAGGCCGGAGTCCCGCAGCTGGTACCTCGCCATGACCGCCTCGGGCGCCGCGACCGACGCGGCCAGGGCGGCGCGGGCCTCTCCTGCCCTGGCCATGGCCTGGTCGGGCCCGAGGTCGCCGATCGGCATGACCAGGTCGCGGATGCGCATGACCCCGTCGGAGGAGTATTTCTCGATGTGGGCGTTGTAGTAGGCGAGCAGCTGCTGCTGGGTCGGCTGCTGGGCCAG
>Ga0164243_10004532_pt1 | contig 21718 bp, 16 predicted proteins | sample OricompcompostOP_FD_108781 | JGI IMG/M metagenome (GOLD analysis project Ga0164243, IMG submission 108781) | Organic Plus compost microbial communities from Emeryville, California, USA - Original compost - Organic plus compost (OP) | ecosystem: Engineered > Solid waste > Mixed feedstock >...
ACCCTGCCCCTGGCGGGATCGACGATCGCGATGTCCGCCCCGATGGTGAGGACCCGGCCGCCCTCGACGTCGACCGTGGGCGGGGTGACGTCCCCGCCGGAGGCCGTGTCCACCGACCAGGCCCTCCTGCCCGTACGGACGTCGTATCCGTTGAGCCTGCCCTTGGCGCCGCCCGAGGTCAGGACGGTGCGGCCGGCGACGCCCACGGCCTCTTCGGACAGGGCCAGCTTCCGGCGCGGCAGGACCGTACGTCCCGTGCGGGCGTCCACCGCCCAGACCTCCTCGTGGCCCCACACCGCGACGATGTCGCCGCCGGCCGCGATCCCGGCCGTGGGGACGTAGCTCTGGGTCGTCAGGACGCGTTCGGAGGTGGTCAGGTCCGGCGGGAGGAGGAACAGCGCCTGACGGTACGGGACCGGCTCCGGCCGGACGCGGGCGAGCATGGCGATCTTCCCGCCGGCGGCCACCGGGCCCGACAGCCCGGTGTAACCCGAGTACGTGTACCGGTGGCGGGATTCGCCGGTCGCCGCGTCGACGCCGACGAGCGCGTCGCCGTCACCGTAGTAGAAGACCCCGCCGAGCAGCGCGCCCGCGGGCGGCTGCCGCCCGCGGGCGCGCACGTACCGTGATCCGCCAGCGCTCCCGGCCGGTCGCCGCGTCGAGCGCCACGTAGTCGACGCGCCGCGCGCCGGGCACGCCGACCCGGCCGCCGCTGGGGACGATCACGACACCGTCGCCGCCCACCGGGTCGGTGTCGTTCGTCCACGACAGGCGTTTCCGCCACAGCCGGGCGCCGGTGGCCCCGTCGTACCCGGTGAGCGTGGCCGCGCCCGGCGCGCCCCGGGGGCCGGCGGCTCTTCGAGCGTGACGACCCGTTTCCCGTCGGAGACGAGCCCGGTGGCCGAGCCGACGTGGTCGGCGCCGGGGAGCACCCGCCAGTCCTCTTTCAGCGCGGTCCGGGGCGCCCCGGACCGATCGGGACCGCCGGTGACCGAGAACGTGACGGCGACCAGCACCGCCACGATCACCGCGACACCGGCCGGTACGGCGATCCGCGTCATACGGCGTCTTCGCGCGGGGGGTTCGGCCTCGGGCATGGCAGAACCTTACGGGCGGCCCGGCGGCCGGCGGCCGGCCCGTAAGCGGCCGGTAAGCGGGGCGTAATCGCGATCAGCGGTAGCCCGCGATGCCCCGGTCGAAGGAGACGACGAGGTGGCCGCCGGCGGGGGCGGCGAGGCCGCCGGTGACGCTGAAGGAGGTCGGGCGGGTGAACGTGCTCTTGCCGGTGTTCGGGTCGATGATGGCCAGGCCGTCGCCGGCCACCAGGGCGGTGCCGTCCGCGACGTCCAGCATGCCGAGGCTGTAGTCGTCCGGGAACGGGTCGACGTCCCAGCGCTTGCGGCCGGTCAGCAGGTCGTACCCGGCGAGCTTGTCGTTGGCGCCCGCCCGGTCGCGGACCAGGAGGGTCCGGCCGATCACGCCGCCGTAGCTCGCCAGCACGTCGAGCTTCACGTGCGCCAGCAGCCGTCCGGTGCGGACGTCGGTCGTCGACAGTTCCGAATCGCCCCACGACACGAGGACGTCGCCGTTCGCGGCGAGCTGGTCCGGTTCGTAGCTGGAGCCCGGGAGCTTGTACGACGTGTACCGCTTCAGGTCCGGCGGGAAGGTGTGCACCTCGTACGTCTCGGGATAGTCGTCGGGCGTCGGCCGGGCGAGCACCGCGATCCGGCCGCCGGCGACGATGGGCGCGCTGTTGGTGCTGTACTTCTTGCTGGTGAACGCGTACCGCTTCTTGCCGGTACGCGCGTCGACGCCGACGACGCCGTTGCCGTCGCCGTAGTAGAAGACGCCGTTCAGCAGCGCGCCGCCGGGCTGCGAGCGGCCGTCGTCCAGCGCCGAGGAGTCCGAGGAGATCGTGCGGCTGTCCACGTGCGCGCGCCACAGCCGCTTGCCGGTCGCCGAGTCGAGCGCGACGTAGTCGAGGGGTGTGGGGGAGCCGTACGTGCTCTCCTCGCCGCTGGGCACGATCACGACGCCGTTGCCGGCGACGGGGCTCGCGGTGTGCGCCCACTGCAGCTTCGTCTGCCACGCCCGCTTGCCGGTGGCGCCGTCGAACGCGGTGACCATCGCGGTCGCGGTGGACGACGTTTCGAGGTACCCGTCGCGGAACTCGATCGCCCGCTTCCCGTCCGACACCAGGCCACGCTGCTGGAGCTTGAAGTCGAACAGCGAGCCGTGGTCCGCGCTCCACGCCTTGCTCAGCCCGACCCAGTGGTGGTCCGGGGCGGTCCAGGACGGCTCGCCGGCCGCGGGCCGCGGCGCCTTGACGGCGGCGCGATGCGGCTGCGGTACGTCGTCGCCGGGGTCGGCGTTGAGCGTCTTGAACACGACGATGAAGACGGCGACGATCGCGCCGACGACGACCAGGGCGACGATCGACAGGATGATCGCCAGCTTGCGGCCGCCGCCCTTCTTCTGCTCCGCGAGCGGTGGCGGCGGTGGCGGGGGTACCTCGATCACGCGGCGGACCTTATCGGGTGGGGGACGTGACACACGGTCATTACCGGGATTTCCAACGTGTCCGGATACTGCCAGCCGGCGCCACGGCGTGGCCGTCCGGGGTGCTGACGCGCCGGGCGAGCGGGCGCCGGAAGGTGATTCGCGATGCGCTCATGCGTGTCCTCTCACCGGTAGCCGGTTACGCGGTTCTGGTCGGCGACGACGATGCGCCCGGCGGCGGGTACCGCCAGGCCCGGGCCGGAGGAGCGCGCGGCGTGGGTGTACACCGTCCGGCCCGTGCGCGGGTCCACCGCGGCGACACCCGGTCCGATCACGAACACGGCGCCGGCCTGGGCGTCGATGCCGGACCGGCGGGGGATGCGGAAGGACCAGAGCCGCCGGTCCGTGCGCAGGTCCAGGGCGAGCAGCAGGGCGTGGCCGTTCTCCGTGCCGTGCACCAGCACGGTCCCGCCGGTCACGCCGTCGGTCTCCGCCCACCGGTTGGTCTTCCGGCGGTACAGCGCGCGCCCGTCGCGGGCGTCGACGGCCTGGAGCACGTCGGGACCCCAGGTGAGCACGGTGCGGCCGCTCGCGGCCACGCGGTCCGGGCCGCGGGCGGTCGGCCCGGGGACCTCGATCGGCGGGTACGGCGTCAGGTCCGGCGCGAACCGGAGCAGCACCCTGCGGCGCCCGGATCGGGCGCCCGGCGGCCGGGCGAGCAGGACGATCCGGCCCCCGGCCGCGACCGGGCCCGCGACCCCCGTGGCGTACCGGCTCGTGAACCGGTGGCGGACCTTCCCGGTGGCCGCGTCCACGCCGGTGACCGTACGGCCGTCCGCGTAGTAGAAGACCCCGCCGAGCAGCGCGCCCGCCGCCTGCGGACGCCCGGTGGCGGGGCGGCCGGCGGGGAACGCGCGGGTACGGACGTGCACGCGCCAGCGCCGCACGCCGGTCGCGGTGTCGAGCGCGACGTAGTCGATCGGCCGCCGCCCGGACTCCGCTCCGCTCGGGACGATCACGACGCCGCGCCCGCCCACGGGATCCCCGGTGTGCGCCCAGGGCAGCCGCGCGCGCCACAGCCGCGCACCGGTGGCGCCGTCGTAACCGGCCAGGCCGGCGGGCCCGGCGCGCGTCTCGCCGATCGCCACGACGCGTCTCCCGTCGGACACCAGCCCGGCGATGGGGCCGCCCGGCCGTACGGCGCTCCAGTCCTCGGTGAGCCCGTCCCGGTCCGGGCGGGCGGCATCGGCCGGGACCCCGGCGAGCACCGCGCAGCCGAGCACCAGCAGGACCGCCGGCCCGCGGCGCCTCCGGGACGCGGTGCGGGGACCGGGGGCGTCAGGCATGTCCGGGCGGCGAGGGCCCCGCGTCCGCATGAGCGGACCGTAGCCGGTGCCCGCGCGGCGCCGGCGCCGTTTTCACCTTCGTTGAAATGTACGGATATGCCAGCGGCATCGGCGGAGCTTGGCAGGTCTCGATGATGTTCCGGTACCGCGCGGGTCCTAGCGTCACCACATCGCGTGACGGAAGATCGGCGGTGATGGCGCCCGGGACGCGGAAGGAAACCCGATGATCGGTTGGACGGTGCACGGGGACGGCCGTACGCCGCCGCCCGGCGAGGTGGTGCGGCCGGACGAGCGGCTGTCGTGGGGCCGCACGATCGGCATCGGCGTGCAGCACGTGGTGGCCATGTTCGGCGCGACGTTCGTGTTCCCGGTCGTCATGGGCCTGGACCCGAACCTCGCGGTGCTGCTGTCCGGCCTGGCGACCATCGTGTTCCTGCTGGTGGTCGCCGGGAAGGTGCCGAGCTACCTGGGCACCAGCGCGTCGTTCGTCGGCGCCGTGGTGGCCATCCGGGCGACCGGCGGCAGCAGCGCGACCGTCACCGGCGCGATCCTCGTCGCGGGCGTGGTGCTGGCGGCGGTCGGAATTCTGGTACACCTGGCCGGGCCGCGGGTCATCCACGCGGTGTTCCCGCCGGTGGTCACCGGGGCCGTGGTCATGCTGATCGGGTTCAACCTGGCGCCGGTGGTGGCCGACACGTACTGGCCGCAGGACCAGTGGATCGCGCTGCTCACGCTGGCGTTCGTGGTGCTCGTGTCGGTGCTGCTGCGCGGCTTCTGGTCGCGCATCGCGGTGCTGCTCGGGCTGGTCTTCGGGTTCGCGCTGTCCTGGGTGTTCGACCTGGTCTTCGGGCAGATCACGTCGTACTCCGCGGCCGCGGGCAAGGTGACCACGCACTGGCGGGTGGACCTGTCCGCGGTGGCGAACGCCGACTGGGTCGGCCTGCCGCACCTGCACGCGCCGGACTTCAAGACGTCCGCGATCCTCGTGGCACTGCCCGGCGTGATCGCGCTGATCGCGGAGAACACCGGCCACGTCAAGGCGGTCGCCGAGATGACCGGCGACGACCTGGACCCGTACCTCGGCCGCGCGCTGTTCGCCGACGGCGCCACCACCGCGCTGGCCAGCGCCGTCGGCGGCTCGCCGACCACCACGTACGCGGAGAACATCGGCGTCATGGCGGCCACCCGCGTGTACTCCACCGCCGCGTACTGGGTCGCCGCCGTCGTGGCGGTCCTGTTCGGCCTGTGCCCGAAGTTCGGCGCGCTGGTCGCGGCCACCCCGGGCGGCGTGCTCGGCGGCATCACGGTCGTGCTGTACGGCATGATCGGGCTGCTCGGCGCGAAGATCTGGGTGGAGAACCGGGTGGACTTCGGCGACCCGGTGAACCTCGTGCCGGTGGCCGCGGGCGTGATCGCGGCGATCGGCAACGTGACCCTGACGATCACGAAGAGCTTCCCGCTGACCGGCATCGCGCTCGGCACGATCATCGTCATCACCGCGTACCACACGCTCGCCGCCATCTCCCGGCGCCGCGGCACCCTCGGCCCGCCCGGCGGCACCGCGACCGTCGTCGGCGAGGTGCCCACCGAGGACCCGCCGGAAGCGTCACCGTCGAGCGGCGACGCGCCCCCGGAGGGGCGTGCGTGAAGCCGCCGCCGTTCGCGTACCACGCGCCGGAGGACGTCCCGGCGGCGCTGCGGCTGCTCGCCGAGCACGGGGCCGGCGCCAAGGTGCTCGCGGGCGGGCAGAGCCTGATCCCGCTGCTGAACATGCGGCTGGCCGCGCCCGCGCACCTGGTCGACATCAACCGGCTCGCCGGGCTCGACGCGATCGCGGCCGGGCCGGACGGCGTACGGGTGGGCGCGCTGGTCCGGCACGCCGCGCTGGCGCGGCACGCCGGCGCGGCGCGGACGCAGCCGTTACTGCGGCGGGCGCTGCGGCTGGTCGCGCACCCGGTGATCCGCAACCGCGGCACGGTCGTCGGCAGCCTGGCGCACGCCGACCCGGCCGCCGAGCTGCCCGCCGTACTGGCGCTGCTCGGCGGGACGGTCGAGCTGGCGTCGGCGTCCGGGCGGCGGACGGTCGAGGCCGCCGAGTTCTTCCTCGGCCCGCTGGAGCCGGCGGCGCGGCCGGACGAGCTGGCGGTCGGGGCGTGGTTCCCGGCGGCGCCCGGGCGGTCCGGGTGCGCGTTCGAGGAGGTGACGCGGCGGCACGGCGACTTCGCGCTGGCCGGGGTGGCGGCGACGGTGACGCTGTCCGACGACGGGCGGGTCACCGCGGCGCGCGCCGCGTACGTGGGGGTGGGCTCCCCGCCGCCGGTGCTGGACCTGACCGAGGCGGCGGACGGCGGCGCGGACCTGCGCGCGTACGTGGGCGGGCGCATCGAGCCCGAGGCGGACATCCACGCCACCGCCGAGTACCGGCGGCACCTGGCCGGAGTCCTCACCGAGCGGGCGCTGCGCGCCGCCCGCCGCGACGCGCTGGGGGAGCGGTGAGCCGACCAGCCGAAGAGCCACGCCACGCGATCACGCTGACCGTCAACGGCACGCCGTACGCCGTCGAGGTGCCGGCGCGGCGGCTGCTGTCCGACTGCCTGCGGCACGACCTGCGGCTCACCGGGACGCACGTCGGGTGCGAGCACGGCGTGTGCGGCTGCTGCACGGTGCTGCTCGACGGCGCGCCCGTACGGTCCTGCCTGACGTTCGCCGTCACCGTGGACGGGCACGCGGTCGAGACCGTCGAGGGGCTGGCCGCCGGCGGCGAGCCGAGCGCCGTGCAGCGGGCGTTCGGCGAGTGCCACGCCCTGCAGTGCGGCTTCTGCACGCCCGGCTTCTTGATGACCGCCACCGCGCTGCTCCGCGAGACGCCCGACCCGACCGACGAGGAGATCGTCGAGGGCATCTCCGGCAACCTGTGCCGCTGCACCGGCTACCAGAACATCGTCGCGGCCGTGCGCCGCGCCGCCGCATCGGAGCGCACCTGATGGCCACCCGGCTGTTCGGCGAGCCCATCGCCCGTACCGAGGACGCCCGGCTGGTCACCGGCCAGGGCCGGTTCCTCGACGACCTCGGCCACGACGCGCTGGCCGCCGCGTTCGTGCGCAGCCCGCACGCACACGCCCGGATCCTCGACATCGACGTCACCCCGGCGCTGGACGCCGGCGGCCTGGTCGCCGTGTACACCTACGAGGACCTGCCCGGCCGCGTCGGCGAGCCGCTGCCGCTGCTCATCCCGCACCCCGCGCTCACGCACGGCCGTACCGGCTATCCGCTGGCCCGCGACGTCGTCCGGCACGTCGGCGAGCCGGTGGTCATGGTGGTGGCCACCGACCGGTACGCCGCCGAGGACGCGGCCGCGGCGATCCAGGTGACCTACGAGCCGCTGCCCGCCGTCGTCGGCATCGAGAACGCCGCCGCCGCGCGCCACCTGGTGCACGACGACGTGCCCGGCAACGTCGCCGCCGTCCTCGTGCAGCAGACCGGCGACGCGCCCGCCGCGATCGCCGCCGCCCCGCACCGGCTGGAGCTGGACCTGGCCATCGAGCGGTCCGCGTCGATGCCGCTCGAGGGCCGCGGCGTGTACGCCCGGTACGACCCGGACGACGGCCGGCTGCGCGTGCACACGTCCACGCAGGCGTCCACCAGCGTGCGGATGGCGATCGCCGCCAAGCTGGAGATGCCGCCCGTCCAGGTCGACGTGGTCACACCGGACGTCGGCGGCGGCTTCGGCGTGAAGGTCGTGCACCCGTGGCCGGAGGAGGTGCTGCTGCCGTGGGCGGCGCGCACGCTGGCGGGCGGCGGCGCGCCGGTGGAGATCAAGTGGGCGGAGGACCGGCGCGAGCACTTCGTGTCCTCCGCGCACGAGCGCGGGCAGCTGCAGCACGTGCGGGTCGGGTTCGACGACGCGGGGCGGGTCCTCGGACTCGACGTGGAGATCCGGCACGACAACGGGGCGTACACGCCGTACGGCATCATCGTGCCGATCGTGACGTCCACGCAGCTGCTCGGGCCGTACAAGATCGGCGCGTACCGGGTGGCGGCGACCAGCCTGTACACCAACACGGTGATCGTCACGCCGTACCGCGGCGCCGGGCGGCCGCAGGGCGTGTTCTGCATGGAGCGCACCATGGACGCGATCGCCGCCGCGCTCGGCCGCGACCGGGCCGACGTGCGCGCGGCCAACCTGATCCGGCCGGAGGAGTTCCCGTACGACCAGGGGCTGACGTTCCAGGACGGGCGGCCGCTGATCTATGACTCCGGGAACTATCCCAAGCAGCTGGAGATGATCCGCGACCTGATCGGCTGGGACGACTTCGCCGCGCTGCGCGAGCGGGCGCGCGCGGAGGGGCGGCGGCTGGGGATCGGGCTCGGGTGCTACGTGGAGGGCACCGGCGTCGGGCCGTACGAGGGCGGGCACGTGCAGGTGGACACGTCCGGGAAGGTGCACGTGGCCACCGGGCTGACCAGCCAGGGGCAGGGGCACCGTACGGTGTTCGCGCAGATCGCGGCGGACGAGCTCGGCGTGCCGCTGGCCGACGTGGAGGTCACCACCGGGGACACCCGGCGGTTCGGGTACGCGGTGGGCACGTTCGCGTCGCGGGCGGCGGTGCTGAGCGGCAACGCGATCGCGCTGGCCGCGCGGAAGGTACGGGACAAGGCGCTGCGCATCGCGGGCGAGGCGCTGGAGGCCGACCCGCGGGACCTGGAGATCGTGGACGGCGTGGTGCGGGTGGCCGGGTCGCCGTCGGCGTCGATCCCGCTGCGTACGGTGGCGGTGCTGGCCAACCCGCTGCGGTACGCCTTCGACGCGGATGCCGCCGCGGCCACGCAGTTCGCCGGCACCGGCCCGGGCGACGACGAGCCGCCGGTGGCGCCGGGGACCGAGCCCGGGCTGGAGGGCCGCGACTACTACTCGCCGCCGCGCGCCACCTTCGCCAGCGGCATGCACGCGGCGATCGTGGAGACCGACCCGGAGACGGCGGAGATGCGCGTCCTCCGGTACGCCGTGGTGCACGACTGCGGACCGATGATCAACCCGCGCATCGTCGAGGGCCAGATCCACGGCGGCGTGGCGCAGGGCATCGCCGGATCCCTGTACGAGCGCCTCGTCTACGACGAGACCGGGCAACTCCTGAACGCCTCGTTCATGGACTTCCTGATGCCCTACGCCACAGAGATCCCGCACATCGAGTCCGACCACCTGGAGACCCCGTCCCCCCTGAACCCCCTGGGCATCAAGGGCGCCGGCGAAGCAGGCGTCATCCCGGTCCCCGCGGTCATAGCCGCCGCCATCGAAGACGCCGAGGGAATCCCCATCCATTCGATGCCCATAACCCCCTCCGACCTCCACACCCTGAGATCCCACCCCTGACCCGGCCAAAGGCCTCGCTTCGCGAGACTGATTCTTGGCGCGTGCGGCCGCCGTGGGTGGTTGCGGCCGTGCTGCGAGGTGCGAGCCGGGCCCCGGGTGCGCGCGGGGATCGAAGCCAGGAATACGTTCGGGTGTGGGGCGGCTGACCTTTTTGGGGTGTTGTGAGGGAAACCTCACGGGATCGCGTGGCGGTCCTCAGTTTTCTATGGGCCGGGCTTTGGGGAGGCTTTCCGATTGTGAACGTGGCGGCGTCCGACCTGCTGATCGCCATACCCGGGGCGGTCGGCGCGGCGGCGTGTTTCGGGATCACCGCCGTGCTGCAGCACCGGGCCACCCAGCGCACCCCCACGCGGCATGCCATGAACCCGCGGCTGGTCATCGACCTGCTGCGGCAGCCGATGTGGGTGGCGGCCATCTTCTTGAACATCCTCGGCACGCTGCTCCAGGTGCTGGCGCTGCGCTTCGGGCCGCTGATCATGGTGCAGCCGCTGCTGGTCACCGGGCTGCTGTTCAGCGTGGTGATCGGCTCGATCGCGGCGGGCCGCCGCCCGGACCGCGTGCTGCTCGGCGGCGCGTTCTGCTGCATCGCCGGCCTGGCCATGTTCCTGCTCATCGCCCGCCCGGGCTCGGGCAGCGAGACGCTGGAGCTCAGCGACATGCTCCCGCTGGTGATCGCGCTGAGCTGCGTGCTGGCCCTCTGCCTGGCGGTGTCCAGCCGCGGCCACGGCCAGGTCCCGGCGCTGGCGCTCGGCGTCGCCGCCGGCGTGCTGTACGGCGTCACGGCCGGGTTCATCAAGGTCGTCACGCACGAGGCGAGCCAGTCCCTGTTCTCCCCGCTGAGCGGCTGGACGCTGTACGCCCTGCTGATCATCGGCCCGCTCGGCTTCCTGCTCAACCAGAACGCCTACCAGGTCGCCGCCGCCGCGTCCCCGGTGCTCGCGGTGATCACCATCGTCGACCCGATCGTCGGCATCATCGTCGGCCGGCTGTGGCTGGGCGAGCACGTCAACCTGGGCCTCGCCGCCCTGGCCGGGCAGATCGTCGCGCTGGCCGTGATGGCCGCCGGCATCGGCCTGCTCGCGCACCGCGCCCCGCACCTGCGCTCCACGGAGGCCAGCGCGGCGGACGCCATGACCGGCATCGCCGCCGACGCCCGCGAGGCCGTGACGGGCACCGCGGGCCGCGCCGCGGACACCCAGGACGACACCGGCCGCTGGGGCGACGGCGACCACCGCACGCACGTCGCGTCCTAGGGCGGCCGTGACCGGGTGCGGCCGTCCGGCCACGCCCGGCGCTGGATCGGTCCACGCTGAGGCGATGGGGAGACTGGAGTGCGAAGAGGCCATCGCGGAGGCCTTCGGGTCCGGGCGGGTGGGCAGCGAACCGCCCTTGCGGCTGGTGGTGGTCGTGTTCGACGGCGCCCCGCTCGGCAGCATGTCGTTCGCGTACGGGGTGTTCGACGCCGCCTCCTACTTCGACGTCCTGCCGGGGCTGAGCCAGTACGTCGTCGGCGGTGAGCCGGGCGCCGCGATCGTCGGCGGCGGCCTGTCCATGACCGTGCCGTACGACCTGGCGGCGATCCACTCGGCGGACCTCGTCATCGTGCCGACGCTGCCGCAGCCGACCGCGGAGGAGCCGCCGGAGCCCGTACTGGAGGCGCTGCGCGTGGCGCACGCGCGCGGCGCCCGGCTGGCGTCGGTGTGCAACGGGTCCTTCATCCTGGCCGCGGCCGGCCTGCTGGACGGCCGCCCGGCGACCACCCACTGGTCGGTGGCCGCCCGCCTGGCCGAGCTGCACCCGAAGGTGCTGGTGGACGAGACGGTGCTGTACATCGACGACGGCGACGTGCTGACCGCGGGCGGCGCCGCCGCGGGCCTGGATCTCGGCCTGCACATCATCCGTACGATCGCCGGCGCCGAGGTCGCCAACCGGCTGGCCCGGGCGCTGATCATCCCGCCGCACCGGCCCGGCGGGCAGGCGCAGTACATCGAGTCGCCCATGCCGGAGCTCGACACGGCGGACCCGGTCGCCGAGACGATGGCGTGGGCGCGCACCCGGCTGCACGAGGCCGTGCCGGTGGACGCCCTGGCCGCCCGCGCGCACATGAGCCGGCGCAACTACGACCGGCGGTTCCGGGAGATCACCGGCTCGGCGCCGGGCACCTGGCTGACCCACCAGCGGGTGATCCGCGCCCAGGAGCTGCTGGAGTCCGGCGACCTGCCGGTCGACGAGGTCGCCCGGCAGTGCGGCTTCTCCACGGCCGCCGCGCTGCGCCCGCACTTCCGCCGCCACGTCGGCGTCACGCCGATGGCGTACCGGCGGACCTTCGCCCACCGCGGCTGAAAACCGTTCCTCGTTGGCGCGTTCCCCGCTCGTGCCGCATCCGTCCGCTCCGGAGACTGATGAGCACGAACGGGGGCTCGAAACGCCCACGACGAAGGGACGAAACATGATCACCAGGAAGCTCGCGTACGGGGGCGCCGCACTGCTGTTCGCCGTCGGCGGCATGACCGCGGCGACCGGCGCGGCCTCCGCGGCCGCTCCGGCGAAGGCCGCCGCCTCGACGTGCCACCCCGCGAAGTCCGGCTGGACGTGCTCCGTCGGCCTCGGCTGGGCCAAGGCCGCCAAGGGCAGCAGCTACGTGAAGTCGGACTTCTGGGCCAACGGCGAGCATCTGAAGCTCTACGACCACTACAACAACGACCACTCGACCGTCGCGTACCTGAAGGTCGAGGGGAGCGGCACGGCCCGGTTCACCAGCCAGGGGAAGACGTACCGGGACATCAACCTCAGCTACAGCGAGAACAAGGACGTCTGGACGAAGGTCTGCACGTCGGGCTCGTCCAAGGCGGTCTGCACCGGCTGGAGCAAGGTCTACACGACCTGACCCGTACGTGGTCAGTCGTCGTCCGGCATGCCGCGGCTGCGCATCGGGTGGTCCTCGGGGATCTCCACGACGCAGATGGCGATGCCGTCGGGGTCGGAGACCCACATCTCGATCAGGCCCCACGGCTCGCGGCGCGGTTCCCGGGTGATGGGCACGCCCCGGGACCGCAGCTCGGCGTGGGCCGCCTCGGCGTCGCGGACCTGCAGCCACAGGCGCAGGCCGTCCGCCGGGTGGCCCGCGCCGTGCCCGGACACCTCGAGGTGGCCGCCGCCCAGGAAGAACACGGTGCCGGGGCCGTCGGGCGTGGCGAACTCGCGGGCGACGGCCAGGCCGAGCGCGTCACGGTAGAACGCGCGGCTGCGCTCCAGGTCCGACGGGTGCAGCAGGACGCGGCTGCTCAAGATCTCCATGACCCCATGCGTACCCGGGAGGGGCGGGGGGATTGCGCCGACGGGGTCGAACGGGGAGCGGGGGACCACGACCCCGTCGGCGCGCAAGACGATAGTGCCTCGATACGCCCGGTGGCCACATATGTCCGACAGGTCGCCGAAAATTGAGTCAGAAGACCCAGTAAGGGCCAGGGCGGGGGCCCAAGCCGCCGGGCGGCCCGGTCAGCGGCCCCACAGGCGGTCCGAGGCCAGCCGGGCGCCCTCCGACAGCGCGGCCAGCTTCGCCCACTGGATCTCCGGGTGCACACGGTGGATGAACGCCCCCTGGGCGAAGCCGCAGTCGGTCCCGGCCAGCACGTTCTCCCGCCCGACGACCTCGGCCAGCCGGACCAGCCGCTGCGCCACCAGCTCCGGGTGCTCCACCACGTTCGTGTGATGGGTCACCACGCCGGGGATCAGCTTCTTGCCGTCCGGCAGCTTCACGTCCTCCCAGATCCGCCACTCGTGCTCGTGCCGCGGGTTGGCCTGCTCGATCGCGTACGCGCCCGCGTTGACGTCGAGGATCAGGTCGACGACGTCGGTCAGCGGCGGGTCGAAGGCGTGCGGGCCGTGCCAGCTGCCGAAGCAGACGTGGTACCGGACCCGCTCCTCGGGGATGCCGCGCAGGGCGTGGTTCAGCGCGCGGACGCGCAGCTCGGCCCAGCGGCGGTAGTCCGCGAACGAGCCGCCCCTCGACATGATCGTGTCGCACTCGTGCATCAGCACGGCGTCGTCGACCTGGAGCAGCAGGCCGCCGTCGACGATCGCCCGGTACTCCTCGGCCAGCGCGTCGGCCAGCGCGAACACGAACTCCTCGTCGTTCGCGTAGTGCTCGTTGCTGAGCCAGTACGCGCTGGCCGGGGCGACCACCGGCAGGAACGCCTGGGTGCCCTCATGGCCCTCCATGGCGGCGTTCAGGTTCGCGATGTCCCGCTCGATCGCGGTGCGGTCGTACGTGAGAGGGCCGGTGCAGACCCACTCGACGGCCTGGCCCTCGGCCTCGGCGTCGGCCGCGGCGGCGTCGTTGCTCTGCCGGGTGGCGGCCTCGTCCAGGGCGTCGAGCTCGGCGTACGCGCCGGGGAACGCCTGCCGGTCCCGGCTGGGCGGCAGCATGCTGCCCTCGATCGTCACCGGACGGGGTTCCAGGCCGCCGACCCGCTCGTACAGGTAGGTGATCCAGCTGGCCTTGCCCATCTCGCCGTCGTCGACGACGTCGATGCCGGCCTCGACCTGGCGGTTCACCACGTCGGCCACGGACGCGCGCAGGCACCGGGCGTACGCCTGCTCGTCGAAGCCCGCCCCGCGGTCCTTGGCGGCGAGGAAGGCGAGGAGCTCCTTGGGGCGGATCAGGCTTCCGGTGTGTGTCGCGAGGATGCGGTCCACGGCACTCCTTCCGGTACGTCAGGAAATACGGCTTTCACGTAAACGCCCGTCATGGCGGATGTCAACGATCGGCGTGACCTGACGAAGCCGCGGGCCCGCGCTGGCAGGCCGTGACATTAGCCACGCGGCCCGGGATTCCCTACTGTCGCCTCATGAAGGTCACCGGCAGCGCGACCGTCGCCGCGCCCCGCGAACGCGTCTACGAAGCCCTCCGCGACCCCGCCGTCCTGGCGCGTACGATCCCCGGCTGCCGGTCGCTGGACGCGGTCGGGCCGGACGCGTACCGGATGACGATCAGCGCGGGCGTCGCGGCGATCCGCGGTACGTACGAGGGCAGCGTCGCGCTGTCCGACCCGGCGCCCCCGGAGTCCTTCACGCTGCGCGCCCAGGGCCAGGGCGCCCCCGGCACGGTCGACGCCACGGTCCGCGTGATGCTGTCCGAGGCAGACGGCGAGGGCACCCGAGTCGAGTACGACGCCGACGCCACGGTCGGCGGCATGGTCGGCGGCGTCGGCCAGCGCCTCCTCGCAGGCGCCGCCCGCAAGACCGCCACCGAGTTCTTCGCCGCCGTCGCCCGCGACCTGACCGGCCTCGCGCCCGCGCCAGGCGCAGCCGCGGGCCCGGGCGGCGCGGTCGGCGCGATGCCGGGCCTCGCGCCGAGCGGCGAAGCCGGAGGCATTCCGGGCGCTGCCATGCTGGGCGGCGCGGCCGCCGCCCCGGGCTTTCCGCCTGCCGCCGCGCCCGGGCAGGCCCGGGCCGTCGCCGCCGGAGTCGTCGCCGGGGTGGTGGCCGGGGCCGTGGCGGCGTTGGCCGGGGTGGCGCTGGGGGCGCGGCTGGCGCGGCGGGGTGGCCGTTGAGGGTGCGGATCGGGGTGGACACCGGGGGCACGTTCACCGACGTCGTCGCGCTGGACGAGGACACCGGCAGAGTGATCGCCACCAAGACGCCGTCCACGCCCGACGACCCGGCGCGCGGCTTCCTCGACGGCATCGACAAGATCCGCGGGATGCTCCCCGGCGACGTCCGGATCGGCGCCGTCTCGCACGGCACCACCGTCGGCACCAACCGCCTCCTCGAAGGCCGCCTCGGCGACCTCGGCTTCATCACCACCACCGGCTACGAGTTCGTCCTGGAGATCGCCCGCCAGTCCGTCCCGGACGGCTACGGCAACTCCTACTTCTGGGTGAAGCCGCCCCGCATCGTCCCGGTCCACCGCGTCCGTACGGTCGGCGGCCGCCTCGACCACACCGGCGCCGAACTCACCCCGTTCGACGCCGACGAAGCGCGCGAAACCGCCCGCTGGTTCCGCGACCAGGGCATCACCACGATCGGCGTCTGCCTCCTGCACGCCTACGCCAACCCCGCGCACGAGCGGGCGATGCGCGACATCCTGGCCCGCGAGCACCCGGACGCCGTCGTCTCCGTCTCCAGCGACGTCCTGCGCGAGTACCGCGAGTACGAGCGCAGCGTCACCACCCTGGTCGACGCGGCCGTCAAGCCCGCCATGACCCGCTACATCGCCGCCATCGCCGACCGCCTGGCCGCCCTCGGCGACCCGCCGTTCTACGTCATGAAGTCCAACGGCGGCGTCCTGTCCGCCGAGGAGGTGGCCCGCCAGCCGATCACCACGGTCCTGTCCGGCCCGGCCGCCGGCGCGCTCGGCGCCGCGAGCGTCGCCCGCACCGCCGGAACGGGCGGCCACCGCTCGGTGCTCACCCTCGACGGCGGCGGCACCTCCACCGACGTCGCCGTCGTCCTGGACGGTGAGCCCACGCTGACCACCGAGGGCAGCGTCGGCGCGTACCCGTCCAAGATCCCGATGATCGACGTCGTCACGGTCGGCGCGGGCGGCGGCTCGATCGCCTGGGTCTCCCCGGAGGGCGCGCTGAAGGTCGGCCCCCGCTCGGCCGGCGCCGACCCCGGCCCGCTCTGCTACGGCCGCGGCGGCACCGAGCCGACCGTCACCGACGCGTACGTGCTGCTCGGCCGCATCCCGCCGCGCCTGCTGGGCGGTGAGATCCCGCTCGACGTGGCCGCCGCCCGCCGCGGCATCGCCAAGCTCGCCGACGACCTCGGCCTGGACCCGGCCCGCTGCGCCGCCGGCATCCTGGAGGTCAGCGCGTGGAACCAGGCGAACGCGATCCGCCGCGTCACCGTGCGCCGCGGCCTGGACGTCCGCGACTACCCGATGGTCGCCTACGGCGGCTCCGGCCCGCTGCCCGCCTGCCGGCTCATGGACGTCCTCGGCCTGCCCGCCGTGATCGTGCCGGAGAGCCCCGGCACGGTGTCCGCGTACGGGCTGCTCACCGTCGACGTCCGCAACGACTACGTGCGCACCGCCGTGATGGCCGACGAGCGGCTCGACCTCGCCGAGGTGGCCCGCGTGTACGGCGAGCTGCGCGACCGCGCCGCGGCCGCGCTGGCCCGCGAGGGCTTCGCCCCCGAGGCCCGCCGCTACGCCCGCTCCGCCGACCTGCGCTACGCCGGCCAGGCGTACGAGGTCCGCGTCCCGGCCCCCGACGGCCCGGTCGACGACGCGTTCCGCGCCCGCGTGGTCCAGGCCTTCCACGCCGCGCACGAGCGCCTCTACGGGTACGGCTACGCCGACGGCCAGGGCCGCGGCCGCGTCGAGTGGGTGAACCTCCGGCTGACCGGCATCGGCCCGATCCCGCGCCCGCGCACCGCGCCCCGCCCGTACGGCGACGGCGACCCGGCCCGCGCCCGTACCGGAAGCCGCCCGGTCGACTTCGGCGACGGCCCGCAGGACACCCCGCTGTACGCCCGGACCGCCCTCGAACCCGGCGACACCGTCCCCGGCCCGGCGGTCATCGAGGAGTACGGCTCGACGGTGCCGATCCACCCCGGCTGCACGGCCACCGTCGACCCGTACGGCAACCTCGTGATCACGCGAGTTCCCAATTATGGCGAAGCATTTTCCGGGCCATAGCCCGGAAAATGCTTCGCCATATTTGGGAGTCTTGGTGGAGGTGGAAGGTGAGCGTGGACCCGGTGCTGCTGGAGATCGTCGAGGGGACGCTGGCGTCCATTGAGATGGAGGTCGAGCAGGCCATCGCGCGGACCGCGCGCTCGCCGATGATCCGCGACGCGCACGACTTCCGCGCCGGGATCCACGACGCGAAGCTGCGCAAGCTCACCGGGCGGTCGTACTCCGCGCTCGTGCACCCCGTCGTGCGCGACTTCCCGCCGGAGACCATGCGCCCGGGCGACGTGTACTTCCACAACGACGTGTACGCCTCCGAGGGCGGCATCGGGCACCTGCCCGACCTGTGCGTCACCGTGCCGGTGTTCTGCGACGGCCGGGTGGCCGCGTACGTGCAGGCGTTCGGCCACCACGACGACATCGGCGGCGCAGTGCCGGGCTCCATGCCGTCGCACGCCCGCAGCGTGTTCGAGGAGGGCCTGATGGTGCCCCCGATCAAGCTGTACGACGCGGGCGAGCCGAACCGCGCCGCGCTGACGATCATGGCGCGCAACTCCCGCATGCCCGACTCCCTGGCCGGCGACCTCGACGCCGAGTGCTCCGCCTGCCTGATGGGCGCGCGCCGGCTCGGCGAGCTGTTCACCCGGTACGGCGCCGCGGACGTCGAGGCCTGCTTCGACGCGATCATCGCGAACACCACCGCCACGTACCGGCGGGAGATCCTCACCCGGATCCCCGACGGCACGTACGTCTGGGAGGACTACGCCGAGCACGACGGCGTCGACCCGCCGCGTCTGCACGCCCAGCGGATCACCCTCACCAAGACCCCGGAGAAGATCCTGATCGACTTCACCGGCACGTCGCCGCAGGCCAAGGGCCCGATCAACCACTGCGGCGACTACGCCGACGGCAACTTCTTGAAGAAGTGGCTGGCGCCGATCCTGCGCAACCTGGCCGAGACGCCCGAGCGGATGGCGTCCCTCGACGTCAACGAGGGCGTGGTGCCGCTCATCGAGATGCGCTTCCCGGAGAAGGGCACGCTGCTCACGCCGGTCTTCCCGGCGCCCACCAACGCCCGCACGTTCGTCATCCTGCGGCTGCTCGGCGTGCTGGCCGGGGTGCTGGCCAAGGCGACCGGCGGCCGGATGCCCGCCGACCAGGAGACCATCCGGTACACCGGCGTGTACGGCACGGACGCCGAGGGCCGGCCGTACCTCATGCGGGAGGTGCTGGGCGGCGGCTCCGGCGGGCGGCACTACGCCGACGGTGAGGACACCATCCACGTCGTGCCCGACTCCCGGAACCTGCCGGCGGAGTTCACCGAGTCCCGGTTCCCGTTCGTGGTCGAACGGCTGGGTCTCGCCGTCGATTCGGGCGGCCCGGGGGAGCGGCGCGGCGGGCTCGGCTACGACAAGTGGATCCGGATGCGCGCGGACGGGCACTTCATGTCGATCGCCGACCGGTCGATCCTGTCCTGCTGGGGGGTGAACGGCGGGCGGGCCGGGCGGCCGTTCCGGGTGACGATCGACCCCGGCGGGCCGCATGAGCGGGAGACGGACGGGCTGACCGACGCCGAGCCCGTACGGGCGGGGGAGGTGATCCGGATCCGCACGACCGGCGGGGGCGGCTGGGGCGATCCGCTGCGGCGGGATCCCGCGCTGGTGGCGGCGGACGTACGGGACGGGAAGGTGTCGGCGCGCGGGGCGCTGGAGGACTACGGGGTGGTGCTCGGCGACCCGGCGGCGACGGAGGCCGAGCGGGCCCGGCTCCGCGCGGAACGAGGCGAGGCCCCGTTCATCGACCGGGGCCCGGGGTACGCGCGCCTCGCCGGATCCCCGGAGAACCCACTGGACCGGCTGGCCTAGCCGGTGCCGTCGATCACGATGTCGGCTCGGGCGCGGGTGCCGTCGGCGGTGAAGTGGGCCGCTTCGGAGCGGCGCCAGGTCTCCCACAGGCCGGCCGCCTCGGCGCCGTCGCGGCGGGCGGTGCGGGCGACGCGGATGTTCAGCGGGGCCTCGACCCACACGGCGAGGCTGAGGTACGGCGCGGCCGCGCGCCAGGCCGAGCCCACCCCCTCCACGATCACGATCGGCGCGGGCGCGACGACCACGTCCTCGGCGTACCGCCCGTACCGCCAGTCGTACCGGCGGAACCGGCCCTCCTCGCCGGCCAGCAGTGGCGTGAGGACGTGCGTGCGGAACGGCGTCCACCAGCGCAGCGGGTCGCCGTCCATCGGCAGGTAGAAGTCGTCGGTGTGCACGACGGGCGGGCCGCCGAGCGTGCGGGCCAGCGCCGCGGCGTACGTGGTCTTGCCCGCGCCGCCCGGGCCGTCGACGGCCACCAGGCGGGTGCCGCCGCAGCGCGGCCGCGACGTGCGGATCCGCGCCGCCACCTCCCCGGAAACGCCCACGCCCCCCAAGCTAGGGCATGGGGGGCGTGGGCGGATCAGGCGGTCACCGGGGCGGGTTGAGCCGCCCGGAGCGCAGCGCCACCGCGGCCAGACGTCCGAACAGGTAGTAGAACGCCGCCTGCTCGTCGTCGAAGTGCTGCAGGTTGTGCCGGCCGCCGTGCTCGCTGTAGAAGACGTCGAAGCCGTCGTCCGCCGTGACCAGGCAGAACGCGCCGTCGACCTCCTCCTCCACGGCGTACTCGCCCTCGGGGATGCCGGCCCGGGCGACCAGGTCGCCGAACGTCCAGCGCGGGCTGATCCGGGCCGGCTCCTCCGGCTCGGGCGGCGCCTGCGGCTCGGGCTCGCGGTTCCCGAACGCGACCGGCTGGTCCTCCCACCCGGGCGGGCGCTGGCCGGTGGGCACCTCGAACGTGGCCGTGTGCGCGGTGTCCGGCACGGGCCGGCCGGCGCGGTGCACGGTGCCGGAGTCCGGGTCGAACGCCCAGGAGTCCGTGGTCCGCGGCGACCGCGCCGGGTCGGCGGGGACGGGCGGGCCGGGGGCCTCCGCGGGCGCGGGGCGTCCGAGGTCGGCGTTGGGCTGGCCGAGTCCCGCAGCGCCCGGCTGACCGAGGTCCGCGCCCGGCTGGCCGAACTCCGGCCCAGGCTGTCCGGGACCCGGCTGTCCAGGACCCGGCTGGCCGAGGTCCGGTCCGGGCTGTCCGGGGCCGGGCTGGCCCGGGGCGGGCCTGCCGCCGTAGTCCGGGCTCGCGACGGGGCGCCCGAGGTCGGCGCCGGGCTGGGCGCCGCCGAAGTCCGCGCCCTGCGGGCCGCCGAGGTCCGCGCCGGGGCGGCCGGTGTCGGGGCCGGCGAGCGGGTTCGCGCCGCTGCCGAAGTCGGCGCCCGGGCCCATGCCGGGCTCAGGGCCGAAGCCGCGACGCCCGGGATCCCGGTCGGCGCCGGGCCGCGGCCCGCCGCCGGCGTCGGGGCTCAGCGGGTACGCGCCGCTGCCCGGGTCGGCGTGCGCCGGGTAGGCGCCGCTGCCCAGGTCCGGGCCCGCCGGGTACGCGCCGCTGCCCGCGTCGGCGTTCGCGGGGTAGGCCCCGCTGCCGAAGTCGGTCACCGGGTACCCGCCGCTGGCCTGCTCGCGGCCCCCGGACGCGCCGGGCTCGTCGTCGTCCCAGACCGGCGTGAAGGTCTGCGTGCTGTCGAGGGGCTGCTCCTGGGCGGCGCTCTGCTGCTGACCGAGGTCGTACAGCGCCTTCAGGTTCGGGTCCTCGACGGGCTCGCCGGGCCGCGGCTCGGGGTCGCGTGCCCAGGCCGGCAGCTCGTCGGCGTACTGGTCGGGCGTCGGGGCGCCGAGCGGGTCGGACGCCCACGACGGGCGGTCACCCGCGCCGGGGTCGGCGCCGGGCGCGTCCGCGAGCCCGCCTTGCGGGCCCGCCGCCATCCCGGGCACCCCCGGCGCACCCGCGCCAGGCGTTCCGGGCAGGCCGTCGCCGAACCCGCCCGCCGGGCGCCCGGCGTCGCCGGGTCCGGGGATGCCGGGGCCGTTCGGGTCGCCGAAGCCTCCGGGCGTACCGGGCAGGTTCGGGTCGCCGAAGCCGCGGGGCGCGGCGGGGTCGCCGTACCCGCCCGGCGCGGCGGGCGCGGCCGGGTCGTTGAAGGCGGTCGGGCCGCCGGGTCCGTTCGGGTCGCCGTACCCGCCCGGGCCGGTGCCGGGCGCGCCGGCGTTCGGGTCGTCCACGCGCCCTGCGCCGGGTGCGTCGCCGAACCCGCCGGGGCCGTTCGGGTCGAAGCCGCCCGGGGCGCCCCCGGGGCGGTCGCCGAAGCCGGGAGCGGGCATGTCGGGTGCGGCCGGGTCGCCGAAGCCGCCCGGGCCGGTGCCGAGCCGGTCCTCGCCGGGGCCGCCGGGCCCCTCGCGGAATGCGCCCGGGCCGTTGCCGGGCATGTCGCCGTAGCCGCCCTGGCCGGGCGCGTCCGTACGGCCGCGCTGGCCGAAGGGCTCGGCGGGCGGGGCGCGCCAGGAGCCGTCGTCCGGCTCCTGCGTCGGCTGCGGGCCGGACGGCATGCGCGGTCCGGCGAGGGCGCCGGCGGTGTCCTCGACCATCTCGCCGAGCCGGCCGCCCTGGTCCGGGCCGGTGCCCGGGAACGGCGTCGTGGACGGGCCGCGCGGCGTGGCGCCGGCGTCCGGCGCGTCGCCGGGGAAGCCGGGCCGGGGCGTGGCCCCGGACGGCATGTCGCCCGGTGGCGGTGCCACCGGGCCGGGCTGGTGCTGCTGCGGGCCGCTATGGGACCCGGGGCCGCGATCGAGTCCGGCCCCGCCGCGATCCGGCCCGACACCGAATCCGGGCGCCGGTTCCGGCCCCGTACCGAATCCTGGTCCCGGCTCGGGTCCGCCGCCGAACCCGGGCGCCGACTCCGGCCCGGCACCGAATCCCGGCCCTGGCTCGGGCGCGCCACCGAATCCCGGCCCT
>Ga0164243_10004534_pt1 | contig 21716 bp, 21 predicted proteins | sample OricompcompostOP_FD_108781 | JGI IMG/M metagenome (GOLD analysis project Ga0164243, IMG submission 108781) | Organic Plus compost microbial communities from Emeryville, California, USA - Original compost - Organic plus compost (OP) | ecosystem: Engineered > Solid waste > Mixed feedstock >...
AGCAATCCGTTCTCGAAGGCGTCCTCGACGGAGCTCGTGTTCGTCAGCGCCGCTCAGACCTGGGACCTCAACAAGGACAACTCCGTTACCTGCGACGAGTGGGTGCAATACACGACCGAGCTGTTCAATTCCGCCGACCAGGATGGCGACGGCAACGCGACGACCGAGGAATATCAGAAGATCATCGCGCAGGACCGCCTGTTCGAGACCATCCCCATGGCTCACTTTGACGCCAACGGCGACGCCCGCCTGACGCTGCAGGAGTTCACCAGCGCCCGCAATCCGGCCTTCGAGATCCTCGACCGCGACAAGGACTGCCAGATCGCCTCCGCCGAGATGGTGCAGACGCGGCAGCTGCAGCAGATCAAGGACAAGAGCAGTGGCGCGCCCAACATCCAGGGCTCGGGCCCGGGCGGGCCTGGCGGCTACTGACGTTCGCACGAATGCCGGGAGTCGACGCCAATTCCGGGGAAGCACTAGGCCAGTCCTGGTTTTCGGGAAGGTTATCGTTGTGCAGCCCCGGAAATACCTACGGTACGAGCCCGAGAAAATGAAGATAATTGCAATATGACACACGGAGTAACCCTAAGAATCTCCGTGTTGTATATCGATCTTTAGCTGTCAGTAGATGCTTCGTCGCAATCGCATGACAGCGGCCTACCTACATTCAACAACCGTTGGCAATCTGCGCGCTAACTTTCCCGATCACGAAGAGACGAGCAGAGAGACGGCCCGGATCTAAGAGCCATCCCTCGCCTTACGCGCGTTTTATATCACAGCCCACTCGGGCCAAGACGAGCGCATCTTCTTCATTGAGTTGCGGTCAAAGCACCTTGGTCAGCACATTGAACAATGCTTCTTCTTTTTTGACCGCGCCCATCTCACCGTAGGGGTATAGAATTGCCTTGCAAAACACGTCGTATTGCCTGGGGTTGAGGCGCAGCACGACGTAACGAGTGCCATCGAGCGGGATGCGATCCTCCATCATCATCGCCAGCTCGCGAACCGAGCTCGACTGCGCCAAGCTCAGCAACTCGTCGCAGTTGGTCTCATCGAGGCGGTCAACCAGCAACCTGAGCTTGGCCCAGCCAATTACGGTCAACAGGTCTTCATCTATCTCCAGCTCGCGAAATTTAGCCTCGACATCTGCCAGATAACGCGCGTATCCCAGCTCGATCCCCACGATATTTGCCACGGCAATCAGATCATGGGGATTGCTCGCGCGGACATCATGAAAATACCTTGCAAGCCTGAGAACGCTGTCCCCCATAAATTTGGCAGCAAATTCCAATTCAGATCGCAACTTCGAATTTTCCATTACCTTTGCCTCTCCTCATTTGTTGTTGAGAAGAATAAGCTACGAGATGCGCCAACAAAAACAATGTTGCCCGTGTCATATTTCGTGGTGGGCGCGAAAAATATTCTATAAAGCAAGAAGAACGAGATAGCCCACCAGTTTTGACCTGGAGATCGGCCGATGGCGAATTGAAGGACCTCTCTGGCTAGCGCGAGCCCGGATCAGCTGCGGGGAGTAAACGTTCGACGCCGGCCGGTTGGGACGACCGAGGTACCAAACTCCTTGACTGCTGACGGACCGCCGAACTGTTGGCGAGGGGGCAGAGGTGGAGCAGTGGATCGATGCGCTCGAATTGCCGCCTCAGCTCCCATGCTACGACAGTGCAGGCCTTGGCATTGCCAATCCCGTCCCTCGACACAGTTTTCCTACACTTGAGTGGAAAACGGCACTCCCAATTTTGGTAGCCTATCCTTGCCGCTATTCGAGTATGCGAGCGAGAACAAAGATCAATATGCCGATTCACCTTCCAAGAAGCCCCGTCAAACCCTGGTCAATTGCGGCTTTAGCAACGAACTCAGTGCTGGAGCTCCTAATGTCGCGGCATTTAATACTCGCCACGTCACTCCGGGCCTTTACTCAGCGCCTTGATGAGAGCCTCTTCCTTACCGACCAATCCCTTGCCACATTCCATGCCGCCGTGCTTCAGAATTGTCTTCTTGAAGATATTGTACTGGTCCGGCGTGAAGTACATGAGAATACTTCGGGCTCCGTCAATAGGCTGCGCGCCGCGTAGCCAGAGACTGAATTCACGGACAGTCGTACTCTCTGCCGCAGCCAGAAATTCTTCGCAGTTTCCTTGATTGACGTGCTCACACATCATCTGCAGCTTGGTCCAGCCGATAGTGAGCAGTCGTTCGCGCGGCACGCCCAACTTACTGAACGTGCGATCGATGGTAGCCAAGTAGTACGCCTTACGAGCGCTGATGCCTTCTGCCTTCGCCATCATATTGAACATGTCTGGCAGGGTGTCCTGCACATGCCGAAAATGCGCCGCCAAGTGAAGGAAGTCATCGCCGTTCCCATTGAACTGGGAATATACCGTCTTTTCGCTCACGCTATACACTCCGCCTCTTGCACACCCAAGAAGCGTAGAAAAAATACCGGGAAGAGCAATGTATAGCCCGGGAGGCGGAATAAGTGCCGTTGGAAGTCTTGGCTCATCTGCCCCGGCGAAGGCAATTTGCCCTGTTCTCCGCGAAAAGGCCCATGCGCCCAGCATACGGCAGTTTGAGGCGTATAGGTTCGGGAAGCAAGGGTTCGGCGGTGTCACCCCGTTCCGCAGCGTGAGATCGCCAGCGCCGGTACGCCTACGAAGTTCCCTATGATCGACAAGCTAGAGTTACGCTGCACCTCGCCCGCGAACGCCAGTTCGGCAACGCCCCCAAATAGAGACCTGCTAAAGCGCCGCAGCCGGGGAACCGTACAAGGATGTTTACAGCGGCGACACCTGCCTGATGAGAAGGCATCCCGTTTGCGGTCGCTGATTCCGTCTACTCGAGTTAATCAGACGCGCGGGATCCCCTTTCGAATGCACTTATGCCAAACGCGCAGCAGCAATCCGGACCGAAGGCCTGGACGGATTGGTGCCAGCCCCGCCTAGGATTCTCGATCTGCTGACGAGCCGAAGAAAAGCCGAATAGGACGATCCAACATCAAGTTTGGAATTTGAACAACGCGGTGGTGGCAAGTGACCGCGTCTGGCAAGCCGAGGGACACCAAACGACGAAAGCATGCCGAGCAGTAGAGCTGATGACGGTTGTCACGGAGGTCTTCTCGGAAGTAACTAGAAGAGCAGGTCAGCGTTTCGCGTCAAGACGGGCGCTAAAAGGGCCTATAGCCTCTGCGATACAAAGTCCCAGCCGTAACTGTAGCCCCCCCTTGCGCCTCCGCAAGGAGAGATCTTGGTGTCGCGCCCCCCCCCTTCGCGACAGAAACTCCCACCCCGGCATCCGAAAAAAGTAGCCGAGCCACATGATCTTTAGCCTTGTGCACTGGTGCAATAGCAGGCAGCTCCGAAAAGCTTCGCATCTAGGCTTCGGAATTCACGCGAAAGGCTAGTGTAAGCAATTAATCAGCACCCTGACGCGACGGTTGCGAGAACCGTGGATAAGGCACCAGAACAAGCACAGCGGTTTCCCATATCCATTGACCGGAACGGATCCGATCTTTAAATATACCGAGTATTTCATGATGAACAAATCGCGCCACATCACAATCTAATGAACGCGGCAAGTTACTTTTTTTGCTTTGTTGTTTGCCTGCAACTCTACTGCTTACTGGATTGATAGCTGCGCAAATTACGCAGCTAGCGCTTTCCGACGTCAAGTTCCTGGTCGTTTAAGCGGCGCCCTCTAGGGAGTTTGGCCTAGAGCACAGCTGCGACTTTGAAGTGCGCTTTGGCGCTGCGGCGCAGAGGAGATATGTTTATGACTTGCAATCTCCGGTGCACGTTACTTTACGTTACGGTCTTCGATGTAGGCCATGAGAACAACGGCGGCTCGATTGCGTGTCGACATCACGTAGAGCAGCTTGCGCGGCTCCCAAACATCAAACCGGTGCTTTGTCTTATCGGCTCGGCAGACGCACTTCTTGCAAGCAAGCGATTTGCACAAGAGCTCAACGTGGAATGCCACACAATCTCTCTCGATGACGCAGCTCCGCCCGCCTACTCCAAAATCGATCCAGCTTTCCATTGGCCTTTCCCGTTCGAGCAAATCGCGCTTTCAGCCGCTGCTGCGGACAGGCAGTTCAAGCGGCTGTGCAGCACGATACGACCCGATATTGTAGCAATCGACTATTTGTTTACGTCGCTGTTCATCCCATCTGTTTTCGAGATGTTGACCCGGCGAGTGGTCATCACTCACAACAGAGAAGCCGACCTCTTCGAGGATCTAAGACAGTCCGGGCGATTGCCGGCCTTTGTTTCCGCCTCAAGACTATCTTCTTGGCGTTTGAGGCTTTTCGAGCTTTGGGCATACTCACAAGCAGCTTCCGTTGTCGCGCTCGTGCCTCAGGACCTCCCCAGGTGGCGCCCCGCTGGTCGCAACGCGCTCATACGCCCCATTTTGGATCACCGGAAACCGCGTTGGCGCGATACTGGAACCGACACGCTGTTCTTCGTCGGCAACATTGCACACCAGCCAAATCTTCTAGCGGTGAGCTGGTTGTGCGAGATGCTCGCGCCGCACCTGGCTACGCTTCTGCCATCTGCACAAATCAGAATTTTAGGAGTTGAGCCTGATTCGATTCCCGCGGACTGGATCCAGCCGAACGTTGTCTTCGAGGGAGTTGGCACGAAGGCACAGGTCCTCGAAGGATTGACGACCTGCGGCCTGTTCGTGGCCCCAATGGGGAGCGGCACCGGCTCGAAGATAAAGATTCTTGAGTGCTTGGCACATGGGACCCCCACCCTGGGCACGAAGCACGCCTATCTAGGCCTGGATAGCGATGAGGGCTTGCCGACCCTTGCGCTCCACGAGCCCCGGAAGGCTGCCGAGCTCATCGTGCAGCTACTCTCCGACAGAAGTCGCCTGATCGAGATTAGCGCCCGCGCAAGCCTTATTGCAGATCGAATGCAGCAACAGAGTGTGCTTGCCTGGAGTAAGCTCATCCCCTGCGTCATGGCCCACCGGCCCCGCAAAGCCTGGCCGCGCAGATTTCCGCTGTCCTCACAACAATGGGTTGCATCTCCGCGTTCTTTGTGGGCTGGACGAAAAGTCGATCTGCTGCGACAGACATCGGACGACGCGAATATCGAGGGGCTCTATCCGCCCGAACGCCTCAAGGGGCGTCTTCTGCGATGGACTAACGGGAAAGCTAGCCTGACGCTGCCACTGCGGAAGGACACCCTCCCGGTCCGCCTGACTCTGGATGCATGGAATATCCGGGAAGGCGAGTCGCTGCGTTTGACAGCAAACAGTAAGGAATTATTTTTCGGAACACTTGATTCTAAGACTTGGCCGCGCCAATTCGAACTTCCTCCGCTGGACGGCTGCGATGAACTCAACATCCAAATCGAAAGCGTTCCCTTTAGCCCGCCGGGTGATACTCGTTCGCTGGGAGTGGCTCTAAGGTCCCTCGTTCTGCACCGTCATCCGGATTCTCGACTTTGGAGCACCATTGCGAAGGGGCCGCGCAGCAAATTCGGCAGTGAGCACATTCGCCTGAAGGTCCAATCCGGTGTCCGGTTGGTCGCCCGGCACGTTCTTGGCGAAGATTATCGGGCAATCCTGACGCCTCGAGGGCGCTCACGTTTATTTCGGCCGAAGCGATCGTAGAGGACAATTGTTAGGCTATTTCAGCATCCAAGTGCATCGTCCACTCTCAATCATTTCGGAGAGAGATATCACAAATGATTCGGTCACCTCGCCCCCCGGCGATCCGAGTTGCCCTGATTGGCGGCGGCTCAGTTGACCCTAGACTATCTCGCGAGATAGATTCTCATGATTGTGTCATTCGCTTTAACAGAGCGTCGAACTGGGGCGTAGCCGGTACGAAAACCGACGTGTTGGTTCTCTGCAATACCGGAGCAGCAGCGAAGGCGTTTCTTGATGACTTCCATTCCATAAGCGCCGGAGCCCTTGCCTCTTCAACTATTGTTTGGTTTACGACCCCCCGCAATATAGTCGACAGAGAGACGGCACATCTTGGATATGATCCGCAAATAACTAGTGATTACAGTCACGAACTCACGATGCGCATGTTGGGAAAGCCATTTAGGTTTCTACCTGATGAGGTTCATGATTTGACAAGATCGGAATTGAATCTTGCAGACAAACAACGTCCAAGCAGCGGCGCCTTAATTATTGCCCACTTTCTCAAGCATCAAAGTTCGTCCCGCAGACACCAGCTTACGCTGTACGGATTTTCTCACGAAGGATGGGAAGGGCACTCTTGGTCCTCTGAACGAGCGTTCGCGGACAGACTGGAATGGGTAAAAAGAGGCAACTGCGGATCCGACGGTCGACTCGAAGCATTTCGCAAGAACGCACGAAACGGGGTGTTTCCAAAATTTCGCTCGCTGAGAAAAGCCGCAGGCATGCTGATTGGGAGCACTCGATGACGGGTAGCGCGCGCAACCTGCCCGTGGCCCAGGGGTTGTGGATTGGCGGGGAGCTATCGGTACTCGAACGGCTCTCGATCGCGTCGTTCCTGAAGAATGGCCACCGCGTGCACCTTTACACGTATGAGGGCGTGACCAGTGCCCCTGAGGGCACTGAAGTCAGGGACGGCCGTAGAAACGCCAAGAAGTATACACGACTTCGGCGGAGCCGCCCGGCTCACGAGCTCTTGCAACTTTGCAAGGGTGCCCAAACATGCATTTAAGGGTGCAATCGACATGAACTGCAGTGGACAGGTCGTAATTCAAATCCTGCGGTCCCTTGAAGATGGCGGGGTGCCGGCGTGGCTCGACGGAGGCTGGGGAGTTGACGCATTACTCAAGAAGGAAACCCGTGCACATCAGGATGTAGATCTTATCATTTCGCTAGAAAATCTTGAAAAATCGGAAGCTCTGCTGCGAGAAGCGGGTTTCATAAGAAACGAAAGAAGGACCGATCTGCCAACCCGGCTCGTATTGCGAAATTCCGATGATGTACAGATCGACATTCACCCTGTGACCTTCAGACCAGATGGCTCGGCGGTTCATATCGATGGTAAAGCGCGAGGGGGGGCGAAATACCCTTATGTATACTCATCCGCTGGGCTATCAGGAACTGGCATGATCGGTGGCCGAGTAGTGCGCTGCACCACCGCGGCAGAGCAGATACGTCAGAAGGTGGAAAGGCATTTTTCACCCTGGGCCGCATCTCGCATGCGCGAGAGCGGCCTTTCCGCTGACCTTGAAGACATTTTGTCGTTGCTTGAAGTGTTTGGCACTGACGCCAATGGGATAGCGCGAGCAACGGAACCCCGCAAAGCAAGTTCAGCGGAAAATCCGGTCGTCGAGGCCGCAAATCAGTTTTGCTTACGGCATGTCTCAGAACTCAATGCTCAGCATTCGCGGCTCGTCAGCCAGTGTACCGACCTGATTGCAGACCGTGCGCGGCTGCAATCGGAGTTTATTGCGATACATGCGTCGACCTCGTGGCGGCTGACCGCACCGATGCGCTCTATTTCTCAGTGGCTCAAAACGCAGGGGCGCACGCTGGAGGGCTTGGCGCTCCGGTTCTCTGGCGGACGGAAGCGAGATGAGCGATTCTCCTCGCCGCGCAGGTTGGGCACAACAATCTCAGAGCCGAGCTCGTCCGCAGCTCGCACCATGTTCATGGCAGGCAGGGATGGCGCATGACCAGGTTCGAGAAAGGCAGGACGAGCCATTTAGCCTACCGTGACCAATTTGAGAACGGCGAAGTGATTTCGACAACACCGGCACCTGCTCGTCCACGGCTATCTGTCGTCATCGCGACCTACGATCGCTACAATGTGCTTCCTGGTGCAATCGACTCTCTACTTGGCCAGAATGTACCATCCGGCTTTCTCGAAATTATCGTTGTCGACAACTCGCCGAAACGGGAGGAAGCAAAGAGCTTTGCGAAACGCTATGCCTCCGTACGCCCGCTACGGTACTTGTTGGAAAACCATCCCGGGCTCTCCAATGCCCGCAACGTTGGCACCGCCGCGGCCGTGGCTGATATCGTGGCCTTTATCGATGATGACGCGATAGCCTGCCCGGAATGGGCTAGAGAAATTGTTGCGGCCTTCGAGGACTTTCCGGAGCATACTGGGGTTGTCGGCGGCCGCATCCTGCCGCGATGGCATTCGCCCCGGCCCGAGTGGCTGCCAGACGACCTTTTAGCTTACCTCTCCGTTGTCGACTGGGATCTTAATCGCGGCCCTCTCCCAAAGGACAAGTGGGTTGGCGGGTGCAATATAGCCTTCGATAGGACGGCGCTACTGGATGCCGGCGGCTTCTCTTGTGCTTTGGGCCGCAAGGGTTCCGGAGCTATGCTTCTGTCGAACGATGAGCTCGAGTTGATGGAGAGGATCCAGGCCAAAGGCTTCCAGACGATCTATGTCCCCTCAGCAATGGTTGAGCACGTCATTGACCCAGCGAGGTTGACGCAATCGTGGTTTCGGCGTCGGGCCGCTTGGCAAGCAGTTTCGGACTTTGTCAAGGATCCTGCTGCTGCAATGGCGCGGGCCCGCCTCTCCAACGAGTATCTCCGACAAGTTACTAGCGGGCCAGCTTTGCGCAATCCATTGGGCTTCTACTCCCAATCTGACGACGCGGAGAGCTTCCGTCGAGACGTTGCAATTGCCTATCATGTCGCTTTTGCAGCTTTGGCCGGAGGCGGGGAGCTGGATATCAAAGCAGAAGTTAACCGAAGCTCGTCAGTCTGGCGAAAGACTTTATCGCACATTAGACGATCGCTGCTCCGCCAGCAGGAAAGGCAGCCCGCCGCACTTTAATGACTGTTCACAATCGTCGCCCGCCAATCTATCCGTGTCTTCCTTGGGCGTCCGCTCTCGGCGGAGAGGGCGTCGGTAGCTGCGCATCCGACAAGACGGCGCTCGGGGTCGCCGTACTCGGTTGCGCACAACGCAGGCCTACGAACGGGAACTAAGAGGCCTCATCTGCTCCAGAAGGGGTTTTTGGCGCGAATTTCCATATGAATGGAACACCGCTCTCGACCGGCAACGCCCTGCCGCCGGGCATGGTAACCACAGGTGTTAGCGACGACGAGCGTGTTGGCAGGGCATGCGAGGACGGTCGCTTCTGGAAGCGAAGCCCTTTCCTTCGCATTCACCCGCCGCGATGGATCGTCTCCCGGCTTCATCGTTACGCTGTGTTCATAGATGCGAATGAGTCTAGCCGGCGACAGCAAGTGCGTGCCTTTAACAAACGTGAGCGGGCCACTCGCTAATGTAACGTCCGTTAAGTAAAACCATGCCTTATGGCTGGTGTAGTAGATGTCGCTGTGAAGCTCAGTTTGGGGGTCGCGCTTGTCCCCAAGCTCTCCTTGTGTGATGTGTTCGACCTTGGCGTACTGGACGAGGTCGCCGAGTGGCCGCCGTTCCGCCGCCTCGAGAAGAGCCCTTAACCGTGGATCATTGAGAAATTGAGCAAGCGACGGGACTCGGCCTAAGTCGAGTTTGGAGACAAGAACGCGCGCGTCGCGGGTCGGCCCACTTTGGCGGACGTACGAATCTGGGTGTGAAGCGACAAGTGCCGAGCAAGCATCACGCAATGCCCTGAATTGTTCTTCAGGAAGGAAGTCGGCCCAGACGACAATACCATCGACCTCCAATTTCTTTACCTGATTCCGAACAGCCGGCGCGACTTCGATCCGGCGATTGCGGTGGGCAAGGCGCGCTCCCAGCGCCCTGAGAGCCTGCAAACCCAGCAGATTGAGGAGCCTGCTGTTGATGACTTTCCTGTCGGAAAAAATTCCGTCGATGAATCGGGCATTGTGCATTTGCTGCATATCTTTTCTCGCGTCTCGCTTACTCCGAATTGAGAACGATCTGGGCTTATGGATGCCGAGATGAGCGGCAACTCTTTTTGAAAAAATCATATCCCGACTTGAGCCAGTCGCGACCCGTACCAAAAACGCTGCCGTGGTGATCCTTGTGCAGGTCCGCCAAGCCGCCCATGCGCACAGGTGGCATCAAAAAGTCCTCGGCCTCAGACCACGTAGCCCAACTTGCAAATGCGCTCATGTCTGACGCGAGAGCCCAGTCTCGGAACGTCCGGTTGCGAATGTGGACGCCGTTGTAAAAGGCCTCGACGCCGTACTTCTTGTCGTACTCCAACGTAACCGTAACCAATGGCAGTGGACGAAGCCGGAACAGCGCGAACGCGTACCGGTTGGCAAGTTCCGTCTGCTCGGGTGACAAGCGGGGAATGTCGCGGATTCGTGTGATCCTGTTGAGGTACTCTGCGCGCGTATCCGAGTCGATCGTGAAGCCCTTTCGGTCGTAGCGCCCCATACCGCCGGTGAGCACGGGAATGCCGAGCCGGGCCGCTTCGAGACCCGCCGTTCCCCGAACGGTTACACCCCAGTCCATAATCGGAAAAAGTGAGTAGGTGCTTATCTTGGCGTCGGCAGGTATCAATTTCACATGCGGCGGCAGAGCACCTATCCGCTCGCGCAAGATCCGAACCTCACTTGGTTCGGTTTGATAAAAGTCGATCTCGCTCTTGCCCGCATGTGCGGGATGAATCTTGACGAGCCATTGCACCCGATCGTTGGCGCACGCAGCCCGTACGGTTTCGACGAGCCACTCTTCATAGTCACCGAACAGGTCACGACCACGACCAAAGGATGCGTCCCAGGCTATGTGACTGAAAATGACCGCCAACCCTTTCGAGTTGTCTACGCCAAGCGCCGCACGCACGCATGCGCTATCGACCATCGGCCTGTCGAACTGCGTAGCAGTTTCGCCGTACCACTCTCCGCTGGAATATGACTTGAAGAGTTCCTCTTCCACATCCTGGTGATGCGATTTGCTCCAAGCCATGTTTCTCACCAGGCGCCAGGATGTGTCTGACAATGAATTCAAGTCCGAGGCGCGGTTCGCGCTAGTGTACCGCTTGAGCATCAGGGCATTGTTTTTGTGAGCAGGAAACCAGCGGATAAAAGGGATATTGGCGGCAAGTACCGTGTCGAATAACTCGCCCTTTGGCGTGTAAACGGTATCGACCGCCAGCACCAACCTAGGCGAGCTGGCAACTATGATTGCTGCGGCAGCCTGAGCGGCGGCGAGCGAACGCGCAAGATACGTCACGAGGGCCTTGCGGATGTGTTCCGACCCGAAATCGATCGTGCCGATCCGCAGCTGCCGGCGCGCAGTAGCTAGAGCGTGCCCGCCCACGCGAACGCCGCCCACCTCGAACATCTGCAATTCTTCTGCATTGCGACAAGAGGCAATCTTCGCTTCCGCTCGCTCAATTTGCGCCGCGGCGTCGGGAAGATAGTTCGCCCATTCATGAATCTCGGCCGGTGCAATGAGATCGTAGTACGTTCTTAGAACCTCCGGCTGCATCATAATAAGCGGGATCGGGTTCCACCCATTAACGGCCAGCGCCTTCATCAGGCATAATTCCGTCTCCGTGCGGGGAGGTGCGCCGCTGATAAACAACGCTCGAGGAGCTTGAGGACAAGGCTCGACCACTCCAAGCGCATGCCCGTAAGTGGATTTGAACTCTTCCGCCCGCGTCTTCAGCACTTGCAAACGCCGGTGCCATGCCTCTTCGTCCTTCACTTGCGAACCCTCAGCTTAGACCATTAATCAATAGCGATAGCAATCGCCAGCCGCGTGAAGTCCTGCAGCTCGTAGACACCGATCTACAAACGCGAGCTAATCCGGCGAATTTGTCGGCAGACTTGCTTCGCAAGCACTATTTCGAGGATTCCTTAATAGCCGTCAGGCAATCAATTTTCCCGGCGTGAGCTCAGGCAAATCAGAAACTCTGCTCTCCTGTGGAGCGTCCCAAAGCGAATCCCTAAGGCGCAACCGGCTGGCCGCTGTCCGTTCGCTCTCATAAACCTTCTTGATGCCGTCACCGAGTGCGGCATCAAGTGTGCGAATATCTTTGACCAGTCGAGCCATGCCTACCGCCTCAACTGAGGCTGCCTGATCGCTCCCCCACATAGCACGGTCCAACGTGATGTGGCGCTCAATGAAGCACGCACCAAGAGCTACGGCAGCTACCGAAGTGGACAATCCTATTTCATGGCCGGAGTATCCAATGGGGCACGGATACATCTCGCGTAGTCGCGGAATTAGTCGCAAGTTGAGTTCCACGTTGCTGCAGGGGTATGTGCTGGTGCAATGGGCAAGCAGGAGACGCTCGGTGCTGAGAATGGACACAGCCCGGTCAATCTGAGCTAGGGTCGACATACCCGTCGAAAGCATTAGGGGGAGGCCCGTGCCCCGGCAATGTTCGAGGAGCTCTCGATCCGTTAGACATGCTGAAGGAATCTTGATGCATGGCGTCCCAAAACGCTTAGCAAAGTCGACTGAGTCGACGTCCCAACACGACATGAACCAGATGATATCGTGTTCGCGGCAATACTGATCGATCTGTCTGAACTCATCTTCGCCGAACTCTATCTTTCGACGATATTCCAGGTAGCTGATGTAGCCCCAGGGCGTCTCTCGCATCCGATCGCGCTGATCGGGCGCGACGCATTTTTCGGGGGTTCGCTTTTGGAATTTGACCGCGTCGCAGCCGACGGCCTTAGCAACGGCAATGAGCCGTTTCGCGGTTTCCAGGCTGCCGTTGTGGTTGATGCCTATTTCAGCGATGACATAAGTAGGAAGTCCTTCCCCAATCGTACGCCCCGCCATCTCAACTGCTGGTGGCATTTGATCGACTCCTCATTAGATGGGCTAGAATGAGATCGCACAATTCCCGCACCGCTCCGCATCCGCCGCAGCTTGCAAGGACCCAATGTGCGGCCGCCCGCACGTCGGGGTGCGCGTCGCGGGGAACCACGGCGCAGCCAACTGCTCTGAGGCACGCAAGATCGTTGACGTCGTTGCCTACGTAGACCGTGTTGGCCAACCTTACACCTCGTCTATCGGCCAAGCACTTGAGCGCACTCAGCTTGTCTCCGACCCCCTGAAAGCACTCCATCGCCAGCTTTTGGCAGCGTGCCTTGACCACGCTGCTCGATTCCGTCGAGAGGACTAGGAGCGGCAGACCTGTCTTTTGCAGCAGGGAAATGCCGAGCCCGTCTCCGCGGTGGCAGGTGACCGCTTCGCCCCCATCATCAAGGACATGCACGCGGTTGTCCGTAAAGACACCGTCAAAGTCGAAAGCAACGAGCTCGATCGTGTGGGGCAACCAAGCCGTACCCTGCGGACGAATCTCCGCGGGGAGATCGAGATCGAGTGTGCCACCAGCAATCGCCTGGCTTGCTGCTTCGAGGTCCTCAGAGCTGTCGATGTCAATGCAATATCTCGAATCCACGATAATCGGCCGCACGCGCCGGCCGGTAAGCGTGTGCTGGTCCAGAATCGTGCTGGTTCGGATGACGTCGACATGTCCGGTCTGCCAGAACACCGATGGGAGCAGCTGGCGCGGCATGTTGTAGGGCTCTGACAATTCCGACTGGAGTAGCTGGTGTAGCGTTCCGTCCTCATCTTGGCGCCACATTTTGTATGGGGTTTGCTTTGGCGTCGTGACTGCACGCACGCAGTCTGCGTTGGGATCAGAGCTTAAGATTTCTATTGCTTCGTCGATCAGCCCTTTCGGTCGAAGTGGAGATGTTGGCCGGAGCTGCACGATGAGATCGGGCCGATACCTTTCGTTCTCCCACAGCCATTCGAGGGCATGCTCGAACACCGGTAAATCCAGCGCGGTATCGCCGGAAATTGACGGAGGACGACGAAACGGGACCTCGGCGCAATACGCGCGTGCTATATCAGCAATTGCCGCGCTGTCGGTTGAGACGATCGTGCGCGTTACGCGCTTGGTGGCGTGAGCACTCGCCACGCTGTAGGCGATTAGAGGGTGCCCGAGAATGGGCCGGAGATTCTTGTTCGGCAAACCTTTCGATCCGCCGCGCGCCTGGACGACTGCAAGTACCTCCATCCCTCTCACCATGCCGTCCAGCCTCCATCCACGACAAGGTTTGCGCCGGTCATGTAGGAAGAGGCGTCGGATGCTAGAAAAAGGAGCGGTCCGTTCAACTCGTCGAGGCGAGCCATTCTGCCCAACGGCGTACGTTCGCGATATCGACGCACGAACTGCTCGTCATGATTGTTGAATACTCCGTGTGGGGTGAGGGTGTTTACCCGGATGCCCGAAGCGGCCCAGTAGGTCGCCAAATACCGCGTCAAGTGCGCGATTGCCGCCTTTGTTACCGCGTAGCTTGCCGGCTTGAAGTGCTGCTGCTCCGCCTCGCCATCACGCTGATAAAGACGTTGATCAGGAGCGACGAGCCCATACGTAGAGGAAACGTTGATAATGACGCCCCGGCCGGCCCGTCTCATGACCTGACCAGCGACCTGGGCGCAGAGGAAGGGACCGGTCAAGTTGACGTTTAGCGAACGCTGCCACAAGGCGAGCGGAAGATCCTCGAAGGTCGCAGAGAGTGCAGATGTCGCCTGCCCGTCGGCTTTTGGGTCTATCGCGGCATTATTAATGAGGATATCGAGCTGTCCCCAGTGCGAGAGCGCGAGATCAACCATCAAGGACACATCTTCCCGACGCGTAACGTCAATCGCCTTTCCGACCGCCTCGCCTCCTACGGCCGCGATTGCCTCTGCGGCCTCGCGCTGAGCGGCGTCGCCATCGAGATCGGCAACCAAAACGCGGGCTCCTGCCGCGAGTAATGTGCGGATATATTGGCGGCCGAGCAGCCCGGCGCCGCCCGTAAGAATGGCGGTCCGCCCGGACAAGTTAAAAAGCGCAGCAACAGAACTATGCATGGGAGGTCTCCGATGCTGCAGCCCGACGCGCCTCCAGCGCCAGCTCCAGAACTGAGATCCCGTCGGAAAGTGTTACCCGCGGTTCGCTGCGGTCGCTGACGCAAGAAAGAAAATGCCTCATCGCGTCGAAAAACATCATGTTGCGATCGAACGCAGCAGGGACCCGATGGATGACTGCGTCTCTTCCCGCGGGCCACCATCGGAGCTCCCCAGCCTGGAAGTCGCAGACGACGCGCCCCTCATCACCTACGACGCTTAAACAATGCACTGGCGGCCGCTGCAGATAGTCGACGTGCGCTCGTGCGAGCACGCCGTTCGAGAATGCAATTCCAATATCTGCCCAATCTTCCCCGGCCGGCGTGCCCAACGAGTGGACCCGGCTCACCATAGCGTGGACCCGTCGCCAGTTGCCGAACAGCCGGTAGAGGTAGTCAAGCGGGTGTATCAGGGTCAGGATCGCGCCGCCGCCGAGCTCATGGCGGGCGCTGTAGCTTTTCCGGTAGTCCTCCCAGGGATGCCACGACGGCAGGTATTCTCCCCACTCAGTCGTCGCTCCGGCAATTCGGCCCAACTGTCCGCAAGCGACCATCTGTTCAAGCGCGATGAACAGAGGATGGAACCGAAACTGACAGCCCACCATCGCTACCAAGCGCCGTTCTCGGACGGCCCGAGCAAGCCGGTGGGCCTGCTTTAAATCATGACCAAGCGGCTTCTCGATATAGAGGTCGCAGCCAAACTCGGCCGCTGCGAGAGCGATTTCGAGATGCATTGCAGTCGGGGTGGCGATAATCACCGCCTTGGGGCCGTAGCTGAGGACCTCCTCCAGACTTCTCGCTGAAGGATATCCACTGATTTCTTGATCCTCCAGGACACCATGTCCGCTCCGCAGGAAAATAAACTTATTACATCCGAGATGACATAGATTTCGGAAATGACGCCGACCGGCGGATCCGAATCCTGCAATCAATATGGGGCTGGGCAACCGCGCAAAGTTATGCTCGTCAATGACCAATGCGGACTTTCCTCTTTTCCCCGTCCCCACCGCCGACGTCAGAATCGCAACCTCGCAGCGAGCCATTACTCATGTTTGGCTAATGATGCTGTCGCGTGACAGTGTGTGGCGGCGTGACTTACGCCTCAAAGAATCGAGGTATGTTTCGGCACGTAGAAAGTAAAATTATTAGATTGAGCGCCCGGTCATTTTCTGCAGAGGAGGCGTCAAATTAAAATGAAATCCGAAATAACAAGTTCAAACACGAGATCCACGATAGTCTATCCCAAACAGGATAGAGTTGCAGAGAGCGAATGACAACTGGGCGCGCATAATCTGCTGTGCACAAAACGTCGACCGACCTCAAGTTTGTCGAGTTCGTCGCGTTCTTATTCCGGGACGCGCGCTCACACACTGGAGGGCGCCATAACATCTATCCACGCAAATAGCTTCAAGGCTTAGAGTGGAGGCCGCGACTCGGGCTTAACCGCGAAACAGTGTTGTGGACGATAACGGCGTCAATCGGACAGTCCCACGGGTTTCGGGCGGCAAAGCGCCTATCCAGCATCGCCAGCGTGAGCCCCTGCGTCACGCCGATCGCGCGCATGAGCAACATTTCGTCACTTATTTCCGACTCACCGTCGTCGCAAAATTCTTGCCAGCTAGCTAGCAGTTGCCGAGCTCCAGAAGTCTGCTTGAAGACAATAATGCGCGACGATGGGATCGCACGCATGCGCCAGCCTGGCTCGTTCTGGGGGTGAAGGCCAACCCCGATAAATAGAGACACGTCGGCAGCAAAATCTAAAATCGAACCGACAGGACCACGAACTTCGCAGTCGACATCCATCAGGACGATTGTTCGATTGGGAAAATCTCGCATTGCCCGCAGCACGACTACGGGCTTGGCCAGTGTACTCGCCTGCCAAGACCCAGGCTCCCAGCTGTATAGCATACGGGGTATCGAGTGGGCCGCAAGATTGCTGGCAAACCCCCGAGCCATCTCGCGATAGTCTGGAGTAAAGAAGCCCGTCACAACATAGTTGGTGGCGTCCAGGCCGCCGCTGATGTCGTCGGTTGTCATGGCGGACACGTTGCGCCGTACACCGATTGGCGTCAATGCTCCGCGTGTAGCCAATCCCCAGTATTTGGCTATGCGGCCGCACGACCTCCAATTGGCCGTTGAAAAGCCCACCCGTGCCAGACAACTGCAGGCGACAATGTGAGCTCGGCAGCACCTCAAAATTACTCTACCAACGCATCAGGCACGCTTACGAAGGCTCAACGATCGGGAACTCTTAGGAAGTTCTGCCCAGAGCACACTACAGAGAGTAGCCTCTACGTCATGGCCTCTTGTTCTGGATTAGCGAGCCAAGTTCTGGACACCGCTGTGCTTACGCACAGGTTCAATTAGAGCCTGCTCGTCTAAGTATCAGCGCGTCGTTCCGCAGAACGGTTGCACTTTAATTGTTCAATTTCCGCCTTCACGCGGAGAAGCTCTGCGTTGAAATGGCCAAGCATGCACGAGATTGCATACACATCACTGCTGTCAGCAATATGTGCATCACGGTCAAATGAGCTTTCGAGTCGCGCGATGATCTCAGCGTTCACTGACCGCCTATTGCCCTCCGCCGCCTGCCTCAGGCGCGCCCGCATCCCGTCCGGCAATCTGATCGCGAATTGATCCTGCCGATCACTACGATAGCCTGTTCTGGCCATATGCTAAGCTCCTGAAATTCAACCGTCGCGATCGAGAGCCTCGGCAGCTTCCCGCCTACTCATCCGAAATTACTAGAGCCAAAATTTCACACGTTACTCGCACGCACGGCCGCGAAGGATAAGCGGGTCAGTGGACAGCTGCGCAGATGCGATCCTCATATTGATCTTTACAGAGCCATGTTCAAATACCCACATCCTTCTTGCAAGGCTCGCGTAGCGCCAATCGTGATTTTGCACGGCCGACATCGTCGTGCACTCGAAAGTTCACTGGTCCTCCGATTGGATGCGTCACATGAGCCGTACCTCTCCTGCCGCAAGCTCAGCTTCCACCTTTGGTAAAGCACTGTGACCGTCTATTACCGGCGGGTCGAGAATAATAACCCTTATGAACACCAAGAAGACCAGAGAAGAGACCGCCCTCGCTCGCCTGGCGATTTCTCGAGCGCCGTGACCACCCGCCTCGACAACATCCTCGGCGCCAATCGCGAGCACCTGACGACGCTGCCGCGGCTCCGGATTGTTCAGCGGATACGGGGACTTGCGACTCATTGATTTCCAGCGCAGCGGCGCTTGAGCGCGCTGCTCATGCGCTTCGGCTCTCCCGTCGGGACCGTGTAGCCTCGACACACCGACCTATCCCCTTTGCACGACTTGTGCGCACCCGCAGCAAAATTACTCTGCCAGCACACCCTCCGAAGATCACAGCACCGGACCCGCCCGACGATGTGCCCGATCGCAGTTGACATGCCCCACGAGGCCTGGGACAGCGAGCTCCCCCGCCTCAACGGCCATCCATGGCAGAGCGCAGCGTGGGGCAGGGCGGAGCGCGAGACCAACGGTGTCGAGGACCACCGCCTTCGAGTGTCGTACAACGACAGCACCATACAGATGGTCCGGGTCGAAGTGCGCAACGTAGCCGCCATCGGCAAGCTCGCCTGGATCCGCCGCGGACCCACGGGCCCGAGCGGCGCCGACAGGACGCGGCTCGATCCCCAAATTACAGACTGGCTTACTCGGCAGGGATTCGTCTTCGCCGTTACCAATCCCTACTGCCGCCATTGCGGACCTGTGCCGAAGGCGGTGCAATCCCAGACCATATGGATCGATTTGACCGTCGGCCATGACCAGCTGTGGAGCAATTTGAAGGGCAATCTCCGCCGTGGGGTGTCTCGGGCCCAAAGGGGCGGCGTCGCAGTGACGGCGACGCGCGAGCCGCTACCGGTTTCTCAGTACTTCAAATTGTGCCAAGAGATCAGCCGCAGGAAGGGATTTGAACTCCGGACGTCGGAGGCGTTCTTCAATCGCCTCTTGAATGCTCCGAACTCTTCGAACACCGAGGCTCGCTTGTTCATTGCCTCTTGTAACGGCGAGATTGCAGCGGGAGCCTTTATCTATCGTTGCGGTCACTCGATCCACTACATGAACGGAACCAGCAATCGCAACTACGCGACGGAGCGCCCCGGCGACCTGCTGCACTGGTCCGTCATCGTGTGGGCGCTCGGTGAAGGCTGCACGTGGTACGATCTCGAAGGCATCGATCCCGTCGGAAATCCCGGCACATATGATTTCAAGAAAAAGATAAGCGGAGAACAGATAACGCTAGCCAGCCGCTGGCTCACTCCCCTGAATCCGACCGCACGCGTCCTTGCGCCGCTTGCGCAGCGCGTCCTCGACTCTCGATTGGCAGATCTGCGGCCTATAGCGCATCTAATCAGGGGCACGAAAGCCCAACCAGCGAGCTGATGGATGCCTTGAAAAGCCCTTGATCAGCTCCGCCGCTGCGGCAGCAAATTCCAGCGAAGCTTAATCCGATGCTCCGTTCTATTGCCCTCGCTGTTCCTCCTGACCCTTCCGTCGCTCGTTCCCGGCGAATAGAGCGGCATCAGCCTTTCCTGCCAGACACGTTCGACCACTTCATCGCCTACGCAGCAACGGCATGCTCCATTGTCCCCGCAGCTGCTCGCCGGCCTCTCCGGCTACGCCGGCGCTTTTGCGCGGCCAACTTTAGGTTCCCACCGCCCCCCCCTCCTTCGGAGATGTCGTCGCAAGCGGTTTCGACGCAGTCCAGAGAATCCTTGGGACCTCGCTAAGGGCCGCATCCTTTGTGCAGAAGGTAACGCATCAGTGTGAGCTGACAATGCTGCTTTTCCGATCAGGGCCCCAAACTAAACGGTCGCCCCTCGCTCCCCCGCGATCTGCCCCACACGATGGATCCTGCCCGATGTCCATTACTGGCGCACAGCAAATCTCGTTCCAACGCTTTGCCGAGAATGTATGGAACAATGTTGCTCCGCAGCGACTTACGCCGATGCAGCAACACATCTGGATCAGAGCCGCGGCCGAAGCGCTTTCCTCAATTCCAGAGGTGCAGGTCGTGACAATCGGATCTCCGGACCAGCCGGCAGCACTGGCGCCGCTGTGCAAATCTGCGTCGGGTTCCCCGAGGTTGAAACTATTGGGTGCCGAGGAGTTGGGGGAATCTGTCGAGGTTGTCTACCGCGATCCGGGCGCTCTCGATTTGCTGGCACGGGCCATCGCCGACACCGGACTGCCGGTCAGCTTCGGTCACTACCCACTCGATTCGCCGTTCATCGAAGCGCTGCGGCGGGCTTATCGTGGGAGAGGGTTTGTCGTCACGAAGCCGCTGGCCGTCCGTGGCTGTCCCCACATTGTCCTGGACGAAAGCTGGATTGAGCCGGAACGGCACCTGAGCTCAAACCGTCGCTGGGATTTCCGGCGAAAGCAACGGCGTGCGGCAGAACTCGGCAAAGTGACGTTTTCCATCCTGCAGCCGCGTTCGACAGAGCTGACGGCTCTATTCGAGGAAGCAATAGGCGTGGAGGCAAAGGGTTGGAAAGGCCGCTCTGCGACGTGCATCACGCGGGACCGGATCTTGAGGCGCTTTTTTCAGCGATACACGGAGCTGGCCTGCGTTGCAGGCATATTACGCCTATGTTTTATGCGCATAGATGATAAGCCAGTCGCCATGCAGCTCGCAGTTGAAACCAACGATTGTTTCTGGCCGATCAAGATCGGCTATGACGAGGACTACGCGCGCTGCTCCCCAGGCAATCTGTTGATGCGGGAGACGATTAGCTACGCCGCCCGGAACAAGCTCAAATCCTTCGAGTTTTTGGGAAAATCGGCTCCTTGGACGGAGATTTGGACGCAAGATGCCCGGCCAATCGCAGCTCTTCGCACCTATCCCCTTACGACGGCAGGAGGCGAGGCTCTTGCCTTTGATGTTGCAATGGTGGGTACCCGTTGGATTAGCAAAAAGTGGCACCAACACCTCTACGCTGATAAACCTCGGTTCAAGTCTTCGTCTTGGCTATTGTCTCCAAGTGACCGTACGCGAGAGTGAAAGCGCTCAGGCCGTACCGGCTACGCGCACAGGAATGAGAGCGTTAGCTCTGCGGATGCGGATACCTTTGCGACGAAACCGAACAACTACGAGCGCGCTCCGAACGCCCTAGCTCGGAGAATTGGTTAGTGGCATTTGGCTTCAAGAAGTCCCACCATCCCCCGCCAGCGCCAGGCGGCGACATAGTTCTTTGGCTGGCACTCGCCGCCATGTTTTTGTTTGGGTGCCTGGATGTTGGCGCCATCTAGGCGCCGGGCGGCGGGGCCGCCGCACCCGCTCAAGATGCGTCAGACACTTGAGAGCCGTTCGGCGGCGGCAAAGAGCGACTTTGCACAACGGCGTCGTCGGCGGTCGTTGCATAGCGTACAAGCGGCCGGCGTAGTCCTGCCATGAGAAGTGTGCGGCGTACGGATGGACGAGCACCCGCGAAATAAACCTGCGTCCCGGCGTAGTTGAGTTTGTGCACGAACGCTTCGAGCGCTTTGGCGGCGGTCGTATCCACCAGCGGCACGTCCGCAAAATCGAGCACGAACACCTTGGGGCGCGTTCCGATGCGATCCAGCACGGCGCTTACAGTTGCGGTGGCGCCGAAGAAGAACGCGCCGTTGATGCGATAGACCATTGCATCATCGTCAAAAGTTTGGGGCGTGTAAGCCTTACGGGCGCCGCCGGTGGCATCGGGCATATCGTCAGCGATTATCTGCCCTCCGCCTTCGACTTGGATGGTTTCGGCCATGCGGTGCAAGAAGAGGAAGGCTCCGGCGGTGACGCCGACGCCGATAGCGATGGTGAGATCCGCAAAGATAGTCAGGAGAAATGTGGACAAGAGCACAATCGCATCGCCGCGTGACGCACGGAGCAGACTCACAAACTCATTTTTTTCGGCCATGTTCCAGGCAACCACA
>Ga0164243_10004535_pt1 | contig 21714 bp, 11 predicted proteins | sample OricompcompostOP_FD_108781 | JGI IMG/M metagenome (GOLD analysis project Ga0164243, IMG submission 108781) | Organic Plus compost microbial communities from Emeryville, California, USA - Original compost - Organic plus compost (OP) | ecosystem: Engineered > Solid waste > Mixed feedstock >...
GTCTTGAACTAACGTCTCCTTTTCTAGGGTGTTTGTCGTCTACTTTCTCATCTGTACCGGCTTGAGCATCTTCTTCCTCCTCTACTTTAACAGGGTCTTCGCTTGGCTGGCGGCCTACGGAATTCGAACCTGGACATGGCACCGATATCGTATATACATCGACTTCCAAGCCCTTCAAATATCTTTCCTTGGAGGTCGAGTCTTCTTCACAGGTCTAAGATATCACGGAAACAATGAGACATTCCATATCCAGAACGGCCACATCACCTGGAATTACTGGTTACGTCGAGTCCGTGATGTTGATATCAGCACGAAATCTACGAGTCCCCACGAGGCTGACGAGAAGCGCCAAAACTCAAGCCTGCCATGCCGAGTCAACGTGTCCTTGAACGGGTTAGAGTGGTTCGTCTACAATAGAAGCCCCGTTTATGACGGGATACTCAAAAACCTGTCCGATGACAAGCCACCTACCGACTTGGGCACTGAGGATTCGGCGGAGGAGAAGACCGGGAAAGTTGGTCAATCGGGTACTGAGGGTGCCTCCATACCACAGTATGGAATTCTGTCCAGCCCGGACAACGTTCAGGCTTGTGAGGAACCTGGTGACTGCGATGATAGTGTCTCTTCAGAAAGCTCCGACCTGCCCTTCTTGATACAGCTTTTTCCCATTCATGTTGAATGCCGAACGGCCGCCCTCGTAATGGGTAATGAGAATACGAAAGCCGTGCTCGTTATCAAGACTGGAGAGGCATCTGGCGACATCGACGCCGCCGAGTCAGGCTCTGTGGACCTGTACCGCCAGCTCTTCAAGTTCAATTTCCGCCATCCCGTTGTCGAGATGAGACCGAATGAAGACTATACGGAGGACCAAGAGTCGCGCGCCACGCGAGGGAAGCGCCCCGTGCAGAATATCCCGCCAATTAAAAAGAGAGCGTTTCTCCTCCGAACCGGACGAAGGCTTACAAAACGTCTGAGGAATATGGTGCCTTTTTGGCGAAAGTCGGTAGAGTCTCTATCTCCGATACGTAATGAAGGACCGTTGCCGACTCGCCCTCCAGGCACGGATGGTTGGCAAGGGCTGTCAAGGTACCTGAACGATGATATGGAGGATAAAGCGCGGTGGGCATCCGTCGAGTATGCCGCGAATACCACCATCATCGATAGTCCCTCGGCGACCGTTGCTCTATTTTGGGATGTGCCAGCGAAAATTACCCAAGCAGCTGATCAGTCCGTCGAAAACATCAATGGCGACGACACTCCTCCAGCATGGGGTATTCATCTATCTATACAGGGGGGCACGGTAAACTACGGGCCTTGGGCGGACCGTCAACGAGCTGAACTCCAACGGTTTTTCTTCCCTGCCGCTTGCAAAGACGCTATCCCGGCACAGCGGTTGAAGGTCGGGGACTATCGAGTGGCTACCAAGTTCACTTTATATGTTGAGCTCGATAAGGAGGTAACGATCCGAGTCCCAACCAAAGAGCCTTCGAAGAACTGGCGATTCAAGAGTACCGTGCTTCCAACCCAGCAGAACCAGCCAACTCAAAAGCGAAAGGAACGGAACCGGGAGAAGAAGCTGAACACTAACGACCCCTCACGAATTCGACCTGCTGGATGGCTTGACTTGAGAGTTTCCGCAAATGCTACTATATCTTTTGCAATGGACATGTTTGCTGGTTCAGCCGGGTATTCAACTACTGTTGATCTCGACTTGCCGGAAACGGAACTCTCTAGCAGTGTCAATCATGAATTGCTCTGGAGGTCCGGGCCCCAGCGAATCTCATGCGACTTATCTTCCCCTCTGAAGTGGAATACTCTTCGAACTTGGCGTTTCGACATCTCCAGCGATAATCTTGATCTTTTCCTCTTGAGAGAGCATGTGTTTCTTCTCATTGATCTCGTGGATGACTGGACGACAGGGCCGCCACCGGATTATCTTGTCTTCACCCCCTTCAAATACAATATCAACCTCGATTTCAACAATGTGAAAGTCTTCTTCAATGTCAATGATGCAAACGTCATCAACAACCCTACCTCGTTGGACGAAAACACCTACCTCATCCTCTCCAGCAAACTTCTTTCCGCCTCCGTCTCTATTCCAATCGATACTTTCCGACCTCCGAAGAATGCCATCCCTTTCGAGATCAAGGCGGACGCTCTTGAAGCGTCACTTCACCTACCGCTTTCTAATACACAGGCGACTTTCCTACGCTCTAAAACAATAGGCCGGGCTGAGAATGCTGTTATAAGCGGCGAGTACCATTACAATGCAACAACATCGCCAGCCAACACAGACACGCTCATTGCGAATATTTCGGGGCAGTCCCCAACTGTGACTGCCTACGGCTTCCTCGTCAGATATCTCTTGTCTCTCAAAGACAATTACTTTGGGGACCATGTCCACTTTCGGACGTTAGAGGAGTATCAGAAATCCTTACGCCAAGAGCCAGATTCGGCGGCCGCTCAGAATAGCCATCCCCCTCATCAGATATCCAATGACCTGGACGTTATTCTTAACCTCCGGGTCGATGATCCCCGACTTCTCGTTCCCGCCAATATCTATGATGCATCCAACAACATCCAGATCGAGACCGCGTCTCTTGGTATCGATCTTCGATTTACCAATTACTATATGGATCTGGAATTTTCAGTTAGCCCTTTAAATTTGTCACTGGGCGTGGGAGAACTAGGCGACGACGGTTCGCCAACTGAGGCCGTGTCATCGACACAGCTATTCATTGACGGGATTCGTGTATACGGGAACCGTCTCTTTGGTCTCCCGCCTACTGAACCCACATACCTATGCAATTGGGACTTGTCGGTTGGCTCTATCACCGGGGAGTGCACCGCCGAATTTCTCACCTCGCTGGCGCGAGGAGGGAAGGCATTTCTTTTCGGTTTTGATGACGAAGAAAATGCTCTTGTGCCGTACTCATCTCTCATCTTCTACGATGTCACTTTCCTTCGAGTGATGGTCGAATCCGTAAAAGTATGGCTTCATGTTGATGAAGCGGCTTTTTTATTTTCGACAGAGTCTATCAGTGTTAGCTTCAATGACTGGGCTCGGACTCATTATTCAAAGCGGGGGAATGTGAACATCCCCAATGTTCAGCTCGCTTGTTTTGACTCAGAAACGGCCGCTCGACACAAGTCGAGGCACCGCCGTGATATCACCCCTGAAGCACTTCTTCAGACCAGTGTTCATGTTGCGTTAATTGGACGGAAGTTTGAGTTCTCTCAGGAGCGAAAGCTACAGCAAGAGCTGGTCCGAAGAGAGGATCAGCGCACACATAGGACCCAGTTCCTTCTGCTTCCGGGATTGCCGTTAGATGAGTTTAACCCAACCCGAATCGACCCTCCGGCTCAGGTTGTTCCGCCAATGCCCGAGCCCATCTCGGAAACACTTCCTCAAGATGACGGGAAATCCGAAACTACCACAGGAACGCTGTCTATGCCGATGCCGTCCATCCGAAGGCAAAGCTCGTTTCTGAGCTTATCCAGCGCAAGCCAAAAGAGCGTAGTCCGTACTGACCCGTCAAGATCTCGCAGCCGTGGTAAGGCCTCCTTTGTTCGAGCTAGACCAGAGCGCTCAGCCATGCATCTGAGAGAGTTCTCAACCTCATCTGAGCGCCACTCGGCTTTTTACAGCGCATCGGGCGAGAATATCTACGGTGACTCCGTCCGGCCATCCGTCGTCACATTCTCGAGCCAGTATTACCCGCCTCATTTTCCTCTTGAAAATCTCCAGCCAGACACTAGTGATACAGCAATCCCAAGTGTGGAAACCGAAGATGCCGATTCTTTCGGTACCTTGGAACTCGACCTTGAGGACATTGACCCGGAGATTCTCAGCGAAGATCACATATACTCCAGCTTCATCATCGAGTTTCCAACGGGCATATCTGGCTTCCTTAATCCAGTTTCAGCACGATATGTAGCATCTCTGCTCTCGGCACTCCAGCCAACTTCTCCGGAGGACGTTCTCGACGGACTGCAGATGAGTTCGATGACGGAAATTGTCGATCTCAAGAACTTAGCGAAGGTCCGTGGGGAGATCACAGACATCATGATTAAACTTCCAAGCGCAAATATTCGTTTTATAAACTCTACAGATGTAGGGTTTCAGAGAACGACAAGTCCAGCACACGATCAATATGATGCTCTGTGCCGCAATGTTGCCCTTGTTACTAGGGGCACCACGAAGTGGGATGACCCTTTCAAACCAGAAACTAAGGAGTCTCGCAGGTCCCTACACCTGAGACTGGGCTCTGCCGAAATTACGGTCTCCGAAAGGTTCCCGGAGATGAACGAGACGCAGCCGGCGGTGATGGCCCAGATCGAGCAGGCGGTTGTGTCAGTCGGGTCCCGGGATGTGACCTACATCGATGCAACTATCGGAGCTATCAGAGCCACCACTGCCTCGGGGAAGATTGACTACCTTGCTGGTCTCATTCACCGGACGAACCTCATGGTATCTAAGATGGAGCACTTGTTCTCTGATGTACTTTCAAAGACCGAGGACCGCCTAAGATACTTCATACACCACCTGGCCGTTCTGAGCAAACAAACGGGCGATGCGTCATTCTTTACCCGGCCATCTGCTGTCCTGCGATGTGTGGAATCTCACCTGCGCACTTTTGATTCCTGGAAATTAATACTACGTCTGAGACAGATTTGGTCTGAGATGAGCATCGAGGAACAAGAGGCGCTTTATTTGGCTTGCTGGGCCTCGCATCCGACACCTCCAGAGAACGCCGCTGCGGAAACCATGGATGCCTTTCAAAAATGGCGGAGTTGGGACCTGGGAGATCTTGAAGAATCAGTGCTACTCAAGATGGTCTTTGACCTGCCAGACAGAAAACCTCAGATGCAGGACTCTCTCCCCTTGCTAGGGGCTTGCCAAATTGACGAGATTGAGTTAGTCCTAGATCCCGGTCCGAAAGAGAACAAAACGACCATTCTTGATCTCACTGCTAGACTTGAGCGGAACAACAAGAGACACGACGTGTCGCAAGACCTCCAGGATGTTGAAGGGCAGCTGACTGTTCTCAACATATATTGTGATGAGGCGGCAATTAATATCAACTGGGAGCTCTGCGAACTGGCGAACAATGTGTTGCGCCTTTACTCGGAGACTCTGGCGGCCGAAGAGTCGCCTTCTCGATCACCACCACCCGGTAGTGAAGTAGGCTCACCTTCTCCAAGGAAGCCCGAATCACTCCATGTGGTTGTCTCTCTCGGAAACGGTGCACTAGCAGTTGATACGATCAATCTAAGTGCAAAGACTCTCGCGCATGGCCTCACGGTATCGTTCCTCAGCCATGATGTAGGGGCGGGAGGCAGTAGCAGCAATCTCCTCGTCAATTGTGACGGCATAACATCGAGGCTTCACGGCCGTTCTGAATTACTAGGCATGGTGCAACTTCGGCAGCCCAGTCTATTCGCCTCTCACCAGATGCAAGAGGTCGACTCTGTAAACTCGCACACAGTCAAATCTACGGCGAGTAGCAGGAGCCTAACTCTCATCGTGAAGCAAGACCCCATCGCGCTATTAGAGGTTCTGGATCTCTTGGTAAGGGATGAGGCTATGCAGCTCTACCGGCTCAAAGACCAACTTCCATCGTCTTCCCCAAAGCCCAAAAGGCGTAGCAAGCAGATCGCCGAGCGCCTATCAGCATATAGGGTGAACGTAGCCTTGTTCCTCGATGAGTACAAGATCAGCGCACCACTACTCCAATCACTCACATACAACGTATCTGGTGTTGTCTCCAGGGCCGCAATCGCTGCCAATTTTGGCAAGGAGCTCATCTTCGACTTTGACATCAGCGAAAACTCCCACGAGATTCAAATCGAGGTCAACAATGAGCCAAGAAGCATCTCTCTCCTCAGCATTCCGCCCACGAACGGTCGGCTCACCAGCCATATTGGAGACTCGGAGCATGCTCTAGCACTCTTCGCGTCCATGGAGCTCATGCAACTTGACGCCTCCGCTGTCTATAGTCTTCTTAAGGCTCTTAACCGCCCAGAGATATCCAATACGATTCACGATATCCAAGAGCAAGTGCAAAGCATCACCGCACATATGGATGACTTGTTCGAACCCGACACCGTCGTTCAGGCCACGCCCGTCTCGCCGACCAAGTCGAGGACCGTCTACACTGTCCACCTCACACTTGCGGGACTAGAGATTGCCGGAACAACCCCTCTTGATTCGCGAACCCAGCCCGAAGCACAGCTTTTGGCCTGTCTCAACAGGATGCACTTTGAGATGTCTAACCAAGTTGAGGCTCGCGGTCCTATTCTAGAGCACCCCGAACTGCACGTTCATCTCGGCGAGATCTTGTTCGACCTGCGCAAGGGGCGGGAGGGCGAGATGAAATCTTGCGGGAATGTATCGTTCAGTGCCCTGATATCGGCAACCACGCGGCCCGGGACCGATGGTGAGGATGAGAGAGCGTTCAGCTTCAGAAGTGATGGTTTCGAAATTAACCTATCCCCGGAGACAATATCAACACTTGTAGATGTGTTGGGATACCTGGGAGATAAGATCAAGGATCTAGATACCTCGAGAGAACTAGAGTACTTGCGAAAACTCAGACAGTCAACGCCAAAAATCGCAATCAATGACGAGGAGGAAGCTGATGGGGCGGACTTCATTGATAGCTTCTTGTCTTCAATCGTTTACCAATTTGAAGTCCACAATGCTCAGATGACCTGGCTAATTATGGATGGCTTTGAAACGCCGCGGCCTGGGGAGGAGGACCTTGTTCTATCGGTCCAGTTGCTTGAGTTTGGTACGCGCAAGACAAAGTCCGCTCGGCTCGCGATTCAGAACTTCCAACTTCAGATGGTACCTGCAGGGTCTGACCCGTCTGTCCGATCTCACCACTCAGCGCTATTACCAGAGGTTGTTTTCAACGTTGCCTACTTCTCTACTCCCGATGCCCGTCGTCTAGCTTTCCAAGCTGTTGGGAAGTCTCTAGACCTTCGCCTTACTTCCGGTTTCATTATTCCTGCGTCCTACCTGAAGAATTCGATCGGCTTATCAGTCAAGAATGTCCAACAGGCATCCCAGAATTGGAACACGGGAATCTCGTCGACGAAGCCGGATGAGCCAGCAGCAGCCCGAAATATCCTAGGTGCGAAACGTTTGGAGTCCATCCTCGTTGATGCCGATTTTGCCGGTGCTGTAGTACACGTGTCGGCAAAGAAACCCGGCGAGTCCCAAAAGCCCCACAACAGGGGAGGCCGAGCCGGTGCGGGCGGAAAGTACGGTCAATTCTCGGATGACACGGGAGGTAGTATGTCCCTCCGCTCTCCGGGCTTGGCCTGGAAGATGGAATTCAGAGATAACGGAAAGGACGATCCTTCATTATATGGAGAAGTCAAGATCGAGGAATCCAGCAACGTTTTGCATCCTTCAGTCGTTCCGTTATTCATGGACATCACTTCGAGTATCAAGGACGTTGTTAGCAGTGACGAAGAGAGCCCCGCCACCATTCCAGTGCCTACTTCATCGCCAAAGCAGGGCGAAGAGGAAAGGCTTCTGACGGCCGATACGGACGAGGTATTAGGACGTCTGAGATTAAACCTGGGCATGCGGATCTGCAAACAGGAGTTTACATTGAGCTGCCAGCCAATCGCTCGTGTTTCGGCTACCACACATTTAGAAGACATATACCTCACGGTTAACACAGTCAGGTCTAGCGAAGCTGGCAACTTCCTTGCTATCTCCTCAACCATTAGCAATCTACAAGCTTCTGTCCAACATGTCTACTCGAGGGAATCTACGGGCAGCTTTGAGGTCGAATCTATCGTCCTGTCGCTCATGAACAGCAAGCACTTCAGCGGAAGGAGCGGTGTGTCCGCGATACTGAAAGTCAGCCCGATGAAGGTTGCGATCAACGCCAAGCAGCTGCAGGACTTCCTGCTATTCAGAGAGATTTGGTACCCGGCGGATATACGTCAGACATCCGTGGCGCCCGTCGCCAAGCTGCAGACAGAAACGTCACAAGGTCACCTAGTCCAAAGATACCAACAAGTCGCCGCAACCGCCGCGTTCCCGTGGACAGCGACCATTGCCATCAGCTCACTGGAAATCAGTCTTGACCTTGGCCAGGCAATTGGCAGATCGGTCTTTGCAATCAATGACTTTTGGGTGTCGTCGAAGAAGACGTCGGACTGGGAACAGAATTTGTGCCTCGGCTTCGATCGCGTCGGCGCGGACTGCACCGGCCGACTCAGCGGATTCGTCGCTCTCCAAGATTTCCGGCTCCGGACTTCTATTCAGTGGCCAATGCGAGAACAGGCATTAAACGAAACACCACTGGTTCAAGCGTCTATTAGTTTTAGTCAATTCCGACTGAAGGCGGCGTTCGACTACCAAGCCTTCCTTGTTGCCGATATTACGTCGTTGGAGTTTCTTATGTACAATGTCCGGCGTTCGATGGCAGGAGGCGGAGATCGCCTAGTTGCTATTTTCGATGGGGATGCAATTCAGGTATTCGGTACCACGACATCGGCCGCTCAAGCAGTCGCTCTCTATCAGGGAATCCAAAAACTTATCCAGGAGAGGAAGGGTAACTTTGAGACGTCTTTGAGGGAGATTGAAAGGTTTATGAGACGAACGCCATCATCCCTGGTATCGACATCTCAACAGTCAAGCCAGTTGCCGAAACTTCCGGGAGACGATACTCTATCCAAGTCGCCCATCTCGTTAGATACCGACGTCGTGGTGACCTTGAAAGCATTAAATCTCGGTGTCTTCCCAAGCACATTTTCAGACCACCAGGTTTTCAAGATGGAAGCGCTCGATGCACAGGCCCGGTTTGCCGCCAATGTCGTGCAACGCCGCGTTCACAGCATCTTGGATCTCACCTTAGGACAACTGAGAATCGGCCTCGCTGGCGTCCGCAACATAGACGCGCCCAAGACTCTCAACGAGATCTCGGTAGAAGACGTGGTGGAGCGCGCGACCGGCTCCCGCGGCGGCACGATTCTCAAGGTGCCTCGAGTGCACGCAACAATGGAGACGTGGCAATCACCCAAGGGCAAACGGATCGACTACATATTCAAGAGCGCCTTCGAAGGCAAGGTCGAGGTAGGGTGGAACTATTCCCGCATCAGCTACATACGGGGCATGTGGGCCAATCACTCCAAGACGCTCGAGCAGACTTGGGGTAAGGAGCTAGCCGTCATCTCTATCAAAGTCACGGGCGTTCCGGACGGCCAAGGGGGCGAGGAGGGTGAGGGTGGCGAGGGCGCTTCGGGTCGGCAGAAGCAGAAGAAGATCACGGCGGAGGTCAACGTGCCGCAGAGCAAATACGAGTACGTCGCGCTGGAGGAGCCCGTCATCGAGACGCCGCAGCTGAGGGACATGGGCGAGGCTACGCCGCCTTTGGAATGGATCGGGCTGCATAGGGATAGGCTGCCGAATTTGACGCATCAGATTGTCATCGTGTCGCTTCTAGAATTGGCTGGAGAGGTTGAGGATGCTTACGCGAGGATCTTGGGATCCTCGTGAAAGATAAGGTCACGGTGGTGGCCATTTTTCAGTTCATATCTATCTATGTGGAAGCCAGGTTGGGCGAGTGGAGGAGGCGAAGCTCTTCTTTGTACGCTTTGTACGATTACCTACGAAGTAGAATGTATTATGATATCCTAATAAAGCAATGACAAATTCGATTCATCTTTGAAAAGTTGCACGAAGTATGAAGTCGAAGATGATTCGCCTGCAAATAAGCTCTTGCAAGTCGAGCTTGAGAAAGTCTCGGATTTAGGAGTTAACGATCCAATGCCTGGTGCGGACGACTCGACCCGAGGATGACAACAGGCTCGTGCATCTCTACCATCATGCTATTGGGGGTGGCCAAAAAGGAGAGTTGCACCAGTTCGGCGTAGAGTCATCGAGGTGAATCAGGCTAAGGTATAAATGGAATGATTTGATATGTTTGTCGATACTGGCGATAGCACTCAGTGCTGGCCCGTACATTTACACAGGTAGAGCGATGACATTTAGCTCATCCGGCGGGTTGACTCTGACGTGACCTTGCCAAGGGGGGTTTACTGAACATCAGGCAGCTGTGCTGTACATGTCCCATCAGGTCGGACCAGGATACGTGCAGGCTTGGGCAGGGCATAATGTATGAGGACGAGGGTGGCTTGCTTGTCTGCGAGTCTTTCGATTTTTTCCCTTTACCCCACCAGATGGCAGACAGCTTAAACAGGTGGCGTCATTATTCCTCGCAGTTTTTGCTGAGTGCCCCTCCAAGTCGTCTGGTCCTCGTCTGAAAGAACTCTTCCAGTGTTCGTGCGGGCATATCTTGGAAAGTTATCCCAACAATATCAAATCAATTGATGCCCTTCCGATCCGATATTCTAGTATGGGGAAGAGTCGACTAGGGTTCAGAGTAGTAAACCATTTGAGGTCCGGATCAAGGCTAGGAAGCAAGCCTTGACGCCGGCCTTGTTCGAGGCAGTCTGCTTGCACTGGATACCTCCAAGTAGTGTACTCTCTTACTTCGTAAAAGATTGAAGCTATCATGTGGACACACACAAATCAGGGATAATACCAATTGTGTGGCTAAAAAGTCACTGTAGCAGGGCTTTTAACCCTCTTGTTCCCGACACAATTTGATGTACTTCCATGATGGTGGGGTCAAGTTGCTGACGATTGGAAGGAGCGGGGTATGAGCAACAGCTCCGAGCACACACCAATTGAGAGGTATTGCTAGTATCATCGCCAAGTATCATAGCTAAAAAGTCGAGGCTGGGAGTACGGCGCAGTTACGACATAGTACAACACTACTGCACAGCAACGTATGGAGGAGGGACGATGGCTTGGACCTGACAGGTCTAGATGATGGGAAGGTGGGAAGGAACGACTGCGAGTGGGCAGTTGCCATAACAATATCGAGTTACCCCGCCAAAAGGCGAAGAAAATAGAGAGGCCACGGTGAAGCGCCAGGCGAAAAAACCGAAGGCAAGAAAAAAAATTCTGGGCTGGAGGTACCTTGGACTGTAGTACGCGAGTGTTCTGATACACATCCACATTGTCCCAGCTCTTGATCCACCCCCCTCCTGCCTGCTGCCACTGCCCTGCCTGTGCTCGATTTTACAGTCGTACACTCTCGCCTTTTCCCTCCCAAACCTCTCCCAACTCTCTCTCCCTCTTTTCTCCCTCATCAAACACATCCCAAGTCCCACAGGTGATATAAATAGCGAAGGACGAATTGGCTCACTGTGCCTGTTCCACTTTCGCCTGTTTTGTTCTCCTGGGTTGTTCCTTCTCAACTTTTGGAGGTCGCCTCATTATTCGTGCAAACTCTCTCTGCCATTTGAAATCCGCAATCGCGGGGTGCTGGTTTTAAACCCCGCTTTCCGCCCTCGCCTGCCCGACAGGTTTTTTTTTCACCTCTTCACCACCCAACTCCCTCCAAACAACCATCTTTAAACGGTATCGAAAAAAAATACCGCCAAAATGGTCAAGTAAGTCGTCTCGTTCTTGTCTCATCCGTCATCGTATCTTGAAGCTCTTCTTCTTCTCCGAATTGGAGTTTTCGTCTCGATGCGCCTGCCTGCCCGAGTCTGGGCTGGGACGTCTCGTCGCTGGGAGGGAGAACAAAAAAAAAATATGCAACCTCACCTCGTACTCGCTCTCGATCATGCTTCAGATAACTCCCCCGTCACCCAATGGCTCTCACCGAGCTCTGAAACTATCCTGTGCAGACCGCTAATCTCATCTTTTTCCTTATGATAGCTTCACGATCGACGAAATCCGGGCGCTTATGGACAAGCCTACCAATGTCCGTAACATGTCCGTTATTGCCCATGTCGACCACGGCAAGTCTACCCTGACCGACTCTCTCTTGGCGAAAGCCGGTATCATCTCCACCGCCAAGGCTGGTGAGACGAGAGCAACAGATACCAGAGCAGACGAGCAGGAACGTGGTATCACTATCAAGTCGACCGCCATCTCCCTGTATGGTGCTCTCGAGGATGACGACGATCTCAAGGACATCGTCGGCCAGGCCGCTGATGGCAACGGTTTCCTTATCAACCTGATTGACTCCCCTGGTCACGTCGATTTCTCCTCCGAGGTCACTGCTGCCCTCCGTGTCACTGATGGTGCTCTCGTTGTCGTCGACACCGTCGAAGGTGTGTGTGTGCAGACGGAGACTGTGCTCCGTCAGGCACTCGGTGAGCGTATCAAGCCTGTCGTCATTGTCAACAAGGTCGACCGTGCTCTTCTCGAGCTTCAGGTCTCCAAGGAAGACTTGTACCAGTCCTTCTCCCGAACCATCGAGTCCGTCAACGTCATCATCTCCACCTACCTCGACAAGTCCCTCGGTGATGTCCAGGTCTACCCCGACAAGGGCACTGTTGCCTTCGGTTCCGGTCTCCATGGCTGGGCCTTCACCATCCGCCAGTTCGCCGTCAGGTACGCCAAGAAGTTCGGTGTCGACCGAAAGAAGATGATGGAGCGTCTCTGGGGCGATAACTACTTCAACCCCAAGACCAAGAAGTGGACCAAGTCCGGCACCCACGACGGCAAGCAACTTGAGCGTGCCTTTAACCAGTTCATCCTGGATCCCATCTTCAAGATCTTCAACGCCGTCATGAACTCCAAGAAGGATGAATTGGCCATGCTTCTCGAGAAGCTCAACCTCAAGATCGCCCCCGAGGACCGTGACAAGGAGGGCAAGCCTCTCCTCAAGGTCGTCATGCGAACCTTCCTTCCCGCTGCCGACTCCATCATTGAGATGATGATTCTGCACCTTCCTTCCCCTGTCACCGCCCAGAAGTACCGTGTCGAGACTCTGTACGAGGGCCCCCCCGATGATGAGGCCGCTATTGCCATCCGCGACTGCAACCCCAAGGGTCCCCTCATGCTTTACGTCTCCAAGATGGTGCCGACCTCCGATAAGGGCCGTTTCTACGCCTTCGGTCGTGTCTTCGCCGGTACCGTCCGATCCGGTCTCAAGGTCCGCATCCAGGGCCCCAACTACACCCCCGGCAAGAAGGAAGATCTGTTCATCAAGGCTATCCAGCGTACCGTTCTCATGATGGGTGGCAAGGTCGAGCCCATTGATGACATGCCTGCCGGTAACATTGTCGGTCTCGTTGGTATTGATCAGTTCTTGCTCAAGTCCGGCACCCTCACCACCATCGACACCGCCCACAACCTCAAGGTCATGAAGTTCTCTGTATCCCCGGTCGTCCAGCGGTCCGTCCAGGTCAAGAACGCTCAGGATCTCCCCAAGCTTGTCGAAGGTCTCAAGCGTCTCTCCAAGTCCGACCCTTGCGTCTTGACTTACACTTCCGATTCTGGTGAGCACGTCGTCGCCGGCGCTGGTGAGCTTCACTTGGAGATTTGCTTGAAGGATCTCGAGGAGGACCACGCTTGCGTTCCTCTCATCATCTCCGACCCTGTCGTGCAGTACCGTGAGACCGTCCAGACCAAGTCCAGCATCACCGCGCTTTCCAAGTCGCCCAACAAGCACAACCGTATCTACATGGATGCCGAGCCTCTTAGCGACGAGCTCTGCAAGGATATCGAGGACGGCAAGATTTCTCCTCGTGACGATATGAAGGCCCGTGCCCGTGTCCTCGCTGACAACTACGGGTGGGATGTTACCGACGCCCGAAAGATCTGGGCTTTCGGTCCCGACATGACTGGTGCCAACTTGATTGTCGATCAGACCAAGGCCGTCCAGTACCTCCACGAAATCAAGGATTCCGTCGCCTCCGGTTTCCAGTGGGCCACCCGCGAGGGTCCCCTCGGAGAGGAGCCTATGCGTGGTATCCGCTTCAACATCATGGATGTTACCCTCCACGCCGATGCCATCCACCGTGGTGGTGGCCAGATCATCCCCACTACTCGTCGTGTGCTGTACGCCGCCACCCTCCTTGCCGACCCCACCCTTCTCGAGCCCGTCTTCCTTGTCGAGATCCAGGTGCCCGAGCAGGCCATGGGTGGTGTCTACGGTGTGCTCACCCGCCGCCGAGGACACGTCTTCAATGAAGAGCAGCGTCCTGGTACTCCTCTCTTCACCATCAAGGCTTACCTCCCCGTCATGGAATCCTTCGGCTTCAACGGTGATCTCCGTCAAGCGACGTCCGGCCAGGCCTTCCCTCAGTCTGTCTTCGATCACTGGCAGATTCTTCCTGGTGGCTCGCCTCTCGATGCCACCTCCAAGACCGGCCAGGTCGTCCAGGCCATGCGTAAGCGCAAGGGTCTCAAGGTTGAGGTGCCCGGTGTTGAGAACGTAAGTTTTTCCTCTCGCTCCCATTTCCCCCCTTTGTGTCAGTGTTCGTTCGGATTTTGCTAATAGGTTATGACGACAATAGTACTACGACAAGTTGTAAGCGAACCCGGATGGGTGACCACCCCATTGTGACGCCGGATGGCTCGAGTGGAGCGAATGTAGGGCCGTCCATAACGACGACGACGACAGCCTCGAATCAAGCGGGGCCCAGACCTCGGATTGCTCGGATGCAAGGAGGTGTACGGTTAGACGGGTTCCGAAAATGGGCATTCAGTCGATTAATGAGAAGTGCCTTCGAGGCCAAACTAGATGTTATTGGGGCGGGGAGGTCTATTCTGTCGAGGCTCCTCCCCCTTGAAGCTTCTCACATGTGTAGTTAGAAGTGACTGGCCTGCAAACTCCCCATGGTCCAGCTTTCTCTCTCAATTGATTTTCAAGCTTGTACTTCACAGTTATGAATTGTAATTATCCCTTGAGTTGCGGTGCTGTATTCTTGGGGTCGTGTAATCTTCTCTACGGAGTACTGGCAGTATTGCTACGAAGCAGTGAAAAGGCCCAATAAAAAAAGAAAGGAAAAAAAAAAAAAGAAGGTCGGTGACGAGCATCCCCGAGAGGGAAGTCCTCCCCTGGTGATGGTCGCACTCACAATCGCGCAGCTGAGAGAGCCTTCGTTTCACGGGGAGGTACAAAGTACTTTGGAGGTTTGGCCAAGAGTATAGCCGCGGTTTTGCCGACATGGAGCGAGCAACTTTGGCAATTCGAGGACGCCCAAAAGCAGCAATCCAGACCCAAGATGTGAATCATATTACAATGTTCCTTGGGGAACGCGAGCTGCCAGCCTTACCTTCCCTTTATCATCGCCTCAATTCTTCAATTTTACGTGGTCCAGGGATATGCGTCTCTTCCCAGGCGAGCTAAATAATCACCCAATGTTTTTCCATAGTCTATGATATTTTCCCCCCATGGGAAACATTTCAATAGAGTCATTCCCACCTCTTTCCACAGCTCCCTTTCCCGACCCACGCGAGCTCCCACACCCTGGACTTGGATTCGATCGATCCAGTAACCCAGACCAGCTCACCTAACAGCAATGGCCTCGCAGCTCTTCCCCAAGGAGGACGTGCCTGCGCTGAAGGCTTGGATTGTAAAGCGCCTTGAAAATACGTGCGTCGATTCGATATATCTTTTCCGCGCCTCCGCCAGGCCTAGCGAGGCGAATTCCATATGCTAACTGAGAGCTTTCCAGGTCCGATGCGGACGCAGATGTACTCGCCGAATATGTTATCGAGCTTCTGCGACACGATGGAGACGTCAATTCGATTCGAGAGCTTTGCAAGCAGGAGATACGCGATTTTCTAAACGACGATGGTGAGCTTGCTGGTCCTTTCTTTTGTTTTTTCCTTCCTCGTCCTCTTCTTTCGTCGAGTCCTTGCCACTCGCCAGGGATGCGTGCCGTCGCGTTTTCTCAGTTGTTTGTTTCTGCTAACGTCCGGCGTCTACTCAATGCTATAGATTCCTCCCTTTTCATCGACGATGTATTCAAAGCTATCGCCGAAAAGCTATACCTACCCCCCGAAGCTCGCCCCCCGAAGCCATCTGCGAACCCGACCCCCATCTACGACCCGAACCAACCCCTTGCAGGGTTCGGCCCCAACCAGCCCCTCGAAGGGTTCAACCCGACCCAGATCCAAAGCCTGCAACCGCAGTATCCCGGGCAAACGCTTCTCAACGGCTCAAGAAAACGTTCGTACCAGGAGCGTCTCGATGACGGAGAAGAGCACGGTGTGCCAGGATATCAACCAGGCGACACTAGTCGAGTTATCAAACAGGCACGGCGAGGCTACGGCGCAGGTAGAGATTCACAACGCAGGAACCATAACTTGCCCCTAGCGCCTACTGCGATCTCCAACCTTCCCCTTCCTCCTGGGTTTGCACAATTCGACCAAGTTCCGGAGACGCTTCCGTTTCCTCCTCCGTTCATCTATCCCGGCCAGGCTAAGAGTGGCGCGGGCGGTAGCAGGCCGCGACGGAAGCAGCGATGTCGCCAATTTGATACACAGGGATTTTGTCCTAGAGGTCTGACATGCCCGTATGATCACAGCCTACCAGAGTTTACGCAAGTCCAACCAGTTCCGATGACCATGGAGATTAATGATGGTAAGAATCCTGCTACGACCCCCATGGCTTTTTCGTCCCGTATGGTTGGGTTGAGAAAAGTCTTTGAGTGCAATTGTACTGACACTTCGTTCTCCTGTTTTCAGCCTATGACCCGAACGAACCCAACTTTATCCTCTACGCCACCCAACAATCTCTGGCGCCATTCGTGCCTCCTCCTAATGGAAAGGGACCGGTTAAGCGCCGCCGGGGAGACAAGTCGCGTAAAGGCACCCGGGACAGACTCCCCAGGACTGCGTTCGCCTTTGAGGGACCTATTAAGGACCGGAACCGAACGGCAATTGTCGTCGAGAACATTCCCGAAGAGAACTTCAACGAGGAATCCGTACGTGGCTTCTTTTCCCAGTTCGGACAGATCCAAGAGATTTCTATGCGGCCCTATAAGCGCCTGGCCGTTTTAAAATTCGACACGTGGGATTCAGCGAACGCCGCGTATCAGTGTCCGAAGGCGATCTTCGAGAACCGATTTGTTAAGGTCTATTGGTACAAGCAAGAAGCCGACGTCCCCACGAAGGGAAGCGGAGGATCGAGCGATGCGCGAGCCGAAGCGGATGGCCACCAAGGTGAGCCGGAGTTCGACATGAATGAGTTCCTTCGAAAGCAGGATGAGGCGCAAAAGATTTTTGAGATGAAGAAGCAGCGACGGGCCGAGCTTCTCAAACAAAAAGAGGAGCTGGACAAACGGCAGCAGGAGTTGCTGGAGAGACAGCTCGAGGTTAAGCGTAAGCTCGAAGCCAAATTGGGCAACACGCCCGGCTCAAGCGAGGGTATCGACGGCGGAAACGCGGCCGGAAACTCCACGACGGAGTCTCTAAGGGCGCAGCTCATGAAACTTGAGGAGGAGGCCAGGATTCTCGGATTGGATCCCAACTCGGACGCCTCTCCGCTGGACGAATTCGTCGGCGGACCCGTTCGCGGCGGGTATCGCGGTAGGGGCGCAGGCTTTAGAGGTAGCTCCCGAGGCAGGGGTTCGAGGGGCGGCTACCGGGGCGGTTTCCGCGGTGGCTTTGGCGATGTCCACGAGGCGTATGCGGCATACTCACTTGATAATCGGCCGAGGAGGGTTGCCGTTACGGGTGTTGACTTCACAGCGCCAGAGAAGGATGAGGCGCTGCGGCAGTTCCTTCTTGTAAGTCTTTTCTTGCCCTGGATTGCAGTTTGCACACTTTTTTTCGTTGTTCCTGTTCTTTTGTTCCCACGATTGTGTCTTTGCACACTAACACTTTTATTACTATAGGGCGTTGGTGAATTCGCAGCTGTAGAGACAACCCCCGCCACCACGCACATCACCTTCAAAGAACGAAAGACAGCTGAAGTCTTCCTTCTCCAACTCCACAACAACTCTCTCCCTGGAGTCGAGGGCACTCTCAAAGTCACCTGGGTGCCGAATTCGACCCCCAGTCTTACTACTAATACCACCACCACCACTACTACTGCTACTGCTACCGGCGACACGGCCAGAGTCGCGGATGAGAAGAAGATCGGGGGAGTGGACGGCGCGGATGACGACATGCTCGAGGATGGAGAGGTTGTCGAGGATGAGGGGAAGAGGGATATGGATTATGAAGTTGCGGATGAGAATGAGTGGGGTGCTTAGCCTGCCTCATTTTTTTGGTGGTGGGGTTCCATTTGCCAAGAGGATGTTTTGAGGCGAGGTCGAAGGCGAAGGGGTGAAGGGGTGTAGGAGTAAGGATGGGGAGATGATGTTCAAATAGCTGTTTAAATAGATAGGGTATGGGAAAAGTAATGAGGCTGTCGGTTCGTAGATATCAAACAAAACATTCACATGTGGTCTTCTCATCACATCAAGTCAATGTCGATAGAGAACCCCAGCCTCAGAGATGGCAGAACTTCACTTCCAGCTCATTGTTAGATTATTTGTTTTCATACTCAAGAACAGTCACAATCACTGGGGGGGCAAAAAAAGGCGAAACCCTCGAGTCAAGGAGGGGCGTTTCGAAGATGTATATATCTCATCAAGGTGATTTTTATCATTTTAGTTGTAATGTTTCCCTGGGTATCTTTTTTGTTGAAAAAAGAAAAATAAAGTCTCTCCCTCCCACATATCAAACAGATGAAGAAGGAAACGGAAAAGGAAAAGAAGAAGAAGAAGAAGAGAAAACCGCTTGTGTTGTTTCCAGAGATGGTTCCCTGCTCCTTGCATACAGCATAGAGGAAACAGCATGAGAAAAGAAAAGGACATCGCATCATGAGAGTGATGAAACGAATTTGATGAAAAGCACCAGCCATCATCAGTGATGGCAAGGGCTAAGTTCATGAGAAGGTGATGAAGAAAGAGGGGAGGGAGAGAGGATTTTGAAAAGACAATGGAATAATCCGGATGTTGAACGCCGTTCTAGATATGCAGTTGATGGAATCTTTATTTCATAAGGGTGGGCGGATGGAAGAGAAGGCGTTGGAGCCTTGGAATATTGAGGAGGTTAGAAGGTTAGGGGTAAAAAGCATACAGAGTATAAAGAGCGGGATTTGGTTAGAGGTTGAGGAAATAAAAGAGACAGCAGGCATCTCAAGAGACTGCGGTTTAGTTTGCGCCGTTGGCTTGAGCAGGCTCCTTGGCGGAGGGGCCATTTGCGGGAGCATCGGGAGCGCTGGTGGGAGCTTCATTGGCGTGCGGGATAGCAGGGGCGTCCATATCCTTCACCTCAAGACCCTCGAGGATCTCGAAAATGGTTTTAGGTTGCTGGAAGTCGTTGTTGACTATCAAGGGTCATATTAGCAGCCATGTGGATGGATCGCACACTCTTCGAGTTGAGAGAGGAACTTACCAATGTTGAGGAGGTACCAATTATTCATCATGTCCTCAATCAAAGCCCTGCTAGGGCTGGAAGCGTCGAAACACTGAGCCCAGTCAAGTCCGAGACGGAAAGCTTCGTCCTTCCATGCGAGGAAGCTGATGCTCTCGACAATGGTCGGCTGGACAATCTCCTTGCCGGGGAAGACACCCCAGGTAACAGCATTAGGCCCCTCCGTGGGCGCATTGGACTCGAGCGTGCCGTCCTTGGTCACCGCGTAGTAAGTGATGTCGGGGTGTCGCTTGATACGGTCGATAATGTCGGGGTAAAGAGCCGGGTGAACAAGCAGCTCTAGGTACGACTTTTGGTAAACGTAGCCGTTGGCGGGGCCCCAACCATGGATGGGGTGGCTAGACTTGACACCATTCACGGCAGGCTGAGAGTTTATGGTGATGAGACCTCGCTTGTTGAGAGCGACCAGCTCATCGCGGATAACCTGACCCTCGGACGTGAGAGGGCTTTCGCTCCAAGGCAAGCTGTCGTAGCGGTTCTCGAGGTAGTCGACGAAGATGTTGGCGACGTCGCGGACGGTTTTTGGCTCCCCCCACTTCTTCCTGTTCTGCTCACTGGTTCCGGGCAAGCGAATCCCATAGGTGTCAAGCTCACCGAAAGCAGGAGACCTCGAGTCACCCCATCGACCGTTGGGGAACTCGTCCCATTCCTGAGTACGTAGGACGTACGACTTGTTCCTGTTGCGCCAGAAGACAGGTCGGACGTCTTCTTGGCGGCGGCCAAGACCGAGGGACTGCTTCCAGGGCAAAGCTTGCTTGAGAGGCCGCTCGGCCGAAGGAAGCCAGTCCAAATCTTGCAGCACCATAGTTGTAGCGGTCGCGAGGTTCATGGTGTAGAAGTGTAAGTGGTAGATCTCGCCCGAGGCGAGGAGCTTGCGACAAAGGTCGGCGACTAGCCTCTTACCAACCTCTCGGACAGCGAGATCGTCGTTCTTCACGGGGTCCATGGCGGCCATCCATTCGGGAGGGATTTTGCAGCCCATGTGGTTCGCGCGGCGCAGGAAACTAGCATAGGTGGCAATGGGCATGATTCCGGGCAGGATGGGGATAGTGATTCCCTTTTCGCGAACGCGTTTGACCCATCGAAGGAAGTTGTCGGCATCGTAAAACATCTGAGTGACAATGAAGCCGGCGCCCTTGTCGACCTTCTCCTTGAGGTGCTCGAGAAGGAGATCTTCGTCCTTGTTGTCATCACAGCCCTCAGGGTACCCCGCCACACCGATATCGAAATGGCTGCCATAGGTATTCCTGATGTGCTCCACGAGGTCCTTGGCGTAGTTGAAGCCGCCCTCAGTCACCTCCCACTTTTCCTTGTCTCGCGGCGGATCGCCACGGAGGGCGAGGATGTTGGTGCAGCCGGCCTTGTAAGCTTTTCGCAGAGCTTCGTCGACCTTCTCGAGGCCCATATCGGTACAGGTAAGGTGCATGCAGGATTCCATACCGAGGAGGGTTTGGGCCTGGACGACCATCTCGTTGGTCAGCTCGGCGATGCGACCACCAGCTCCCCAGGTGATGTCGACGAACTTGGGGCCGAGCATGAACATGCGCTCCATACGGTCGTACAAGTTCTGGACACCCTGAGCGGTCTTAGGAGGGAAGTACTCGAAGGAGAAAGAGGGCTGATGAGTCCTCTTGGCCTCCTCGAGCATGTCCCGGATATGCATGTTGGGTGGAGGCGAAGGTGGTGAGACCTGATAGGGATAATGCGGCGTATAGAGGCGGAGGTCGAGCAGGATGTTCAGAAGGCTACAAGAGGAAGAATAGAGGAGGTGAATTGCCTAGTATAAAGGCATGAGGGTGAAGCTGGTCGCTCCAAGAGCCCTGGGGTTGTGGTAAATGTTAGAAGAGCAAAATAGGAAAATAGAAGGTTAAGTTCTGGTTTGTGTGTTGGGAGTTGAGCTGTGGATACTCCAGAACCTCTGCGACCGCCGAGAACGGAAACGGTGGTAACGTCTCCAAAGAAAGTGTAAGGGGTTTGTGGTGCTGGCTGCTGCAAGAGGTAAATACGGGAAGGATAGACAAACCTCAAGCTAATACTGCAAACAGCAAAGAGAGCAGGAAAGATGGAGAATATCTAGTACTACAAGAAATAACTAAGAGATTGATCAATTTGGTGGCTGAGGGCCTTGAGTAAGTTCAAGAAGGAAAGTCAGCGATTGAAGACTGGAGGACAAAAAGGTTAAAAAATTCAAAAAATTCCCTGGGAGATGCTTAGGGGGATGACGAGGGTAGCTCTGCATAGACAAAGAAGCATTTGAGACTAGCTCAGAAAGAGTCTAGACGGGGCATTCTGGAAGTCTAAATTCTCGATGAGACTCTTCTGGCTGTGGACTTGGATTTGGAGAACGTGTGCTCCGAATATGGACTTGATGTCATTGGTTGGAGGTGTCTTTCGGAGATGCAGGATACCTCAATGTACATGAGAGACTCGAGGCGGGAGCTCATCAA
>Ga0164243_10004536_pt1 | contig 21709 bp, 18 predicted proteins | sample OricompcompostOP_FD_108781 | JGI IMG/M metagenome (GOLD analysis project Ga0164243, IMG submission 108781) | Organic Plus compost microbial communities from Emeryville, California, USA - Original compost - Organic plus compost (OP) | ecosystem: Engineered > Solid waste > Mixed feedstock >...
CCTTCGGAGCCGCCGGCCGAGAGCCTGGTCCAGTAATAATCCACCTCCTCTTGTGAGTCGCAGAGGATCTGGAAGGAGACGGCTTCATCGAAGGTGAACTGCGGACCGCCATTGAGGGCCAGGAAGGCTTGCCCGTCGATCTCGAAGGTGACGGTCATCACCGAGCCGGTTTCCTTGCCGTGGATCTCCTGACCCTCGGCAGGGTAGCGGCTTGTGGACGTGATCCTGGAATTGGGGAATATGGAGGTGTAGAACTCGGCCGCGTCCTGAGCCCCGGTGTCAAACCAGAGGCAGGGCACGATTTTCTGGGAGAAGGAAACTTGCATGGCATTGCCTTTCGACAGGGTTGATATGAGAGAGTGTGGCCGATGCCGCGAAATCCTGCCCCCTGGCGGCCTGTTCCCATGAGTCTGTCCCTTGTTCGGACTTGACAGTAAAGGTTGATATCAACATATTATGGATATGTCAAGCGACGATGATCTTTCCCTGGAGACCACCCATTTGGTCCGCGATACCTGCATGTGCCTGCATGTCCGGCGTGCCGCCCGCGCCGTGGCGCGCCGGTTCGACGAGGCGCTGCGGCCGGTGGATCTCACCAACGGACAGTTTTCCCTCCTGATGTCGCTCAACCGGCCCAACCCGCCCACCATGGGCTCGGTCGCCGAACTGCTGGCCATGGACCGCACGACGCTGACCGCCAACCTGAAGCCGCTGGAGCGGCGGGGCCTCCTGAAAGTGGTGCCCGACGAAAAGGACAAGCGCAGCCGCCGCCTGACGCTGACGCCGGAGGGCAAGAAGGTGCTCAAAAAGGCGGTGCCCATATGGAAGGAGACGCATCGGGAGCTGGAGAAGCTGCTCGGCCGCGACGCGGCGGAGCTGCGGCGGGACCTGCTCAATCTGTCCTGATTAGGCTTCAGTGCGCCGATACGAAAAAGCCCGCCCCGGCTGGCCGGAGCGGGCTTGGCGTTTTCGGCTGGAAAACCTTACTTGTTGATGGCGCGCAGCATCCAGGCTGCCTTCTCATGGGTGGCGAGACGGCCGCTCAAGAGGTCCACCGTGGCGTCGTCGCCGGCTTCCGTCGCCGTGCTGATCACCGCCTTGATGCCCTTGCTGACGGTCACATTGTCGGCGATGAGCTGGCTGACCATCTCTTCGGCGGCGGGCGGCTTGCCGTCGGCCTGCTGCACCTTCGACAGTTCGCCAAAGCGCGAGAAGCTGCCCGGCGCATATTCGCCCAGCGCGCGGATGCGTTCGGCCAGCTCGTCCACGGCGCCCTGCAGGTCGGTATATTGTTCCTCGAACATGAGGTGCAGCGCGCGGAAGCGCGGCCCTTCCACGTTCCAGTGATAATTCTGGGTCTTCACATAGAGGGTATAGGTGTCTGCCAGAACGTGGCTCAGCCCTTCGGCAATTTCCTTGCGGCTGTTCTCTCCAAGTGCGAATTCGCTGGGCATTGTCTATAGTCCTCTCTTTCCTCTTCTTGGGTTGATTATGCGGGCGATATGCGCAGTACCCCGCGCGGCATCGCCAAAATTATTAGAAATATTACAAACTCTGACGTAGGGCTTTGATTTTATATTTCAAGACCGGACCGGCAGCACTGCGCCTGACGGCCATTGGCACTGCGGATATGATATCCCAATCGCTTCGATGATAAACAGGAATCAGGCGAAAATCCGTTCCCGAAAGAAAAATATCCGCCCGCCGGAAAGGTTCCGCCCGCCCGCCGGAGTGATTCACCCCCTCGTCGAGGTGAGCATGGCCTCCTTCGACCAGCCTTCAGGCGCATCGGTGTCGAAGAAATTCATCTCGATGGTGACGCCCGCCGGGTCCTTCAGGAAGAACTGGGTGAGCCGCACATCGGCCGCATAATTGGTGCGGTAGGAAAGGCCCATCTCGTCGAAGCGCGCCTTGTATTCCTCCACGCCCGTGGCGTTGAAGGCGATATGGTCGAAGCCGCCGGTGTGGCCGGTGTCGAACCCGTCGGTGACCATGATATGCACCACCGCCCGATCTTCCTGGTAGAGCCAGGCGCCGGGGAAGGGGATGTCGGGGCGGGGGCCGACCTTCAGCCCCAGCACCTCCTCGTAGAAGCGCACCGAGGCATCCAGATCCTGTGAGAGGACGGACACGTGATCGAGTTTCAGCTTGAACATCTGGGTTCTCCCGGCGCGGAGCAGTCTCCGCGATCCTGCCTATACGAACATGGTATCGAAAGCTATAGTACGCCGGCCAATCGCTCAACGGGTCCTCACCCAAGAGTGATGCGGCCAAACAAAGATTGTCAGGGGCCATGCGCAAGAAGCTGCTTCTTTTCACCGTCGGCATCATTGCGCTCCTGGTCGCGGGGCTTGCCATGGCGGGCCTGTCCGACGGGGGCGGCGAGGATACGTCCGTCAACATCGCCACCATGAGCCAGGGCACCGTGAGCTATGGCGCGGGCGCCGGGCTGGCCCAGGCGCTTCTGGAGAAGGGGGATTTCAATGTCCGGGTGCAGCCCAATTCCGGCTCATCGGCGCTGATCCCGCTGGTGGACGATTACGAGATGGACCTGGGTATCGCCGGCGTGCTGGAAGTCGAGGAGGCGGCGCAGGCCGAGAACATCTTTGTCGGCCGGCCGCAGAAGAACCTGCGCGCCGCCATGACCCTCTTTCCCCTGAAGGTCGGCTTCTGGGTGCGCCGGGACAGCCCCATCAAGTCCATCGCGGACCTGAAGGGCAAGCGCGTCTCCGCCGGGTTCAACGCCCAGCGCTCGGTGCAGAAGATCATGGAATCCGTGCTGGCCAACGGCGGGCTCGATATGGGGGACGTGACGCCGGTCATGGTGCCCAACATCATCCGCGGGGCGGAGGATTTCATCGCCGGGCGCAACGACGCCTTCTTCCTGGCGGTGGGTGCGGCCAAGGTTCTGGAGGCGGATGCCTCTATCGGCATCCGGCTCCTGCCCATGGACCCGTCGCCCGACGCCGTGGCCCGCATGCACAAGGTGTTCAGGTATGCCTATCTCACCGACGAGACGGAGAGTGCGCGGACCACGGGCATCTTCGGTACCGTGCCGGTGACCACCTATGACATGATCCTGGTGACCAATGACAGGGTCGACGGCGACCGGCTGAAACGCATGCTGACCGTCTTCTCCGAGAACAAGCCGCTGCTGGCGGGCGTGCATCCGGCCTTCCGGGGCTTTGCCGTGGACAGGATGCTGAAGGACGCGCCGATACCCTATCATCCGGCGGCGCTGGAATGGTATCGCGAGCACGGCATCGACAAGGCGTCATGAGGGGCGATTTCCATGAACTGTAAGCTCGTTCGCCCTGAGCTTGCCTGCGGGCGGCTGGCGCTCGGGATGCGGCCGGGCTTCGACAGGCTCAGCCCGAACGGTTGTGTTGAATTGGGCCTCGTGCAGGTGGGCGCGGAGGCAAGGGGGGCATATATTGACGATCGTCGATGAAGTGAGGGGCGCGCCGGAGACGGGCTCGCACCCGTTTTTCGATCCGCTGCGGGCCGCATTGTCCGTGCTGGTGGTGCTGGTGCCCATCGTCTGGGTGCTGGACCTGCCGAGGCTTCTCTTCGGGCTGGAGCTCTATAACGAGCAGTTGCTTTCCTTCGAGCTGTCGCTGGTCATCCCGCTGCTCTATCTCACCCTCAATATCACGCGGCACAAGGTGGTGACGCCGCACCCGATCGATATCGCGCTCGCCGTTATCGGCCTCCTGGCCGGCCTCTATCTCACTTGGAATTACGAGCAGATACTGAACGAGGCGGGCTTCATGCCGTTGAACGGCGTGCTGGTCGGCGGCATCATCATTGTCCTGTCCGTCGAGGGCGTGCGCCGCTCCACCGGCTGGGCGCTGGCCATCGTCGTGCTGCTGTTCCTGCTCTATGCCTATTTCGGGCATCTGCTGCCCCAGCCCTATTCCAGCCGTGCCATCAGCATTCCGCGCATGGCCATTTATCTCGGCATCGACACCAATGCGCTGCTGGGCACGGCCCTCAATGTGGCCACGACCGTCATCATCCCCTTCATCCTGCTGGGGCGCCTGCTGTCGGCGGCGGGGGGATCGGAATTCTTCACCTCGCTGGCCATGGCGGCCATGGGGCGTTACCGGGGCGGGGCAGCCAAGATCGCCGTTCTGGCCTCCAGCCTGTTCGGCTCCATCTCCGGCGCCGCCGTCGCCAATGTGGCGGGCACCGGGGTGGTCACCATTCCGCTGATGAAGCGGGGTGGCTTTCCGGCGCCCGTGGCGGGGGCGGTGGAGGCCGTGGCCTCCACCGGCGGGCAGCTCATGCCGCCGGTCATCGGCGCCTCGGCCTTCCTCATGGCGGAATATCTCTCCATTCCCTATTCCGAGGTCATGACGGCGGCGATCCTGCCCATCTTCCTTTATTACATTGCCGTCTTCATCCATGTGGACCTGCTGGCCGCAAGGCTGAACATCGCCGGCGTGCCCAAGTCGGACGTGCCCAGGCTGGGGCCGGAATTCAAGGAGGGCTGGCATTTCATCCTGCCCTTTGTCCTCTTCGTGGTGCTGCTGGTGCGTTTCAACATGCAGCCGGAAGTGGCGGTGCTCTACGCCATGCTGGTGCTCATCGTCACCAGCATGGTGTTCGGCTACAAGGGCCGGCGCCTCGGGCTCGGCGCCATCTGGACGGCGGTGAAGGAAACCGGCGAGGCGGCCTTTGACCTGGTGGTGCTCACCGCCGCGGCGGGCCTGGTGATCGGCGTGCTGAACCTCACCGGGGTGGCGTTTTCCATGAGCATGCACATGGCGGCTTTCGCGGGCGACAGCATCGCGCTCCTCATGCTCTTTGCGGCGGTGGCCAGCATCGTGCTGGGCATGGGCATGCCCACCGTCGGCGTCTATGTGCTGCTCGCCACGCTCATCGCTCCGGCGATGGTGGAAGCCGGGGTGGAGCCCATCGCCGCCCATATGTTTGTTCTTTATTTCGGCATGCTCTCCATGGTGACGCCGCCCATCGCCATCGCCGCCTTCACGGCGGCCAACATCGCCCAGGCCAGCCCCTGGGAGACGGCTGTGGCCTCCATGAAGCTGGGCTGGACCGCCTATATCGTGCCCTTCCTCTTCGTGCTGTCGCCCTCGCTGCTGCTCGTCGGCCCGATTGGCCCGTCGCTGCAGGCGGCGCTGACCGCCATCATCGGCGTGGCGCTCATCACCGCCGCCATCGTGGGCTATGCCAGGGGGCGGATCGGCATTGTGACCCGCATCGCCTGCGGCGTTGCCGGCCTGGCGTTGCTCATCCCGGCCAACGCCTTTGCGGGCGCCATATACCCGGAGATCGCGGGGGCGGTGCTGACGCTCCTGCTCGGCATCAAGTTCCTGGTCCTCGATCCCCGCCGCGAGCGCGCCCTGGAGGGGCCGGCGTCGTAAGCCGTATCAAAGGCAAGCATCTGCCCGCCATTCCGATTGACAGGGCGCGCCGTCCGGCAAATACTTGAGGGCAGTGCGCATTGGGGCGCCACCTGTCCGCGGCAAGGGAGCCGGCTCCCACCCTTTCGAGACCAGGATCTCTTCATCACCTTCTTCCAGCCTGGATCAAGCGGACGTCAGGCACGCATGGAAGGAAGGTTCACATGCCCAAGCAGCTTTCTGCGCACTCCACACTCGCCACCCTCCGCAAGGACGCCAAGCGCTGGCTCAAGGCCATCCGTGCGGGCGACGGGGACGCTCTTCACCATTTTCTGACGCTTCATCCCAAGGCCGGGCCTGCGCCAGGCCTGCGCGACGTGCAGCATGCCCTGGCGCGGGACTATGGCTTTGCCGGCTGGCCGCAGCTGAAAGAGGAGCTTCTCGGCCGGGCGCTCGGCCGGCTTGGCCGGCAGGAACTGGTGGATGTCGTCTTGCACCATGTCTGGGAAGGCGACTTGCCGGCGGCCACAAGGATCGCGGCGCGGCATCCCGAAATCGCGGGTGAGAATATTTATACCGCTATCCTGTTTGGTGACCTGGAGCGCCTGCAGGCGTTCCTTGCTGAAGACCCGGCGGGTGCCAACCGCAAAGGCGGGGTGATGAACTGGGAGCCCATCCTCTATTTGGCCTACGGGCGGCTGCCTGTGCCGGCTTTCGTCGAGAACTCCCCGGCCATGGCCAATCTCCTCATCGACCATGGGGCGGACCCCAACGTCTCCTTCGACGATGGCTGGGGCAACCCGTTCAAGCCGCTCACCGGCGTCATCGGCCTTGGGGAAGGCGTTCGACCCCCACATCCCCGCGATGTGGAGATGGCCAGGCTGCTCATCGAGCGGGGGGCGGACCCGTTCGACACCCAGGCGTTCTACAATTGCTCGATCGTCGGGGACGACACGTCCTGGCTCGACTTCCTCTATGCGGCCTGCGAGGAGAGGGGGCTGACCGGGCGCTGGAGCGACATCAATTTCGGCCTCGGCGAAAAGCGCAAGCTGCCGACGCTGGATTATCTGCTCGGCAACGCGGTCACCTTCAACCATCCTCGGCGCACCGAGTGGCTATTGCGGCATGGGGCAAATGCCGGCAGCCGGAACGCCTATAGCCAGCGCCTCCATCACGAAGAGGCGCTGCTTCTGGGGTTCGACGAAGTGGCCGACATTCTGCTGCGTCACGGCGCACCGCATGCCGAGATCAGCGGCGCCGACGCGTTCCGGGTGGCGGTTCTGAAGCTGGAAAGGGCCAGGGCGAGGGAACTGGCGGAGCGCCATCCTGCCTATTTGAAACACGCTCCCGCCATGGCGGCCGCCATCTTTGCACGGCGTCTCGAAGCGGTGGAATTGCTGCTCGATCTGGGTATGGACGTCAATTTGCCGGATGCCAATGGCGCCCTGCCGATCCATGTCGCCGCCCAGGTGAATTGTGTGGAGATCGGCAAGCTCCTTGTCGGCCGGGGCGCCAACCTGGAATTCCGCGAACCCAAATACGGCGGTACGCCTCTGGGCTGGGCCAACCATCTGCACAGCCCCGCCATGATCGAGTTCCTGCTGCCCCTCAGCCGGGATGTTTTCGAGATCACCAATCTGGCCCGCGCGGAGCGGCTGGAGGCGCTGTTGAGCGAGGAGCCGGCGCTGGCGAACGCCGTCCAGCCCTTCCACAGGATCACGCCACTCTTCTGCCTGCCGGACGATGAGGACGAGGCTGTGCACATGGCGGAACTGCTACTCGCGCACGGCGCCGACCCAACCTTCCGGGGCAAGCAAGGCGCCACGCCGGAGCAGGCGGCGCGCAAACGGGGGCTCGAAGACGCGGCGGAAATCATCCGCGAGGCGGCTGGAGGCTGAGACCCCTCTCCCGGCTATGGCTGGGGCGCGGCTTCGCCCCGCCCAAGCCTCCACACCCTCTCCCCGAAGGGGCGAGGGACCACTAGGTGGTGTGGACAGTTGGCGTTCCAGCACTCCCTTTGTTCCAGCGTCATGCTGAACTTGCTTCAGCATCCACTCCTGAGACTCTCCGTCTGGCAAAGTGCTGACGGCATCGCTCAGGAATGGACCCTGAATCAAGTTCAGGGTGACGCGGGAAGGAAGGGGGCCGGAGCCGAAGACCCTCCCCCTGGCCAACTGTCCACACCACCTAGGGAAGAGGTGGCCTTAGTTCTCCTGCGCGTCCAGCGCCTGATGCGCCCTTGCGATGACATAATCGCGGATGCGGGCGGCGGAGTCACGGCTCAGCGTGCCCTCGAAGCCGATCATGCCGTTCTGGCGCAGGGCACCGTCGATGACGATGTTGAACCAGGCGTCGTCGTGCAGGTAGGCGCTGTAGCGCAGGTCCGGGATGGTGCCGCCGGCTATGGCGTTGCCGCCGTGGCAGCGGGCGCAGTTGGCGTTGAAGAGGCCCATGCCGGCGGCCACCTGGTCCTGCGTCGCCGTCAGCTCCGGCGGGTCGAGCTCCGGCCAGGGCGGGGGCTCGGGCAGGGTTTCCTGCCCGCCCAGCTTGAAGGCGAGGACGCGGGGGATGTTGCGCTTGGGGCCGGACATGTTGGCCTCGGCGCCCGCACCCATGGCATAGCCGCCGCCCCAGCCCTGCATGACCGCGATATATTGCTCGCCATCCACCGTGTAGGTGGCGGGGGCGGCGATGATGCCGCCATAGACGTCGTACCGCCAGAGCTGCTTGCCGGTCCGGGCGTCGAAGGCGAAGAAATTGCCGTTGCCGCCACCCTCGAACACGAGGTTGCCGGCAGTGGATAGCGTGCCGCCGTTGAAGGGGGCGGGCATGGTGTAGCGCCAGACCTCCTTCTGCTCCACGGGGTCCCAGGCCAGCAGATAACCGTTCTGCTCGTTGAGAATCTCCTCGCGTATCCTGTTGTCATTGTCCATCAGGAAGGCGGGGTTGCTCTTGCCGTAGACATTGCCCTCCGTCTCGGTGGCGCCCTCGAGCTGCCGGCGGGGGCGGTGGACGGTCGGGCTTTCCATGACGGGGATGTAGATGAGGCCCGTATCCCTGCTGTAGGACATGGGCTGCCAGTTGTGCGCTCCGCCGATGCCGGGCCGCGCCACGAAGGGCCGGCCGGTTTCGTAATACTTGGCTTCGGGGTTGATCGTCGGCCGGCCCTTGTCGTCCAACCCCAGCGACCAGTTGATGGGCGCGATCCCCTTGGCGGAGATGAACTCGCCGGTCACCCGGTCCAGCACATAGAAATAGCCGTTCTTGGGCGCCTGCATGATGACCTTGCGCATCCTGCCGCCGATATTGAGGTCGGCCAGCACCATGGGCTGCACGGCGGTGAAGTCCCAGGCGTCGCCCGGCGTGTTCTGGAAATGCCACTTGTATTCGCCGGTGTCGGCGTCCACCGCCACGATGGAGGCAACGTAGAGATTGTCGCCGTCACCAGGGCTGCGGACCGACTTGTCCCACGGTCCGGCATTGCCGGCACCGATATAGAGCGTGTTGAGCTCCGGGTCATAGGCGAAGGAATTCCAGGGCGTGCCGCCCGTGCCATTCTCCCACCATTTGCCGTCCCAGGTTTTGGCGGCGCGCTCCATGGCCGCGTTCTCGAAACCATCCGCCGGGTTGCCGGGGGTGAGGTAGAAGCGCCAGATGAGCTCGCCCGTCTCGGCGTCGTAGGCCGAGGCGAAGCCTCTAGAGCCCCGGTCGCCCCCGCCCTGGCCGATGAACACCTTGCCGCCGCCCACGCGCGGGGCGCCGGTGATGTTGTAGAGCCCTTTCTCGCCTTCGAAGGTGTTGACCGACCAGACTTGCCGGCCCGTCCTGGCGTCGACGGCGATGAGCCGCCCGTCCAGCGTGCCGATATAGACCTTGTCGTTCCACAGGGCGGCGCCGCGGTTCACGGCGTCGCAGCAGGTACGGGCCGCGTCCTCGGGCGGGACATGCGGGTCGAATTCCCAGATCAGCTTGCCGGTCCTGGCGTCCAGCGCCTTCAGCTTGCTCCAGGCGGTGGAGACATACATCACACCGTTGACGACGAGGGGCGTGGCCTCCTGCCCCCGGCGGGTCTCCAGGTCGAAGGACCAGGCGAGGCCCAGTTCGCCGACATTCCGGTCGGTGATCTGCTTCAAGGGGCTGTAGTGGGTCTCCCGGTAGGAGCGGCCATTGGTCATCCAGTTGCCGGGTTCGCTATCGGCATTGATGAGCCGCTCCTCGGTGATGATGTCGGTCGAGGCATTCACATAAGAATTGGCCTCGCTCGTGGGTGCCGCGTCGGCGGTATTTTCGGTGCCGGTGCCGCTGTCACATGCAGCAAGCGCCAACATCGCCACGAGTGCCGGGTAAACTGCTTTGTTCATTTGTTTCCCCTAATCATTCAACCCACCCCAATCGTCATTCCAGACGCGACTTTCCTTCAAATCTTCGATTTGTATAGGAAAGTCAGTGAGCCGACCCGAAGGGCAGCGAAGCAAAATCTCGGGACGTCTGCCTGAGCCTCACCGGATCGAGATTCCGGATACCTCGCTTTGCCTTCCAATCAAAGATTGGGGCAAGGCGGGTTCCGGAATGACGGACTTCCTTTGTAAGACCGCCATCAGTATGCCTCCGGCAGGTCCGGATGGTTGCGGAAGATGTTCGTTTCGTCCCTCAGCTCCGCGAAGGGGCGGTAGATGGTGGGCGGTGCATCCGGCTCCACGTCGAGGATGCGCACCGAGCCATTGTCCTCGGCCTCGCCCCAGGGCGTATCGAAATCGGTGCGGACGATGGGGGCGAAGACATTGTGCAGCAGGCGCCACTCGCCGTCCTCCTTCACATAGTCCACATAATAGGGGCCGAAAACCCAGCCGCTCTTGTGGCGGTTGTTGGTGATGCCGGGTGACATCCAGTGGCTCTTGGCGCTCATCCCGTCCTCGGCGATCTCGATATAGGGATTGACCATCATGTGCATGATGAAGAAGCCGGGAATCTTCTTGGTGGCGTCGAAGGCGGCATAGAGCGCCTTCACATGCTCGGGCCCCTTGTAGACGCCGCTGTCGGAGAATTCGGCCGACACGTCGTCCCGCTTCTGGGCGAAGCATTCGGGGAAGATGCGGTCGAATCGCTGGGTGAAGAGATAGTGCACATATTTGGCCTGCAGCTTGCGGATGGCATCCATGTCCTCCAGATGCCGAAGCCGCCTGTTCAGCGCCGCCAGGTCGTCGTTCCCGCCGGTGGCCGCCTGCGACTTGCGGGTGGCGGCGAGCGGTATGGCCACCAGTGACGCCAGGCCCAGCAAGAGTTTCCGTTTGGTGTTCATTCTGATCCCCCGATGCTCCCAAGAGCGTTTCTCAGGCAGCGTCCTGGCCGCCCGGTCAACTGATTGTGAAGTCATGTTCGCACGTTTCCAAGGATACGGCCATATGAGCTTGTGCCGATCTTTGTTGAGCAGTCATCGATTTTGCGGTTAGAATGCCCGGAGTCAAGAATCCTGAATAATAATTAAGGGGGGAGGGATTTATGGCTTTCATCCATGGTGGCCGGGGGAGGGCTGCCAGGTCAGCCGCCGTACCTGCTGTTTCCGGCCGGCGCAGGATGGCCGGGCTTTGGGCCGCGTCGCTGCTGGCCCTGTGTGCTGCGGCCGGCGCCGCCTCGGCGCAAGAGCCGCTTGAGGAAATCGTGGTCACCGCGCAGTTCAGGGAACAGAACCTGCAGACCACGCCGATTTCCATTTCCGCCGTCACCGGTGACATGCTGGAGCGGCGCAGCATCGACAATATCGTGGAGATTTCCCAGGCGGTGCCCAACGTCACCATGCGCACCGGCTCGCCGGGCGGCGGCATGGGCACGGCGGGGCGCTCCACCCAGGTCTTCATCCGCGGCCTTGGCCAGTCGGACTATACGCTCGCCTATTCGCCCCGCGTCAGCATCTATGTGGACGATGTCTATCACGCCACGGTCTTCGGCTCGACCTTCGACCTTCTGGACATCGACCGGATCGAGGTGCTGCGCGGGCCGCAGGGCACGCTCTTCGGCCGCAACGCCGTGGGCGGTGCGGTGCGCGTCTTCACCCGGGAGCCGGAGGGGGACAATAGCGGCTATCTGGAAATCCAGGGCGGCAGCGAGAACCGCCACACCATCAGGGGCGCGTTCGACGTGCCCGTGGTGGAGGACAGGCTCGCCCTGCGCATGTCCGTCGGCTACAACAAGCAGGACGGCTATGTGGACCGCTACGATTTCGCCTGCCTCTACCCCGAGCAGTCGGGCAGCCTGCCGCAGAAGGTGGGCACGGCCAGGGAGCGCAAGGGCTGCAAGCTGGGCACGCTGGGCGGCACCGAGGCCTTCAACCTGCACACCGCCGCCAAGTGGACCATCTCGGACCGGCTGCGCACCACGGTGCATTTCGAATATATCGAGGACAATTCGGAGGCGTCGCCCGATACGCTGACGGCACCCGTCAGCTATAGCGCCAGGAACCCGTCGACCGGGCAGGGGCTGGACGGCCCCAACGGCCTGGCCTACTGGCTTGAGACGGCGGGGGCCGTCTATGGCCTCGACCAGTCGGCGCCCTTTTATCCCGACGATCCTTATGTCAGCTATGCCGCGTTCGGCAATCCGGGGCTGGGGCGCAGCGCCTATCCCGATCCGGACATCGCGGCGCGCTACCTCGCACTCAACCTGCCGGGGCCGCCGGGAGCACCGCCCTTCGTACCCGGCGTCGTGATCGGCCAGGCGGCGGACGATCCGGGCAACGGCTTCGACAATCCGCCGGTCGCCAACCTGACGCTCTACAGCATCTCGAACATCCTGGACTGGGACATCACCGACAGCGTGTCGCTGAGGTCCATCACCGCCTACCGGGAATACAAGGGGGCTTTCGGCTCGTCGCAGGTGTCGATGCCGATACCGCTCCAGGAAATCTACAACGAGGTGGACCACGAGCAGTTCAGCGAGGAGGTGCGCGTCAGCGGTGCCGCCTTCGGTGACAGGCTGGACTGGACGGTGGGCGGCTTCTACCTGGATACGGATGATGTGAACACCGGCCGTATCCAGCTCGAGGGCTATATGGTGGGCTTCCAGCCCTACGGCGTCACCTATCCGTTCAACCAGGACCAGCTCAACAACGAGCCGTCCACCCTGAAGAACATGTCCGGCTTCGCCCATGGCATCTACCATCTGACCGACCGGCTGAACCTGACGGCGGGCATCCGCTATTCCTGGGAGAAGAAGACCTACAGCTTCGACCGCCACCATTATTTCTTCGTGCAGTCCTGGTTCGTGGGGGCGCCCGAGGACTATACGCAGGCCACCCAGTCCAAGGAGAAGAAGTGGACGCCCAAGGTGGCGCTGGACTATCAGCTCACCGATGATGTGCTGGTCTATACGTCCTTCTCGACCGGCTTCACCTCGGGCGGCTTCAACGGCCGGCCGTTCCAGCCGAGCGACGTCTTCGCCTTCGACACCGAAACCGTGCGGGCCTATGAGGTGGGCGCCAAGTCGGAATGGTTCGACCGGCGGCTGCGCCTGAACGGAGCGTTGTTCTATACCGATTTCAACAATATCCAGTTGCAGCTTTCCGGCTGCCCCAGCGATCCCGGCTCCTGCCGCTCCACCTCACCCTTCTATTTCGACAATGGCGGCAATGCCCGCATCCAGGGTTTCGAGCTGGAACTGGAGGTCAATCCGGTGCCGGGCCTGCTGGTCAACGCGGCGCTGGGCTACAACGATTTCGACTATACGAAGCTGGCGCCGCAGGCCAATCCCACCGGCTCGCCCTTCGGGCTGACACTGGACAGCCCGCAGATGGGCGTGCCGGACTGGACGGCCAATATCGGCGCCCAGTATGAGGCCGACCTGGGCGGCGGGGCCGGCATGCTGGTGCCCAGGATCGATGCCGTCTACCAGTCTGCAACCTATTTCGAATTGCCCGCCAGCAATCCCTACGGCACACAGGAGGGATACTGGCTGGTCAATGCGAGATTGACCTGGCGCGCTCCGGACAACGCCTGGTCAGTCTCGGCTGCGGTGACCAATGTCTTCGACAAGCTGTACTACTATTCGAAGACGGATAACCGCGAGAGTTGGGGCACCGCTCTCGGCAACGTGGGCGCGCCCCGTCAGTGGACACTGAGTGTCCGCCGTAACTTCTGAGTACGATTTCAACTCACATGACTTGCCCGCTCCGGGACACCGGGGCGGGCTTTTGTGTGGAGCGTGGCGGTTTCGGCTGGCGGCGGCGTTTCCCCTCACCCAACGCTGCGCGTTGACCTTTCCGCCAGGAGAGGTGGAAGGCTCCCTCTGGGACAGAGGGGTGGGGTGAGGGCGATACGGGCTTTTCCGGGGACTTTGCTAGAGGTGTATGAATTTAGGTTCGATCGTCCTCCCTCCCCACGTCACTCGCCGACTTGATCGGCGAGGCCAGAGCCTCCTGGATTCGCCGATCAAGTCGGCGAATGACGAAAGGAAAAGCAGTCAAACCTGATTTCATACTGCTCTAGGATGCGCTGGTGGCCGTGACTTCTATGGTGACGTGGGAAAGGCCCGTGAGGTGCCGCAGCTTCTCGCGGTAGAGGGCGATGGGCTGCGGTGCTTCCGTTTCGATGGCGATGATGGCGCCGCGGTGGCCGGGGCCCAAGTGCCAGACATGCAGGTCGGTGATGCGGTCGCCATTTGTCTCGATGGTCTCGCGGATGCGGTGGGGCAGGCGTTCGCCCTCGGGGATATAGTCCAGCAGCACGGCGCCGGAATCGCGGATGAGCCCCCAGGACCAGCGGGCGATGACAAGGCCGCCAACGATGCCCATGATGGGGTCCAGCCATATCCAGCCGAAGACACTGCCGGCCAGCAGGGCGAGGATGGCGAAGAGGGAGGTCAGCGCGTCCGCCAGGACATGCAGATAGGCCGCCCTCAGATTGTGGTCGTGATCGTGGTGGTGGTGGTCATGGGCGTGGTGGTGCCCGTGGCCATGTCCGTGATGGTGCGCGTGATCCTCTTTGAGCATCAGCGCGCTCACCAGGTTGACGATGAGGCCGATGACGGCAACGGCGATGGCCTGCGGAAAGCTGATTTCCACCGGATTGGCGAGGCGCACCAGGCTTTCCCAGCCGATCAGGAGGGCGATGAGCGCCAGCACGACGGCGCTGCCGAAACCGGCCAGGCTGCCCAGCTTGCCGGTGCCGAAGGTGAAGCGGGGGTTGTGGACGTTGCGGCGGGCATACATGTAGGCCAGCGCGGCGATCAGCATGGCGGCGGCATGGGTGGACATGTGCCAGCCGTCGGCCACCAGCGCCATGGAGCCGAAGACGGTGCCCGCCACGATCTCCACCACCATCATGAAGGAGGTGAGGGCGATGACCATCCAGGTGCGCTTTTCGTTGCGCTCGTGATTGTCGCCCAGGAACACATGCTCATGGTCCGAGGGACGCAGGTCGGCAGCATCACTCATTTCAGGTAGCTCCGCAGGGCGTCGATCAGGTCCGCCGCTCCCTTGGCGCGGCCGGCGTCCGCCTCGGCATCGGGATCGCTTAAATGGGCGCGGATATGCTCTTCCATCAGTTCCGCCGTCAGCCCGTTGATCGCGCCGCGGATGGAGGCGACCAGGTTGAGCACGTCGCCGCAGGGCTTGCCCCCGTCCAGAGCACGCTCCACCGCCGCCAGCTGGCCCTGAAGCCGGCTGAGGCGCGCCTTGAGTTTGTCCCGGTTGGCGGTGAGATGTGCCATAAGATAGGAGGGTACCCTATTTTGGTCGTCAATGCAACAGGCGGGGGCTATTGGGAGGCTGTTTGGGCCATGCTGCAATGAAGCTTTGCCGCTTGGGGTGCAAGGTTTCCGATGCCTTTCAGAGCCACCTCCCCCAGCGTTCGTCCTGAGCTTGTCGAAGGGCGGCCGATGCTCAGGCGCTGGCCGCCCTTCGACAGCTCAGCACGAACGGGTTTGCAGGCAGTCAAAGGGAGAAAGCTGTATGGCGCCTTCTCCTGAGGTTGACCTCCCCTCAGCAAAAAATCCTGAATCCGTTCACGATGAAGCCCCGGGGCCAAACCATGCCTTCAAATAGACAAATTGATGCATTGGAGTCTGTGGGTCAGGGTGATCCGGTGCTGCTCTCGCGCCGGGTTGCCGAGCGATAATATGCAGAAGGGATACGTCCATGTTGCACCAATTCCGCCGCTTCCTGTCTGCCGTTCTGGTGCCGGCCATCATGCTGTCCTCGTCCATGGTGGGCTATGCCCATGCCGGCATGGTGACCACCGACAGCGTGATCGAGAAATATTCGGCCGAAGCCGACCGGGCGCGCCTTGCCGAGATATTCTCGCGGGCCGACGTGAGGGAAGAATTCCAGCGCTACGGCATCGGCCCCGAGGAGGCCCAGCAACGCCTGGCCGCCCTGTCGGACGAGGAGGTCCAGAAGATCGCCGCCCGCATCGACAGCGATCCGGCGGGCCAGGGCGCGGTGGGCGCCATTGTGGGCGCGGCGGTGCTGGTGTTCCTGGTGCTGCTGTTCACCGACATTCTGTGCCTGACCGACGTCTTCAACTTCACCCGCTGTTCGCGGTGAGGCCATCCTTCCGGCGCGTCTGCGCCGTGCTGCTGGTGCTGGCGGGAGGGGGGCTCCTCTCCGCCTGCGCCGGCCGGCCGATGACCGACCTCTCGACCCTGCCGCCCATGCCGCAAAGGGCCGAGGTGGCGAACGTGCCCTTCTATCCCCAGGAGGAGCGCTATTGCGGTCCCGCGTCGCTGGCCATGGTGCTTGCCTGGTCGGGAGAGGATGTGGGACAGGAGGATGTGGCCGGCCAGGTCTATACGCCGGGGCGCAAGGGCACGCTGCGAAGCGACATGCTGAGCGCCGCCCGGCGGCATCACCGCCTGGCCGTCGAGGTGAATTCCATTCCGGCCCTCCTGAAGGAGCTGCAGGCCGGCCATCCGGTGATCGTGTTCCAGAACCGGGGCATCTCGATCTATCCCCTCTGGCACTATGCGGTGGCCATCGGCTACGACCTGAGCACCGGGTACCTGATCCTCCATTCCGGCACCAGGGAGCGCCATACGCTCGATATCGGCGCCTTCGAGCGCACCTGGGCGCGCGGGGATTACTGGGGGCTCGTGGTGCTGAAGCCCGGCGAACTGCCGGCGAGCGGCACCGTCTGGGACGTATTGGCGGCGGCGGCCGCGCTGGAGCGTGTGGATGACAAGGCGGGCGCTGCGACCGCCTATTCCTCCATTGTCTCGCGATGGCCCGACAATTGGGCGGTCCATTTCGCCAGGGGCAATCTGAGCTATGGCCAGGGCGATCTGGAAGACGCCGCTGCCGATTACCGCCGGGCCGTCAGCCTCAACGCGCAGGCCGCGGAGGCCTGGAACAATCTGGCGCTGGTGCTGCATGAGATGGGCCGGCGAGAAGAGGCCACGGACGCGGCGAAAGCCGCCGTTGCCGCGGCCGGCGATGAGGACAGGACCCAGTATCAGGCGACCCTGGAGCAGGTCTCCGCCGCCGACTGACGGCAGCTCACAAATCGAAAATCTTGCGGGCGTTCTCGTGGCGGATCTTGTTGGCGGTGGCGGCACCCAGACGGTCCACGCGCTCGCGGATGCCCTTCATGTCGCCCAGGGTGAAGGGATAGTCGGAGCCGTAGAGCACCCTGTCGGCTCCCACCTGCTCGACGAGGAATTTCATGGTGTTATCGTCATAGACGATGCTGTCGAACCAGACGCGGGGGAGATAGGCGGAGGGCGGCTGTTCGGTCTTGGCACTGGCCGTCCGGCCCACTTCCCACATGCGGTCGAAGCGTCCGATGAGGAAGGGCAGTCCGCCGCCGCCGTGGCAGGCGATCATGTTGATCTTCGGGAACTCGTCGAAGAAGCCGTCATACATCATGCGGGCGAAGGCGAGGCTACTCTCGGAGGTGAAACCGATGGTGTTGGCCAGCCCGTATTCGCCGAGGCCCATGCCGTCCTCATAGGGCGTGGTCGGATGCACGAAGACCGGGAGGTTCATGGCCTCCGCCTCGCGCCAGATGCGCTTATATTGCGGGGCGGTGAGGGGCGTGCCCAGGATATTGGTCAGCGTGCAGACGCCGATGCAGCCGTTCTGCTTGGCGCGTTTCAGCTCCTCCAGCGCATCCGCCTCATGCTGCATGGGCAGGGATGCCATCCAGCGAATGCGACCGTCATATTTCTTTGCGGCACCCCGGAAATCGTTGTTGATGGCGCGGGCCGCTTTCGCATTTTCTTCCCGGTTGCCCCAATAGACATTGGGCGCGGTGAGGCTGATGAGGGCGATGTCCACGCCGGCGGCATCCATGTCCTTGATACGCAGGTCCCAATCCAGCATCTCGTCGGAAATGCGGCCGATGCCCGTGCCCCGGTACATCAGTGCCCGGTTGGGGCCGAGGTGAAAATTCTTGTTGTTGCTGGCGTTCACCACGTCCATCCAGCCCTGGGAATACATGTGCGTATGCACGTCGATCACCGGGCCGGAGGGGGCGGATTGCGCCTTGGCGCTCGTGGAGGTGGCTGCGGCCAAGGCCACGGTACCACCGATGACTGTTCTGCGGCTGATGGTCAAATGGGTTCCCCTATAAACTCGATGCAATTTACTGTTACCAAGTATGGCTCATTCGGTAATTGGGAAACTTTCCCGCCTCGTCACTCGCCGGTTTAACCGGCGAGTCCAGAGTAACTGGATTCGCCGGTCAAGTCGGCGAATGACGATATGAGAGCAAACCTGAAAGCATGCACTCTATTTTTTCAGGTCGTTGTCCCAGACCTTGATGGCTTCGGTGTTGTCCGCTCCGGGCAGGGTTTCGTTGGCTTGCCGGAAGCGTTCCAGCACCAGGCGCTGCACCGGCGCATCCAGGCCAACGTCGGCCCCCAGGTCGGCGGCGATGCCGATATCCTTGGTGAGGAGCGACAGGGCGAAGCCGGAGCCGTATCTGCCGTTCAGCACAAAATGCTTCATGGCGATATCGGTGATGAAGCTCTTGCCCGTGGAGACGCTCATGATGTCGATGAGTGTATTGTCGTCGAGCCCGAAGCGCCGGGCGATGAGCACCGCTTCCGACGTGGCGGCATAGGTGGCGGCGGCGACGAAATTGTTGAGCGCCTTGGCGGCGTGGCCGGTGCCGGAGCCGCCGGTCTCGAACAGCCGGTCGCCCATGGCGGAGAGAAGCGGCTTGGCCTTCTCGATGGCAGCCTTGTCATCCCCGCCGATCATGATGGTGAGCGTGCCGTCCTCGGCCCGGGGCTTGGCGCCCGAGACCGGCGCGTCGATGAAGGCGATGCCTTTCTCGGCCAATTCCCTGGCGATCTCGCGCGTGCCTGTCGGGGCGGAAGAGCTCATGTCGATGACGATGGTGCCGGGTTTGGCGCTCTTCACGAAGGCGCCGCCGTCGGTCTCGGTCAGCACCTCGCGCACCACGAAGCCGTTGGGCAGCATGGTGACGATCATGTCGCAGCCCGCGATGTCGGCCATGGATTGGGCTGCCGTACCGCCGATTTCCGCCTCGAATTTTGCGCACGTCGCCGGGTTCAGGTCGTAGACCGTAATGTCGTAGCCCTTTTCATGGATGTTGCGGGCCATCGGCCAGCCCATGGTGCCGATGCCGACAAAGCCGATCTTCCCGCTGCTCATTTATCGAGGCCCATCTGCTTGAGAACCTCCTGCGCCGCGGTCATGGCTTCCACGCCTGCCGGGATGCCGCCATAGACCGCGCTGTGCATGATGATCTCGCGGATCTCCTCCTTGCTCACCCCATTGGCGATGGCGCCCGCCACATGGGCCTTGATCTGGTTGGGCTTGGAGAGGGCGGTCAAGGCCGCCAGGGTGATCATGCTACGGGTCTTGCGATCGAGGCCGGGGCGGTTCCAGATATCGCCGAAGCAATAGGTGGTCACCAGGTCCTCGAAGGGGCGGTTGAAATCGGTGGCCACGGCCATGCGGTCGTCAGCGCCCGCCTTGCCCCACATGGCGCGGCGGAGCTCCATGCCGGCTTCATAGGTTTTGTCATCGCTCATAAGACTGTCTCCAGGGGGTTACATGGTTTCCAGGTCGTTGTTGCGGGTCTCCGGCAGCAGGAAGGCCAACACCAGAATGCCGATCACCACGATGGTGAAGGGGTACCAGAGCCCGAAATAGATATCGCCCCTGGCCGCCACCATGGCGAAGGCGATGGCCGGCAGGAAGCCGCCGAACCAGCCCGAGCCGATATGGTAGGGCAGGGACATGGCGGAATAGCGGATGCGGGTGGGGAACAGCTCCACCGCCATGGCGGCCATGGGCGCGAAGAACATGACGGTGAAGACGACCAGCAAGCCGACGAGCAGGCCCACCAGGGGCACGTTGATGGTGGCGAGGTCCACGGTTTCCGGATAGCCCGCTGCGGAAAGCGCCTCCTGCAATTCGGCGCGGAAGGCCGCGCGCGCGGCCCTCAGGTCTTCGTGAGAAAGGCTGTTGCCATCAGGGCTCACGATGACGCGGCCGCCCACTTCCACCTGCGCCTGGGCGCCCGGCTCGCCCGCCTGGTTGCGGTAGCCGGTGCCGAGGCTTGTCACCACGCTCTTGGCGATATCGCAGGAGGAGGTGAACTCCGCCTCGCCCACGGGGTCGAATTGCAGGGAGCAGTTGCGGGCGTCCGCCACCACCACCACGGGGGCCCGTTCCTGCGCTGCCGCCAGTTCCGGGTTCACCGCCGCGGTGAGGCCATGGAACAGCGGGAACAGGCTGATGGCGGCGCCGATCGCGCCGATCAGCAGGATGGGCTTGCGGCCCACCTTGTCCGTCGCCCAGGCGGAGAGCAGGTACAAGGGCACGCTCAGGAGCGTGATGATCATCATCATGCCGGTGACCGTCGCCCCCGGCATCTTGAGGATCTGGGTGAGGAAGAACTGGGTGTAGAAATGGGCGGTGTAAAAGAGGACACCCTGCACCGCCATGATGCCGAAGAGGGCGTATATGGCCAGCTTCACGTAGCGCCACTGGCTGAACGCCTCGCGCACCGGGCGCTTGGATTCCTTGCCCTCGGCCAGCATTTTCCGGAAGAGGGGCGATTCCTCCAGTGTGAGGCGAATCCACAGGGAGATGATGAGCAGGATGATGGAGAGCAGGAACGGGATGCGCCAGCCCCATTCACCGAAAGCCGCCTCGCCCATGATGCTGCGCGTGACGTAGATGACGCCGAAGGAGAGAAAGAGGGCGAACCCCGCCGTGGACTGGATGGCGCCGGTCAAGAGGCCGCGCCGGTGGGGCGGCGAGTGCTCGGCCATGTAAACCATGGATGCGCCATATTCCCCGCCGAAGGCCAGGCCCTGCATCAATCTCAAGCTGATGAGCAGGATGGGCGCCAGAATGCCCACCCCCGCATAGGTGGGCAGGAGACCGATGCCGAAGGTGGCGAGACCCATGATGGTGATGGTGATGAGAAACGCCTTCTTGCGGCCCTTCCTGTCGCCCAGTTGGCCGAAGAACACCGCGCCCAGCGGGCGGATGGCGAAGCCCGCCGCGAAGGTGAGCAGTGCGAAGATGAAGGCCGCGGTCTCGTTTATGCCGGAGAAGAAATGCTGGGAAATCAGGGGCGCCAGAGAGCCGAAGAGAATGAAGTCATACCCCTCGAACATGGCGCCCGCCCCTGTCGCGAGAACGATCTTTGTCAGCTTGCGGCTCTCGCCACCCGCTGCGGTATCCATTGTGGTTGCGGTCACAGGCTCATCCTGATTTGTCCCCTGGAGGCGGTTTTGATCCGCCTTTTTGCCGTGTGCGCCCGCTTGCTCCCCTAATTAAGCGCGGACGCCCGTTCAGCGACTATGACGCCTTACGCCATCGGCGGCAAGACGGACCGGGGCACCCATGAGCCGTGAAAGGCCCCCTGCAGCATGTAGGGCAGCTTGACCATGGCGACGGGCTGCATGCTCTGCGTGTCGATGATCGCCAGGTCGGAGCGGCCCTCCAGCCGGCGGGAGACGACGGTGAGGACATATCCGTCCGCTTCCGCCGCACCTTCGCGGCGCGGCACGAAGAAGGGCTCCGACGCGCCGCAGCCGGGGCCGGGGTCCCAATCCAGGGAGGTGCCTGTATCGTGGTCGAACCTGCACAGGAGCGTGCTTCCCGGCCCGTCGCGGCGTGCCGACATATCCACACCCTGCATGAAGCCGTAGCGGTTGCGCTCCAATTGGTAGCGGTCGTCCACCTTCGGCATCTCGTTGACGTAATGGTAGAGGAGCTTCTTTTCCAGCCGGTCGTCGTTCTTCGTCATGTCGAAGGTCATGCGCGTCAGGCGCGGGATCTGGTGCGCCGGATCGTGCGGCGTGCCGTCGATATTGGGGAAGAAGGCGAAGGTGCTGTGATCGCTGATGCACATGTCCACATGCAC
>Ga0164243_10004537_pt1 | contig 21708 bp, 20 predicted proteins | sample OricompcompostOP_FD_108781 | JGI IMG/M metagenome (GOLD analysis project Ga0164243, IMG submission 108781) | Organic Plus compost microbial communities from Emeryville, California, USA - Original compost - Organic plus compost (OP) | ecosystem: Engineered > Solid waste > Mixed feedstock >...
CGCCCGCTCCAGCAGCGGGCGCGCGGCGCTCGGCGCGACCGTCGCGGCGCGGTCGCGCAGCGCCTGGGCCAGCGGCGCAGGCGCGCCGTGGCGCTCGGCGAGCGCGAGCTCGCGCGCCGCCAGCGCCCCTGCCTCCCCGGCCTCCCCCTGGGCGATCAGGATCCGCGCCGCCACGCCCCGCCACGGCGCGACCGCGGGGTTGTGCCAGCCGCCGGCCTCGAGCCGCTCGCCGCAGAGGCGCAGATCGGCGAGCGCCGCGTGCGGGTCGCCGCGCCGCAGCCGCAGGCGCGCCCGCGCGTAGAGGAACGGCGCGTGCGGGATGATCGGCTGCAGCGCCTCCTCCAGGTCGACGGCGTCGAGCACCGCGACCGCCTCGTCGAGCCGGTCGCGCTCGAGCAGGCAGAGCAGCAGGAAGCCGGTCATCAGCGGCGTCGAGCGGATCCGCCACGGCGCGCCCGCGGCTGGCTCGCGCGGCGTCCGCAGGTCCCGCTCGGCGTCGTCGAGCCGGCCGTCGAGGTAGGCGAGCGCGCCGCGGAACCACTGCGCCGGGGGCAGCAGCGCGCGCTCGTTGCGCGTCCGCAGGCCCGCGATCGCGACCGCGAGGTGGTCGGCGCCGAGCCGCGGCCGGCCGGCGTAGCCGAGCATCAGCGCGAGCGAGAGGGCGGTCGGGGCGCCGCGCGGGTTGTCGGCGAGCGTCCCGTCGGCGAGCGCGCGCTGGCTCAGCTCGGCCGCCGTCGCCGCCGGCAGCGCCGCCGCGGTCGCGTCGAAGGCCTCGGCGGCGATCCGCCCCGCCGCCGCCAGCGGCGAGCGCGGCGCCGCCCGCTCGAGCCGCTCCAGCGCGGCGGCGCGCGCCTGCCGCAGCTCGACGTCCCACGCGCCGGAGTCGGCGATCTGCAGGTCGAGCGCGATCGCCAGCTCGCCGGTCGCGCCGCGCACCCGCTCGCGCGCCTGCTCGAGAGCGGCGACGGCGTCGGGGCCGCGCGCGTCGCCGGCGAGCGACCAGCCGAGCGCCGCGGCCGCATCGGCGATCGCGGCCGGGTCGGCGGCCTCGTTGAGCGCCTGCCGCAGCGTCGCGCGACCGGCGACCGCTCCGAGCGAGACCTGCGTCGCGCCCAGGGCGATCAGCGCCGGCCCGCGCAGCGGCGCGGGCGCCGGCTCCGCCAGCAGCCGCTCCAGCAGCGCGATCGCCCGCCGCGGCGAGCCGTCGCGGCGCTCCTGCTCGGCGGCCGCCGCGAGGATCGCCGCCCGGCCCGGATCGCCGGCCGGCGCGACCTCCAGCAGCAGCGCGCCGGCGGCCGGCACGCGGCCGCCCTCGGCCAGCAGCGCGGCGGCCCGTGCGCGCAGGCGGTCGCGGGCGACGAGCGGCGTCGTGGCGGCGAGCGCCTCGCCGTCGATCGCGCGGGCGAAGCGGGGCGGGTCGGCGTGGGCGAGCGCGCCGGCGTCGACGAGCGCGTCGAGCAGCGCCTGCGCGCGCCCCTGCGCCAGCGCCAGCAGCGGTGAGAGCAGCGCCGGCGTCGCGAGCGGGCCGAGCAGCGCCACCGCCTCGGCGACCGCGACGGCGTCGGCCGCGATCCGCTCGCGCAGCGCGCGGCCGCGCAGCGCGAGCGCGAGCGCGCGGGCCGCCGGCGCCTGCGCCGCGACCGGCGCCACGCCGGCGTCGGCGAGCGCGGCGGCGAGCGCGGCGAGGGCCGCGCCGTCGCCGTCGGTCAGCTCGTGGCAGACGGCGGCGAACCCCTCCTCGGGAGCGTCGCCGAGCGCGCCGGCCAGCAGCGCGGCGACCGCCTCCGCGTCGAGCCGCTCCGATTCCGCTTGTCGACCGCTGCCGTTCCCGTCCGTGGCGTGCATGCGCCTCCCCCGTCGACCTTACCTACCGCCGTCAGGTTCAGGGCAAAGTCCAGGGTTTCGGGGGGTGGTGGCGTCATCGCACCGGTCGTACCGTCGGCCGCTACGGGTGACGCACGGTCGAGGGAGGCAGGGATGGCAGGCAAGCGCGACGGACGCGACGGCATCGGCCGGCGCGGCGCAGGCACGAGGGCGGCGGTCACGGCCGCGCTCTGCGCGCTCGCGACGGCGGCCGCGCTGAGCGGCGGCGGCGCGCCGCCGGCGAGCGGCGCCGGCAGCGACCCCGCCGCGAGCCCCGCCGCGAGCGCCGCCGCGACGAGCGCGCGGCCGGTCGCCCCGGCGCGCACGACCCGCTCCGTCCGCACGACGGTCGTCCTCCCGCTCGCCGGCGCCCGGATCGTCCGCACCGCCGCCGGCCCGCGCCTGCGCGGCCGCCCGACCGGGACGGCGCGGCTCAGCCGCCGCCGCGCCGACGGTGGACGGCTGCGGGTGCCGGCGCGCGTCTTCGCGCGCGTGCTCGACGGGCTCGCCGACCACGCGCGGATCCCCGCGCGGCTCGCGGGCCGGCCGCTGACGCTGCGCACGCCGACGCTGCGCGGCGGCGTCGTGACGGCGGCGCTGCGCGGCGGCCGCGCGCCCCGCGCCGGCCGCCTCGGTCGCGTCACGCTGCGGCTGCGGATCGACGACCGCGACGTGCCGCGGCGCGGCCGCTGCACGCTGCTGCCGTTCGCCTCCTGCGCCGGCGCGCAGCTGACCTTCGCCGATCTGCCCTACAGCGACGTGCGCGGGATCGACCTGCGCAACGCCGTCCTCCACCGCGCCTACGCGCACGGCGCCCGCCTCGGCGGCGCCGACCTGCGCGGCGCGGACCTGCGCGGCGCCGACCTGACCGACGCCGACCTGCGCGGCGCCGACCTGCGCGGCGCCAACCTCGCCGACGCGAGCCTGCGCTTCGCGCGGCTGGCACGCGCCGACCTGCGCGGCGCCTACCTCTGCGGCGCGCTGCTGCCGCGCGGCAGACGGCCGACCCGCCGCACCTGCGAGCGGCCGCAGCCGACCGGCCGCGCGCTCGGCCGCCGCGCGTGGCGGCTGCCGCCGGCGCTCGCGCCCGCGAGCGGCCGCAGAGGCCGCGGCACCAGAGGCAGAGGCAGAGGCAGAGGCCCCGCGGCCAGATCGACGCCGGGCGCCCGCGCCAGCGTCCTCGGCCGCGCCGCCCAGGGCGGCCTGACGCCGCTCGCGCCCGAGCCGCCGACGCCCAACCCGCCGGTCAGAGCCCCGGACGGCTGCGTCGGCAACAGCATCGGGCTCGGCTACTCGAACACGAAGGACGGCGACGAGGACGGCCTCACCGACTGCTTCGAGGTGACCGAGCGGACCGTCGCCGGGATCCTCTCCGCGGACGACCTCAACGCCGGCCGCGGCCCCCACGACGTCGGCGGCGTCACGACCGACCGCCGCAGAGCCGACAGCGACGGCGACGGGCTGAACGACGGCCAGGAGCTGCTGCTGAGAACCAACCCGAAGGCGGCCGACAGCGACGACGACGGGCTCGGCGACCGCGCCGAGGTCGCCACCTACCTGTCCAACCCGCTCGACGGCGACAGCGACGACGACGCCGTCGTCTCCGGCAGCAACCGCGACCCCAACCTCTACGACGGCGCCGAGGCGAGACAGGGCAGCTCGCCGATCGACACCGACACCGACGGCGACGGCTTCTCCGACACCGACGAGACGCGCCACGGCGGCGTCCAGAACCCCGTCGTCGCGAACCTGCCGACCTTCTCGCTGACGGTCGACAGAAGCAAGTCGGTGTCGGTCAGCATCGAGACGACGGTGACGACCGGCGACAGAAGAACCCAGTCGGCCGAGTCCGCCTCGATGCGCTCGAGCGAGGCGACCGAGAGCCACGAGCTGTCGGTCGAGATCGGGACCGAGTTCTCGCAGGAGTTCGAGTCCAAGACGAAGGTCGGCGAGCCCGAGAACGAGCAGAGCTTCACCGCCAGCTTCGGCTTCCAGCAGAGCATCAGCACCGGCACCACCAACAGCTGGGAGAACACGCAGACGGCCGAGCAGGAGTCGCGCACCGTGCAGGAGCTGGAGACCTCGAGAGAGACCGAGGTCGGCCCCGGCACATGCGTGACGGCGACGATGCTGCTGCGCAACACCAGCACGGTCGGCTTCAAGCTCTCCAACCTCGCGATCATCGCGACCACGCCCGATCCGGACGACCCGACGCGCTCGCTGACGATGGCGACGATGCAGCCGGTCTCCGGCGAGCCGAAGGCGCCCGGCGAGTGCCCCGGCACGCAGCAGGGGGCGACCGTCGAGCTCGACACCAACACGACCGCGACCCCGATCACCTTCGCCGGCCCCGCGACGAAGGAGGTCGTGGAGGAGTTCTACGCCGATCCCAAGCCGATCACGTTCGAGCTGTCGAACTCGGAGATCGACGAGCCCAGCGGCGAGTCGTACGCCAGAATCAAGCAGGACGTCGACGACAAGGACGTCGCCGTGATCGTCGACTACGGCAGCCACGCGCCGGCCGGCAGCCCGCGGATCCACGAGTACATGGTCGCGGCCGCGGCGCGCAAGACGCGCGTCGCCGGCGGCGCGCCGGTGGCCGCCGGCCTCAGCGCCGACGAGGCGCTCAGACGGCTGGGGCTGAGACCGCTCTACGGCGGGGGCGCCTCCGGCCGCGCGAACCTGATCGGCCTCGGCGGCGTGCGCAACGCCGAGGACTCCAACGACGGCACCTGGACGGTCGTCGGCAGCGGCATCGGCGTCGCCGACGACAGAGTCGACTTCCCCGACATCCTGCTGCGGCCGGGTGACCCTGCGACGACCTTCCCCGGCGACCACGGCACGATCGTCCTGACCTACCTCGACGACAGCGACGACGACGGCGTGCCCAGCAACCTGGAGGCCGTCAACGGCACCGACCCGAAGACCGTCGACACCGACGGCGACGGCCTCAGCGACCGCTTCGAGACGAAGGGCGGCTGGACGGTGCCGCTGCCGCGCGGCGGCAGAGGCGACTACCACGTCTTCTCCAGCCCGCTCACCTGCGACTCCGACGGCGACCGTTCGCCCGACGGACCCGGCAGAGGCAACGACCGCTTCGGCCTCTGCCCGCAGCACGCGCCCGAGTACAACCGCGGCAGCGCCGGCAGCGGCGGGCTCTCGAGACTGCTCGTGCCGAGAGGGCCCGACGGCGACGACGGCCTCGTCGGCACCGACCCCAAGCTCGCCGACACCAACGAGGACGGCCGCACCGACTGGCCCGAGCCCTACCCGGAGGTGCTCGACCACGTCGATCCGAGCAAGCGCGCGCCGGTCCCGGTGCGCCAGTACGGCGGCGCCGGCCGCGCGGGCGGCGGCCAGTTCAACCTCGCCAGCGCGCTCGCGGTCGACCACGGCGGCGGCAGACAGGTCTACGTCGCGACGCCGGCCGACCACGGCATCAGCGTCTTCGACCCGACGCTCGGCGCCGACAACCCGTTCGTCGGGCAGATCGCCTTCGACGACCACGGCTTCAGCGCCGTCGCCGTCTCGCAGGTGCGGATCGCCGGCGGCAAGGGGGTCGCGCCGACGGCGGGCAACCGCGGCTTCGCCGCCTGGACCGAGGACGCGATGCCGTTCGGCTACAGATCCCGCGCGCGGGCGTTCAACTCGGTCACGCGTCAGAGGAGCGGCGACTCGTTCGCGATCGCCGACGACAGCCTGCGGCCGCTGCAGCTCCACATCGCGACCGGCGCCGGCCCCGCCGGCAACCTCTACGTCGCGACCAACGCCGGGTCCGACAAGCTCGACGAGATGGTCGCCGGCGCGTCGATCAGCGAGTACACGGCGAGCGGCAAGCGCGTGCGCACGTTCGGCTCCAAGCCGAGCAGGCGCAACGGCAAGTGGGTGTTCGGCAGCGCCGACGAGCGCGTCAACCCGACCGGGATCGCGGTCGACCGCGACGGCGACCTCTTCGTCAGCGAGGCGGCGTACCCGTACTCGTGGGGCGTGCGCAAGTACGACGGAAAGAGCGGCAAGCTGGTCGCCAGCTACAGAACGCAGCAGCTGCGCCACCCGCTCGGGATCGCCGTCGACGGCAACGGCTACGTCTACGTCGCCGCCGGCAAGGCCGACGGCAATCCCGGCAACGTCGTCTACAAGCTGTCGAACAGCCTCACCTACCTGACCGCCTTCGGCGGCGCGGGCGGCGGCAGAGGGCTGTTCAACGGGCCGCTCGACCTCGACTCCGGCATCGGCTGGGGCAACGCGCCGTGCAGCGGCGAGGAGAGAGCCGACGACTCCGGCACCGTCGCGGTGCTCGACGCCGGCAACCACCTCGTGCAGGAGTTCGCCTACCCGCTCGGCGAGGGCGGTCCCGACCCGGGCCTCGGCTGCGGCTGAGCGGCGGGCTGACGCGCGGGCGGCGGTTTCGCCGCCCGCGCGCCGGGAAGCTGCCCGCCATGCGCATCGCCATCACCGGCGCGACCGGCAACGTCGGCACGAGCGTGCTGGCCGCGCTCGCCGACGTCAGCGAGGTCGAGGAGATCGTCGCGATCGCGCGCCGCCCGGCGGCGCTGCCCGATCCGCGCGTCCGCTTCCACGTCGCCGACGTCAGCCGCGACGACCTCGTCGCGCCGCTGCGCGGGCTCGACGCCGTCATCCACCTCGCCTGGCTGATCCAGCCCTCGCGCGAGGAGTCGATCACGCGCGCGACCAACGTCGACGGCACCGAGCGGCTGCTGCAGGCGGTCGCGCAGGCCGGCGTCGGAGCGGTCGTCCACGCCTCCTCGGTCGGCGCCTACTCGCCCGGCCCGAAGGACCGCGCGGTCGACGAGTCGTGGCCGACCGAGGGGATCCCCTCCTCCTTCTACTCGCGCCACAAGGCGGCGTGCGAGCGGCTGCTCGACCGCTTCGAGCGCGACCGGCCGCAGGTGCGCGTCGCGCGGCTGCGGCCGGGGCTGATCTTCAAGCGCGACGCCGCCAGCGGCATCAGACGGCTGTTCGCCGGCCCGCTGCTGCCGCCGCCGCTGGTCCGCCGCGAGCTGATCGCGGTCGTGCCCGACGTGCCGCGGCTGCGCTTCCAGGCGGTCCACTCGCTCGACGTCGGCGACGCCTACCGCCGCGTGCTGCTGGCCGACGACGCCCGCGGCGCCTACAACGTCGCCGCCGACCCGGTGCTCGACCCGGCCGAGCTGGCGCGGCTGCTGGGCGCCAAGCGGCTGCCGCTGCGCGGCGGGATGCTGCGCGCCGCCGCCGACCTCTCGTGGCGGCTGCGGCTGCAGCCCTCGCCCCCGGGCTGGATCGACCTCGCGCTCGGCGTGCCGCTGCTCGACAGCGGCCGCATCCGGACGCAGCTCGGCTGGCAGCCGAGCCGCACGGCGGGCGAGGCGCTGCTGGAGCTGCTCGACGGCCTGCGCGAGCGGGCCGGCGCGCAGACGCCGCCGCTGGCGCCCGACAGCGAGCTGCTCGGCTCGACGCCGCTCGGCGCCGGCGCCGGCGCCTGAGGCGCGATCGCCTCAGGCGCCGTGGCCGCTCGCGCTCAGCGCGAGATCGCCTCGACCAGCTCGCCGACCTGGTCCTCCTCGACGTTGCGGGCGACGTCGGCCTGGGCGACGATCCCGACCATCCGTCTGCCGTCGATCACCGGCAGGCGGCGGACCTGGTGGCGCGCCATCGTGTGCAGCACCTCGGAGACCGGGTCGTCGGCGCCGACCGTGATCGTCTGGCCGTCGCCGGCGCCGAGCTCGCCGGCTCTCGTCGTCGCGGGGTCGCGCCCCTCCGCGAGCACCTTCACGACGATGTCGCGGTCGGTCAGCATCCCCTTGAGGCGGTCGTCCTCGCCGCAGATCGGCAGGGCGCCGACGCCCAGCTCGGCGAGCCGTCTGGCGGCGTCGAGCACGCTCTCGTTCTCGCCGATGCAGGTGCAGTCGTCGGACATGATCTCGCGGGCGGTCTTGTTCGCCATCGCTTCCGCTCCTCTCAGTCGTCGTCGCGGCCTGAGCCGGGCTCGGCCATGCCGCGGTGCATCTGGGCCTTGGCGCTGTCCGGCAGGACCCGGCTGGCGGCCGCCTGCGCCTTCGTCTTGAGCGAGGCGCTGACGACCCGCTCCTCGCCCTTCATCAGTGCCTCGAAGCCGTCGCGCGCGACGTCGGCCGGATCGTCCTTGTCGCCGGAGCCGACCTTCGTGTCGAGCATCTCGGCGCGCTCGAAGAACTCGGTGTCGGTCGGGCCCGGCATCAGCGCGGTGACCGTCACGCCGCTGTCCTTCAGCTCGTTGCGGAGCGCCAGCGCGAACGACTGCACGAACGACTTCGAGGCGTTGTAGACCGCCTGGAAGGCGCCCGGCATCGTCGAGGCGATCGACGAGGTGAAGAGGATCCGCCCCTCACCGCGCGGCTCCATCGCCTGCACGACGTGCTTGGCGAGGTGGACGGTCGAGCGGACGTTGAGGTCGATGATCTCCAGCTCGTCTCTGAGGTCGGTGTCGCCCGCGAACGAGCCGCCGGCGCCGACGCCGGCGTTGAGCGCGGCCGCAGCGAGCGGCCGGCCGTGCGCGGTCGCGCGGCGCCACAGCTCGTCGACCCCCTCGTCTCTGGTGAGGTCGACGGGCACGGCGTCGACGGTCGCGCCGAGCGCTTCCAGCTCGCGCTTGGCGTCGGCCAGCTCGGCGTCTTCCGCGGCGATCACGAGGTCGAAGTCGTGGCGCGCGAACTGCTTGGCCAGCTCGCGGCCGATGCCGCTCGAGGCGCCCGTCACGAGCGCCAGCGGCCGGGGTTCTGCGGTGGAGGTTGCCATGGCGCACAACTGCCCGGCGACCGGCCCTGGAAACAGCGCTGGTTTGCCGGCGCGGGCGCGGGGAAGCTCGCCCGCGATGACCCCGCTCCCGCTCCCCGACGGCCCGCGCGCCGGCCGCCTCGCGCAGACGATCGCCTTCCACCGCGACCCGCTCGGCTGGCTGCGCGCGCAGCAGCGCCGCTACGGCCCGCTCTTCACCGTGCGGCTCGCGATCGCCGGGCCGGCGGTCGTGGTGACCGCGCCGGAGGCGGTCGGCGAGCTGCTCGCCAGCGACCCGCTGCGGGCCCGCACCGGCGAGGCGCGGCGGCGGATCCTCGGCTTCGTCTCGCCGCGCTCGGTGCTCGGCGCCGACGGCGGCGAGCACCAGGCGGCGCGGGCGCGCGTCGCGCCGGTCTTCGCGGCGGTCGGCGCCTCGGAGGAGCGCCGCGCGGCGATCGCGCGGCTGGCCGAGCGCCACGCCGCCTCCTGGCCGCGCCGCCGGCCGACGCGGCTGCTGCCGCGCACGCGCGCCTTCGCCGACGAGGTCTTCGCGCGGCACGTGCTCGGCGTGCGCGAGGAGGCGCGCGTCCTCCCGCTGATGCGCGCGACGCGGCGGATGCTGTGGACGCCCGGCTACCCGCCGCTGCCGCCGCCCGGCGAGGGCGCCGGTCTGCTCGGCGCCGCCGGCGAGCGCCTCTTCGACCGCCGCGCCGAGCCGGTGCGGGCGCTGCTGCGCGCCGAGCTGGAGGAGCGCGCCGACGGCGGCGGCGATGCGCCGGAGACGCTGCTCGACGCCTTCGCCGCGCTGCCGACCGACGCGGCCGTCGACCAGCTGATCCCGCTGCTGATGGCCGGCCAGGAGCCGCCGGCCTGCGCGCTCGCCTGGCTGCTCGATCGGATCGCCCGCGCCGGCGCGGCGGCCGAGCCGTTCCTCGACCCGGCGGCCGACGACCCCGCCGCGCGCGAGCGGTTCGTGAAGGAGACGCTGCGGCTGCGCCCGCCCGTCCACGCGGTGGCGCGGCGGCTGCGGGAGCCGCTGGAGGTCGCGGGCGTGACGCTGCCGGCCGGCGCCGGCACGCTGCTGCCGACTGTCCTGCTGCACCGCGATCCGCAGGCGTTCCCGGCACCGGACCTGTTCGCGCCCGAGCGCTGGCTGGAGCGCCCCGACGAGCGGACCTACCTGCCGTTCGGCGGCGGCGCCCGCCGCTGCGTCGGCGAGCCGCTCGCGCACGCGCTGATCGACTGCGCGCTGCCGGCGCTCGCCCGCGCCGCCCGCCTCTCGCCGGTCGGCCGCACGCCCGAGCGGATGGTCGTGCGCGGGACCGTCACCGCCGGCCGCCGCAGCGTGCTCGCCACGGCGTGGCCGGCGTGACGGCCGCGGTCAGTACCAGCGCGTTCGGCCGCCGACGGCGCGCCCGGTCGCGCCGAGCACCCACAGCACGATGCCGACGAGCACGAGGACGATGCCGATCGTCCACAGGATGCTGCTGCTGATCAGCAGTCCGATCACCAGCAGGATCAACCCAAGCGCGATCATCTCCGCTCCGTTCCGAAAAGGTCCCTGCCGACAAACGTGCCCGCGCCGGGGCGGCGGAAAACGGTGCGGCGGCGAGGCGTCGCCGACGCGCGCGCCGGGTACCTGCCTGGACCATGAAGGTGGTCGACCACATCACGATCGGCGTCAGCGACCTGGAGCGCAGCCGCGCCTTCTACGCGCGGGCGCTCGCCCCGCTCGGGTTCGCCGAGCGCGGCCCCTGGAGCGATGCCGGCAACGAGCTCTCGTTCGGCCTGCCGGGCGCCGGCGACTTCGCGATCTCGACGCGGCCGGCGGTCGCGCCCGGCACGCACGTCGCCTTCGCGGCGACCAGCCGCGCGCAGGTCGACGCCTTCCACGCCGCCGCGCTCGCCGCCGGCGGGCGCGACAACGGCGCGCCCGGGCCGCGGCCGGAGTACTCCGAGCACTACTACGGCGCCTTCGTGCTCGACCCCGACGGCTGCAACGTCGAGGCCGTCTGCCACGCGGCGCCGGCCGTCGGCGACGACGGCGAGGAGCGCTTCGGCAGCGGCGCGCCGTTCTCGCTCGGCGTCGAGGAGGAGCTGTTCCTCGTCGACCCCGTCAGCGGCGCGCAGGTCAACAGCTCGGCCGCCGTGATCGCGCGCCTCGGGCCGCACGACGGGACGGTCGAGCGGGAGCTGCACGCCTGCCAGGTCGAGCTCATCACCGACGTCTGCCGCACCGTCGAGGAGGCGGTCGGCACGCTCGCCGGGCTGCGCCGCGCGGTCGTCGCGACCGGCGCCGGCCTGCTCGGCGCCGCGACCCATCCGCTCGCCGCCGAGGGCGACGCCGAGATCACCGACAAAGAGCGCTACGAGCGGATCCGCGAGCTGCTCGGCGACGCCGTCGCGACGCCGGTCAGCGGCCTCCACGTCCACGTCGGCATGCCCGACGCGCGCACCGCGATCCGCGCCTTCAACGGCCTGCGCCGCCACCTGCCGCTGCTGCAGGCGCTCGGCGCCAACTCGCCCTTCCGCCACGGCCGCGACACCGGGCTGGCGTCGGCGCGCGAGGTGACGATGCGCGGCTGGCCGCGCTCGGGCGTCCCGCGCGCGCTGCGCGACTTCGACGACTTCCGCGCGACCGCCGCGCTGCTGACGAGAGCGGCCGACGTGCCGGACTACACCTGGTTCTGGTGGAAGCTGCGGCCGCATCCGCGGCTGGGCACGGTCGAGATCCGCGCGCTCGACGCGCAGAGCTCGCTCGAGGACCTCAGCGGCCTCGTCGCGCTCGTCCACTGCCTCGCCCGCCACGCCGCCGACGGCGACGGGGGAGGCGCGCTCGAGCCGCCCGGCGAGCTGCTCGACGAGGGCGTCTTCCGCGCCGCCCGCTTCGGCGTCGCGGCGCGCCTGCCGGACGCCGAGGGCCGCCTGCGGCCGGTCGAGGCGCTGCTCGACGAGCTGCTCGCGACGCTCGCCCCGACCGCCCGCGAGCTCGACTGCGCCGAGGAGCTCGACAGCCTCCGCGGGCTGCTCGAGCGCGGCGGCGGCGCCGGCCGCCAGCGGGCGCTGCACGCGATCGGCGGGATGGGGGCGCTGCTGCGCGAGATGACGGCGCTGACCGGCGCCGGCCCGGGCGCGCTCAGCTCAGGTTCGGATGGCCTGGGCCCGGCCACGGGGCCAGCATCAGCAGCAGCAGCGCGTCCCGCACCGCGGTGACGGCGTGGCGCTCGGCGGGCGCCCAGTGCAGCAGCGAGCCGGGGCCGGCGCGGCGCGCGCCGTCGCCGCCGGCGTCGGCGACCTCGACCTCGCCGTCGTGGACGTGCAGCCAGGCGTGCTCGTGGACCTCGTGCTCCTGCAGCCGCTCGCCCGCCGGCAGCGCGATCGCGATCAGGCGCGCCGCGCCGTCGTGTGAGCTGAGCACCTGCGGTTCGTGCGGCCGCACGTCGAGCGCGGTCAGATCCCAATGGTCCATGCGCGCCACCTACCCGCTCCGCGCCGGCGCGAAGCTTGCGCTGGTGCGACGCGCGCTCAGCCGAGCGCGTCGTCGCGCCGCTGGAGCGGCTTCGTCGCCGGGCCGGCGAGCACCGCGCCGTCGACGTCGAAGCGGGAGCCGTGGCAGGGGCAGTCCCAGCTGCGCTCGGCGCCGTTCCAGTGGACGAGGCAGCCGAGGTGGGTGCAGCGCAGCGAGACGGCGTGCGCGGCGCCGGCCTCGTCGCGGTAGACGCCGACCTTGCCGAGCCCGGCGCGCACGACGCGCGCCTCGCCGGCCGGCACCTCCTCCGCCGAGGAGGCCTCCGCCGGCGTGAGCCGGTCGCCGATCAGGTGCGCGCCGACCCACAGCTGCGCCTTCGCCACTCTCGGCGCGGCCGAGATCGTGACGCGGTTGGGGTCCAGCAGCTTCGCCCACGGGCTCTCGCGGCCGGCGATCAGGTCGGCGACGACGCGGGCGCCGGCGGTCGCGTTCGTCATCCCCCACTTCTGGTGGCCGGCGTTGACCCACAGGTGGCGCGAGCGGGGCGTGTAGGCGCCGGCGTACGGGAGGCTGTCGGACGGCATCCCGTCCTGGGTCGACCAGCGGTACGGGACCTCGGTCACGTCCCAGTGCTCGCGCGCGAACCGCTCGAGCGCCTCGTACCGTCGCGGGCGGGCGTCGTCGGCGCCGGTCATGTGGCCCTCGCCGCCGACCAGCAGCCACGGCCGCCCGTCGCGGTCGCGGTAGGGCCGGATCGAGCGGGTCGGCTCGCCGGCGCTGATCGCCATCGCGCGCGGCAGCTGCGCCTCGTCGCGCAGCCGCGCGGCGACGAGGTAGGAGCGGGTCGCCTCGGTGCGGGCGAAGAAGAGGCCGCGGTCGAGCAGCGGGTAGTTGGTGCAGACGACGACGTCGCCGGCGTGGATCGTGACGCCGTCGTCGGTCGTGACCGCGCACGGCGAGCCCTCCTCGACGGCGACGACCGCGGTCTGCTCGAACAGGTGGCAGTCGTCGCCGGGGATCTGGTCGGCGAGCGCGCGCACGTAGTCGACCGGCTGGAACTGCGCCATGCCGTCGAGCACGACCGCCGCCGGCACGTCGAACGGCAGCGGCAGCTCGGCGCGGGCGGTCGTCGCGCGCACCGGCAGCCCGGCGGCGTGGGCGGCCTCCGCCTGCTGCTCGACGGCGTCGACCTGGCTCTCGTCGAGCGCGTAGGTGACGTCGGGCAGCCGCTCCCAGCCGCAGTCGATCCGCCGCTCGCGCACCTCGCGCTCGATCCAGTCGAGCGCGGCGGTCGAGGCGGCGGCGTAGGCGGCGGCGGTGTCGGCATCGTGGCGCTTGCGGATCTGCGCCAGCTTCGTCTGCTGCAGCGCGCTCGCCTTCGCGGTCGTGAAGCCGGTCGCGCCGCCGGCGATCCGGCCGCGCTCGAGCACCGCCACGCGCGCGCCCTCGCGCTTGCACAGCAGCGCGGTCGTGATCCCCGAGATGCCGCCGCCGACGACGGCGACGTCGACGGTCAGGTCGGCCGTCGGCGGCGGGTGGGCGGCGGGCCGCTCGCGTGCCTCCGCGAGCCAGAGCGAGTCGTGCGCGGGGACGGTGTTCATGCTCCCGCCCTACCCGTTTCGCCGGCCGCGACGCAGGGAAGCTGCGCGGGCCCGACCCACGACGAAGGAGCGCACGATGACGACGTTCCAGGTGACCGAGGTCCAGCGCCACCTGCGCGGCGCCGACTACCCCGCCGACGGCGAGCGGCTGAGCGAGCTGGCCGAGCGCAACGGCGCCGACAGCGAGCTGGTCGAGACGCTGCGCGGCATCGGCCGCGTCGACGGCCCCGACGACGTGATGGAGCAGCTCAGAGGCAAGCTGGGCGGCTCCTGAGCCGCCCTCACGCGAGGAAGCGCTCGGCCAGCCAGCCGGCGACGCCGGCGACCCCGCGCCGCTCGGCGGCGGCGCGCTGGCGGGCGGCGCCGCCGCCCTCGCGCAGCAGCAGGCGGGCCTGCTCCAGCTCGGCGCTCGCGCCGAGCCGCGCGGCCGCCGGCGCGACGGCGTCGATCAGCGCCGCCAGCCGCTCGCGCGCCGGCACCGGCTCGGCCGTGCCGAGGTCGGCGAAGGTCGCGTCGAGGCCGTCGCGCAGCGCCGCCCAGCGGTTCTCCTCGATCCGCCACGTCGGCGCGACCGGCAGCGGCTCGCCGGCGTCGAAGCGGTCGGCGAGCGTCGCCACCAGCGCCTGCGCGAAGGCGATCACGCCGGCGCCCTCGGCGACGGTCGTCTGCGCGTCCGGCACGCGCAGCTCGAGCGTGCCGAAGGCCGGGTGCGGGCGCAGCTCCCACCACCACATGCGCGGCTGCGGCACGCCGCCGGCGGCAGCGCCCCAGCGCAGCTCCGCCGCGAACCGCTCCCAGCTCTCCAGCGCCGGCGGCACGCCCTGGCGCGGCAGCTGCGCCGAGATGGTCGGGCGGATCGACGCCAGCCCCGTGTCGCGGCCGCCGTGGAAGGGGGCGTTGGCGGCGAGCGCGGCCAGCTCCGGCAGGTAGGAGCGCAGCGCGTCGTGGACGGCGAGCGTCCGCTCCGCGCCGCCGACCGCGACGTGGACCTGGAGCGCGGCGACCAGCTGGCGCCGCGCGATCGTCGGGTACTGGCCGCGCAGCAGCTCGTAGCGCTCGCCGTCGCTGAGGGCTCCCTCGGCGGCGGCGGTCGGGTGGACGCCGGCGACGGCCGGCCGCGCCAGCCCGTCGGCGGCGGCGGCGAGGTCGCGGCGGGCGGCGGCGAGCTGCGCGGCCGCCGCGCCGGCGCTGGCCGCCGGCGCGGTCGAGATCTCCAGCTGCGCCGCCGGCAGCTCGGGCTTGAAGCGGGCGTCGCCGGCGAGCCGCTCCAGCACCGCCGCGGCGACCGGCGCGAGGTCGTCGCTGCCGGGCGCCAGCAGCATCGTCTCCTCCTCGACGCCGACGGTGAGGCCGCCGGCCTCGTCGAAGCGGCGCCGCAGCGCGGGCGCGTCGAGGGGCTCTGTCGGTTCGATCGCCATCGTCGCCGCAACTGACCGTTTCGGGCCAGCTTCAACCAACTGGGTTTGAAGCGAGCGCTGAGCGTATAGCTGGAACACCATGGCGACGACCGTCTCCCGCCCCGCCGGCCCGCGCGAGATCGCGTTGCCGGCGCCGCGCGGCCCGCTCAGCGAACGTCTCTTCACGACCCTCGCCGAGCCGCCCGGAACGCCGCTGCTGCGCCATGCCGGCGAGCTGCGCGTCGACTCGGCCCGGCCGCTGGCCGACGAGGACCTCCAGCTCGCGCTCTACGTCGCCTACGAGCTGCACTACAGCGGCATCGCTGGGGTCGACGCCGACTGGGAGTGGGATCCCGGCCTGCTCGCCTTCCGCGCGCGGCTGGAGCGGCCGTTCGAGGCGGCGGTGCGGGCGGCCGCCGGCGGCCGCGCGGCGCTCGCGACGGTCGACCCGGCGCAGGTCGGCGCGACGCTCCAGCGGCTCGTCGCCGAGGACGACGGCCCGCCGCTGTCGCGCTGGATCGAGGCGCACGCGGAGCTGGAGCAGGTGCGCGAGTTCATGATCCACCGCTCCGCCTATCAGCTGAAGGAGGCCGACCCGCACTCGTGGGCGATCCCGCGGCTGGCGGGCGCGCCGAAGGCGGCGCTGGTCGAGGTCCAGGCCGACGAGTACGGCGGCGGCGACGCGTCGCGCGTCCACGCCGTCCTGTTCGCGAAGGCGATGACGGCCGCCGGCCTCGACGCGACCTACGGCGCCTACCTGGAGCGGCTGCCGGCGATCACGCTCGCGACCGTCAACCTGATGTCGCTCTGCGGCCTGCACCGGCGCCTGCGGGGCGCGATCGTCGGCCACCTGGCGGCGTTCGAGATGACCTCCTCGCTGCCCAACCGCCGCTACGGCAACGCGCTGCGGCGGCTCGGCCTCGGCGCGGAGGCGACCGACTTCTTCGACGAGCACGTCGCCGCCGACGCCGTCCACGAGAACATCGCGGCGTGGGATCTCGCCGGCGGCCTCGCCGCCGCCGAGCCGGCGCTCGCGGCCGAGATCGTGATGGGCGCCCGCGCGCTGCTGGCGCTGGAGGCGCGCTGGGCGCGCCATCTGCTCGCCGCGTGGGAGCGCGGCGACAGCTCGCTGCGCCCGCACTCAGCGTGACTCGTCGCCGCCGTCGGCTCTGAAGCCGATCAGCTTGTGCGTGCCGTCGCAGAACGGGCGGATCTGCGACTTGCCGCAGCGGCAGAGCGCGACTGTTCTGCGGCCGGGCGCGATCGGTCTGCCGTCCTGGTCGGTCAGCTCGAAGTCGCCCCGCAGCAGGTACGGGCCGTCGCGGTAGGGCGTCAGCCGCGCTCTCATCGCGGCGGCTCCTGCGGCGCGCGCGCGAGCGGCGGCGCCGACGCCTCGATCACCAGCAGCTCCTCCTCGTCGCTGCCGGGCTCCAGCCGGCCGAGCGCCCGCAGCTCGTCGGCGCGCTCGCGCGCGAGCGGCCCCAGCGGGCCGCGGCGGCGGATCGTCACGCGCGCGTCGAGCCCGCCCGCGGCGAGCCGCTCGAGCGTCTCGCGCTCGCCGGTCAGCGACGACTGCACCAGCAGCAGCGTGCCGCCGGGCGCGAGCCGCTCGCGCGCGCCGGCGCAGAGGCGGTCGACGAGCAGCCGCCCGTCGCTGCCGCCCTCCCAGGCGCGGGCGGCGCCGCGCGGCGGCTCGGCGGCGCCGGGCAGGTAGGGCGGGTTGGCGGTCAGCAGGTCGAAGCGCTCGCCGCCGAGCGGCGCGAAGAGGTCGCCGCGCAGCGTCCGCACGCGCCGGCCGACGCCGTTGCGCAGCGCGTTCAGCCGCGCCGTCAGGACGGCGCGGCGCGAGAGGTCGACGGCGGTCACCGACCGCGCGCCCTCGAGCGCGGCGGCGACGGCGATCACGCCGCTGCCGGTGAAGAGGTCGAGCACGGCGGCGCCGCGCGCCAGCCCCCGCTCGCGCATCGCCGCGGCCAGCAGCAGCGCGTCGGAGCGGGGCCGGAAGACGCCCGGCAGCGTGGCGACGCGAACGGTCGCGCGCGGGCGGAGTTGGGCGGTCGTCGCTGACATGCCCGCTCCCTACCCGCGCGCCGCCCGTTCGACGCAGCCGCCTCAGCGGCCGGGCGCGGCGGTCACGAGCCGCTGACCGACGCGGCGTTCTCGCGCGCGCTGTCGGCGAGCTGGCGCCCGTGCTCCTGCGCCTCGTCCTTGACCGTCTCGGCGGCGCTCTGCGCGACCTCCTTGCCGTGCTCCAGCGCCTCCTGCCCGGTCTCCTTGACCTGCTGCTTGACCTGGTCGGCCATCGGCCCGAGCTTCTCGTCCTCCATCCGCGAGGAGGGCACGAGCATGCCGGCGAGGAAGCCGACCGCGGCGGCGCCGACCGCGAGCCCGAGCGGGTTCTCCTGCGCGATCCCGGCGGCGCGGCGCGCCTGCTGCTTGACCTGGTCCCCGTCAGGGGTGACGTCCGAGACCTTGTCGGTCGCGACGCCGAGCTTCTCCTTCACGCTGTCGACCTTTCCGGAGATGTTCTCCTTCGTGCGCGTCTTCACGTCGGCCTTGTAGCCGAGCGCGTCGATCGTCTCGCCCATCCGCTGGCGCGTCTCGATCACCTCGCGGCGGAGCGTGTCCGGGTCTTGGCCCATGCGACGTCCTCCTTCACACTCTCGACGGTCTCTTCCGGCACCGGCGGCGCCGCTTCCTTCACCTCGTCGCGTCCGCGCATGCCGAGCACGGCGGCGACCGCGCCCCAGATCAGCGCGACGATCAGCGCGCTGAGCCAGACGTGGTCGATCGCGGTCGCCAGCAGGGCGATCGCGCAGGCGCTCAGCGCGCCGAGCGACAGCAGCGCGGCGACGCCCGCGCCGCCCAGCATGCCGGCGCCCTTGCCGGCCGTTCTGACCTTCGCCGACAGCTCGACCTTGGCCAGCTCGATCTCCTGCCGCACGAGCGTGTTGGTCTCGTTCGCGAGGTCGCGGACGAGCTCGGCGATCGACTCGTCACGGCGGTCGTGAGCCTCCATCGCGCGCCCCCTCTCAGCTGATGCCGGAGGGGACGGCCGGCGGCTCCTGATACGGCGCGGAGGCCGGCAGCGGCTGCTGCGGGCTGCGCTGCGGCGGCGTGTACGAGCGCTGCGCCGAGCCCTGCGAGGACTCGTAGCGCGAGCGGCTCGACGCCTTCAGGAAGCGGGAGGCGGCGAAGCCCGCGAAGAGGCCGATGCCGACGACCGCCAGCGGCTGTCTGCGCGCGAACGCCTCGACGTCGCCGAGGATCCGGTCGGCGTCGGCGTCGCGCAGGTAGGAGCCGGCCTGCTCGGCGCGCTCGGCGATCTGCTCGGCGGCCCGCGCGGGGCCGTCTCTCTGCTCCTCGCGCAGCTTCTCGGCGGTCGAGCGCAGCGCCTCCGCGCTGGACCCCATCTGCTCGCCGACCTGCGTCGAACGCTGGTCGACCTGGTCGCGCAGCCGCGAGCGGGCCTCGCCCGCCGCCTCCTGCGCCTTCTCCTGCACTTGCTCTTTGGCGCCTTGCGCGCCTGAGGACGACTGGGTCGCGCTCATCGCTGCTCCCTTCGGAGGCGTTGACGGTGCTGCCGCAGCTACCCGCCGCCGCCGAGCGGAAGCCGGCTGGAGAAGTAGCCACGCGCCTGCTTGCGGGGTCGCGGCCCCGGCGGGCGGGTAGCTGCGGCGGATGACGACCACCTCCGACCGCCGTCCGCTCGCGCTGCTCACCGGCGGCACGAGCGGGATCGGCCGCGCGCTCGCGCAGGCGTTCGCCGCGCGCGGCTTCGACCTGCTGCTGGCGGCCGACGAGCCGCCGCCGCAGGAGCTCTCACGAGCGCTCGCGGAGGCCGGCGCGCACGTCGAGGCGGTCGTCGCCGACCTGCGCCGCGCCGAGGAGGTCGAGCGGCTGTGGCGGCGCTTCGAGGCGCTCGGGCGCCCGCTCGACGCGCTCGCGCTCAACGCCGGGATCGGCGCCGGCGGCCGCTTCGCCGCGATCCCGCTGGCCGACGACCTCGCGGTCGTCGACCTCAACGTGCGCGCGACCGTCCAGCTCGCCAAGCTCGGCGTCGCGCGGATGGTCGCGCAGGGCGGCGGGCGGCTGCTGGTGACGAGCTCGATCGCCGCCGAGATGCCGGGGCCGTTCCAGGCGACCTACGACGCCTCGAAGGCGTTCGGGCTGTCGTTCGCGCTGGCGCTGCGGGAGGAGCTGCGCGACCGCGGCGTCTCGGTCACCGCGCTGCTGCCGGGGCCGACCGACACCGCCTTCTTCGCGCGCAACGCGATGGACGACACGCGCCTGGCCCACGGCCGCAAGGACGACCCCGACGACGTCGCCGCCGACGCGCTCGAGGGCCTGCTGGCCGGCCGCGCCGTCGTCGTCAGCGCCTCGCTGCTGACGCGCCTGCAGCACGCCGGCGCGGCGCTCCTGCCCGACGCGCTCGTCGCCCGCCTCGTCGCCCACATGGCGGAGCCGGGCGCGCGCCCTGCGGGCGGCTGAGCGGCGCGGCGGCGCGGCGGCGCGCGATGCGCCGCCGCCCGCCCGCCGCCGTCGCCTCAGGTGATCTTGTCGACGGCGTCCTTGACCTTGTCGACGACGCCGGTCCGGCCGCCGCCGTTGGTGCGGGTCGCCTCGACGCCGGCGTGGACGCTCGCCGGGCCGCCCATCAGCTCCGGCTCGGGACCGGCGACGGCGCGCGGGTCGCCGACGGCGAAGGCGCCCTTGCCGTCGAGCGAGGCGCCCTGCGTCCAGCGGCCGAGCTCGGCGTCGGGCGAGTCGCTGTGGTTGAAGAAGGCGTACGCGTGCTTGGCGTAGTCGCCCTCGTCGGGGACGTCGTTGGGCGCCGAGGCGAAGGTGTCGCCGAGGTCCTCGATCGCGGCCATCCACTGCTGCTGGTGCATCGTGTCGCGCGCGATCAGGAACGACAGCATGTCCTTCATCCCCGGGTCGTCGGTCAGCTCGCGCAGGCGCGCCGCCAGCGTGCGGCCGACCGCCTCGGCGGCGACGTTCGCGCGCAGGTTCGCGGTCAGGTTGCCGGCGACGTCGATGCAGCTGGCGTTGAACGGCACGCCGTTGGCGTCGGAGGGCATCGCCGCCAGGCCGGCGGAGAGGAAGTGGCGCGGCTCGACGCCGCCCATCCGCGCGGAGACGAGCGGGTTGGTGACGACGTCCTCGACCTTCTCCGACGGCATCCCGTCGAGGTTCATCGCGACCGCGGTCGCGAGCAGCTCGATGTGGCCGATCTCCTCGGTGCCGGTCGCCAGCAGCATGTCCTTGTACTTCTTCGGGCCGCGCGTCCCCCAGGCCTGGAAGAGGTACTGGTTCATCACGCGCATCTCGCCCTCGGGGCCGCCGATCGCCTGCTGCAGCATGCGCGCGAAGACCGGGTTGGGCTTGTCGACGCGGACGGTGTATGCCAGCTCTCTGTGGTGATGGAACATCGTTCGATCTCCTCTCGGATGCGGTTCAGCCCGTGCGCGGGCTGCCGTGATGACGGACGTCGCGGGTCACGACCGGGCCCTCGGCGCGGTGCTGCTGCGTCAGCAGGCCGGCGGCGATCAGGCCGAGGCCGACGATCAGGTGCGGCAGCCAGGCGTTGGTGCCCTCGTCGTCGAAGCCGAAGATCCACGGCGAGGCCGCGAGCACGATGCCGGCGACGACGTCGGTCGCCAGGTGGACCGGGAGCGGCAGCGCGTTCTCGACGCTGTACTCGTAGTCGGTGACCAGGCTCTGCAGCAGGATCAGCGCGCCGATCACGATCGGGACGGCGACCGCCGCGCCGCCCACGTCGTCGAAGCCGAAGATCCACGGTGCGGCGATCAGGACGATGCCGACCGGATAGTCGAGCATCCCGTGGACGCGGCTGGTGATGGGTCGTCTCATGGCGCCGCAGGTGCCCGCCGATCGGCCGCTCACACCGCGTCCGCGACGCGCTGACCAGCGCTGTTGCGAGCGGCCCGCGACGGGTACCGAGGCCGGTCATGCTGACCACCGACGTCGCCCCCGGGATCCACCGCGTCGAGGACGCGCACGTCAACTGGTACCTGGTCGAGGACGGCGACGCGCTGCTGCTCGTCGACGCCGGCCTGCCGGCCTCGCGCCGCTCGCTCGCGCGGGCGCTGAGACGGCTCGGCCGCCGCGCCGACCAGCTCGCCGCGCTGGTGCTGACCCACGCCCACTTCGACCACGTCGGCTTCGCCGAGTTCGCCCGCGCGCGGCTCGGCGTCGAGGTGTGGGTCGCCGAGGACGACGCGCCGCTGGCGCGCAAGCCGCGTCAGTACACGCGCGAGGGCAGCACCGCGCGCACGCTCGCGACCCACCCCGACGGCGCGCGGATCGTCGCCGCGATGGCGGCGCGCGGAGCCCTGCTCGCGCCCGGCGTACGCGAGCTGCGGCGCTTCGACGGCAGGGCCGCGCCGGCGGCGGGCGGCGCGCCCGCGGCGGGCGGAGAGCCGGCGGGCGGCGCGCTGGAGGCCGGCCGGGCGGCGCCGCTGCCGCTGCCGGGCGCGCCGGTGCCGCTGCCGACGCCGGGTCACACGCTCGGCCACGTCGCGCTCCACTTCCCCGACCGCGACGCGCTGATCGCCGGCGACGCGCTCGTCACGCTCGACCCCTACACCGGCGCGACCGGCCC
>Ga0164243_10004538_pt1 | contig 21708 bp, 22 predicted proteins | sample OricompcompostOP_FD_108781 | JGI IMG/M metagenome (GOLD analysis project Ga0164243, IMG submission 108781) | Organic Plus compost microbial communities from Emeryville, California, USA - Original compost - Organic plus compost (OP) | ecosystem: Engineered > Solid waste > Mixed feedstock >...
GCCCAGAAACGCACCCGTCGTGTTGTTGTCACTCACCGCAACCTCCGCCCCCGCAACCCCCTCGTCACGCGGCGGAACGTCCAGAACCGAAAGCGCCAATTGCGGGGCATACGAACGCAAATAGCCGATCTTGATTTCAACTGCCGTCGTGCCGGTCGCCGCCGGCGGCGCGGATTGGGATGCTTCCTGTGCCTGCGAAAGCGAGGCGTTGACGCTTAGGAGAAAAAGGTACAGAACGGCGCAAAGAGTGTTTGGCACCACGCTCTTCATTGACACGACCAACTTTTCCGCGCTGAGGACAGTGCGGCCTACAATGAGGTGCCCGTGGTCAGGTTAACGTCTTTCGCGGGTTTCGCAACACCCCAATATACGCATATGCGCACTCACGCTGGCCATCGCGTATTCCGTCGTTCATATTTCATATCGTCGGCGGGTGAGCCATGACCAAGTTCCTGGCAAGCGTTACCGGCATCCAGGAAGCCGAGATTGCGTTTGCCGGCGGCGCCGACATCATCGACCTGAAGAACCCCGAAGACGGGGCCCTGGGTGCGGTTGCGCCCGAGGCCATCCGTGCGACGGTTGCGTGGGTCGCCGGGCGGAGGCCGGTGAGCGCGGTTTGCGGCAATCTGCCGATGGAGCCCGAACGAGTTCTGGCCGCGGCGGAGGAGATCGCCGCAGCGGATGTGGACTTCCTCAAGATCGGCTTCCCAGCGGAAAGGAAGGCTGCCATGTGCGCGCGTGCCCTGGCTCCGCTTTCAGAGCGGGTAAGACTGGTCGCAGTCCTCTTTGCCGACAAGTCGCCCGATCTCGACCTGTTGCCCGTCCTGGCGGAGAGCGGCTTTTGCGGGGCCATGCTCGACACGGCGGAGAAGGGAAAAGGCGGGTTGCTCGATCATTTGCCATTTGACCAAATCGAGCGGTTCCTCGGGCGGGCGAGACCGCTCGCCCTCATGACGGGTCTGAGCGGATCATTGGGAGCGCAGGACGTTCCGCGGCTGCTGCCGTTCCGGCCGGATTTCCTCGGCTTCCGCGGTGCGCTCTGCGGCCGCTCGTCGCGGTCCGCCGCCATCGATCCCGAGGCAGTGGAGCAAATCCGCGCGCTTGTTCCTCGAGAGTATCTTGCGGAAGATTCTGCGCGCCTCGAACATCGGCTGGGTGGCCAGGCATGAGGCTGGCAATCGTCAAGCTCGGCGGCAGCACGGCGTTCGACACGCGACTGAAGCTATGGGCCGAAGCCCTGGCGGCATCTGGCTTTCCATTGATCGTCGTGCCCGGTGGCGGCCCCTTTGCCGACCAGGTGCGTGATGCACAGAAGCGGATCGGCTTTTCCGACGAGGCAGCGCATGCGATGGCTATCCTCGCCATGGATCAATTTGGCTACGCGCTCGCGGAACTTGGCAAGAATTTCGTGACGGCCCGCACGCCGGATGAAATCGCGCGTGCCCTGGAGTGTGGCGAAACACCTGTCTGGCTGCCCTCGGCGATGACCATCGGGCGAGCCGGAATCCCCTGTTCATGGGATGTCACATCGGATTCGCTTGCCGCCTGGCTTGCGGGTGAGCTTCGTGCCGAGGCTCTTCTGCTCGTAAAGCAGACGCGGGATTTTTCAGCCGAGGACAATGCAGGAAGCCTTGCGCGCCGCGGCATCGTGGACTCCTTCCTGCCGTCTATATTGCCTCGCGACATTGATTTTTACGTCGCCGGCCCCGAAGATGCGTCGACGGCGCATCGGCTGCTTTCCACCGGCAGGCTTCCCGGCACGAAGATCCGCATTCCAAGCCTCGCAAGAATATCGGGATAAAGAATGACCAAGCTTCAAACGCCCCGTTGGGCCTGGGTCTTGACGGGGTCCGGGCACTTCTTCATCGAAAGCTTCGAGCATATCCGTGAGCTGGAGCACTGCGACGTCTTCGTCTCAAAGGCGGCGGAAGAGGTGCTCCGCATGTACAAGCTCAAGCTGGAGTTCCCGGAAACGACGCGCATCCTGCGCGACAAGACCGCAAGCGCGGTGCCGGTGGGCGAATTCTACCACGGCGTATATCATACGGCGGTGATAGCGCCTGCGACCTCCAACACTGTCGCAAAGTGCGTGTGGGGTATTTCCGACACGCTGGCGACGAATGTTTTCGCACAGGCCGGAAAGTGCCGCATCCCGTCCATTGTCTTTGCCTGCGATACCGCGCCAGAACTTCTGACACGAGCGCCGCATGGCATGGTGAAGGTCTTCCCGCGCCGCATTGACCTCGAGAACACCAACCGGCTCAAATCGTTCGAGTACACGACGGTGGTGGAATCGCTGGAGGATCTCAAGGCGGCGATCAGGCATCGCCAGATGGAATTGGAGCGCCATGGCTGAGCGGCTGGTGTTCCTCACGGGCAGGCTCGCCCGGCCGAGGCTTGAAAAGCTGCTCACGGGGTTGGGCGAGACGGATTTCGCCTGGAACACCGTCGATGTCGGCGTCAAGATCGCCGCGCTGATGACGGAGGAGATCATCAAGCGCAGGGTGGCGCTGCCCGAAGGGACAAGCCGCGCTGTCCTGCCGGGCCGTTTCCGCGGCGAGCTGGAGCGGCTCACCGCGCATTTCGGCATACCGTTCATCCGCGGGCCGGATGAGCTTGCCGATTTGCCTGCCTTCCTCGGCCGCGCCGGCCAACCACCGGACCTCTCGCGCCACGAACTGCGCATTTTCGCCGAGATCGTCGACGCGCCCGCGCTGTCCGTCGATGCGCTGGTGGAGCGGGCGAAGACGCTGGCCCGCGCGGGAGCCGACGTTATCGACCTTGGCTGCCTGCCCGACACGCCATTCCCGCATCTGGCCGAAGCGGTGCAGGCCTTGAAGGCGCAGGGTTTTTCGGTGAGCGCCGACTCGGCCAATGTCGAAGAACTCAAGATCGCCGCGGCTGCGGGGGCCGATTATCTTCTGAGCCTCACCGAGCACACGCTAGCGCTGGCCTGCGACTACCCTGCCGTTCCGATCCTCGTGCCCTCCATTCCGGGCGATCTCGCTTCGCTTGATCGCGCCATCGAGGCGGCAGACAAGGCAGGCATTCGCTTTATCGCCGACCCGGTTCTGGACCCGATCCATTTCGGGTTCGCTTCGTCGCTCCACCGCTTCATCGAAACGCGCCGGCGCTGGCCGGATATCGAGCTTCTGATGGGGACGGGAAACCTCACAGAGCTCACCGATGCCGACAGTTCTGGCGTCACTGCCACGCTGCTCGGCATTTGCTCCGAGCTTGCCGTCGGCAACGTTCTGGTCGTCAATGTCAGTTCACACACCTGCAGGACGGTGGAGGAGCACGATCTCGCCCGCCGGATGATGTTCGCTGCCAAGAACGATGGCGCGCTTCCGCGCGACTATGATTCCGGCCTCCTGCAAGTGCACGATCGAAAGCCTTTCACTGCGTCGCTGGAGGAAATCGAAGCGCTTGCCCAGGACGTTCGCGATACCAATTTCCGTATCGCGATCGCCCCTGACGGCATCCATATCTTCAACAACACAGGGCATTTTGTTGCGCGAGATGCATTCGAGCTGTTTCCGAAGCTTGGTGTCGAGACGGATGGCGCGCACGCCTTTTATCTGGGAGCGGAGCTGATGAAGGCGGAGATCGCCTGGCGCCTTCGCAAGCGCTATGCGCAGGACGAGCCGCTGTCCTGGGGTGTTGCCGCACCGGCGCCGGAGGCGGATCGCACGCGGCTTGCCGAGGCGGGCCATACGTTGCGAGCGAAGGAAAGGGACAAGTGATGCCTTACATTCGCGAGTCGATCGTCACCACGATCAGCCAGTCGGGCGAGGTGCATATCGCGCCTCTCGGCATCATCGCGGAAGGTGACGGTTGGGTGATCGCGCCGTTCCGGCCCTCGGTGACGCTGGACAATCTGCTTCAGAGCCCTGTTGCGGTGGTCAGCTATACCGACGACGTGCGAATCTTTGCCGGCTGCATCACAGGTCGGAAGGACTGGGCGCTCACTCCGGTCGAGAACTGCCCGGTTCCCCGGCTATCGGCGGCTTTGGCGCACTCGGTCCTTGAGGTGTCGGAAATGAAGGACGATCCGGTGCGCCCGCGCTTCTTGTGCCGTGTCGCGGCCGAGGAGATGCATGCTCCTTTCCTCGGCTTCAACCGTGCCAAGGCGGCGGTATTGGAGCTTGCAATCCTGGTAAGCCGCCTCGGCATGCTGCCAAGCGAGAAGATCGAGGCAGAGATCGCGTATCTTACCATTGCACTTGAGAAAACAGCCGGACCGGATGAACAGGAGGCCTGGGGCTGGCTGATGGAGCGTGTCGAAGCGCACCTTGCTTCGGCCTGACGGACCTCTTTCAGCGGGCGGCGGTGCCGGTGTCATAGGCGGCCAAAAGGGCCACAGCCGCCGCAGGTGCCGCATCGCTCGCATCGATCCGCGCTTCTGCAGTGGCCGGAATGGCGTCGGCGAGGTCTATGAAATCGCGCCCGAGGCGTTCCGCCAGGCGGGCAATCTGCCAGCGGCCGATGCCCGCACCGACCACGGGTGCGCTGTCGGCCAACACACCGGAGACGAGAAATGCGGCATCATGGATGATGCGGAGCTGCTGCTCGCTGAACCAGGCTGCGACGTGCCTCCACTCGCTTTCCGGCAGGTCAGCGGCATCCCGCCCGAGGAGGCGGGCAAGCCGCGTGATGGAGGCGGGAAGGGTTTTTTCCTTGCCGTCTGCCGTCCGATGCTGGTCATCTCTTTCCTGGAGGACGCCAAGGACGCGGTGAACGTCGGCCATAGTTGCGAAATATTCGTTCATCAGCGGACTGAACTTGCCCCTTACCGGCGCGCGGGAAGTGAAGGCGAAGGGGAAGGAGCGGACAAATCCTGCATAAACGAGTTCGCCACTTTGCAGGCGCTCGGCATCGGTATAGCCGATGTTGGCAACCTTGCCATCCGCGACAGCGATGAGGTCCGTCGTGGTGGAGCCCATGTCGACGAAGAGGGCGGTTCCCTTCAGTTTCGCGACCAGCGTAGCGGTTGCATGCCAGTTTGCGGAGCCGACCTCGACAGGAGCGGAAGCGGCATGGTCGATCTCTACGAGTCCCGACCGTGTGGTGTAGATTTTCTTCTCGACAGAGGGAAAACGTTCCGCGATCTGGTGCAGCAACGTTGCCACACCCACGTCCCGCGAGGGAAAGGCCTCTGACAGCTCGCCCGTCATGGTGAAGGCGCAGAGCTCGGCACCGGCATAAAGGGGCGCGGCTCGGCGAAACGCCGCATGCAGGTTGTCAAGCCCTTGCCAGAGGGGAGCCCCTATCGTTGTTGCTTCGATGACACGCCCATCCTGCACGCGCGCCACCTTGAGATGCGCGCCGCCGATGTCGAAGCCGGCAATAACGTTCTTTCGTTTCGTCACGGATCACGCTTTCCTAAGCAGTTGGAGACAGGTGGAATCACCTGCCGCACCGCGAAACATCACTACGACAGGGAGAGGCCGGTGAAAATCATTCCGGTGCTGGATATCAAGGGCGGGCAGGTCGTTCGGGCCGAGGGCGGACGCCGCGATCGGTACCTCCCGATCTCCACTCCGCTCAGCCCGGACTCCGATCCGGTGTCGGTGGCGAACGGGTTGCGAAGTCTTCATCCATTCTCGACGTTCTATATAGCCGATCTGGACGCGATCGAGGGGAGGGCTTCCAACCGAGAGGCACTGGAAAAGCTGGTGGACATGCCTTCATCTCCGGAGCTTTGGGTGGATGCCGGCTTTTCCATCGAAGAAGACGTTGCCGAAGCGCTGAAGCGGCCGCGGACAAGGCCTGTGATCGGCTCGGAATCCCAGCAGGATGAACGGCTTCTGCGGCGATTTTGCAGGCACCCGGACATTATCCTTTCCCTCGATTTCTTCGGTGAGGGTTTCCGCGGCCCGCCTGTCCTGCTGTCGGACACGACTTTCTGGCCGGACACCGTGATCGTCATGACGCTGGCCAAGGTCGGGTCCGGAAGCGGTCCTGATTTTTCCAGGCTGAGCGAAGTGAAGTCGAGGGCAAGCGATCGCGCGATCATCGCGGCCGGCGGTATCCGGCACGAAGACGATCTTCGGCAGCTTGCGCAACTCGGCATTGCCGGCGCGCTCGTCGCCACTGCGCTTCATGGCGGTGCCTTGTCGCCGAGCCAGCTCGTTGGATTGGATCGTCAATAGACGCCGGCGCGATTGTTGCGCCGGCGTAAACCGGTTCTGCTCCAAGTGAGGCGCTTGCCCCAGCGGCAGCCTATATGCCCAGGGCTGCTTTCAGCCGGCGCAACAGCCCACCCGACTGCGCAGGTGGTTTGGCCTGTGCGGGGCTGCTTCGTGTCTAGGCCGCGGCACCAAAAGGATGCTTGACCGTGTCGCGCTTGGCTGTGACTTCGGCCGCCGTCGGCTTGCCGTTGACGGCCCGCTCGATCGCTTCCTTTGTCGCGCGATAGTTGTAATCCTGGATCTTGGCGTCATCCTCTGCCTCCCAATGGATGAAGACGCCGACACAGATGAACAGGTCATCGGCTTCCTCTGCCGGGATGATGCCTTCGGCTACGGAGTCCTGCACCGCCTTGGCCACAGCGAACTGCGCGGGGCCGAACATCTGGACCGCTTGCTTTGCCCCTTTGATGGTGACCTTGTTGAAGAGCACCGTATTGGGTTTGCAGGGCATGTTGGGCGCGATCACCGCCAGAAGCGTCGTGAAGCCGTCCTTGTTATTCGTGAGGGCGTTGCAGAAGGCTGCCTCCACTGGGCTTCCGCGCGGACCGATGATCAGGTCGATATGAGCGACCTCATTGCCATCCCCCACGAGAGATTCGCCAACCATTACTTTCGAGATTTTTGCCATACCAGTTCCTCCAAGACATGGTTTTAATGTCCAAGGATGCCGCCACAGGCAGACACCCAGTGGACGACTATCCTTGTTGGCAGCGTCCGGAGCATTCCGGACCGGTTGGCTAGATAGTCACGGAGTACATTCCGCTTACGGATTGAAACATCATCGCCCCGATTATGCAAGTTGCACCTTAAGTGAGTGGGCGAAAAGTGTAGCGACGGTCAGATCTGCGGAAGTGCCAGGATTAAGGCCATCCGACTTCAGATGCGCGTCGAAATCGAGGAGGATACGCGTCCTGCGCGCTGTATCCTGACTTTCCGCTATTTGCGAGCGTATGATCTTTGCTTCTGCTTTTACGCGCTCGGCAACATCGACGCCGTGTTTGCGAGCCATGTGGCTGTCCGGAAAGGCAGCCAGGAAGGCAAGATAGGTAAAAACCGTCGGCCACATATCCCGCTCGCCTCGGTCTTCCGCTTCGTCGTATGCTTTCAGCCCCGTGTCAAATATATCGCGGAAGTTCGTGGCATATTGACAGGCGATCATGTCCCGATCGGCCGCTTCACGCATCGCTTCCACGATGGTTGTGCGTGGCTCCTCTCTCACGTCATGGGAGGAGGCGGAGCCCAGACCGCCGGGTGAGGCAAGCACGATGGCCTCGAAAATCGCTTTCGTGTCCTCGATGTCCATCGAGGCGAGGATGCGCGCGACCGTATTTCGGAGATTCCGATCCTCCAGCGCGGCTGCGCTGGCGAGCGGGGCGCAAAGGAGAATGATGCCCAGATTGGTGTTGGTACCGACCGCTTGGCGCGTTGCGCGGACGGCCGCGAGAACTCTCCTGCCGGTTGAAAGCGACGGATCGGCGATGGCGGGAGCGGAGACGCGGGCGCTGACCAGGAAGTCCTCCACCGTCATTCGATGACCGTCGGCGAACCGGTGGACGTTGCCCGGCTTCAGCGCATCGATTTCCGCCAGGCAAGCCGCTACATAGGCGTTTTCGATCGCCTCGCGCGAGATCATCCAGAGCCTTTCAAGACGCCAGTGCGGGAGCGGCGAAGGTGGCCCGCTCGTCTAGGAAGCGCAACAGTTCCTCGGCAATCGTGCTCGCGATGTCCGCCTGAGCGACGGTTTGCAGCCCCGCCCAGGCGGGCATGCTGTTGACCTCGACCACCTGCAGGGTGCCATCGGCCGCAGGCAGGATGTCAACACCGGCGAAATCCGCCTCGACGGCGGCGGCCGCGGCGATCGCCATGGCGCTGAGACGCTGCCGCATGGATGCCGGCACGATCTCCGGGATAGCGCCTCGCTGGATATTGGTAACCCAGTCATTGCCGCGGCGGATCATCATATCGACCACGCGCCCGGCACACACGAAGACGCGATAGTCGGCGAAGGGCGGGCCGGCACGCTCCACATAGTGCTGAAGATAATAAGTATCGTCGACCTCTTCCGGAGAGGGAAGGTCGGCTAGCGTGCGAATGAGCCGGATCCCGCGCCCCTGCGACCCAAAAAGCGGCTTCAGGACAAGCGGCGTCCTTGGGAGTTCCCGCTCCGCGATCATCTGGGCATCCGCCAGGCCTTCAACGGCGAAGGTGGGCGGCGTGGGCAATCCGGCGCGCTTGAGCAGGAAGGTTGTCATCGACTTGTCGACACAGCGCTCGATTGCGCGAGCGGAATTCCATACCGGCACGGATAGTTCCCGCAGTGCATGGAGGACCCCGAGACGGCGTGTCACCGCCTCGAACGTGCCCGCACCGACGGACCGTACGAGAACCGCATCCGGCAGCTCGTTACCGAAATCCGGAAAGTACAGTCCGCTCGGCTGCTGTGTGTCGAAGACAATGGTTGCGAGCGGTTTCATGGAAACCTCGCATCCACGCTGGCGGAATGCGGCCGCAAGCGCGCCGCCACGCTCGCCAGGTTGGCTGTTGACGATAAGGATCTTTCGCGTCACGCGGGAATGTCCATCTGGAGGGAGGAAAGGTCAGGCAAGGCTTCTTTCAAGCAGATCGATGTTGCGCCCGCCATTACGGAAGGTTTCTCCAGTCTCCAGCGCAGTGACAATCACCTCCGCGGGGCTGAAGAGCAGGGGATCGATGGCGTAGAAATCGCCCTTGAACTGCTTGAATATCTCAGCGAAGGGCTGGCCGTAATCGCGAGAGGCGCTGCTCGGCATTTTTTCGGCAAGCTTCCGGGCGTCTTTCGCGGATCCCTTCACGAAAAACTGGGCGATGCCGCCATAGATGATTGCATCGTTTGTGCGACCCATCGCCGTCATGAAATCCGGGTGTGGCGCCGGAATCGGTGCAGCCGCAATGCCGTCAACAATATTCTCGAGCGGAAACTTGAGATCATTCGCCTTATGGAGGGCAACCTCGAGAACGCGCGCGACGATCTGCACGGTACCGGCGAGGCTCTGGGTAGGGGCAAAGATGAAGGAGAGTTTATCCGGCGCGAGGCCCGTTGCCTTCGAGACCTTCTCGACGATGGACTTAGGTGGCGGGGCCGAGGTTTCGAGCACGATCACCGAGTGGCTCGCCGTCTCGCGATAACTCAATGTCGAAAACAGCGGCTCCACCCGGGCCAACAGGCGTGCCGGGCCGGAGCCCATCGCGAAATATTTGCCCTCCGAGAGGTTCCATCCGGCATATTGGCTGCCAAGGCAGGCAAGGACGGGCTGAGACGACCGCACCTCCACGCTGAACGGCCATTTTTCCGAAGCCCGATCGACAACGGCGGAGATACTGCCGAGGCCGCCCATAGTTACTTCGGCCATCCTGAGACCGGCCTCAATGCTGCCGAGCACGTTGGCGCCGGCATCAACGATACGCTCGCCGAGCGGTCCCTGGGAGACCGTGATGCGAAGGCGCTCGGCATCCCTGACCATAGCGTCAACGATGCTGTTTGCGGTTTCATTCAGTAACGCCGCTCCATCCTTCATGTCCGGCATCCTTCCCAATTGTCCTGGATTTGCCTGGCGAGTTGCATCACCGCCCTGCGGGCAGCGGCAGCGTTAGGGCCCCATGCGAATGCGGTGCAGACCGGATCACCGGAGAGAAGCCTCGTGCCCGGCATCTGCCTATCTGAAACCCATTCCGGCCAGGCGATGGCGGGGAACCGTTCAGTCGCACGCCTGGCATAGACGATCATCGAGGCCATAGAATCCGCAAACCGGGGCAACGGAGCGGTCTTTCCTCTTCCCGCCTCCAGATGCGCTTTCACAAGCGGCGCCTGCTCGCTGTCGAAGATGTCAAGCGTTGCACCGGGCCGCGGATTCACCTCTACCAGATGGAAATCATCCCCGGCGCGGATGAAATCGGCGCTGCAAAGTCCGATCAAGCCGGTTCGGGCGGTAAGTCCTGAGAGCCAGCCCCCGATCTTCTGCGCTTGGCGCATGTCGAAGCGCTTCAGCCGCACGGCACCGCCATAACGATAGGGGGCCGTTGGAATCGGAGAGGCCCATTGGCGGCTGAAACCCACGATCTGCGCGCTCCGGCCATCTGCAATGAAAAGCGCGGAGACGTTCCGCCCGCGGATGTAACGCTGGAAGTAGGTGCCGGGTCCGGTAGAGGCATCACTGGCGCGGCGGACATGGGATCCGCCGGCGCCGCCCACTTTCTTGATCATCCAGTTCTCCGGATCCGGCGGCATATCCCAACTGATCGGAGGATGAGGGATGCCAAGAGCAGCGCAATCGGCGGCAAGGGCCTCGGGATCCTTGAGGCGCCTTACGGTCTTAGCCGGGCTGCCGGCGAGCGGAAAGTGTTGCGCGAGCTCATCGAGCAAGTCGGGGCGACCCTCGAAACCGGAGCCGTAGACCAGTGCCTCCGGTTCTTCATCGCCGGCCAGTTCCTTCAGCGCCGTGACGAGCTGTTCGCCGTCGATGCCGGTCTGCAGGCTGCCCGGAATCCTAATGGCGCGTTCGGCAAGCGCGACAGTATCGCTGTCGCGGAAAAGATCGGCGACGAAAGGGCGATAGCCCGCACGGCGTGCTGCTGCCGCCAGCGCCCGGCCGGATATGGCCGCGATCAGAAGCGGTCGGCTATTTGGCGATCTCGCGAGCAAGGGAAAACGCGTCCTGAAAATCGAGACTCGTGGTCTTTTGCGCCTCAATCATTCGTTTGAAAAGATTAAATTCCGTCTTGTACTTAACATTGCCGGTTGCGAGCGGGCCGATGCCTACCGCACTGGTTCCGGCAATTTCTTCCGCATCGGCGCTCACCGAAACACCCTCGATGCCCGCCGGTGGCACGGCATTGACGTCGGCGGCGATGAGAAGCCGAGAGGCTTTCTCCAGATGATCGCGGGAGATGACCCGGACCCCGGCCTTGGCCGCCGCCAGGATGATTTCCGCTTCGGCTACAATGCTCGCCTTCTTATCGTCGCTGGACCCATCGGCTATTTCCACCTTCTCGCCGAAGCGGCTTTCGATTTCGGCGGCAATCCCCTGAACGCGGGCAAGTCCGTCGTGGCCGACCAGCGTCACGGCGGCTCCCTCCTTGGCTGCAATCACGGCCGTGCAGAAACCGACGACGCCCGTGGCGCCGAAAATCGCCACGCGTGAATCCTTCAAGCGACGGTCGAACTTCTTTTCCAGAGCCTTTTCGACCTTGGCGACCATCGCGGCCGCAGTGGTGAAGGACCCGGCGGGGTCCGCAAAGATGTTCAACGTGAACGGAGGCACCAGCGCCGCTTTTGCCGCGTCCAGCATGTCCAATGCCAAGGTCACGTTCTTGCCGGCGATGAAGAGTCCGGTGTTCACGCCGGCGTCCGGAGGACGGGAGAAAATGGCGTCCTGGACAAGGCCTGCGACCTCCGAAAGCTCGACATCGACATAGGGGATGACGGCATCGAACCCTGCATCGAGCGCCATGTTGACGTCGAACGGGCTCATGTGCCTGAGCGGGGTGATCATGTGAAGAATGTTCTTGCGGGCCATGAGTGATGTTCCGTTTGTTGTCGTTGCAGTGCCCTATCCGAAATCAGTTCCCGACGGGGGCGAGCGTCTTTGTGGTGACTTCCGCGCCGGTATTCCGTGCCTTGACGATCTTGACCTCGATTCCCGGGTCGACTGCCGCCTGTGCTGCGCGGACGATATCGAGGACTGCCTCTTCGGATGGCGCGAACGCAAAGCCCGTCGGTCCCCAGGAGCTTTGTCCTATGCCAGCGGCGCCCGCTTCCACCATGCGCCTTGCCACGCGTTCGACGCGGCTGCTTGTAAAGACGCCACCTTGTGCCGGTGCGAAATAGGAGCCCATCACGAGCTGGATGGATTCTATCGCGTCTCCGAAAGCGGTAAAATCGCGCTCAAGGATAGCGGGCAAGGCCTGCATCAGCACCCTGCGACAAATTTCCCCGGCGCTCGTAGCGGGAAACGGCGGAAGAGCGCGGAAGGCCTTGATCTCCTCCTCTCCATGGAGGCCCGTATACGCCCGATCAAGAATCAGGAGCACACGCCACTCTTCAGGGAAGGGAATACGGGCGACCACCGGCGGCTCCCGGTCTGCGTGAGACCGGCCCGCGTCGACGATCAGGCCGCCATTCTCGAATGCCGCGATGCCGATGCCTGACCGCGCGCCGCGCCCGAGGATGCGTGCGTCGCTGCCTGCATCGATAGGCAGGCCATGCAGTTTGCGCAGGGCGGCAGCGACGGCCACAGCCATCTGTGTTCCCGATCCGAGGCCGATATGAGGCGGGATCGCTTGCTCGACAATCAGCCGATGCCCGGTGCGGATTCCAAGATGCCTGGAAAGTGTATCCAGATGCCGGGCCGCCCGCTCGTGATCGGGCCCTTCCACGGTGGTCTGGTCTGCACACGAAAGGGTAATGAGCGTCTGGGGCTCGCTTAAAGGAAGCCCCACGCTTCCGAAGCGCCGCCCCGTGTCGCCATTAAGATCGAGGAAGCCGAGGTGGAGGCGGGCTGGAACGGACGCGGTGACGCAAATCGACATTTGCTCCCATCGGGTGCATTATCATGCAGCGCTAGTGTTCCGGTGCCCAGGATCATGATAACGGTTTTCCCCTGAGGGGCAAGCGGGCTCGGAATGATCGAAGGGCACGTGATCCGGATGGAGGAGATGATGGGCGAGCGGCAGAAAGAACGTGTCTATTCGGAAGCCGAGATCGTGGAGCGGCTTCAGAAAGAACTGCCCAAATGGCGCTACGAAAACGGCTGGATTCGGCGGAAATACAAGACGCACAGCTGGAAATCGACCCTGATGGTGATCAACACCGTTGGTCATCTTGCGGAAGCCGCATTCCATCATCCGGACATAACCGCGTCTTATGCGTGGCTCGAGGTGCGGCTGACGAACCATGCGGCAAAAGGTGTCACCGACAAGGATTTCGAGCTGGCGAAGAAGATCGAGGAAGTGGTGCAGTGGCAACCCGGCCTCGAAGGCGGTGCGCTGGAGGGCACACCAAACACCGACCAGAGATTCGCCTATATCAAATACGACTAGCAGGCAGGGGTTCACGCGTCGCAAAGTTTCGTCTACATTTGGCTGGGCACCAGAAAGTGGCGTGACGAATGACGGTTGCATGGATCGGCAACCGGGACGCGCTGGTGCAGGATGCGGTCAAGCACGCCGCAGAGCTCCTGGCCGCGAGCCGGTGCCCGGTTATCAGCATCGATGTGGATATAGAAGGAACGCGTGCAGCAATTGCGCTGGCGCAAAGGATTGGCGCTGCCTACGACCATCCTGACCCGGGCGTGGCGCGGGAAACCGCTGCCTTCGTCGATGCCGGCGGCATCTTCGCATCTCCTGGTGAAGTGCGGCGGCGGGCGGACCTTGTAGTGCTTGTCGGTGGCTTGCCCCAAGAGGCGCAGGCGTTCGTAGCCGAACTGGCCGAGACCACCCCTGATCTTGCAGGAGCGAATGCGCGAGACTTCTTCCTGGTCGGGAACGGGACGGCTTTCCCCGCAGGATCGAATGTGACGTCAACGAGCCTTACCTGTGAGGGAACGGATTTAGCCGGTACGGTTGCAGCGCTGCGTGCGCGACATGCCGGAAGGCATACCGCGGCACCCGTTGAGAATCTCGACCAATTCGTCGACGCCTTGAGCGGAGCCCGCTTCACGACCTTCATTTGCTCCGGGTCCGATGCGCATCCTCTTGTCCTGGAAATGATGCAAGGGCTGGTGGCCGACCTCAACAAGAAGGTGCGCGCCTCGATCCTCGCCCTGCCGAGCAGCGAGGCCGGGTGGGGCAGCACTCTGGTTTCGACCTGGACGACGGGTTTCCCCCTACGTACCAGCTTTTCGCGCGGCGCCGCAGAATTCGACCCTTGGCGCTGGAATGTCGGGCGCATGATCGAGGAAGGCGAGGCGGATCTGCACCTTTGGATTGCGGCCACACCGGGCAGGCAGCCGCCGCCTCGTGAAAACATCGGCCTGATCGCGCTGACGAAGACCGATCAGCCGGTTGCCGACGCGGCGGTGACGATTCCGATCGGTGAGCCCGGCGAAGATCATGATGCGGTGATGTTTTCTAACCGGATCGGCACCATCGCGGCGCGCAAGGCCGAAAGTTCGGACCTTCCCTCGTCCGCTTCGATACTGAAGGCCATCGCCGAGCATTTGCCTGCGGAAACGGATAGCCCATGCTGACCAGGATCGAAGGAGGCCAGGTCATCGATCCGGTCAATGGCCGGCACGGCGTCGGCGATGTGTGGATTGAGGACGGCATCATCGTGGAGCCGCCGGCAGGCCGGCAGCCGGACACCACCATCGATGCGACAGGCTGCATCGTCATGGCGGGTGCAATTGACATCCACTCGCATATCGGCGGCGGCAATGTGAACACGGCGCGCCTGCTCCTGCCGGAACACCATTCCGCACATTTGCCCCGACCAACGGCAACGCCGCTATCGAACCTCGGCTGGACGGCGTACCAGACGGGCTGCCTCTATGCCCAAATGGGCTTTACGACGGTTGTCGAGCCGGCGATGGCGCCCGGCAACGCGTTGCACACGCATCTCGAACTTGCCGACATCCCCATCATCGACAAGGCCACCCTCGCCATCCTCGGCAACGACGATTTTCTTCTCTCGCTGGTTCGCGACAATGCGTCGACCGGCATGATCGAAGATTACGTGGCGTGGACGGTTGCATCCAGCCGGGCGCTCGGCGTGAAGGTCATCAATGCGGGGGGCTCCGCGGCATTCAAGGAGAATGTGCGGACCTTCTCCCTTGATGACGTCGTGCCTTCTTACGGCGTCTCCTCGCGCAACATCGTCAAGGTGTTGCAGGCCGCCGTCACGAATCTCGGCATTCCGCATCCGCTCCATGTCCACTGCAACAATCTCGGTGTGCCCGGGGCGGCGGACACTGCCGCTGCGACGATTGCAGCCGCGGAGGGCGTGCCTCTCCACCTCGCCCATCTCCAGTTCTATGGCTATGGCACCGAGGGCAAGCGGCGTTTCTCCTCTGCCGCCAGTCAACTCGCGGAGCTGGTGAATTCCACTCCGGAGATTACAGTTGACGTCGGCCAGGTCATGTTCGGTCAGACCGTTACAATCTCCTCGGATGTGCTCAGGCAGTTCTCTGCGCGCCGCAACGCCAATCCGAAGAAAAGCGTGATCATTGACGGCGATGGCAATGGCGGCGGCATCGTTCCCTACAGCTATCGCAAGGACTTATACGGCTCGCTGCAATGGGCCGCAGGCCTCGAACTGTTCCTGCTCATCAACGATCCGTGGCGCGTCTTCTTCACGACGGATCATCCGAATGGCGCGCCCTTTACCGCTTATCCGGCCCTTTTCGAGCTGCTGATGCGGAGGGAAGCGCGCAGCGAGATGATGGAGGGGCTGCATCGCGGCGCACTCGAACTCACCACCCTTCCGTCTCTCGACCGGGAGTATACCCTTGAAGAGATAGCGATCATGACCCGCGCTGCTCCGGCCAAGCTGCTCGGCCTGACAGACCGTGGCCATATGGGTCCGGGGGCGATCGGAGATGTTGCCGTGTACCGCAAGGATGCTGACATTTCGAAGATGTTCGGCGCGGCGGCATTCGTCTTCAAGAATGGAGAACTGGTCGTGAAGGACGGTGATGTCGTGGCGTTGCGCTGGGGAAAGGCGCTTCGCCTTATGACGCAACCGGACCAGGCGATCGTGAAACGACTCGAGACCTACCATCAGGAGCGCTACGGGCTCTCGCTCGATTGGTTCGACTTCCCCGACTGGGCGATCGGCCGGGAACAGCCGTTTGGTGAGGTGCAATGCAAAGCATGACCGTGAATGGCGTTCTGATCGACGACACGTTCGCGGAAGCGTTCGGCATGCGCGCGACCGCGATCATCGTCACAGCCCCCACGCGCAAATGGGCCCTCGAGGCCGCCCGCTCCATGACAGGTTTTGCGACTTCGGTGATCGGCTGCGGCTGCGAAGCGGGCATCGACGTGGAACTATCGCCTTCCGAGACGCCGGATGGCCGGCCTGGGTGCCGAATCCTGATTTTCGCAGTCAGTACGGATGAACTGCAAAAGCAGCTTTTGAAACGCGTCGGCCAGTGCATCCTTACTTCACCCGGCAGTGCCTGCTTTGCGGGGCTTGAGGGGATTGAGCCGCTGAAGCTCGGCTCGGCCCTCCGTTACTTCGGAGATGGCTGGCAGATATCGAAGAAGATCGGTGACCGGCACTACTGGCGGATCCCCGTCATGGACGGAGAGTTCGTCTGCGAGGCGACGACCGGCCTGACCAAGAGCGCGGTGGGCGGAGGCAACCTGCTGTTTCTTGCCCGTAGCCACGAGCAGGCGCTGGCGGTAGCGGAAGCTGCGGCCGAAACGATGAGCAAGATCGAAGGCGTTATCCTGCCCTTCCCAGGCGGGGTCGTCCGGTCCGGTTCCAAGGTTGGCAGCAAGTACAAGGGCATGACCGCGTCCACCAACGATGCCTATGCGCCCACCTTGCGGGGTCAGGTTGAGAGCGCTCTGGATGCGGACGTCAACGCGGTGCTGGAGATTGTGATTGATGGCGAAACGAGCGAAGTCGTGGCAGCAGCCATGGCCGCCGGATTGAGGACCGCCATCGAACTCGGGCCCGAGCGCGGAGCTCTGCGTATCAGCGCCGGCAATTACGGCGGAAAGCTCGGAAAATTCCAATACCATCTGAAGGATCTGCTGCCGTGAGCGGCCTTACGTTCACTCTTCTTTCGGAGCCGCCTGAGCGCCTCGACCTGTCACCGTTGACTCCGCAGAAGCTGGCCGGCACGCGGCGGCGGGAGATCGAGAAGATCAGGCTGGGCTTGTCCAAACGCGGGCTTGCGGTGGGCGACCTCTTCCGCGTCTCGGGCGATGCCGGCGAGACGATTGTCTTCGAAGGCGGCAGCAGCCGCTTCGACGGCGTCGGCGCCGGCATGAGCGGGGGGGAGATCCGCGTCGGCGGCGATGTAGGCACTCAGGCTGGCTGCAAAATGGCCGGCGGAACGATTCTGATCGAGGGATCAGCAGGCCCCTATGCAGGCTCCGGCATGAGCGGCGGGCGCCTTGAGATCAGGGGAAGTGCCGGCGATTTCGCGGGCGGACCGCTGGCCGGCGAGATGGCCGGCATGAGCGGCGGCATCCTTATCATCCGCGGCCGGGCTGGCCATCGGGCAGGCGACCGGATGCGCCGTGGCCTTCTTGCCGTCCTTGACGGATGCGGAGACTATGCCGGAAGCCGCATGATCGCCGGAACGCTGGTCGTCCTAGGCCGCGCCGGGCACATGCCGGGATATTTGCTGCGCCGTGGTACTCTTCTTCTCGACCAGCTCCCTCAGTCGCTCTCCCCCAGCTTTGTCGAAAGCGGAGAATGGGACAGCGCCTTCGCTCCCCTGATCAACCGGCACCTCATCAGCGAAGGCATTCTCGAAGCGCCGCTTCTCCAGAAGGGCACCACTCGCTTCTGCGGCGATAACGCCGTCCTGGGTAAAGGCGAGATCCTTCTGGCAGCAGGTGGCTGACGGACGCCCACGTCCTTCCTGCAGGCGGTCGCGTCACCACGGGCCCGGCCTTAGATCGGCTTGAAGGCGGTGATGGAGAAGCGGGGCCTCGTCTGAAGCTTTAACCGCATGGCGCTGCGGCACTGAACGTGCGGCGTGCCAGCCGCGACTCCCCGCCAGTCCTCAGCCGCGCCTCGATGCTGCCCGCAGCGGGCGCAGGCGCGGCATCCGACGCTTGACAGTGGCGTGGTGATCAGTCAGCCTTGTAACCACCTGGTTACTGGCTGGAAAGCCGGATCTGCGTGAGGAGGGTTGCGCAGCGATCGGGCTGAAAAGGGAGGAAATCATGGCGTTCATTCTGAACAGGCGTAAGGTGCTTGCTGGCGGCGCGGCCGCTCTCTCGGCGTCCGCATTCGGACTCCCGGCGTTCGGCCAGGAGGTCCGGCTCCGGCTGATGTGGTGGGGGTCGCAGCCTCGTGCGGAGCGCACGATGAAGGTCAGCGAGCTCTACACCAAGAAGAACCCGGGCGTGACGATCGATGGGGAGACGGTCGGCTGGGACGATTACTGGCCGCGGCTGGCGACCCAGGTGGCAGGCCGCAACGCACCCGACGTCATGCAGATGGATTATCGCTACATCTTCGAATATGCCCGCCGCGGCACGCTGGCGCCGCTGGAAGGTTACGTGCCCGACATCCTCAACGTCTCCGATTTCGACAAGGCGGCGCTCGACGGCGGTTCGGTGGATGGTTCGCTTTATGGCATCAGCCTCGGGGCGAACTCCTCGGCGATGATGATCAATTCAGCCGCCTTCGAGGAGGCGGGGATTCCCATACCGGACAATTCGCTGACCTTCGATGAGATGAAGCGAATCGGCGAGGAGATCACCAAGGCGGGCAAACGCCAGAATTTCCACGGCCTATCCGATGGCTCCGGCGTGGAGCCCTTCTTCGAGAATTTCGTGCGCCAGCGCGGCAAGGCGCTTTACACCGCAGAAGGCAAGCTTGCCTTCGATGCGGAGGATACGCGCGAATGGTTCGAGCTGTGGGCGGCCATGCGCGAATCCAAGGCCTGCGTGCCGCCCGATGTTCAGGCGCTGGACAAGAACCAGATCGAGACGAGCATGGTTTCGCTCGGACATGCGGCCGTTTCCTACGCGCACTCGAACCAGCTCGTGGGTTACCAGACGATCAACAAGGAGCCGATCGTCATGCATCCCTATCCGCGCATCGAAGCGGGCGTGGGTGGCGGGCACTACCGCAAGCCGTCCATGTTCTTCTCGATCTCTGCGCAAAGCCAAAATCTCGAGGCCGCTGCGGCTTATATCTCCTTCTTTGTCAATGATCCCGCGGCGGCGGAAATCCTCGATGTCGAACGCGGGGTGCCGGAGTCAGCGGCCGTCCGCGAATATATCAAGCCGAAGCTCGACGAAACGGGAGCCGCAGCCGTGGAGTATATCAGCGGCCTCGGCGACCTTGCCGGCCCGCTCCCGCCGCCACCGCCGCTTGGCGCGGGCGAGATCGACAAGATGCTGCTCCGCGTTAGCCAGGAAGTGGCTTTCGGGCAGCACACGCCCCAATCGGGCGCCGAGGCCTTCGTAGCCGAGGCGGAATCGATCCTGGCGCGAGGATAGTGTGCGGACGCCTCCTGGAGGGCAACCGCGTGACGTTTTCGTGTATTTTCCTCCCCGTCTTGGCTTCGCCTCGACACCTCTCCCCCGGCTTCGCGGGGGAGAGGGAATACCGGCTGGAGTGCACGGCGTCTTCCTCTACACCTCCCTGGAGAGGTGGCGAGCGTAGCAAGCCGGAGTGGAGTTGATCGGTTCGCCCCATGCGAGGAAAGCGCAAATCGAGCAAGGCATTACGTGGGCAAGCGAGAGCCTGAATGACGACCATCGCTTCTCCTTTCTCGTATAGCCGTGAGCGCAGAGGCTGGCTCGCGCGCGTATGGACGCGCAACGGCGCGGGCTATATGTTCCTCCTGCCGTGGTTTATCGGTTTCTTCGGGCTCACTGCCGGCCCGGCGCTGGTATCGCTCTATCTTTCCTTCACGAGTTTCGACCTGCTCACCTCGCCGCGGTGGGTGGGGATGGAAAATTACCTGCGCATCGCAACGGCCGATCCCCGTTTCACGGCGGCGATGCGCGTGACGTTCTTCTACGTCCTGCTGTCGGTGCCGCTGAAGCTCGCCTTTGCGCTCGCCGTGGCGATGGCGCTCAACCGAGGCATACGCGGCCTGCCTTGGTATCGAGCGATCTTCTACCTGCCGTCGCTGCTCGGCGCCTCGGTGGCGATCGCGGTGCTCTGGCGGCAGCTCTTTGCAGGCAACGGCCTTATCAACGCATTCCTCGCGAATTTCGGTATCGTCGGGCCGAGCTGGATCTCCAACCCGCAATATTCGATCTACACGCTGGTGGTTCTGTCGGTCTGGCAGTTCGGCTCGCCCATGATCATCTTCCTGGCGGGCCTCAGGCAGATCCCGCAGGACATGTATGAGGCGGCCAGCCTCGATGGCGCATCCAAATGGCGGCAGTTCTGGAAGATCACGCTGCCGCTTCTGACGCCGGTGGTCTTCTTCAACGCGGTCGTTCAGACCATCGAGGCGTTCAAGGCGTTCACGCCCGCCTTCATCATTTCGGGCGGCACCGGCGGGCCGATCAATTCAACGCTGTTCTACACCCTTTATCTTTATCAGGAGGCGTTCGGTTTTTTCCGCATGGGCTATGCCTCGGCGCTGGCCTGGATCCTGCTCATCATCATCGCTCTCTTTACGGCCTTCTCCTTCCTCACCGCACGCTTCTGGGTGCACTACGATGACTGATCCCGCCGTAGCCGCCATGGACGATGACCGCTCGCGCGATGACACCGGCCTCGCCAAACGGAAGGCCTGGGTATCCTTCATCCTGCATACACTGCTGATCGCCGCCTCAATCGTCATGCTCTATCCGCTGCTGTGGATGCTCTCAGCCTCATTCCGGCCGGAAGATGAGATCTTCAGCTCCACCTCGCTCATTCCATCCAGCATTTCCATAGACGCCTATATTCGCGGCTGGTCGGGACTGTCCGTGGACTTTGGCACCTTCTTCTGGAATTCGCTCATCATCTCGGTGCTCTCCGTCGTCGGCAACCTGATGGCTTGCTCGCTCGCCGCTTTTGCCTTCGCGAAGCTTGAGTTCCGGGGGCGCAATTTCTGGTTCGCGATCATGCTGGGCACGCTGATGCTGCCTTATCATGTCACGCTGTTTCCTCAGTACGTCCTGTTTCTCAACCTCGGCTGGGTGGGGACAAACCTGCCGCTCATCGTACCGAAGTTCCTGGCGGTGGACGCCTTCTTCATCTTCCTCATGGTGCAGTTCTTCCGCGGCATTCCGCGCGAGCTGCATGAAGCGGCGCTGATGGACGGCTGCAGCCCCTGGCGCATCTACTGGAAGGTCATGCTGCCGCTTTCCCTGCCGGTGCTGGCGACGGCGGCGATCTTCACCTTCATCTGGACCTGGGACGATTTCTTCGGACCGCTCATCTATCTGAACGACATACGCGACTACACGGTGCAGCTCGGCCTGCGGTCTTTCGTGGACTCCACCGGTGAATCGGATTGGTCCGGACTCTTCGCGATGTCGATCCTGTCGCTCGTTCCGGTCTTCTTCTTCTTCCTTTTCTTCCAGCGGCTTCTCATCGAGGGGATCGCGACCACGGGGATCAAGCGATGAACATGGTGGAAAACCTTCAGTCGCCTCGCGGCAGCCAGCCGGAAAGGGACCGTATGGCGACGTCCGTCACGCTCTCGAAGGTCTACAAGCGCTTCGGCGCCGTCGAGGTCATCCATGGAATCGACCTGTCGATCGAGCCCGGCGAGTTCACGGTCTTTGTAGGACCGTCGGGCTGTGGGAAGTCCACGCTTTTGCGCATGATCGCCGGGCTGGAGCCTATCTCGGGCGGCAAGCTCCTGATCGATGGCGAGCTCATGAACGATGTGCCGGC
>Ga0164243_10004539_pt1 | contig 21707 bp, 15 predicted proteins | sample OricompcompostOP_FD_108781 | JGI IMG/M metagenome (GOLD analysis project Ga0164243, IMG submission 108781) | Organic Plus compost microbial communities from Emeryville, California, USA - Original compost - Organic plus compost (OP) | ecosystem: Engineered > Solid waste > Mixed feedstock >...
GAGGATCGCCGCCAGGTCGCCGGCGTGCTGGATCGCCGGGCCGCTGGAGATCCGCAGCGGCGCTCCCATCTCGGCGGCGATGATGCCGGCCAATGTCGTCTTGCCCAGCCCGGGGGGGCCGGACAGCAGGACGTGGTCGGGCACGGTTCCGCGCGCCCGGGCGGCCTCGAGCACCAGGCCCAGTTGGTCGCTGACCCGCGGCTGGCCCTCGAAGTCGGCCAGCCGGGTGGGCCGCAGCGCGGACTCGGCGGCGGATTCGCCGGGATCGGCCTGGGGGTCGACGAGATCGATCCCGGGATCGAGCCGGGCCTCGAAGCCGGTGTCGTCGTGGAAGTCGTCAGGCATCGACACCATCATTCCTGATCGCCGTGACATTTCCGACCACCGTCACGGTCCGCACCGCGTCACGTTCAATGTGCGTCACGGTTTGGCGAGGGTCTGCAACGCTGCGCGCATCAGCACCGCGACGCTGACCGACGGATCGTCCTCGGCCAAGTGCTCGACCCGGTCGCAGGCCGCCTCGGCGTCCTTGGCCGACCAGCCCAGTCCCTGCAGTCCTTGGCTGACCTGGTCGCGCCATTCGGCGGTCCGCGGTGCGGTCGGGCCGGCGCCGGTTGTCGGCCGCTCGGACTGTACGGCGTTGACCTTGTCCTTGAGTTCGATGACGATCCGTTGGGCGCCCTTGCGTCCCACACCCGGAACCTTGGTCAGCGTCACCAGGTTCTCGGTGGCGATGGCCTGCCGCAGGTCGTCGGGCGCGAGCACCGCCAGCGCAGCCTGGGCGAGTTTCGGACCGACGCCCGACGCGGTCATCAGCAGTTCGAAGAAATCGCGCTCCTCGGCGGTGCCGAAGCCGTACAGGGTCAGCGAGTCCTCCCGGACCACCAGTGAGGTGGACAACGTGGCCTGCTGGCCGTGCCGCAGATCGGCGGTGGTGTTCGGTCCGCAGAGGGTCTTGATCCCGATGCCGCCGACGTCGACCACCGCCCAGGTGGCTCCGACCGCACTGACGGTGCCGGTCAGTTGCGCGATCACGGGTGTGCTCTCCTTGATGCTGTCGTCGGTGCTGTCGTCGGTGCTGTCGTCGGTGCTGTCGTCGGGGCTGTCGTCGGGGTGTTGGCCCGGCGGGCCAGGGCGTACGCGGCACGTTGCCGGGACGCAAGTCGCGCCGCATTGTCCGCGGCCTGAGTGAGCCGGTCGGAGGCCGCTCCGCGCCACAGGTGACAGATCGCCAGCGCCAGGGCGTCTGCGGCGTCGGCGGGTCTTGGGGTCACGTCCAGCCGCAGGATGCGGGTCACCATCGCCCCGACCTGGGCCTTGTCGGCGCGACCGGACCCGGTGATCGCCGCCTTGACCTCACTCGGCGTGTGCAGCGCCACCGGAAGTTGATGGCGGGCAGCCACCAACATGGCGACGCCGGCCGCCTGCGCGGTACCCATCACGGTCTGCACATTGTGTTGGGAGAACACCCGCTCCACCGCGATGACGTCGGGTCGGTGTTCGGCGACCCATTCCTCGAAGGCGGTCTCCAGTCGCAGCAGCCGGTGGGCGACCTCGAGGCTGGTGTCGGTGCGGACCACGTCGACGGCGACCAGAGTGGGGTTCCGGCCGACGGTTCCGTCGACGACACCGAAGCCGCACCGGGTCAGCCCGGGGTCGATGCCCAGGACACGCACACGACCTCCTGACGAAGCGATCCGAACAGACGTTCGCACGCTATCCCAGCTCAGCCCGCGGGCGGCTGCCATCGGTCATCGGCGTGTCGGGCGTCGGTCGCGCGGCATCACGTGCATTTTTCGCCGTCCGGACCGCCGAACGGCTCGGGGGGCGCAACGTTCGGCGGTCCGGACGACGAAAATGCACGATCGGGCCAGTCGGCTCAGTCGACGCCGGACTCGATCGCGGCGTGGTCCAACATCTCCTCCTCCTCGGCCGCCGGATTGGCCGAGATGGCCTCCGCACCGCCCGGCTCCAGGGCTCCGACGAGCCGGGTCTCCCGCTCGGGCAGGGAGCCGCGGCCGGCGTAGAACTCCAGCTTGGTCCGGGTGTCGGCGATGTCGAGGTTGCGCATGGTCAGCTGGCCGATCCGGTCCGTCGGGCCGAAGGCGGCATCCTCGGTCCGCTCCATCGACAGCTTGTCCGGGTGGTAGGAGAACGCCGGCCCGGTGGTGTCCAGCACCGAATAGTCCTCGCCCCGCCGCAACCGCAGCGTCACACTGCCGGTCACCGCCGAGGCCACCCACCGCAGCAGCCCGTCCCTGATCATCAGCGACTGTGGATCGAACCAGCGTCCTTCGTACAACAACCGACCGAGCTTGCGGCCCTCGTTGTGATAGGAGGCGACCGTGTCCTCGTTGTGGATGGCGTTGATCAACCGCTCGTACGCGATGTGCAGCAGCGCCATCCCGGGCGCCTCGTAGATGCCCCGCGACTTCGCCTCGATGATCCGGTTCTCGATCTGGTCGGACATGCCAAGGCCGTGCCGGCCACCGATCGCATTGGCCTCGCTGAACAGATCGACGATATCGGTGTAGGACTTGCCGTTGATCATGGTCGGCCGGCCGCCCTCGAAAGTGATCTCCACATCCTCGGTGTCGATCACCACCGACTCGTCCCAGTACTTGACGCCCATGATCGGCTCGACGATCTCGATCGACGCGTCCAGCTGCTCCAGCTGCTTGGCCTCATGGGTGGCGCCGAGAATGTTGGCGTCGGTGGAGTAGGCCTTCTCGGTGCTGTCCCGGTACGGCAACCCGTGAGCCAGCAACCACTCCGACATCTCCTTCCGCCCGCCGAGTTCGGCGACGAAGTCGGCGTCCAGCCACGGCTTGTAGATGCGCAGGCCGGGGTTGGCGAGCAGGCCGTACCGGTAGAACCGTTCGATGTCGTTGCCCTTGAAGGTGGAGCCGTCCCCCCAGATGGAGACCGAGTCCTCGGCCATCGCCCGGACCAGCAGGGTGCCGGTCACCGCACGGCCGAGCGGCGTGGTGTTGAAATAGGTGCGACCACCGGAGCGGATGTGGAAGGCGCCGCAGGCGATGGCGGCCAACCCCTCCTCGACCAACTGCGTCCTGCAGTCGACCAGCCGGGACAGTTCGGCGCCATACTGGGAGGCACGGCCCGGGACCGAGGCGATGTCAGTTTCGTCGTACTGTCCCAGATCGGCGGTGTAGGTGCAGGGGATCGCGCCCTTGTCGCGCATCCAGGCAACGGCTACCGATGTGTCGAGTCCGCCGGAGAACGCGATGCCGACGCGCTGGCCGACCGGGAGAGAACTGAGCACCTTGGACATACGCATGATTATGCAGCACTATGAATGGATATGCATAATCCGGCCATCGAGGACACGGGGAGGGCTGCCCCGACTAGCCGGACGCACAGTGGGTACTCTCGCCGGGCGTGGCCATACTGACCACAGCCGTGGGTCCGTTGGGCTCGTCATGACCAGGGGGAGAACCGCGTGGTAGCCGGCCGGCCGACGGTTGTGATTGTCGACGATTCGGATCAACTGAGACGCCTGGTGCGGTCGCGTCTGGAGCGATCGGGACTGTTCGACGTCGTCGGCGAAGGGCGCGACGGCACCGAGGCGATCGGGCTGGCGTACCAACACCGGCCCGACCTGCTGTTGCTGGATACCTCGATGCCCGCGATGGACGGTCTGGAAGCGCTTCCCGGCATTCTGGAGATCTCCCCCGGCACCCGGGTGGTGATGTACACCGGCTTCGAGGAGCCGTCGCTGGCCGAGGTGGCCCGCGAACTGGGGGCCGCCGATTTCATCGCCAAGTCCCATCCCATCGACCGGGTGCCGGAACGGCTGGCCGAGGTCGTCGGCGTGCCTGTCCGACCGCCCCGTACGCCCCCGTTGACGGCGGTCGGCCCGCGGTCGGAACGCACCGAAGAGGACCAGCAGATCCTCGCCGACCATCTCGGCCGGTTCCGCGACATTTTCGACGTCGCCGCCATCGGGATGGCCACTCTCACTTTGAACGGCAGTGTGGTGGGGGCCAACCGCGCGCTGTCCTCGATGTTCCTGGCCCGGCCGTCGGAGCTGGTCGGGGTCGACTACGGGCGGCTGACCAGCGGCAAGGGTGCGCAGTTCGACGAGGCGTTGGAGGCGATCCGGCGCGGCGAGGACTCCTTCACCTTCGAGCATCAGTTGGCCGGTTACAGCACTCCGCAGGTCGCCCGGGCGACCTTGTCGCCGGTGCAGGACTCGGAGGGCTCCCCGCTGTTCGCGTTCCTGCAGGTGCAGGACATCACGGCCCAACGCTCTGCCGAGGACCGCTTCCGGCGCAGTGAGGAACGGTTCCGGCTGTTGATCAGTGCAGTCGAGGAGTACGCCATCTTCATGCTGGACACGCAGGGCCGGGTGATGAGCTGGAACGCCGGCGCGCAGCGGATCAAGGGCTACCGCGCCGAGGAGATCGTCGGCCAGCACTTCCGTGTCTTCTATCCTGCCGAGCAGCAGCGCATCCGGCATCCCGAGGACGAACTCCGCATGGCCCTGCGCGACGGCAGCTACGCCGAGGAGGGCTGGCGGATCCGGAAGGACGGCGGACGGTTCTGGGCGAGTGTGGTGATCACCGCGGTGTTCGACGACGCCGGCAGACATGTCGGTTTCGCCAAGGTGACCCGCGACCAGACCGAGCGGCGACGGGCCGAGGAGGGTCGGGAGCGACTACTGGACCAGCAACGTCGGTTGTTGGCCGTCACCGGCCACGAACTGGGTACGCCGACCGCGGTCATCGACGCGACCGTCGAGAGCGTGTTGACCGATGGCGAGCTGTCCGAGCAGGACCGCGCCCGGCTGCTCACCGAGGTACGGACCAGCACGCGGCGGCTGCAGAATCTCTCCGCCGATCTGCTGACGGCATCCCGGCTGGACGCCGGCAGTCTGATCTTGCGACCCTCCCCGACCACACTGGAGTCGGTCCTCCAAGGTGCCGCGGACCGGGCCCGGATCGCCGCTCCGGGAGTCGATGTCCGGGTCTCCGGTGATCTTGACGCAGAGCTCACCGTCGATGCCGTACGCATCGGCCAGGCGGTCGACAACCTGATCAGCAACGCGTTGCGGCACGGCAGGCCGCCGGTTCTGGTCGAGGGTCACGTCACCCCGCCGGACACCGACCGGGTGATCATCGAGGTCAGCGACGCCGGTTCCGGTGTTGATGCGCAGATCCGCGACCGGTTGTTCGACCGCTTCGTCGTCGGCAGCCGCGCCGGTGGTGCGGGGTTGGGTCTGTACATCGTGCAGGAGGTCAGCCGCCTGCACGGCGGTGAAGCCCGGTACGAGCCTCCATCGGACGAACTGCCCGGCCGTTTCGTGCTTGATCTTCCCCGCCACGCGACCGCCGCCTGACCCAGGCCTCGGCGCAACGCAGCCGCCTGCAATATGCCGCGGGCAACCTTCCTCTGTCCGGTCAGTCCCCTCGCCGCACTCCTCTGGGCGGTCGAATTGGTAACACGTGGCGCGAAATTGTGCATTCTCGGCCGCTTCGCGCCCGATTTCGTACCTCGTGTTACGAAATCGACGGCCGAGGATGGCGGGATTGCGGGCCAAGCAGACGCGACCGCGCCCCTGCGTCACGAGGCGGCAGGGGCGCGGATCCGCGGGACTCAGAGGTACTGACCGGTATTGGTCACCGTGTCGATCGACCGGCCGGGCTGGGTGCCCTTGTTGGAGGAGATCAGCGTACGGATGAAGACGATCCGCTCGCCCTTCTTGCCGCTGATCTTGGCCCAGTCGTCGGGGTTGGTGGTGTTCGGCAGATCCTCGTTCTCGGCGAACTCGTCGACGATCGCCTGCATCAGGTGACCGATCCGCAGACCCTTCGATCCGGTGTCGAGGAATTCCTTGATCGCCATCTTCTTCGCCCGGTCGACGATGTTCTGGATCATCGCACCGGAGTTGAAGTCCTTGAAGTAGAGGATCTCCTTGTCCCCGCCGGCGTAGGTGACCTCGAGGAACTGGTTCTCCTCGGAGTCGTCGTACATCCGGGCGACGGTCCGCTCGATCATCGCCTCGACCGTACGCTGCCGGTCACCGCCGAACTCCCGCAGATCCTCCGCATGCAACGGCAGCGAGGTTGTCAGGTACTTGCTGAAGATGTCGCGGGCCGCCTCGGCGTCCGGACGCTCGATCTTGATCTTCACGTCCAGTCGGCCCGGCCGCAGGATGGCCGGATCGATCATGTCCTCGCGGTTCGAGGCGCCGATGATGATCACGTTCTCCAGGCCTTCGACGCCGTCGATCTCGCTCAACAGCTGCGGCACGATGGTGTTCTCCACGTCCGAGGACACCCCGGTGCCTCGGGTCCGGAACAGCGAGTCCATCTCGTCGAAGAAGACGATCACCGGCATACCGTCGGTGGCCTTCTCCCGTGCCCGCTGGAAGACCAGCCGGATGTGCCGTTCGGTCTCGCCGACGTACTTGTTCAGCAGCTCCGGCCCCTTGATGTTGAGGAAGAAGCTGCGTCCCTCGCGGCCGGTCCGCTCGGTGACCTTCTTGGCTAGCGAATTGGCCACCGCCTTGGCGATCATGGTCTTGCCGCAACCGGGCGGGCCGTAGAGCAGGATGCCCTTGGGCGCCTTGAGGTGATGCTCGGCGAACAGATCACCGTGCAGGAACGGCAGTTCCACCGCATCCCGGATCGCCTCGATCTGACCGGTCAGACCGCCGATCTCCTCGTACCCGATGTCGGGCACTTCCTCCAGGACCAGTTCCTCGACATCCATCTTCGGCACCCGCTCGTACGCGAAGTGCACCCGACGATCGACCAACAGTGAATCACCGGCGCGCAATCGCTCATCGCGGAGCTGATCGGCCAACCGGACGACGCTCTCCTCGTCGCCGTGCCCGACGATCAGGGCACGTTCGCCGTCGGCCATCACCTCCTTGAGGCTGACCACCTCGCCGACCTCGTCGAAGTTGAGCACGCCGACCACGTTCAGCGCCTCGTTGAGGATCACCTCGCGGCCCGGCTCCAACTGCTCGACGACCTCCGGGCTGACGCCGACCCGCATCTTGCGGCCGGCTGTCCAGATGTCGGCGGTGGCGTCGTCGACCGAATCGAGGAACACCCCGAAACTCGCCGGCGGCTGGGCCAGCCGGTCGACCTCTGCCTTGAGTGAGATGATCTGCTCGCGGGCCTCGCGGAGTGTCGTGGCGAGCCGCTCGTTGTTGGCCGAGGCAGCTCGCACGTCGGCCCGGGCGTCGGCAAGCCGGCGCTCGAGCATGGCGAGGTCATGAGGATGGGACGAGATCCTGTCCCGCAACCGGTTCAGCTCGTCGTTCAGTTGCCCGATCCGGTTCAGCAAAACGTCTTTGTCGTGCTCGGAATCGTGCCCGCTGAACTCCTGGTCCGTCCTGTTGCGGCGTTCCGGCGTTTCAGTCATATGGACACCTCCATGTCGAAACAGTACCCGCGGCCGAGGACAGACAAGCCCTTATTTGGATCGACTGGGACGCCCGAATTGTTACGGTTCGGTTCCGTCCGATGCCGGTTCCCGGCGCCGCGGGCCGGTGTAGTCGTCGCCGTAGGCACCCGGTGCGGGGCGCCGTTTCCTCGCCGGCGCGGTCACTCCCGGGGCGAGTCGACGGGATGTCAGCAGGAAGCCGGTATGGCCGACCATCTGGTGGGACGGCCGGATCGCCAGGCCCTCGACATGCCAGCCGCGGACCATCGATTCGGTGGCCTCCGGCTCGGTGAACCCGCCGTGCACCCGGAGTGTCTCGGTGATCCGGCCGAGTTGGGTCGTGGTGGCGACATAGCAGCAGATCACCCCACCCGGCACCAGCCGGTCGGCGATCACGTCGACACACTCCCAGGGTGCCAGCATGTCCAACACCACCCGGTCCACCTCGGCCGGTGCGCCCGGGTCGGCCGCCGCACCGTCGCCGAGGGCGTCGGCCAGGTCGCCGATCCGCAGGTCCCAGGCCGGATGGTCCCGGCCCAGGAAGTTCCGTACGTTCTTGGCCGCGATGGCGGCGAAGTCCTCGCGGCGTTCGTACGATGTCAGCCGCCCGGTCGGGCCGATCGCGCGCAGCAGCGCCAGGCTCAGCGCGCCGGATCCGGCGCCGGCCTCCAGCACCCGGGCGCCCGGGAAGATGTCGGCACCGACCACGATCTGCGCGGCGTCCTTGGGGTAGACGACCTGGGCGCCCCGCGGCATGCCGATGGTGAACTCACCCAGCAGCGGACGCAGCGCCAGGTACGCCACCCCGCCGGCCGAGGTGACCACGACCCCCTCGGGTCCGCCGATCAGGTCGTCGTGGGCGATCGCTCCCTTGGCGGTGTGGAACCGCTGCCCCTTCGCCAGCAGCACCGAGTGCCGACGACCCTTGGGATCGGTCAGGGTCACCCGCTCTCCGGCCCGCAGCGGACCGGTGCGGACTCCGGAGTACGCCGCGGGATCGGTCTCCGTCCGGTTGATCGGAGTTGTCCCACCCGGTTCGTCCGGTACCTCGTCGCTAGCGCTCATCCGTCGATCCTGAAGCCCCACAGGCCCAACTGCCAACCCGGTCCGAACCCGTCGGCCGACCCTTTGGTCCGCGGCCCGAGGTAGACGTACTCCGAGGACTGGGAGATCGGCAACACGGTCTTCTCCTCGGCCGCCGCATGCTGCAACGCGGCGAGTGCGCCGGACAGTTGCGGTGATCCGACGCCGGCCTCACGTGCCTTCTGCAGGCCGGAGGCGATCTCGCTCTGCTGCTCCTTCATCGGATCATCGATCACCGGCTGGAGCCAGGCGACGCCGGTCGGCACCCAGGCCTTGCGGTCCACCAGCTGCAGATCGGCGCGGGGGTCGTCCGGACGGAGCAGCACGCTCAACCCGCCGGTGTCCTCAAGCCTGGTCCGGATCTGGGTGGCCAGGTCGAGACTGTTCGGTGCGGTCGGGTCGTAGCTCAACGTGAGCTGGATCCGGTTGTCCCAGGGAATCTTGATGTCGGCCTTGCCGCCCAGCGGGAAGGATGCCCGGTGGCCGGGGACGCCGGACGGCACCACCGAGTCCAGCGTGCGGTCCTCCTGCAGCGCTCCGGCGATCGCAGCCCGGACCGCGGCGGAGTCCCGATGTTTGGAGTCGGGGTTCCACAGCAGTTGCTCGACCCGGCCGCCGGGGAGCACGAGCTGGCGGAATCCTGCCCTGCTGACCTGGTCCTTGGAGCTGCTCAGCTGGGCCTGCAACCGCTGCTGGGCCGCCGAACTGAGGCCGCGCCAGACGACGTCGGTCTCATGCTTGCTCATCGCCTCTTCGATACTGGCCGAGTCAGGCATGGTCCGGATCACCGCTTGGCCGACCTGCGCGGCGGCGTACCCCTTGTAGTCCAGGAATTTGCCCAGCTCCAGCTCGTCCTCGGCGAACTTGATCACCTTGAACGGCCCGGACCCGACGATCGGCTTGTCTTTGGGCTGGATCCGGTCCGGGTTGTAGATCCTGGAATCGACGATCGACGCGGCCGGCGAGGCCAGCGCCCGGGAGAACTGGGTGTCGTAGCGGCTCAGCACGAAGCGTACGGTCTGGGCGTCGGGGGTCTCGACCCGCCGCAGCGAACCCATCAGCGACGCCGACGATCCCCGGACGTCAAGACGCAGCGCCCGTTGGATGCTGAACTTCACGTCGGCGGAGGTGACCGGGTCACCGTTGCTGAACTTCAGGTCCGGACGGAGTACGCATTCGTAGACGGTCCGGGTCGGATAGCTGCAGTCCTGGGCGGCGTCGGGTTTCAGCCACTGGGGTTGTGTCGGATCGATGGTCATCAGTCGCTGGAACACGTTCTGGGTCAGCATCGTCGACCCGGTGTCGGCCACCGCCGCGGGATCGGCGGTCCTGATCCGGTCGGTGGTCATCACCGTGAACGGGCGTTCCGGGCTCGGGCTGGTCGACGGGCTCGGACCCGGGTCCGGCCCCGAACCGCTGCAGCCGGCCACCATGATCATGACCATGATCAACGGAGTGATCATCAGCGACGGCAGGCCGAACACCGCCGATATCCGGCGGTGGTCGGCTCGCACCGATCGGAGTTTGGTCGGCATCGCCACCGTGGTGATCAACCCGCTCTGCGTTGCAGCAGGCCGGCGACCGAGGCAGCGTCCAACTCCTCCAGGGAGGACACCCGCACCTGGTTGGGCGCGTGCGGCACCGGGACGACGTTCTCGATCACCACGACGGTGGCGCCGGCGTCGCCGCCGGACCGGGCGCCGGGCGGGCTGTCCTCGAAGACCACACAGTCCTGCGGTCGCACGCCGAGCTTGCGGCAGGCCAGCAGGTACGGCTCGGGATCCGGTTTGCCGTTGACCACCTCGTCACCGGCCACCGAGGCGGTGAACGATCCCTCCGGCAGCCGACCGATGATCACGTCGAGCAACTCGCGGTAGGAGGCCGAGACCAGCGCGTTGGGGATACCGGCCAGTCGCAGCGACTCCAGCAGCTCCAGGGCGCCGGGTCGCCACGGGATCGGATTGGTCCGGCAGTAGTCGACGACCTGTTGCAGCAGCTGCTCGATGATCCAGGCCGGGGACAGGTCGTCCCGGCCGATCACCTTGGCGATGTAGGCACCGGAGTCGATCAGCGCGTTGCCGACCAACTGGTGGGCGTGGTGATCATTCCACTCCCCGCCGAGTTTGGGGATGAGTTCGTACTCCGCGGCGATCCAGACCGGCTCGGTGTCGGCCAGGGTGCCGTCGAAATCCCAGAGGGTTGCGGCCAGTCCGCCGGGCACGTCGGCCGGTGTGCTGGCCGGTGTGCTGGCCGGTGTGCTGACTGGGGTGGTGACGGTCGCCGCCGGCGCGGGAAGGCCGGGCTCAGATATCGGATCGCTCATGGCGTGCCCTATTGTCGCAAAGATCGCGCCCCGGACCGGCATCCGACGCCGCGGTCGGCACCTCAGGGCCGGTAGGCCCGGTCAGTGGGCCCGACCAGTGCTGCCGGCCGGTCCGTCCCGGTCCAGCACGCCCGGGGGCTGGGAAACCTTCGGAGCCACTGGGCGGCGGTCCTATGCTGGAGGTTCCCTGTGTTCCAGCCCCCGATCGAGGTATTCGTGGCCGACCGCGCACAACTCCGCCCTGATGCGACCGCCGAACTGACCGCTGCCCTGAAGCAGCGGATCCTGGTTCTGGACGGCGCGATGGGCACCATGGTGCAGCGGCACAAACTCACCGAACCGGACTACCGCGGTGAACGATTCGCCGACTGGCCCCGGGACGTGCAGGGCAACAACGACCTGTTGGTGCTCACCCAGCCCGACATCGTCACCGACATCCACCGTGCCTACCTGGAGGCGGGCGCGGACATCGTCGAGACCGACACCTTCAACGCCCAGCGGGTCTCCCTGTCCGACTACGGCATGGAGGAGCTGGCGTACGAGATCAACGTCGCGGCCGCCCGCCTGGCCCGCCGGGCCTGTGACGAGGTCACCGCGACCAGCCCGGACCGGCCGCGCTATGTAGCCGGCGCCCTGGGGCCGCTGAACCGGACCGCGTCGATCTCCCCCGACGTGAACGATCCCGGCGCCCGCAACATCGACTTCGACCAGATCGTCGAGGCCTACCTGGAGCAGTGTCGCGGGTTGGTCGACGGCGGCGCGGACATCCTGCAGATCGAGACGATCTTCGACACGCTGAACGCCAAGGCCGCGATCTTCGCGGTGGAGACGCTGTTCGAGGAGTACGGCCGGCGCTGGCCGGTGATCATCTCCGGGACGATCACCGATGCCTCCGGTCGGACGCTGACCGGTCAGGTCACCGAGGCGTTCTGGAACTCGGTCCGGCATGCCCGGCCGCTGATCGTCGGACTGAACTGCTCGCTGGGCGGCGCCGAGATGCGGCCGTACGTCGCCGAACTGTCCCGGGTATCCGACTGCTTCACCCACGCCTATCCCAATGCGGGTTTGCCGAACGCGTTCGGAGAGTACGACGAGGGCCCCGACGACACGGCCGGACCGGTCGGCGACTTCGCCCGGTCCGGTCTGGTCAACATGGTCGGCGGTTGCTGCGGTACGACGCCGGAACACATCGCCGCGATCGCCAAGGCCGTCGAGGGCCTGGCACCGCGTCCGGTGCCGACGATCAAACCGGCCCTGCGGCTGTCCGGCCTGGAACCGCTCACCGTCGACGACGACTCGCTCTTCGTCAACGTCGGTGAGCGCACCAACATCACCGGGTCGGCCCGGTTCCGGAAGTTGATCAGGAACGGCGACTACCCCACCGCGCTCGAGGTTGCCCGGCAGCAGGTCGAGAGCGGCGCCCAGGTGATCGACGTCAACATGGACGAGGGCATGATCGACGGCCGGGCGGCGATGCAGCGGTTCCTGCGCCTGATCAGCGGAGAACCCGACATCAGTCGGGTACCGATCATGATCGACTCCTCCAAGTGGGAGGTGATCGAGGAGGGACTGAAGAACGTCCAGGGTAAGTCGATCGTCAATTCGATCTCCCTGAAGGAGGGCGAGGAGCCGTTCGTCAAGCACGCCCGGTTGTGCCGCAAGTACGGTGCAGCCGTCGTCGTGATGGCCTTCGACGAACAGGGCCAGGCCGACAACCTGGAACGTCGGCAGCAGATCTGCCGGCGGGCGTACGACATCCTGACCACCAAGGTCGGCTTCGACCCGACCGACATCATCTTCGATCCGAACGCGTTCGCGGTGGCCACCGGTATCGAGGAACACGCCACCTACGGCGTCGACTTCATCGAGGCCGTGCGGTGGATCAAGGAGAACCTGCCCGGTGCCAAGACCAGCGGCGGCATCTCCAATGTGTCCTTCTCCTTCCGCGGCAACAACGCCGTCCGGGAGGCGATCCACGCGGTCTTCCTGTACTACGCGATCAAGGCCGGCCTGACCATGGGCATCGTCAACGCCGGAGCCCTGGCCGTCTACGACGAGGTCGATCCCGAACTGCGGGAGCGGATCACCGACGTCATCCTCAACCGTCGTCCGGACGCGGCTGACCGACTGCTGGAGATCGCCGGCGAGTTCGCCGGCAGCGATCGGCAGCGCGAGGTCGCCGACGAGGAGTGGCGATCGCTGCCGGTCAGCGAACGGATCACCCATGCACTGGTCAAGGGCATCGACAGCTACGCCGAGGCCGACACCGAGGAACTCCGCCTCGAGATCGCCGACCGCGGCGGTCGCCCGCTCGAGGTGATCGAGGGCCCGCTGATGGACGGCATGAACGTCGTCGGGGAGCTGTTCGGCTCCGGCAAGATGTTCCTGCCGCAGGTGGTCAAGTCGGCGCGGGTGATGAAGAAGGCGGTCGCGTACCTGATCCCGTTCATCGAGGCGGAGAAGTCCGACGGCGACACCGGCACCAACGGCACCGTGGTGATGGCCACCGTCAAGGGTGACGTCCACGACATCGGCAAGAACATCGTCGGCGTTGTGCTGCAGTGCAACAACTACGAGGTGATCGACCTCGGCGTGATGGTGCCCGCGCAGAAGATCCTCGACGCCGCCAGGGAACACCAAGCCGACATCATCGGACTGTCCGGACTGATCACTCCGTCGCTGGACGAGATGGCCAACTTCGCCACCGAGATGGAACGTCAGGGACTTGACATTCCGCTGCTGATCGGCGGCGCGACCACCTCCCGGGCACATACCGCGGTCAAGGTGGACCCGGCCTATCACGGCCCGGTGGTCTGGGTGAAGGATGCCTCCCGGTCCGTCCCGGTGGTGGCCACTCTGCTCTCCGACGAGCGGCGGCCCGCACTGCTGGCCGAGCTCAAGACCGACTACGACGCGCTGCGGAAACGACACGCCGGCCGCAGCGACGACCGCACCGTGCTGCCGATCGGGTCCGCCCGGGCGGACCGCACCCCGATCGAGTGGTCCGACTACCACCCGCCACGGCCGCGGCTGCTGCTGCAACAGGCCCGGGACGGGCACACCGACGACTACCGTCCACCGACCGAGCCGATGCAGTACGTGAAGACGTTCGAGAGCTACTCGCTGGCCGAACTGCGGGAGTACATCGACTGGCAGCCGTTCTTCAACGCCTGGGAGCTGAAGGGCCGCTTCCCCGACATCCTGAACAACCCGACCACCGGCGAAGCCGCCCGCAAGCTCTGGGACGACGCGAACCAGATGCTGGACAAGATCATCGCCGAACGGTGGCTGACCGCCTCGGGCGTGATCGGGTTGTTCCCGGCCAACGCCGTCGGTGACGACATCGAGGTCTACACCGATGAGCGGCGCCGCGAGGTCCGGACCACCTTGCACCAGTTGCGGCAGCAGACCGAACACCGTCCCGGCGTCCCGCACCGGTCGTTGGCGGACTACGTCGCGCCCAAGGAGATCGGCCTGCCCGACTACGTCGGCGCATTCGCGGTGACCGCCGGGATCGGTATCGAGGCCAAGATCGCCGAGTTCAAGGCCGCCCTGGACGACTACAGCGCGATCCTGCTCGAGTCGCTGGCCGACCGGTTGGCCGAGGCGTTCGCCGAACGGATGCACCAGCGGGTCCGCACCGAGTTCTGGGGATACGCACCGGACGAGAGACTGTCCAACGCCGACCTGATCAAGGAACGGTACGCAGGTATCCGGCCGGCGCCGGGGTACCCGGCCTGTCCCGAACACACCGAGAAGCAGACGCTGTGGGGACTGCTCGACGTCGAGGCGCATGTCGGGATCAAGCTGACCGACTCGATGGCGATGTGGCCCGGCGCGTCGGTCAGCGGGTGGTACTTCAGTCACCCGCAGTCCCAGTACTTCGTGGTCGGCCGGATCGGCAAGGACCAGGTCACCGATTACGCCGAGCGCAAGGGCTGGACGCTGGCCGAGGCGGAGAAGTGGCTCAGCCCGAATCTTGGGTACAACCCGTCTTGACGTCGTCGTCCCCGACCGTCGGGATGCGCCGCGGTTGCAGTGCGGAGGACTACGCTGAAGGCACTATGGCGGACGAATCTGCACAGATCAGCGGCTTGCGGGGTCTGGTCGACCCGGTGGTGTTCGTTGCCTTCGGCGGCTGGAACGACGCCGGCAGCGCTGCCTCCCAGGCCGTCGAACATCTCGCCGACACGTACAACACGCGACAGGCGTTCTCCCTCAATCCTGACGACTTCTACGACTACCAGGTCAACCGACCCGAGGTCCGCGGCAGCGGCGAGAGCCGACGCATCGCCTGGCCGACCACCGAGATCCGGGTCGGGAAACTGCCCAACGACCAGGACATGGTCATCGTCCAGGGCCTGGAGCCCAACTTCCGCTGGCGGCAGTTCTGCCAGTTGCTGACCTCGGCGCTGCGCTCGGCGGGCGCGAAGCGGGTCTATCTGATCGGCGCCCTGCTCGCCGACCACCCGCACACCCGGCCGATCCCGGTGTCGGCCAATTCCGGCAACCATGCGGTGGCCGAGGAACTCGGCCTGGAGCCGTCGACCTACGAGGGTCCGACCGGCATCCTCGGCATCCTCAACGATCATCTGGACAAGGCGGGTATCCAAACGGTCAGCCTGTGGGCCGCCATCCCGCACTATGTGTCCTCGCCGCCGTCGCCGAAGGGCACGCTGGCGCTGCTCAACCGGCTGGAGGACCTGCTGGACTTGTCCCTGGACCTCGGCGACCTGCCGGAGCTGGCCAGGGCCTGGGAACGTGGCGTCAACGAACTGGCCGCCGACGACACCGAGGTTGCCGAATACGTCGAGGCCCTGGAGCATCAACGCGACGAGAGCGATCTGCCGGAGGCGAGCGGCGATGCGATCGCCGCGGAGTTCGAACGCTATCTGCGCCGCCGTCGACAGCAGTGACCGGCTGAGCCGGTTCGGCCCATAGCCGCTGCCGGGTCAGCGGGCCGTTTCAGCCGGCTGGTGTCAGCCGACTGGTGTCAGCCGACGCGGGTCAGCCGACGCGTGTCAGCCGGCGGCCGACTGCCGCGCCGATCCGCGCAGTGACGCGACCATGGCGTCGGGGTCGTCGGCGCCGAACACCGCAGAGCCGGCGACGAAGGCGTCCGCGCCGGCTTCGGCACAACGGCCGATGGTGTCGGTCGAGACTCCCCCGTCGACCTGCAACCAGATGTCGGCACCGGTGTCGTTGATCAACTCGCGGGCCCTGGCGATCTTGGGCAGCGTGAGGTCGAGGAACTTCTGTCCGCCGAAGCCCGGCTCGACGGTCATGATCAAGATCATGTCGACCTCCCCGAGCAACCCGGCGTACGGTTCGATCGGCGTAGCGGGCTTGAGCGCCATTCCCACCCGGGCACCCTTGTCGCGGATCTCGCGGGCCAGCCGCACCGGAGCCTTGGCGGCCTCCAGGTGGAAGGTGACCGATTCTGCCCCTGCTTCGGCGTAGCCCGGCGCCCAGACATCGGGATCCTCGATCATCAGGTGGATGTCGAGGAACTTGTCGGTGATCTTGCGGATCGACTCGACGACGGGCAGCCCGAGCGTCAGGTTGGGGACGAAATGGTTGTCCATCACGTCGACGTGCAGGGCATCGGCTCCGGGCACCTTCTCGATGTCACGTTGCAGGTTGGCGAAGTCGGCCGACAGGATGCTCGGCATGATCTTGTTCGAACGGCTGTTGGCTTCCGGCACGGCGCGAGTCTAGTCGGCGGCCTCGGCGACGACACACACCTTGAGCGCCTCGGGTTCGATCTCGGCGACCAGGCGTTGGCAACTGCCCATTGCATCGCCGTCCAGTTCGTACTCGTCGGGCTCCTCCATCACGACCTCGACCCGTTTGCCCACGAGTTGATCGACCCGGTCCCCGGGCTGACCCTTTCTGGTCAGCAGTCGCAGCAGGATGCCGAGCCAGTGCCGGAACCTCGTCGGGCTGGCCACCACGACGTCGAGCAACCCGTCGTCCGGTTTGGCGTCCGGGATCAGCTCGACCTGTCCCTGGATCGCTCCGACATTCCCGACGAGGCAGAGCATCGCTCGCCGACGCAGGGTCGGGCCGTCGTCGACGGTGATCCGCATGGCCCGCGGTTTGCGGCCGAGTTCCTTGGCCGCGGCGACTACGTACGCCACCGATCCGGCCTTGTCCTTCAACGGTTTGAGGGACGAGTCGCTGCTGTTCATGATGGCCGCGTCCAGCCCGATGCCGGCCATCACCGCGAATCGGTCGGGCTCGTTGTCGTCGGTGGTGATCTTGACCACGTCGAGACTGCGCGTCGTCGAGCCGAGCGCCACCTCGACGGCATCCGGTTCGGTCAGTGGAATGCCGAGGTTGCGTGCCAGCAGATTGGCGGTGCCCGCAGGGATGATGCCCAACGGCACGCCGGAGCCGGCTAGCCCGGAAGCCACGGCCCGTACGGTTCCGTCGCCGCCGGCGGCCAGCACCCGGTCGACTCGCTCGTCGACGGCCTGCTCGGCCATGCCCCGGCCTGGATCGTCCTCGCTGGTCTCCAGCCACAGCGGTTCGGCCCAGCCCAGTTGTTTCGCCCGGTCCGTGATCAGACCGGTGAGCTCATCGCTGATCTTGGCCGGGTTCAGGACCACTGCCACCCGACGCTCGGCGCCGCTCACCGGGCCCGTCCGTTCAGCTCGACCGCGGACCGCAACTGGGGCAGCAGGCCGTGTCCGTCGGGGGCCCGGTAGACCGGGATCTGCGACGTGTCACGATGCCGCGAACCGCCGCGCCCCGGGTTGGGTCCCGGGAGACCGTGTGACAGCACCTGCTCGGTGGGGGTCAGCTGTCGCAGGCCGATCGCCAGGACCTTGTCGGGGTGTTCCCGGGCGAAGCCGTCGTAGAGCACCGGATCATTCTGGCCGTCGTCACCGACCAGGATCCAGGTGACGTTGGGAAGCTCCTCGACCAGCCTGCGCAGGCACGCCCATTTGTGTTCCGGGCCACTGCGGAACCAACCCGTATTGGTCGGGCCCCAGTCGGTCAGCAGCAGCGGGCCGTCGGGGAAGCCGTGCCGGCCCAGGAAGCGGGCCAGTGTCGGAGCGGTGTTCCAGGCGCCGGTTGACACATAGCAGGTGGGCGCCTGCGGGTGCCCGGCCAACAGTTGCTGATACAGCTCAGCCATGCCGGGAACAGGCCGTCGGGCGCTCTCACTGAGGACGAACGTGTTCCATGCCGCCAGCAGCGGTCGCGGCAGGGAGGTGCTGATCACGGTGTCGTCGATGTCGCTGACCAGCCCGATGGTCGGCTCGGCGGTGACCACCAACACCGACCCGGATTCTTCGGCACCGTCGGCCTGGATCCGCACCTGGTGCCAACCGGGTTCCAGGCCGTGATCATCGATGACGACATCGAGATAGCCGCCGCGGTCCGAGGTCGTTCGCAGTTCCCGGTCGCCGAGGGTGATGGTGACCGGTACGCCGGCCACCTGCGCGGTCACGAAGGCGCGCCAGCCACGCTGGGTCGCCTCGGCGTCCCGATCGTCGTCCTCCCGGCGGGCGAGCAGCACCCGGCCGAGCACCCGCACCGAGGTGACCGAGCCGTAGCCGGGATAGACCAGGATTCGGGTGGACCAGCCACGGCGCCTCAGGATTGCTGCCAGTCCGTTGTTGAAGGCGTCCTCGACGACGGCGGCAAGATGTGGGCGCGACATGACGCAAGACTAGACGGCCCTCGCCTTTCGGCCGGTGACGTCTGATCAGGGACACCTGATCAGCGACACCTGATCAGTGCCGCGAACATCGCGTCGGTGCCGTGGCGGTGCGGCCACAACTGGAGATAGCGGTCCAGCCGCGCGTCGGTGACCTCGGGCAGCAGGGCCGGCGTGTCGAGCAACTCCAGGCCATCCCGGCCGGCCAGCACCTCCGCGACGATCGCGGCCGTCTCCCGGTGATGCGGTGAGCAGGTGACGTAGGCCACCACCCCGCCCGGCCGGGTGGATGCGATCGCCGACTCGAGCAGGGCCCGCTGCAGCGGATGCAGGTCGTCGATCGATTCCGGTTGCCGGCGCCAACGCGATTCCGGGCGCCGGCGCAGTGCGCCCAGCCCGCTGCACGGCACATCGGCGAGTACCCGGGCGAAGCTGCGTTCCCGCCAGGCCGGCCGGGTGCCGTCGGCGGCGAGAACCACGCGTCGGCCGTCGTCCGGATAGCCGCGCAGGGCCGACCGGACGAGCGCGGCCCGGTGCAGCGCCGGGTCGCCGGCGACGAACAGGTCGCCGCGTTCGCGCGCCCATCCCGCCAACAGGGCCGACTTGCCGCCCGGCCCGGCACACAGGTCGAGCCAGGGCCCGGGTGCCGCCTCGACGCGGGACAGCGCGAGCGCGACCAGCTGGGACCCCTCGTCCTGGACGCCGGCCCTGCCCTCCGCGACGGCGGCCGTCCGGCCGGGATCTCCGGTGATCGTTGCCGCGTACGGGGACCAGCGGGCCGGCTGCGCACCGGAGTCCAGCAGCTCGGCGACGTCCGCCAGTCCGGGACGTACCGCCAGCGTGGTCCGTGGCTGGCTGTTGTTGGCCGTCAGGGCGGTTTCCAGTTCGTCTGCGGGGAGCAGGTCGGCATACGCGTCGACGATCCACCGCGGATGCGCGGTGCGCAGCGACATCCGGTCGCGGTGCCCGAGGCCGGCGCCCAGTTCGGTGACCCATTCGTCATAGGTCCGGGCGGTGATCTTGCGCAGCACGGCGTTGATCAGTCCGGTCACCCGCCGACCGACGGTGGCCGCGGCGAGATCGACCGTTGCCGAGACCGTCGCCCGGTCGGGCACCCGCATGGCCAGCGCCTGGTGGGCACCGAGCCGGAGCAGGTCGACCACCGCCGGTTGCAGGGTGGCCAGGCCACGGCCGGCAGCCGCTTCGATGATCACGTCGTAGGTCCCCTGCATCCGGCAGGTGCCGGAGAACAGCTCGGTGGCGAAGGCCGCATCCCGGGCACCGAGCCGGCGCTCGCGCAGCAGCCGGGCCAGCACCAGGTTGGCGTACCCGTCCCGGGTATGCACCTCGCGGAGCGCGTCGAAGGCCACCAGCCGGCCGGGATCGGCGCCACGACTTCGGCTTGCCGCGGGAGGCGTCATCCGCCGAGCTTCTCCCCGTCCGCGAACTGGACGCCACGCGCCCAGTCGGCGACGGGCATCGGCTTCTTGCCCTGCGCCTGGACCTGGCCCAGCAGCAGACTGCCCCGGCCGGTGCCCACCCGGACACTGCGTTTGCTCACCTCGAGCACACCGGGAGCAAGATCCTCGCGATCATCCGGGACCGCAGAGTTGATCTTGATCCGCTCACCCCGGAAGGTGCTCCAGGCGCCGGGTGCCGGGAAGCAGGCGCGGATCCGTCGGTCGATCTCGGCGGCGCCGGCCGACCAGTTGATCACCGCGTCCTCGACGGTGATCTTGGGCGCCAGGGTGACACCCTCGGCGGGCTGCGGCTGCGGCCGAAGATCGCCGGATTCGATGCCGTCCAACGTCTCCACCAGCAGCCGCGCACCGGAGAGCGACAGCCGGTGCAACAGATCGCCGGCGGTGTCGGTCGGTCCGATCGGTTCGGCGATCGTGCGGTACACCGGGCCGGCGTCCATCGCCTTGACCAGGGAGAACGTCGATGCGCCGGTGACCTCGTCGCCGTTCAGGATCGCGTGCTGCACCGGTGCGGCGCCCCGCCAGGCCGGCAGCAGTGAGAAGTGCAGATTCACCCACCCATGCCGCGGGATGTCGATCACCCGCTGCGGGATCAACGCGCCGTAGGCAACCACCGGGCAACAGTCCGGCGCCAGTTCGCTGAGTCGGGCGACGAAGTCGGCATCCCGCGGATGGTCGGGCCGAAGAATTTCCAGCCCCAACTCCGCGGCCCGCTCGGCGACCGGGCTCGGCTGCAGCCGGCGGCCGCGTCCGGAGGGCGCGTCGGGCCGGGTGACCACCGCGACCACCTCGTGGTCCGACGCCAACAGCGCATCCAGGGACGGTACGGCGACCTCGGGCGTCCCGGCGAAGACAAGTCTCACGCCGGCCGAGTCTAGTGTCGCGGCCCGGGACCGTACGGTCCCGTATTTGTGATGCCTTGGGGGGCTGCGCTGACGCGGTGGACGCGGGATGCTGAGGGCATGTACGCGATCCGAGCCGACCATGCCTTCGACGGGACCCGGTTCCTGTCCGACGGTGCGACGGTGATCATCGACGGCGAGGTGATCGTCGGTGTCGAGCCGGCGCGGTGCGAGCTGCCGGACGGCGTTGACGTCGCCGTCCACTCCGGCACCGTGTTGCCCGGGCTGATCGACTGCCACACCCATCTGATCGCCGACGCGACCTTCGGCGGACTGGAACGTACGCCGGCCCTGTCCGACGATCAGTTGGATGCGGTGATCATGGAATCGCTGCGCGCCCATGCGGCGGCCGGGGTGACCACGGTCCGGGATCTCGGGGACCGCGGGTATCGCACCGTGGCGTTCCGCGAGCATCCAGGTCTGCCGCGAGTGGTTGCTGCCGGGCCGCCGCTGACCACGCCGTCAGGTCACTGCCACTTCCTGGGCGGGGAGGTGGACGGCGATGTGGTGCGTGCGGTGGCCGATCATCATGATCACGGGGTGGAGGTGATCAAGATCATGGCTTCCGGCGGATTCGCCACCCCGGAGAGTGATCAACTGGGTGCCCAGTTCTCGGTCGCCGACCTGACGGCGATCGTCGAGGCCGGTCACGCGGCGGGTCTCCCGGTGGTCGCCCACGCGCATTCCCTGGTCGGTGCCCGGAACGCGGTTGCCGCCGGGGTCGACGGGATCGAGCACTTCACCTGCCTGACCGATACCGGACCGCAGATCGACGACCGGTTCCTGGAGCAGGTCGCCGCGGCGGGGATCGCGGTCGATCTGACCATGGGCAA
>Ga0164243_10004540_pt1 | contig 21707 bp, 17 predicted proteins | sample OricompcompostOP_FD_108781 | JGI IMG/M metagenome (GOLD analysis project Ga0164243, IMG submission 108781) | Organic Plus compost microbial communities from Emeryville, California, USA - Original compost - Organic plus compost (OP) | ecosystem: Engineered > Solid waste > Mixed feedstock >...
GAGCGCACCCTGCGCGAACACGGCGTCCAACCGGACTCCCGCGCCGCGGCCGGTCCGCTGGCCGCGGTGGTGCACCTGGCTCCGCCGGTGGCGCTGCGCGCGCTCGGGGTGTTCCAGGTCGAGCTCGGCGGGCGGCCGGTGCCGAAGGCGGCCTGGCAGTCCCGGAAGGCCCGCGACCTGCTCAAGATCCTCGTGGCCAAGCGCCGCCCGGTCCGCAGGGAGGAGCTCATGGAACTGCTGTGGCCCGAGGTCGACCCGGTGCGCGCGGGCAACCGGCTGTCGGTGCTGCTGTCGACCGTGCGCGACGTGCTGGCCACCCCCGGCCCGGTCGCCGGCTCGGTGCTGCTGACCAGCGAGGCCGGCACCGTGGGGCTCGACCCGCGGCGGGTGCGCGTCGACGTGGAGTCCTTCGCCGCGCAGGCCGACCGCGCGCTGGCCGCGCACCGCGAGGACCACCCCGGTGCCACCGACCTGCTGCTGTCCGCCGAAGCGGCCTACACCGGCGACTTCCTGGAGGACGACCCGTACCAGGAGTGGGCCGAGGCGCTGGCCGACGAGCTGCGCACCACGCACACCGCGGTGCTGCGGGCGCTGACCCGGCGGCTGCGCACCGCAGGCGACGCCGATCGCGCCGAGCGGTTCGCGCTGCGGCTGCTGCGCGACGACAACTACGACGAGGAAGCCCACCTCGACCTGGTGCAGACCCTGCTGCGCGCGGAGCGCTACGGCGAGGCCCGCCGCCGCTACGAGGTCTATCGGGAGCGGATGCGGGAGATCTCGGTGGATCCGCGGCCGTTCCCGGGAATCCCGCAGCCCCGCCGCTCCGATCACCCGGCCGAGTAGTCCAGAGCCACACTTCCGGGTGCCTCCGGCCGTTTCCTAAGCGAACATTAAACCGGCCTGAACAGCAATTTCCTAGCCTCGCGCCGTGCACTTCGCTGAACCGGGGCGCCGATGAACGCACCCGCACCGATCCGGCCGGCCGCGCTCGCGGTGTCGCGGTCGAACTTCGGCTTCTCCCCCGACGGGCGGCAGGTCGCCTGCGTCCGCACCAGCGAAGAGGTCTCCACCCTCGAACTGTGGACCTTCCCGGCGAACGACCGCCCCGCGCGCGGGCACTCGCTGCGCACCCGCAACCTCGCCCGCGACGGGCGCTCCCGCGACGCGCGGTTCCCGCAGCAGCGCTCCGCCGCTCGCGCGCTGCACTCCGGCACCGTCGTCGACCCCGCCGCGCAGGCGGTGCCGCTCGGGGACGGGCGGGTGCTGCTGCTGAGCTTCTCGGACGGGCTGGCCGAACTGGAGCTGATCGACTCCGGCACCGGCCGCTCGCACCTGCTGGGGCAGGTGCGCACCGCGGACGGGTACCTGCTGGCCAGCCCGGTCACCGCGCAACTGGGGTTCCTGATCGCCCGGGAGGACCGGGAGCGGACAGCCGTCTGGCGCATCACCGACGGCCCGCCCGGTGTCGAGCCACTCGTGCGGCTGCCTGGCGCCGCCTCTGGGGGTGTGTGGCTCGACACCGACGCGGATCTGCTCGCGCTCAACCTGGAGCGGCCGGACCGGCCCGTCGAGGGCGTGCTCGCCGACCTGCGGCGGGGCAGCTGGCAGTCGCTGTTCTCGCTGTCCGAGCGCAGCGACGACCGGATACTGCTGCACCACCAGGAGTCCAAGCTGCTGCTGGTGCGGTCGAACGCGGGCGGGGCCGACCGGCTGGGCTGGGTGCTGCTGGACGGGGCGAGCACGGTGCGCTTCCCGGAACGGCTCACCGGCTCCCACCACCCGCTCGCGGTGGACTCCGGCGGGCAGCGGGTGCTGCTGCGGCGCGAGTCCGGGGCGCTGTCCTCGCTGGAGCTGTACACCCCGCACGAGGACCGGCTCACCTCGCTGTCGCTGCCGCCCGGCAGCACCGGGGACCGCGCGTGCCTGCCGGGCGGACTGGTGCGGGTGCCGTTCTCCTCGCCGGCCCGTCCGTCCACCTTGGTCACGATGACGCCGGGCGGGGCGTGCTCGGCGCTGCCGGACGAGTCCGACGACGAGCTGCCGCCGTGGGCCTCCGCGGACCTGCTGCGGCTCGGCGGGGGCATCGAGGCGATCGTCTACGGCGGCGGGCAGTGGCGGACCTGCCGGCACCTCGTGCTGGCGCTGCACCCCGTCGAGGGCGAGGTGTGGCGGTGGGAGTTCAACCCGCTGTTCCAGGACCTCGCCGCGGTCGGGGTCGCCGTCGTGGCCGCCAACCACCGCGCGGAGCACCGCGGGTGGAGCACGCCGGGGCTGGCCGAGGTGATCTCGCTGGGCCACCACCTGCGCTCGCAGCGGCCCGGGCTTCCGGGGCCGATGCTGCTCGGCGGCGGGCACGGCGGGCGGATCGCGCTGCGGGCGGCGGGCAGCACTCCGGACGTCTGGTCCGGGTGCGCGGCGCTGGCACCGGAGCTGCCCGCTGACGGCGAGATCGCGCGCACCATCGCCGCGGCCACCGCTCCCCTGCTGGTCGTGCACGGGACCGCGGACCCGGTGGTGCCGGTGGACCGGGCGCGGCAGCTGCGGCAGGCCGTGGTCGAGCTCGGCTCGGCCGGGCCCGAGATGCAGTACTTCGAGGTCGACGACGGGCACCGCGCGGTCGCCGAGGCCGCCACCGGCGCGCTGCGGGAGAAGGTCCTCGCGTTCTGCGTCGCCCGCCGCACCTCGGCCGGAACCGCCTGATCCGCATCGGGCACACTGATCCGCGATGAGCGGAACGGTTCTGGTCCTCGGCGGCCGCAGCGAAATCGGCATCGCGGTGGCGCAGCGCCTGGTCAGCGCGGGTGCGCGCACCGTCGTGCTGGCCGCCCGGCGCAGCGGCGACCTCGACGAGCAGGAGGCGGAGCTGCGCGCCGCCGGTGCCGAGCAGGTGGAGCGGGTCGAGTTCGACGCCGACGACCTCTCGCGGCACCGCGCGCTCCTCGACGAGATCACCGCGCGGCACGGCGCGCTCGACGACGTGATCGTCTCCTTCGGCATCCTCGGCGACCAGGCGCGGGCCGAGGCCGACGCCGAGCACGCGGTGTCGATCGTGCACACCGACTACGTCGCGCACGTCTCGGTGCTCACCCACCTCGCGAACATCCTGCGGGAGCAGGGGCGCGAGCGGCTGGTCGTGTTCTCCTCGGTGGCCGGGGCCCGGGTGCGGCGGGCGAACTACGTGTACGGCTCGGCGAAGGCCGGGCTGGACGGGTTCGCCAGCGGGCTCGCCGACGCCCTGGCCGGCAGCGGGGTGCACCTGCTGCTGGTGCGGCCCGGCTTCGTGATCGGGCGGATGACCGAGGGCATGTCCCCGGCACCGTTCTCCAGCACGCCCGACCAGGTCGCCGACGCGGCCGTGCGGGCGCTGCGCCGGGGCAGGCAGGACGTGTGGGTGCCGTTCGCGCTGCGGGTCCTCTACGGGGTGCTGCGGTACGTGCCGCGGCCGATCTGGCGCCGCATGCCGCGCTGAGGACCTCGCGGCACACCGGGAAATCCCGGCACTGGACGGCGTCGGCGGTTCTCGCCACACTGGGAACCCAGGTCGGCGGCCGGGCTGCGCACCGGTCGGCCGCGGCGGAGTCCAGGCGTGGGAGTGAACCGTCATGACGACCGAACGCAACGTGCTCGGTGGTGAGCTGGAACCCTGCGGGACCGACCCGCTGACCGGGTTCTACCGGGACGGCTGCTGCTCGACCGGGCCGGAGGACCTCGGGCGGCACACCGTGTGCGCCGTGGTCTCCACCGAGTTCCTGGTCCACCAGCAGGAGACCGGCAACGACCTGGTCACCCCGCGCCCGGAGTACGGCTTCGCGGGCCTGCAGCCCGGCGACCGCTGGTGCGTGTGCGCCGAGCGCTGGCTGGAGGCCTACGAGGCGGGCGCTGCCCCGCCGGTGCTGCTGGCCGCCACGCACGCCGACACCACCGAGATCGTGCCGCTGAGCGCGCTGCGCGAGCACGCGGTGGACGTGCCCGCGGACCCGAGCGCGCTGACCTGACTCCCGCTCCCCCGCGCGCCGCCGGGCGAACACCCTGCTTGGTGCGCGCTCCCGCGGCTGGGCAGACTGGGCCCGACGACACGGGTCACCGGACGACCCCGGCCGGGCGAGGAGGAGCGGGATGCCAGCAGACCAGCCGATCGACGGCCCCTCGCTCGGCCTGCCCCGCGCCCGCCCCGCCGAACGCGCCGACGCCGCCCGCAACCGCCGCCTCGTGCTCGACGCCGCGCAGCGGATCGTGCGCGCCCGCGGGGTCGCCGCGCTGTCCATGGAAGAGGTCGCGCAGGCCGCCGGGGTCGGCGTGGGCACCGTGTACCGGCGGTTCGGCGACCGGGCCGGGCTGGCCTACGCGCTGCTGGACACCCGCGAGCGGGAGCTGCAGGAAGCGTTCCTGCGGGGGGAGCCGCCGCTGGGGCCGGGCGCGCCGCCGGCCGCGCGGATCACCGCGTTCCTGCACGCCCTGGTGGACCGCGCCGAGGAGCAGTCGGCGCTGCTGCTGATGGCCGAGACGAACACGCCGCACGCCCGGTACCTCTCCGGCGCCTACCGGGTGCACCGCCAGCACGTGGCCGGGCTGCTGCAGCGGGCGCGGCCGGGCAGCGATGCGCACTACCTCGCGGACGCGCTGCTGGCGCCGCTGGCGACGAGCCTGGTCAGCTACCAGCGCGAAGTGGACGAGATGACGCCGGAGCGGATCAAGGCCGGGATGGACGAGCTGGTGCGGGGGCTGACCGGAAGCGGGAGCTGACGAGGTCCACTGTGGACTTCGCGGTGCAACCTCCAGCGCATCACCGGTATTCCCGGTCGAGCCCGCTCGTCGAGTGCACTGCGGACAGCCGCCGCTGCTCGGACCAGAACCGGAAATCGCCTGCTGTGCGGGGATTTCCGGACCCCGGCGGACAGCTCGCCGTGCACGCGCGTTGCCCGGGTCGATGCCGGAATGTGCTCCGCGGCCGGAGACTCCACCGACCCGGTGCAGCTACAGTTGCAAGATCAGCGGCGACCGCTCGTGCCGCCGAGCGGGCCACCAGGCGCGGTGGACGTCGTCGCACGACCGCCCCCGCACGGTGGAAAGGGTCCGATGAACAACACGCTGCGGCGAACCGTCGGCGACCCGGCCTGGCCGGTCTACCTGGTCTGCTGTGCGCTGGTCGTGCTCGGGTACTTCGCCACCCCCGCCAACGACGCCACCAACCCCTTCCGGATCGTGCTGTACTGCGGGATCAGCGCCTCGGCGGTGCCGGCGCTGCTGTACGGCATCAAGCGGCACCGGCCGCGGTCGGCGCTGCCCTGGGTGCTGCTGGCGGCCAGCCAGCTGGTGTACGCGCTGGCGGACACGAGCTTCTACACCGCGCACTACCTGCTGCACATCGAGACGTTCCCGTTCGTGGCGGACCTGTTCTACCTGGGGCACTACCCGCTGATCGTCACCGGGTTGCTGCTGCTGATCAACGCGCGCACGCCGCGGCGGGACCTGCCGAGCCTGCTCGACGCCTCGGTGCTCGGCGTGGTGGGGGCGCTGCTGTCCTGGCTGTACCTGATCGAACCGCGGGTGCACGCCGACGCGCCCGGGCTGACCACGGCCGCCTCGGTGGCCTACCCGGTGCTGGACCTGGCGCTGCTGGCGGTGGGGCTGCGGCTGCTGCTCGGGCCCGGGCCGCGGCCGCCGGCGTTCTTCCTGCTGGTGGCGAACCTGCTGGCGTTCCTGGCCGCGGACACCAACTACGTGCTGCAGCAGCTCGGCGGGACCTACGACGCGGGGAACTTCCTCGACGCGCTGTGGCTGACCGGCAACATCGCGCTCGGCGCGGCCGGGCTGCACCCGACCATGGCCGCGCTCGGCGAACCCGGGCCGGACAAGGAACTCGACCTCAGCCCGCTGCGGGTCACCGCGCTGGCCGGGGCCGCGCTGATCGCGCCCGGCATCCTCGTGGTGCAGTACTGGCAGCGGGACGTCTCGCACGTGCCGGTGATCGCGCTGGCCTGCGCGGTGCTGTTCCTGCTGACGCTGAGCCGGCTGGTCGTGATGGTCTCCGAGCAGCGCAGGCTCGCGGTGACCGACTCGCTGACCGGGCTGCGCACCCGGCGCTACTTCGAAGCGCAGCTGCCGAAGGCGCTGCAGCGGGCCGGGCGCGCCCGGCCGATGGCGGTGTTCATCGTGGACATCGACCACTTCAAATCCATCAACGACCAGTACGGGCACCCCGCGGGCGACCGGGTGCTGGTGGAGATCGCCAAGCGGCTGCGGGACGTGGTGCGCGACGGCGACATCCTCGCCCGCTACGGCGGGGAGGAGTTCGCGCTGCTGGTCACCGACCTCGACCCGGGTGCGGTGCCGGAGATCGGCGAACGGCTGCGCACCGCGGTCGCCCGCGACCCCATCACCGTCTCCGAGCACCAGTGGATCGCGGTCACCACCTCGGTCGGCGCGGCCCTCGGCGACGGGCGCGACCGCGACCCCGGGCGGCTGGTGGCCGCCGCCGACCGGGCGCTGTACGCGGCGAAGTCCGAAGGGCGCGACCGCGTCTCCATCGGCGAGCGCCCGGTGCCGGTGCCCGCGGTCGGCGACACCGCCGCGCTGGCCTACCTGCACTCCGTCGCCGACCAGGTCGACCACAACCTCTCGTCGCACTCGCACGGGCGCGCGGTCGGCTCCTACGCGCGGATCGTGTGCGCCGAGATGGGCGGGGACGCCGCGCAGGTGCACGACACCGACCTCGCCGGGCGGCTGCACGACATCGGAAAGATCGTCATCCCGGGGACGGTGCTGGCCAAACCGGCGGCGCTGGACGAGGACGAGTGGGCGCTGCTGCGCCAGCACCCCGACCACGGCTACCAGCTGCTGCGCTCGGTGCCCGGCATGGAGGAGATCGCCGAGATCGTGCGCCAGCACCACGAGCGCTGGGACGGCACCGGCTACCCGCTGCGGCTGGCCAAGCGCGAGATCCGGCTGGAGGCGCGGATCATCTCGGTCTGCGACGCGTGGGCGACGATGCTGGCCGACCGGCCCTACCGGCGCACCCTCACCGTCGACGAGGCGATCGGCGAGCTGCGCGACGGGCGCGGCACCCAGTTCGACCCGGACGTGGTGGACACGTTCCTGGCGCTGCACGCCCGCGGCGAGATCCACGAGCTGCCGCCGCTGGAGGACCTGCCGCAGGCGAGCTGAGCGCTCAGGCCGCGTCCGGCAGCGTGTTCCAGAACATCAGCTCGTAGTCCTGGAACAGGTGCGCGTACTCGCGGGCCCTGCCCTCGTCCAGCCGGCCCGAGTCCAGGCCGGCCTGCACCGCCGCCTCGGCCTGCCGGTCCGCGCCGGGCGCCGGGGCGCCGAACAGGTCGAAGAACTCGCAGTCCGAATCGGACAGTCCGTACCGCTCCCGCAGCCCCTTCGCGATCTCGGCGCAATACCCGCCGAACGCGGCGAAGTTGGACAGGATCGCGACCGCGGCGTCGGCGGGCTCGGCGTGCAGCGCCAGCCACGACATGTACGCCGGGTAGGCCTGGCAGCCGGCCTTCGGGCGGTAGGCGGCGACGTCCTCGTCGCTCCAGCCGAGGGCGCGGGACAGCTTCGGCAGCGTGCCCAGCGCGGTGCCCTCGCCCTGGGCGAGGCCGGTGAAGAACTCCCGCAGCGGCTGCTCCTGCGCGCGGGTGGCCAAGGTCAGGAAGCTGCGCCAGTCGCACGGGACGATGCGGTGCTCCTCCGCGGCGACGGCGGCCAGCACGTCGCGGGGCGCGGTGCCGGCCCGGACCATCGGGACGAGGCGGTTGTCGTCCTCGCGCGGGGCGAGTTCCTGCTGCACCGAATCGAGGAGCGCGCGTGCGGGACCAGTCATGGTGGTGATGATCCCACGTCACCGACCGGGAGGTGGCCAGTGATCCCCATCTCGTCGTGTTCCCGCCGCGGCGCCGAAGTCCATGCGGAAATCCCGCAGCGCCAGGCTCGCCACCGGCTCCCGGCCGGCCAGCCGCGCCAGCGGGCCGCCCGGCTCGAACCGCCACGCCGCCGCGCACCAGTCCGCGCTCGTGGTGCCGCGCACCGGGCTCGGCAGCAGCCGCCCGGCGAGCTCCTGCACGATCTCGTAGCCGAACGGGATCCGGCCCGGCAGCGCGGCGTTGCGGGTGAACCCGGCCGAGGCGATGCCGTCGGCGGCGAACCCGGCCGCGCGCGAAGAACCGACGTCCCCGGCCGAGCCGCGGAACCGGAACCGGGCCGATTCCTTGGGAATGCCCCACAACTCCCGCCCGCCGCGCAGCGAGGCCGCGCTGTCGACCCAGATGTCGGTGATGTGCACCCGCAGCCGCCCGTCGTGGCGCACCAGCACCGCTGACAACAGCTCGTGGTACTCCAGCACCGAGCCCGGGCCGTAGTCGACCCAGGTGGTGCCGACCAGCCCGCGCCCGCCGATCAGCACCGGATCCACCGGTGCCGCGGGGAGTTCGGCGGCGGGCAGCTGCCACAGCGACAGGTGCATGCTGCCGCGCAGGTGCCAGGGTTCCGGTGGGTAGGTCACTTCCCGGCCTCCGATTTCGGGACGAGGGGCAGGCGCAGCGCACCGGGCGCGGCCTCCGGCACGACCGGGTTCGCCGGACGGCTCGGCGGCACCGGGCGGTAGGCCGCGCCGAGGTCGGGGCGCCGATCGGGCTCCCCCTTGTTCGGCCACAGCGCCATCGCCCGCTCGGCCTGCGCGGTGATCGTCAACGACGGGTTCACCCCCAGGTTCGCCGAGATCGTCGAACCGTCCACCACGTGCAGCCCCGGGTGCCCGTAGAGCCGGTGGTACGGGTCGACCACCCCCTGCCCGGAGTCCGCGCCGATCGCGCAGCCGCCGATGAAGTGGCCGGTCAGCGGCACGTTGATCAGGTCGGCCCAGCTGCCCGCCGGCACCCCGCCGATGCGCCGCGCCACGGCTCGGGCCACCGCGTGCCCGGCGGGGATCCAGGTGGGGTTCGGCTCGCCCTCGCCCTGCTCGCTGGTGAGGCGGCGGCCGAACAGGCCGCGCTTGGTGCGCAGCGTCAGGGAGTTGTCCACCGCCTGCATCACCAGCAGGATGATCGCCTGCTGCGACCAGCGGCGCGGGTTGTGCAGCGCGGGCAGCTCCCGCAGGTTGCGCAGCATGTGCCGCAGGCCCAGCAGCAGCCGGTTGCGCCCGGGCTGCGGATCGACCAGCGCGGCCTGCAGCAGCGCCAGCAGGTTGCTGCCCTTGCCGTAGCGGACCGGCTCGACGTGCGTGCTCGCATCCGGGTGCAGCGACGAGGTGATCGTGACCCCCTCGCTGAAGTCCTGGTCGGACGAGCGGGTGCGGGCGGCGAGGATCTGCTCGGAGTTGGTGCGGCTGAGCACGCCCAGCTTCGGCGAGATCCGCGGCAGGTGGCCCTCGTCCCGCATCCGGTGCAGCAGCTTCTGCGTGCCTAGCGCGGAGGCGGCGAACACCACCTGGTCGGCGGTGAACGTGCGGCGGTGCTTGCGGATCCGCCCGCCGGTGCGCACCACGTCGACCGCGTAGCCACCGCCCGGCAGCGGGCGCACGGTGGTCGCCGTGGTCAACGGGTGCACCTGCGCGCCGGCCTGCTCGGCCAGGTGCAGGTAGTTCTTCGCGACGGTGTTCTTGGCGCCGTAGCGGCAGCCGGTCATGCAGGAGCCGCAGTGCACGCAGCCCCGCCGGTCCGGGCCCGCGCCGCCGAAGTACGGGTCGGCGGCCTCCTGCCCCGGTTCGCCGAAGTACACCCCGACCTCGGCGGTGTGGTACGTGCCGCCGATCCTGAGCTCCTCGCCGACCTCGCGCATCACCTCGTCCGAGGGCGTGGTGCGCGGATTCCGGGCCACGCCGAGCATCCGCTTGGCCTGGTCGTAGTACGGCGCCAGCTCCGCGCGCCAGTCGGTGATCCCCGCCCACTGCGGGTTGTCGTAGAACTCCTGCGGCGGCTCGTACAGCGTGTTCGCGTACACCAGCGACCCGCCGCCGACCCCGGCGCCGCTGAGGATCAGCACGTCCTTGAGCAGCTCCATCCGGAAGATCCCGTAGCAGCCCAGCGCCGGCAGGTACAGGTAGTCCCGCACCCGCCACGAGGTCTTCGGGAAGTCCTCGTCGGCGAACCGGCGGCCGGCTTCCAGCACCCCCACCCGATAGCCCTTCTCGGTCAGCCGCAGCGCCGAGACGCCGCCGCCGAACCCGGAACCGATGACCAGCACGTCGTAATCACGCATCAGCGACCTCGTTCTCTGCGGCGGTGCGCGGGGCCAGCGCGCGGAAATCGGCCGGCGCGGGCGCTCTGGTGCGGCGGCGGTACTCGGCCATCGAGCCGGGCCAGTTGGTGCTGATCCGCCCGTCGGCGTCGCGGTACCAGCTGCGGCAGGAGACCCACACGCTGTCGCTGAGCCGCCGCTGGATCTCGGCGTCGAACCGCTCGGCGGCCTGCTCGCGCACCTCGAGGGCGCCGCCGGTGCCGCGGAGGCCGCGCACGACCTGGGCGATGTAGTGCGCCTGGCTCTCCAGCATGTGGATGATCGAACCAGATCCGAGGTTCGTGTTCGGCCCGTACATCAGGAACATGTTGGGAAACCCCGGAACCGCCATGCCGAGGTAGGCGCGCGCGCCGCCCGCCCATTCCCGGGACAGCAGGCGATTTCCCCTGCCCCGCACGGACATCGACGACAGGAAGTGCGCGGCGTCGAACCCGGTGCCGTAGATGAGCACGTCCGCCCGGTGCTCCACGCCGTCCGCGGTCCGCACGCCGGTCGGGGTGATCCGCTCGATCCGCTCGCGCTCGACCCGCACTCCGGGCCTGGCCAGGGCCGGGTAGTAGTCGCTGGAGAACAGCACCCGCTTGCAGCCGACCGGGTGGTCCGGGGCGACCTCGCGGCGCAGCTCCGCGGGCAGCTGGCGGGCGCGGTGCAGGCGGGACACCGCCCCGAACGCCCCGCCGATGGACTTCGCGGTGGTCAGCCCGCGTGCGGCGATCTCGAAGAACAGCCAGTTCCCGAGCCTGCCGAGCCGCTGCGCGCCCGGGACGCGGCGGAACAGGAACCGGTGCCACGGCCGGTAGGCGCGGTCCGGGCGCGGGACCACGTGCGGGGCGGAGCGCTGGAAGACCACCAGGCTCGCCGCCCGCGCCGCCACCTCGGGCACGAACTGGACCGCGCTGGCTCCGGTGCCGATCACCGCGACGTGCTTGCCGCGCAGGTCGCAGTCGTGGTCCCAGCGCGCGGAGTGGAACGCGGTGCCGGTGAACTCGGCGGCGCCGGGCAGCTCCGGGACGAGCGGTTCGCTGAGCTGGCCCACCGCGGGCACCAGCACGTCGGCCTCGACGGTCTCGCCGGTCCCGGTGCGCAGCCGCCAGCGGCAGGTCCGCTCGTCGAACTCCGCGGCCGTGATCGCGGTGTTCAACCGCAGGTGCCGTTCCAGCCCGAACCGGCGGACGCAGTTGCGCAGGTAGTCCAGGATCTCCGGCTGCTGGGCGAAGCGCCGCGACCAGCCGGGTTCCGGGGCGAACGAGAACGAGTACAGGTGCGACGGCACGTCGCAGGCCGCGCCCGGGTAGGTGTTGTCCCGCCACACCCCGCCGACCTCGGCGGCGCGCTCGTAGATCGTGAACTCGGCGTGCCCGGCCCGGCGCAGCGCGGCGGCCGCCGCGATACCGGCGAAACCGCTGCCGATGATGGCCACGTGGGGGCGTCGCGCGGTCATGGTCGGCTCCTCGGTCGGCGGGCGGCGGATGCGATCACGCTAAGCGGCCCAGCGCGCGCTGCGCCTGACCGAGCAGGCCAGTTCGTTGACATCTACCGCCAACGGCCGAGGCCCCGCGATCGGTGCACTGTGGACACTCACCTCGGATCTGTTGATCGCGTTGCGACGGCCGCGGGTGGCGGAGCCTGTGCGCCTCCTGCTCCTGGTGCTTCGTCCTCAGCCTCGACGCCGCGAAGGCGATCAGGCCCCCTATTGCTCAGGCGGTGGCAACGAGCGCGCGGTTTCACCGCATTCCCGAAACAGGGCCTAGTACCGCGGATGTCGCAACCGCCCGGCGCTGCAGGTTGCGCGCGGGCGCGTGGTGCGATGTGCTCTCCGGCGTGTTCGATCTAGCCAGCTTCGCGGTGCTCTCCGGCCTGGCCGTGCTGCTCGGCACCTACCTGTTCGCCACCGGCAGGGAAGCCGAGTCCGACGACGCCGAGCGCTGACCGCCCGGCCCGCGCACCGACCGCCCGGCCCGCGGCGGAACCGCTGTCCGCCGCGCGGGGGCCGCGCGCACCCACGACCGTCCTGAATGGACCCTTCTGTTCCTTTCGGCCACCTCGCCCCGATTTCCGCCGACACGCCGACGAATGTCGGGCATCGGGTTCGCGACGGCTGCGGGCAGACTTCTCCGCAGCAACACCGCGATGCGAGGAGGAACCTCATGCACGTCCGACGAACGCTGATCAGCACCACCGCGCTGGCCGCGCTGCTCGCCGGGGCCGCCCCGGCCGCGGCCGTCCCGGCTGTCCCGCCGCCACCACCGCACGGGGTCTCGGTGGCCGGCCAGACCGCGGAGCACGCATCACTGCGCCCGCTGGTCGAGCTGATCACCCAGCGCCTGCTGCTGGCCGACAAGGTCGCCGCCGCCAAGTACGGCACCACCAAGCCGATCGACGACCCCGCCCGCGAACGCGCCCTGCTCGACCAGGTGCGGCAGCGGGCCCGCGCCGCCGGGCTCGACCCGGCCACCGCGGAGCGCTTCTTCCGAATCCAGATCGAGACCAACAAGGTCGTCCAGCGCGGCCTCTACGCCCGCTGGGACGCCCACCCGGAGCAGCGCCCGCACCGGCGGCCCGACCTCGACACCGAGGTCCGCCCGCAGCTGGACCGGATCACCGACGAGGCGGTGCACCAGCTCAAGGACACCGAGCAGGTGCGCACCCCGACCTCGCCGTGCCACATGCAGCTGTCCACGGCGATGACCGCGGCGCGGATCCAGCACCACCTGGACGCGCTGCACTGGGGCGCGCTGCAGCGGTCGGTGACCTCGATCTGCGGCTGAGCCGGCGCCGCGGGGCCGGGCCGGGGGCTTGGTGCGAACCTGCCTGCCTCCGGCCCGGCCACCCCGAGCCCGCGGCGCACCCGAGCCGGAGGTCGACCGCGCTCGCCACGCCACCACCCGCACCCGGACCGGTTTCTCCGGTCGTCCGCACCCGCGCACGACCGCGCACGACCGGTACCGCGGCGCGCCGGTGAGGGCACCTGCGCGTCCGCTCGCCCCGAACGAGCCGGACGCGCAGGGCGAGCGCGTTCCGCACCGACCTCCTGACCCGCACCGCGCATCGACTCCGGATCGAGCACGTGGGTCTTCGGCCACCCGCACCGGTTCGTGCCGGATCACACCAGTCCCCGACCGCGGACATCGCTCGTCGGCCGAGCGGAGCCGCAGCCAACCGGGCCCGCGCCCGAGCACCTTGAAAACTGAACAACGCCCTCGCCGCACCGCGCCTCGCACGCGGCGCCGCTCCCGGCGATCCCGCGACGTGGAGTCCCACCTTCCCTCTCCCCCGCGGCGCCCCCGCTGCTCCTCCCCCGATCCCGACGCACCGCCGGACCGCACCGGCGCGCGGTTTCGACCCGGCGGCGCGGGCTCCCGCTCCACCCGGCCGGACCGCTTGCACGCCGTTAACCTGCGAAGTCACGAGCCGTTCTCGGAGGGAGCTCGCCTCGTGCCGCCACCGCGTCGTCTGCTGCTGGTCAGCGCCACCATCGGAGAAGGGCACAACGCCACCGCGCGCGCCGTCGAGGAGGCCGCGCGGGCCCGCTGGCCGGAGTGCGAGGTGTCCTGGGTGGACGCGCTCCGCGAGATGGGCCCCGGGGTGCCGCGGACGTTCGGCGCGATCTACGTGGCCAACGTCGAGTCGACGCCCTGGCTCTACAACTTCTTCTACGCCGCGCTGTGGCGGCAGCGCTGGTTCGCCGACGGCTGCCGCCGGTTCGTCGGCTCCTGGGCCGGGCGCCGGTTGCGGCCGGTGCTGCGCCGGTACCGCCCCGATCTGATCGTGTCCACCTACCCGATGGGCACAGCCGGGCTGGACTGGCTGCGCAAGCGCGGGGAGCTGGACGTGCCGATCGCGGCGGTGATCTCGGACTTCGCGCCGCACCCGTTCTGGGTGTACGAGGCGGTCGACGTGCACTACGCGATGAGCCGGGCGAGCGTGCGGGCGGCCGACCGGGCGCAGCCGGACGCGGTCAACGAGCTCAGCGCTCCCCCGGTGATCTCGGCGTTCCGCCCGCGGGAGAAGGCCGCCGCCCGCCGCGAGTGCGGGCTGCCGGAGGGCGGCTTCATCGCGCTGATCTCCTGCGGCTCGTTCGGGTTCGGCTCGGTGGAGCGGGCTGTCGAGGCGGCGCTGCGCACCGAGGTCGATCGCATCGTGGTCGTCTGCGGCCACAACGACGCCCTCCGCGAGCGGCTGGCCGCCCGCGCCGCCGCCGAGCCGCGGCTCGACCCGCTCGGCTGGGTCGACGACATGCCGACCCGCACGGCCGCCGCCGACGTGGTGCTCACCAACGCCGGTGGTGCCACCGCGCTGGAGGCGATGGCCTGCGCGCGCCCGGTGCTGATGTTCGAGCCGATCGCCGGGCACGGCCGCGCCAACGCCGAGCTGATGGCGCAGGCCGGGCTCGCCGAGCTGTGCGCGGACGAGAGCGCGCTGGCCGCGGCGCTGCAGCGGCTCGCGACCAAGCCGGCCGAGCTGGCCGAGGCCGAGCAGCGGATGCGCCACCACCTCGACGACACCGGCCCGTTCAGCGAGCAGGTCGGCGACCTCGCCGATCTCCGGCCGGTGCCGCGGCCCGAGCCGATGCGCGCCCAGGACTCCTTCTTCTTCCACGCCGCCACGCGCGAGGTCCCGCAGCGCACCGGAGCGGTGCTCACCATCGCCGCCCCGGACGGGCCGATCGACGAGTGGCTCTCCCGCGTCCGGGAGCGGGTCACCGAGCGCGCGCCCGCGCTGCCCATGCTCAACAAGCGCCTCCGCACCCGGCCCCACCGCGAGCCGCGCTGGGAGCCGGTCCGCGCCATCTCCGGAACCGACCACGTGCGCGAAATCCGGATCAGCTCGGAGGACGAGCGGGAGTCCGCCGAGCGCGAGTTCCTCACCGGCCCGCTGCCGGCCGACCGCCCGCCGTGGGAGCTGGCCGTGCTGCACCGGCCGGGGGCCGAGGAGGTCTCGCTGCTGGTGCGGATGCACCACTCGCTCGGCGACGGCCTGGTGATGACCGCGACGCTGCTGCGACTGCTCGGCGACGAGGACCCGCAGCTGCCGGAGCCGGAAGCGCCCGCGGTGCCGCGGCTGCGCCACGCACTCGCCGTCGCGCGCGGACTGGCGAGCCTGGCCACCCGGGGAAGTGCTCCCCGGACAGGTCTCGGCGGTACCAGCACCGCGCACCGCCGCTACGCCTGGCGGCAGCTGTCCCAACGCGAGATCGAGGCCGCCGCCCGCGCCCGCGGGGTCAGCCGGAGCGCCCTGGTGCTCGCCGTGGTCGCCGAAGCGCTGCACCGCCTGGACGAGAACAACACCACCCAGCGCGACTTCCGCGTCATGGTTCCCCGCCGGGCCCGCCCGGGCACCGAGGACTTCGGCAACCACGCCGTCGCGGCCTCGGTCGACCTGCCCATCGGGCCGATGGCCCCGGAGATCCGCGTCGCCGAGGTCGCCGCCCGCCTCCGGAAGGCCCAGCGCACCGGCCAGCCGCAGGCGTCCGAGGCGGTCATGCGCGCGCTGCGCTTCCTCCCTCCGCGGCTGCACGCGGCAGCGTGCCGCCGCATGTACCGGCGCCGGTTCTTCCAAGCGATCGTGTCGGTCATGCCCGGCCACCCGCTGCGCACCACGATCGCCGGGGCCCACCTGCGGCGCGTGCACCCCGTGCTGCCGCTGGCCGACGGAGTCGCGCTCGCCATCGGCACGCTGCGCTGGGAGGACGAGGTGGGCGTGGCGCTGACCGCGGACACCGGCCTGCTGCCGGACGTGGACAAGCTCGCCGACCAGATCCCGCAGGCCTTCGCCGCGCTGCGCGCCCGCGCCGGGGAGGGCCCGTGAGCTCGCCCGGGACCCAGCTGTTCATCGCGGTCCCGGCCGCGCTGGCGGGCGCAGCGGGGTTCGGCCTGGCCAGCGCGGTGCAGCAGCGCGCGACCAAGCAGGTCCGCACGACCCGCACGCTGGATCCGCGGCTGCTGTGGGACCTGGTGCGCAAGCCGGTGTGGCTGCTGAGCATCGGCACCGTCGTGCTCGGCCTGTCCCTGCAGGTCATCGCTCTGGCGTTCGGCCCGCTGGTGCTGGTGCAGCCGCTGCTGGTGACCTCGGTGCTGTTCGGCGCGGTGTTCGCGGCCTGGATGGCGCGGCGCCGGCTGGACCGGGTGCTCGTGCTCGGCGCGGTGGCGGTCGCGGCGGGTTTGGCGGCGTTCCTGCTGCTGGCGCGTCCGAGCGGGGAGGGCGAGGGGTTCACCGGCAACCGGGTGGCTCCGCTGGCGGTGCTGCTGACCGTGATCGTGCTGGGCTGCCTGGTGGCCGCGAACCGGTTCACCGGAGAGGGCCGGGTGTTGGCGCTGGCGCTGGCCACCGGCGTGCTCTACGGCGTCACCGCCGGATTGATCAAGGTGGTGGCCGGGCAGATCCGCGCGGGCGGCGTGCTCGAACCGTTCCTGCACCCGCCGCTGTACGTGGTGTGCGTGCTGGGGCCGATCGGGTTCCTGCTCAGCCAGAACACCTTCCAGCAGGGCCGGTTCATCTCGCCGGCGCTGGCGGTGATCACCTCGGCGGATCCGCTGGTGGGCGTGGCGATCGGGGTGGGCTGGCTCGGCGAGGAGATCGTGGCGACCCCGTCCGCCCTGGTCGGCGAGACGGTCGCGGCGGTGGTGCTCATCGTGGGCATCGTGGTGCTGACCCGCCGCGGCGAGCACCTGCGCCGGGTGCTGGCCGAGCAGGAGAACCGGTCCGGATGAGGCAGGTCCCGCGGCGCGCCCTGATCACCGGTGGTTCCTCGGGCATCGGCGCGGCCCTGGCGGTGCAGCTGGCGGCCGCCGGCTGCGAGCCGGTGCTGGTGGGCCGGGACCCGGACCGGCTGGGCGAGGTGGCCCGGCGCACCGGCGGTCGCCCGCTGCGGGCGGATCTGACCGATCCCGCGGGCTTGGCGCGGGTGGCCGATGCGGCCGCCGGGGTCGAGCTGCTGATCAACAACGCGGGCGCTGGCTGGGCGGGCCCGGTGGGCGCGATGCGGGCCGAGGAGGTCCGGGACCTGGTGGCGCTGAACCTGACCGCGCCGATCGAGCTGACCCGGGCGGCGATGCCGGAGCTGACCCACCGCGGCGGGCACGTGGCGTTCGTGTCGTCCATCGCCGCGCTGGGCGTGCACCACGAGGCGGTTTACTCGGCGACGAAGGCGGGCCTGCGGATCTTCGCCGACAGCGTCCGCTCCGAGGGCGTGCCGGTGACGACGGTGCTGCCGGGCGTGGTGCGCACGGCGTTCTTCGACCACCGCGGCGAGTACACCCGCCGATTCCCGCGCCCGGTCCCGCCGGAGCGGGTCGCCCGCGCGCTGCTGAACGCCGTCGACCGCGGCAAGCCGGAGGTCTTCGTCCCGGCCTGGCTCGGCGTGGCTTCCCGCGTGCGCGGCGCGCTGCCCGGCACCTTCCGCCTCCTGGCCAGGCGCTTCGGCTGACGCGAAAAGGGCACCGCCCCGACCGGGAGCGGTGCCCTTCCGAGATCCGCGGATCAGGCCGCCGGAGCCGCCTTCCGGGAGAACCGCAGCGTGATGCCCTCCCCGCGCAGCTCCCGCCGCAGCCACCACACCGAGGCCACCGCGGCCAGCGCGACGAGGCTGAACGACCCGGCGGTGCTGGCCAGCAGGAAGTGCCCCAGCGTCGCCTGCGCCAACGCCCACAGCGTGGTGAGCCCGTTGATCGTGAACACCAGCGCCCACAGCAGCGACACCCGCCGGAAGAACCGCTGCACCCGCGCGTTGCTGAACAGCGAGGGCGGCAGCAGGCAGAAGTCGTCGGCCAGCTTGGCGATCAGCGAGCGCTCGAACAGCAGCGACCCCAGGAACAGCAGCGCCACCAGGAAGTTCTGCAGGCTCGGTTCCAGGAAGTACAGGAACGAGCTCCCGGTCGCGAAGCCGACGATCGTGCGCAGCACCAGGATCCCGGTCGTGATCAGCAGGACCATCGGGATCCGCACCCGCAGCACCGCGCGCACCGCGACCGCCCCCACGCCCCAGACCAGGGCGGCGATCAGCCCGCCGGTGAGCCCGGTGGTCACGTACATGACGTAGAAGAGCCCGAGCGGGGCGAACACGGTCTCGCCGAGGTGCTTGAAGGCGTGCCAGAGGTGGCCGGTGATGGCTCCCAGGTGCACGACCTGCGATGGAGTCTCCATGGTCAATCAGACATCCGTGTCGGGGGCCGGATTACTCAACACTAGCCGGTGCTCCTCGAACTCAGCTGAACGGGTGAGGCCGGTCACTCGCGCAGCGCCCTGATCGACTCCCTCAGTGACCCCATGGTGGCCAGCACCGCCGTCGGCTCGTACCCGCAGTGCGCCATGCAGTTGGCGCAGCGCGAGTCGTTCCCGCGGCCGTAGGCGTCCCAGTCGGTCTCCTCCAGCAGCTCGCGGTAGGTCTGCGCGTAGCCGTCGGCCATCAGGTAGCAGGGCCGCTGCCAGCCGTACAGGGAGTACGACGGGATGGCCCACGCGGTGCAGCCGAAGTCGACCTTGCCCTCCAGGAAGTCCAGGAACCGCGCGGAGTGGTTGAACCGCCACTTCTTGCGGCGCCCGTCGGCGAACACCTTCTTGAACAGCTCCCGGGTCTCGGTGACGCCGAGGAAGTGGTCCTGGTCCGGCGCCTTGTCGTAGGCGTAGGCCGGCGACAGCATCATCTGGTCCACGCCGAGCTCGTCGTTGAGGTAGTCCAGCACCTCGATCACCGAGGACGGCGTGTCAGTGCTGAAGAACGTGCTGTTGGTGGTGATCCGGAAGCCGCGCCGCTGCGCGTCCCGCACGTTGGCCACGGCCTGCTCGAACACGCCCTCCTTGCACACGGAGGCGTCGTGGCGCTCCTGCAGCCCGTCGATGTGCACGGCCCACGAGAAGTACGGCGAGGGCGTGAACTTGTCGATCTTGCGGGGCATCAGCAGCGCGTTGGTGCACAGGTAGACGAACTTCTTCCGCTTGACCAGCTCGTCGACCATCACCTCGATCTCGGGGTGCATCAGCGGCTCGCCGCCGGCGATGGAGACCACCGGCGCCCCGCACTCCTCGACCGCGGCCAGCGCGCGGTCCACCGGCATGCGCTGCTTGAGCACGCTGGCCGGGTGCTGGATCTTGCCGCACCCCGCGCAGGCGAGGTTGCAGGCGAACAGCGGCTCCAGTTCGAGGGTGAGCGCGAACTTGTCGCGGCGGGCGAGCTTCTGCCGCAACAGGTAGGCACCGACCCGGACGGCCTGGCGCATCGGGATGGCCATTGCTGCACCTCCTGCTTCGAGTTCAACGAACGGTGCGGTGCGAGACCGCGGGTGCGTGCGCGGGTTCGGCGGCCCACTCCGCCAGCAGCGGAGCGAGCCGGCGCAGCCGCAGCAGCGCGCGGATCGCCCGGTACGGGGTGAGCGGCCGCAGCAGCGGCTCGCTCGGGGTGTCGACGACGACGCGGACGACGGCGCGCAGCCGGGGTCCGGCGAGGCGGGCGAGCGCGGCCGACTCCATGTCGACGGCGATCGCCCCCGCCGCGGCCAGCCGCCCCTTCTCCGCGGGCCGCACGACGTGGTCGGTGGTGCTGATCGGCCCGATCCAGACCGGGAACCCGTTGCTGCGCAGGCGATCCGCCAGCGCTCCGGCATCGGGCAGGACGGTGGTGCCGGTGTCGTCGCGGACCTCGTCGGCCACGACCACTCCCCCGCTCGGCACCGCGCCGAGCCCACCGGCGAGGCCGGCGACTGCGAGCGCACCGGACCCGTCCACAGCGCGGGCGTTGCGCCGCCGGGAGCTGCGGCGCGGCCCGAGGCCGGTGCGCAGCACGCGGCCTCCGCCGGTCGCCCCGCGCAGCGCGGCGGCTTCGCTGCGCAGCGCTGCGCAGATCAACAGCCGTGCGGCCCCGGTCGCGCGGCTCATCCCGCCGACACCGCCCGCTCGTACCGGCCCAGCGCCGTCAGCGGGAAGATCAGCCGGTACAGGTGGTAGTTGATCGAGAAGTCGCCGGGGAACCCGGTGCCGGTGAACTGCGGCTCGTCCCAGCTGCCGTCCGGGCGCTGCGTGGCGGAGAGGTGGTCGATGCCGTTGCGGACCGCGTCGGTCGCGTGCCGGCCGAGCGCGATCAGCGCCATCAGGGCCCACCCGGTCTGCGAGGCGGTGGAGGTTCCCACGCCGATCCAGCGCGGGTCGGTGTAGGAGCGCATGTCCTCGCCCCAGCCGCCGTCGGCGTTCTGGTGCTCCTCCAGCCAGCGCGCGGCCCGCCGCAGCGCCGGGTGGTTCGCCGGCACCCCGGCGGCCACCAGTGCGGGCACGACCGCGCCGGTGCCGTAGACGTGGTTGGCGCCCCAGCGGCCGTACCAGGACCCGCCCGGTTCCTGGTTCTCCAGCAGCCACCGCACGCCCGCGCGCACCGCCGGGTCGTCGCGGTGCCCGAGCACGCTGAGCGCTTCCACCACGTGCGCGGTGACGTCGGCCGAGGGCGGGTCGATGACCTCGCCGAAGTCGCAGAACGGCAGCTTGGTGACCAGTTTGCTGGTGTTGTCCGCGTCGAACGCGCCCCAGCCGCCGTCGCGCGACTGCATCCCGCGCATCCAGCGGAGCCCGCGCTCGATCGCCCCGCGGACCTCGTCCGGCCGGCCGTGGTGCACGCGGTTGAGCGCCAGCACGGCCTCCGCGGTGTCGTCGATGTCCGGGTAGCCGTCGTTGTCGAACTCGAACGCCCAGCCGCCGGGGGCCAGGTCGGGCCGGCGCACCGACCAGTCGCCGCGCACCCCGATCTCCTCGTCGAGCAGGAAGTCGACCGCGCAGCGCAGCGCCGGGTGGTCGGCGGGCAGCCCGGCGTCGTGCAGCGCCTGCACGGACAGCACGGTGTCCCACACCGGCGACTGGCAGGCCTCCATGCGGCGGACCGTGCCCTGCGGGGTCTCCTCGCGGATGAGGAAGCCCTCGAGCCCGGCGATGCCTTCCCGCAGCACCGGGTGCTCCAGCGGGTAGTCGAGCAGGTGCAGCGCCAGCAGCGAGTACACCCACGGTGGCTGGATGCCGCCCCAGCAGCCGTCGGCCTCCTGCCGCGCGATGATCCACTCGGAGGCCCGCCGCATCGCCATCCGCCGCAACGACTTGACCGGGTGCCGCTGGTAGCGGTGCAGCGCCGAGTCGAGCGCGCGGAACGCCCGCTCCCACGGCCCGTTGCTCTGCTCCGGTTCCCGCCCGGAGCGCAGTTCCCGCACGGTCACGCCCAGCTCCCGCTGCGGGCGCAGGGTGCACACGATCGTCAGCGGCACCACCGTCTGCCGCGCCCAGCAGCCCCAGTCGGCGAGGTTCAGCGGCACGGATTTCGGCAGCAGCACGATCTCGGGCGGCATCGCGGGCAGCTCGTCCCAGGACCACTCGCCGAACAGCGCCAGCCAGATCCGGGTGAACACCCGGGTGGCCTCGATGCCGCCGTTGTCCAGCACCCAGCGGCGCGTGGTGACCATGTGCGCGGCGTCGGGGTCGTCCCCGGCGAGCTTGAGCGC
>Ga0164243_10004541_pt1 | contig 21697 bp, 20 predicted proteins | sample OricompcompostOP_FD_108781 | JGI IMG/M metagenome (GOLD analysis project Ga0164243, IMG submission 108781) | Organic Plus compost microbial communities from Emeryville, California, USA - Original compost - Organic plus compost (OP) | ecosystem: Engineered > Solid waste > Mixed feedstock >...
GAAGAATATGGGTATAATTCCGCTCTTATCTCTGCAACATACCCTCCATACCTGCCCGGGTGGTGAAATTGGTAGACGCAGGGGACTCAAAATCCCCCGCCGCAAGGCGTGCCGGTTCGATTCCGGCCCCGGGCACCATCAGCTAGTTATTCCAATTCCTCAAGCTCCTCTGCGTCCACTTCGAGTCGCCCCTGGTTAAAACGATGGGTGGACATCATGACGTAATCCTGCGCCTAAATCAAACATTAGACCTGCTGCACGTGTTTCTAGACAAGGTGGGAGTTGAGCTCACTCAAATTCAACCCTAGTAACCGCGGTACCAGAGCTTTGTGAGATCAAAAGGATTAATACAGACTTTATGTAACAAAATAGTTTATGATGTAATTAAAAAATTCATGATAGATAAATCTGCATTTTCCATCAACACTGCTAAAAGAGGTCAGCATGGCAGATGAAAAAAATAATTTTCGTAGCATTTTCAATCGAAGAGGAGAAACGAAGGGGCGTTCTCAAAGGTCAAGCTCTCATACGAACTCATCCTTTGAATACGTAGATATTCGAACTTTGTGCTTGATTGGCTATTTGCCTTCTAAACGCAGATGATCTCCTCCAGCGTTCGCTGGGATAGTTGCGTGTCACTGCCCCGTCTTCAAAAGGGTTGACGATATCGGTTTTAGCAAATATTTGACCTCCAGTGGCAACGCACAAACCTTCGTCATTTCTCATGACACAGTATTACCTCTGGCTCTTCTACAAAAGGACAGGGCATTCGTGTCGTCACTGATCCGACAGATCAACTCATCATTCGAGAACAACATTTTCGATGGATGCGCCGTACTAATGCGACGGCTATTGGAAGTCATGTTGATCCTAACGTACGAGGAACTGAGGGTCGAAGCTGAAATTCAGGACAGTGCTGGCCAATACAAGCAGCTCAACGAGATCATCAACAACGCGATCGCGAACAAAACACTCGCTCTATCACGCAATACGAAGGATAGCCTCCACACGTTCCGCAAGCTTGGCAACTTCTCCGCACATAAGGTCTACTACAACGCGAATCGCAAGAGTATCGAATCGGTGATTCTCGACTACAAGGCGACCATTGAAGAACTTCTGTATAAATCTAACCTGAGGAATTAATGATGAGCAATACTGCTAAGTTCAAGCTTAACCTCAAGACTCGCGAAGTCGAGATCGAGGGCTCTGAAGAATTTGTGGAGCGACAGATTCAAAATCTCGAATCCATCTTCGAGTTCTTGAGCGATGACGCCGCAGACGATACTGGTACCGACCACGATACCAGTTTGAGGGCCGATAATAACGGAAGCGACGCGGCATCTGCTGCAATTGGTGTGCCTAACGCGGATATGCCAGAAACCTTTGGTGAATTCATGCACAGCTTCAACGCCGATATCAACGATCTAGACAAAGCACTCATTACGGCACGATTTGTTCAGTCGCAATCTCCAACGAACGACTTCAAGACGGCGGAAGTGAACAATGCTCTGAAAGAGCATGGAGTCAAATTGTCGAATCCTTCCGTCTCGCTCAAGCGACTCGGAGACAAGAAATTTCTATTTCAGACACGCAAGGTTGGCAAACTCCGATTCATGCGAGTATCGACCGATGGACAAGCATACCTCGACACGATCAAGATGAAGTCGACGAGCTAACTTCCGTTGACATTTCTGGTCGCCATCCCTATGTAATTGCAGATACAGAATCAAATAGGTTGAATATTAAGCGTAGGCGAGCAGCCTGCATATTGTGCACGCGGCCATCCACGACTTGTTTCCTGGCCGCCAGCTCCAGTCGATCCTTAGCCTGGGTGGAAAGTCAATATATGCTCGCCGCGGGAGCGGTCAGATGAATATACCACTGCGATCGGCAGCAACCAGCCCTCACCGGACATTCACGGCAACTACGCGAATTTCTTCTTTGGGTCGCCTTCAGCCTGTAATGACAGGCAACTAGCGGCCAAGAGCAACCGATGTCCCCCAGATAAAGCGGTCACTCAACGCTTAAGCGAAGCCCCGCCGCAAAGCGGCGTCCGGTTAGACTAATTGTTAGGGAGCGACCCGGATGCTTGCAAACGCATCGGCCCATACGGCCTGAAGGTGAGGAGGAGTGACAATAAGCCATGTGCAGGCGACTGTGGTGAAGGCCTCAATGAGTTCGACTGGCTCTGAGAATGTCGCCGTTGGGCGAGCAATACGCAGCACGTCATGCATGGGTTCCAGCTCGCCAAAATTCAGCTCTGGCTCCAGCGTATGTCCGAACTTGTTCCTCACGCCGTTCAACTTGGCGATACCAGGTTTGACGAAGGCTACGGCATGCCCTTCGCTTGGCAACATCTGAACCTTCTGAAAGAAGCTCAGCTTCGCATCAGCCAAGTTAGCAGTCTTAAAGTGCGTCGCAAGAAACCTATCGAGGTAGTTCTCCACGATCAGGTGGCACTTCAAGACGCGACCGATGAGATCATGGCCCTGAACGAGGAGCGACTTAAAGCGCTCGTTCTCGCGCTCGAAATTTTCCTCGATCTCCGGCAAATAAGGCCGAATCTTCTGGACGACTTCATCGATGCCTTCAATATCGCGCATAGTTTCCTTCGAGTCCTAACGATTGAATTCAGCTACCGCCGAAAGCGGTTCGCTGGAATGACGGGTTAGCCTTCAGCTGATAATTCCTCGCTGCTCCATCCAGAGGACAACGGCAGCAAAATTCTTGGGTACGGGGATCCTCGCGGCGGCGAGCAATCTCTTAATGCGCTGCTCGCGTTTGACTGGGTCGCTAGGCAGGCTCGAGAACACTCCCTTCGTCGCACGCATAGCACGCAGGCGTTTTTCCAGAATTGTTTCGCTAGCTTGTGAGACAGACAGTGCTGCGTCGAACGTACAAATGAGCAAGCGCACAACAGTTGCAAATAACACGCAATCATTGATGTGAAGGTCAATCGGCGAGCCAACAGACAATACCGGTAAGGCAAATTGGTGCCGGAACGGATTAGTTGGACTGGTCTGCAATCCAACAAGAGTCTCTCTCGCATCTACTAGATCTTGATCGGCAAGGCCGTCGGAATGAATGATTGAATTGCGGCATTCTTTGAAGAACCGGAAGGCAGATAGATGTTCTTCCACAGTCGACCAACGGTTCAGCTTGGAGGCCTTTAAAACGGGGAAGAACTCCGCAACCATCAAGGGAGACGTAGATGCATTGGCTTCCGCAATTGTGACTGAACATCCCGTCAGATTTCCCGCCGTATTGGTTCCTGGAGGGAATTGAAGGTTCTTGGCGCATCGATCAGCCCGTCCTGCAGGAAATAGATCGCTACAGACCTTTTCAGCCCACCCTTCGTAGAGGGCACAGGTCTCAAAGAGTATCCACTTGCAGAATTCTTGCTCGTGCGCGCCCCACTCTCTGTTGATACACATGCGCGCAAGATCTATACCCCCAGGTAGTGGCAAACCAGCAAGAAACTTTATTTTTATCTCATCGATATGTAGCTCGGGGAATTGATCGCGGAACCCCCGTACCTGCCACCATAGTTCCCGCAATCCGGCGTAGCTGGCCCATACGAAACCAAACATATCGCCAAGCCTGTTATCCACACTCTGCGTGGACTGAAAAAAGAATGGCGGATTAGATGCGGACATGGACTTTAGGCCAACGTAATATAGATTTCACCAACCAGCAAAGCATATCCGGCGTTTGCGGTCTAAATTGACACGCAAAAAGCATCGCCACGGGCTTGCAGCCAAGCGTCGCGGCATACCTACTGCGTGTAAATACAGTGCTAGTTTAACCACGAAACCCTGCAGTCTCTCCTGTATCCTGTGCTTCACAATTGCAGGATCAGGTCTGTGAGCGAATTCGCTACACAGTATAACCTAAGCACCGAACATATGTGTGCTCCGAAAGTGCGGAGGACTCATTGAATGATGGCTTCGCGACTTCGATCTGAGTGGCTGCTCAGGGTCGTAAATGGCCGCTGCCCAGTACTCACGATCCCGACCTAGCTGTGCCGAAACATATATTTTTGTGTACAGTACAGGTACACACATCAGTTTATGCCAATTTCAAAAAATTACGCTAACCTACTGATATATAATTACTTTCACCTTCACTAACCTACTATCACCTTCGCCCCACTTCCCTAGACAAATACCTTAAAACGCCAACTCAAAATCCCCCGCCGCAAGGCGTGCCGGTTCGATTCCGGCCCCGGGCACCAGCTAATTATTCCAATTCGTCAAGCTCCTCTACGTCCATTTCGAGCCGCCCCTCATTGAAACGGTGCGTCGGCATCATAACGTAATCCAGTGCTTCTTTGTTGATAAAAGCAGTGCGATGCCATCCCGCAATGGGCATTCGGATCACCTCGTCACTAACATCCTCGCCGTAATCTACGAGTGAATAGAAGGCTTCAAATAAGTCCTTTGTTTCGTAATCGTTAACGACGCGAACAAGCCCGTTGGACAATTGGTACTTAAGTTGAATCGCCAAATCGGAAATTTTGTTTGTTCCATTTTGATTTCCTTCTTTCGCAGCCTTAATCTCTGCGGGTTAAATTGTCCCTTCTTTGACCAAGTTGTCATATTGATTGTCGGTAAACATTATTCGTTCCCACACATGCTTTATATCTTTTGCCTCAAGGCCCTCGGATTCGGGACCACCAAACCTCAGCGCTTCCACAATTTCCCACTCCCTTGGATCAGGCATTTGTAATTTAATGTGATTTTCGTACTCAACATTTTCTGGTCCGTAAGTATCATAAGCCTCGCTGGAAACATGCAAATCCGCAATAGCTTTATTGGGGATAATAACCCTCTGATTTGCCGGACTTGCAACTGTTAGAAACTCAAAAGCTTCCTGAAGGTCGCGACATAAGCGCCCATACTTACCATTCAAAAATGGAAAGTAATACGAAACCTTTTTGCGCATTTTTAACGCCAATGCACAAAAAAAAATTGCGCATTGTAAAATAACGTTACCAAAAAAAACAGAAAAGACCATGTCTGAGCACGACTGTGCTCTCGAATTTAACCGAAAAGCGTCATAACTTACCGAATAAATAAACCGCGAGAATCTATGTCTCAAGTCCAAGAAATCAGTATTCAGCTCGACGGAATTAGTAACGTGTTGAAGACACGACGATTCAAGGTTCCGGCATATCAGCGTTCCTATGCGTGGGAGACTGAGCACGTAGAAGCATTATTAGCTGACGTAAATGATGCGATCAAAGCCAAGGAAAATGAATATTTTCTTGGCTCTATTGTAGTTACCGGCCCCGATGAACGACGCTTTGAAGTTGTTGATGGTCAACAACGTCTCACTACGGTCAGTCTGCTTATAGCTGCAATCAGAAACCGATTTCGAGAGGAAAAGGATGATGAAGCTGCGACTTCAATCAGAAATGATTTCTTGGCGAGTGTTGATCGTAAAACGAAAGAAAGAGAGCCCAAGCTAGCATTGAATGAAGTTGATAACGAACTTTATCAAGAGCTAATTGAGGATAGTTCAATAATAGACAAATCGAAATATCCGCGACAATCACATAAACGCCTTCTAGCGGCAGCCAATTGCATGGATGCTTATATCGAAAATCTATGTGAACTATCACCCGACTCGGAGGAAACCCTGCATGAGTGGCTTGATTACTTAGAAACAAATTTAAAAGTCATTCTGGTTGTAGCGCCGGATGACAGCAATGCCTTCGTCATATTCGAAACTTTGAATGATCGAGGCCTCGAACTCGCTATTTCTGATCTATTGAAAAACTATTTATTCCACCGTTCAGGAGAAAAAATAGCGGAGACGCAGAATAGATGGTTGACTATGGTAGCCACTTTAGAAAGCGCCTCTGACGACCCTCTTGTTGTTACGTTTCTTCGCCACTTTGCTATGTCAAAGTACGGACTTGTCCGAGAGAAAGAACTTTTCAGCATTATACGGAAAAAGGTAACAAGTAAAAAACTTGCGCTTCAATTTTCCACTGAACTTAGTATTGCAGCCAAGACATATGCAGCACTGATTAACACCGATCATGAGCTATGGACGGGGTATGACACGCAGACAAGAGACGCTGTCTTCGCGATGAATTTACTGGGTATGACTCAGGTTCGCCCGCTTTTGCTTGCCATTTTGGAAAAGTTCGAAAAGAAAAAAGCATCAAGTGCTTTAAAAAAACTCGTCGCGGTAGCTGTTAGATTTCAAATTGTAGGTGGAGCTGGTGGCGGAACACTGGAGCGTATTTATAGCGACGCCGCCCGAGGAGTAACCGAGGGGAAACTAAACTCAATAGATGAAATATTGAAGGGCTTCAGTACTCTGCCCCCTGACTCTGCATTTATTTCAGCGTTTGCAGTAGCCTCAATTTCCAAGCAGCCGATAGCCAGGTACTATCTCCGCATGTTAGAAACAGGTGCGCCGGGAGCCTCGATCGAGTTGGTGCCTAGCGCGGATACCGGGCAGGTAAATTTAGAGCACGTATTGCCCCTAAATCCTTCAAAAAAATGGGGAGCCACATGGACGCCGGACGACGTAAAAGCGTTTCAAAAGCGATTAGGGAATTTGGCTATCGTAGCATCTAAAATTAATAGCAAGATAGCAAACGAGGGCTTTGAAGCCAAGAAGGACGAGATAGCAAAATCAGCTTTTCATTTTACCAAATCTATTGCTGAAGAATCCAAGTGGGATCAAGCCACTATCGAGCGACGCCAAATGGCAATGGCACAGGTGGCGGCAAAAGTATGGTCGATTCGGGGTTAACGATCAGACTGGGTTAGTTGTACCAGCTCAAACATAATCTGACAGACCGAGTATCAAACGGGAATCTGTCAGAGTAGGATCTCGTTAACATTCTTTGTATAAATCGCAATTTGCTCAGCCAAAATAGGTCAGATCATGAATATCGCAGTTCAATCCGAAGCAGACATTCACGCACTGCTTATTAATCACTTTCTGGCCACATGCCCAAGACAATACAGCTTTAATTTACGTAGTTAATCGCTTCTGAACAATCTGCTATTTTGAATATGATTTTTCCCCGAACAAACTCCATTACTTAATCCGAGACACGTTCCGACTCTCCAATTCATCACGCCAATGCATCTACACACTCTGACCTTGAACAATGTTCGCCAGTTCGATCACCAAACTTTCCAGTTTCAGCCAGGCTTCAACTTACTTGTAGGTGAGAATGGAGCCGGCAAAACAACGATCCTTCGCGGGGTGCTGGCTGCACTGGGTGGTTCTCGTCAAATTGGGAGGCGTCCGCGGCTAGAAGACAATGATATTCGATTGCGCGCGCATGTCGCAGAAATCAGTGCAGTAATTTTCCACGAAAATAACGAGTTTGAAGAGGTTCAATTTCACAAAAAACTCTGGGAGCCGGCAAGACGCTCAGGTCACCGAAGCAATTTGCCGTTGGTTCTGCTCTACTCATCGAACGAGGCAATTTGCTCGGCGATGAAAATGAAACCTACGAAACGGATTCGAAACTTCGATAGTGATCCGTTCCGGCACACTGAAGAGTTTCTCTACGATTCCGAGATGAATTCGTCCCAAGGGACTGCAGTAACAAACGAGCAACGGTTCGGAAATAGTCGGCCAGTGAGAGGATTTGTTAATAAGGTGCTATCCACCTTTTCACTTGATATAAGTGAGTTTTATTGGCGCTTCGAACCTTATGATTGTTCTCTTGTTCCCGGTTTCAATACAGTAGCGGAGCGGTCATCAAATGCAGAATTAAAAAAGCAAGCTCGAGTCTATGCAATGCGTTGGCTTGACGAAAGGTTGACAGAACAGCACCAACCTTTCGATTGGCCCGATCAAGCAAAAACCGTCCTCACGCCTGAGGGTTCGAAGCACAAGCGTCGCAACATAAACCTGCCTCAGCTACGCGATATTTGGGAGGGAATGAGGATCTCGTCGGAGGACAGGGAATTATTATTATCTTGTTCCTTGGAGATAAAGTTGACGCCGCGAATCATGATCCGGCGCAAAATTGGCACACTCAGTCTCAATCAACTTTCCGATGGTGAGCAGAGGCTCTTTTCGTTATTTGTCGACATTGCGAGGCAACTATCAATCAACAATCCCAACGTTAAATTGGGCGAAGGCAAGGCGATCGTCCTTATTGATGAAATCGATGTTCACCTTCATCCGAAGTGGCAACGACGCATAGTTCCAGCATTAGAGGACTTATTCCCCAACTGTCAGTTCATTGCCACTACTCATTCGCCATTTGTAATCCAGGCCACTCATCGAAATCGGATTACTTCTATAGACCCAGAGTTTCCAATTGGGAACTTTGCTGGCGGCAATAGTATCGAAGATATTGCGGAGGATATTCAAGGCGTTCTCGTGCCTCAGCGTAGTATTCGAGCGAAAAATTTAAGTGACGCAGCAAAACTATACTTCACGCTCCTTAAGAGGCGAGGAAGCAATGCGGAGCAGGTCGAGCCATCCGAGTTACTCGCTGCTGAAAAGTCTTACCGAGAGGCAAGCGAGCCATTCACATCAGATCCGGCAGTACATGCCCTACTCAAAGTTATGCTATTGGAGAATAAAAATCAATGAGACCGGTTACAAGAATCGCAGCGCCGAATACCTATCAAAAGTATCAGGATGCCATAGATGATCTGGAAGGCTGTTTTGGCAGTTACTGCAGTTACTGTGAACGTCGTTTTCCTGCGCTTCTAGCTGTGGAACATGTATCTCCGAAGAGCTCTGATTATGCACGCAGGAACGACTGGACGAATTTTCTTCTTGGTTGCGTTAACTGCAATTCAGCGAAAGGGCATACTCCAACAAACGATCAGGATTTTCTATGGCCGGACAAAGATAACACGTTAAAGGCCATCGAATACCGAGCAGGGGGACTCGTAGAACCTTCGCCAACACTGAGCCCGCAAATAGAGTCAAAGGCGGCTGCACTAATAGGCCTCGTTGGGTTGGACCGCCACCCCGGCCAGCCTCCCGACAAGCAGCCAAGCAACCGCGATAAGCGCTATCAAGAGAGGGAGGAAAAGTGGAAGCTTGCTGAACTTATGCGCAGTAATCTAGCGAGCGACGACTGTATCGTCTTACGAGATTGCATCGTCGCACTGGCTAAGGAGTCTGGATTTTTTAGTATCTGGATCTCTACCTTTCACGATGACCCGGACATGCGCCGTCGGCTGATCGAAGCTTACATCGGAACTGCGAGAGACTGTTTCGATGAGGACTGGTCGCTCAGATCTAGATTGGGAGGTCATATCTGAACTAGTCGCGAAAGCACTACGCAAAGCGCTGTTTAAGTACAAGCTACACGCTCATGAAGAGCTATTCGAGAAAACATACATCTACATTCTTCAGTATTACTAATCAGAATATAAGCTGGTCAACTCAACATTCAATAAGAACGGACTTCGGGGGCATAAATAAATGAGCCAATGGGTAGACAGGATTAACGATCATCCGATTTTTGAGACACTCAAAAAAATCAATCAATCTCTTGAAGAAAGTACATCCAAGGCAGAAGCGGCCTCAATCGAAGCAGTTGAAGCATTGGACCGAATATCTAATGGAAGTCGCTTTATCGAAGGCATGCTAGGTCGTGTAGAACCAATGTTAATAGTCCCTACATGGCTCGATTCGCTAAATAGTAGCCTAACTCAGATTTCAGCTTGCGTTACACAGTTTGGGAAAACTTCGGATATTGGGCAACTCAACAATGGCAACACGCATCTAGACACTGCGTTATCACAAATATCAACGATTCACGTTCTCGCAACGCCCTCCGACATTGATAATTTACGCGAAGCGTCTTCCACTTTTAGACGAGCCTGCGGTCAGCTAAGCCGAAACCTGGAGGCCGAGGTAGAACAAACACGTAGCGCCTCAGCCGCCCTAAAAACAAAGCTCGATGAGTTGACAACAGAAGTAACAACCCAGAAGAAAAGACTGGATGACGCTATCACTAGCTTCACTGATAGTTTTAATACAGCGCAGTCGACGAGGAATGAAGAGTTTTCGTCAACTAAAGAAAAATTAAAAACTGATATTTCAAGCGTGGTCTCGACGTCACAAGAGTCTATTTCTACCCTCCTGTCCAAGGGCAAAGAAGCTATGGAACAGTTGCAGAAAAACTTGCAGGACAATCACAATACTCATCTGAAAACAACGGAAGAAAAGAGCGAGAGGCATCTTGAAGATATTGGCAAGCATAAAGATGAGGCCGAGCGACTGGTTGGAATTATCTCAATGACTGGGATGGTCGGAGGCTACCAACAAGTCGCAAATAAAGAAAGGAATTCGTTCGTGCGCTGGCGAATAGGCACTGTACTTTGTATGATCCTACTAGCTTCTTTTGGCTTTTACACGTTCTACACAGCGGTTTCTCCACACTTCGAACCTGCTGCCTTCGCCAATCGGCTATTCGTAACGGTAACACTAGCACTGTTAGCCGGATATTCGGCTTTCCAAGCCGATCGTCATCGTAAATCTGAAATTGAAAATCGACGTATGGAGTTAGAACTAGCCTCATTTGATCCATTCCTTGCTTCGCTAACAGACGAGGAACGGAATGAACTTAAAAAGACAATGGCCGACCGGATATTTGGACGCTACCCAACACACGCCGATGAGAACGAGCCAGTGTCGCCTAGCAGCATTGTTGACCTGCTCAAACTAGCCCTCGAAAGCTTGGCTAAAGCCAAAAATTGAAACTCATGCCGTCGTCCAATGTCATACAGATGGATTAGCTTGACTAACAGCCTGTACTGTACCGAATTTCGGTACAGTACAGGTACAGTCATCAGTTCTCGACAATTTCGCTAAATTACGCTAACCTACTGATTAGTAATTACTTTTACCTATTTTAACTTACGCTCAGCTTTGCTACGTTTCCCTATACAAACACCGTAAAACGCAAACTCAAAATCCCCCGCCGCAAGGCGTGCCGGTTCGATTCCGGCCCCGGGCACCACTTAAAAATCATCCGAAAATTCAATCACTTAGAAGATTTCACAGCACAAGCCCCGCACCGCGGGACTCCCTTAAAATTGTGCTCAGGTACAGTGATGCGGCGCTAGCCTCATACTGGAGTACATGGCTACGATTGCTAAGACATCCTCGGACACCTGGAAAGCCCTCATCCACAAGGCAGGATGGCCGTCGACGGCGAAGTCGTTCCGCACCAAGCAGGACGCCGAAGACTGGGCGCGTCGTACCGAAGACGAAATGGTACGCGGCGTATACATTGAAATGGTTGTTGTATCTTTCGGTGTGGGGACTCTTTAAGTCACTGTTTGACAAGGTGAGAGCCACGAACACAGACAACCCCATCAATTCCTTCGTTCATATCATCGCGTTGGCCATCATCGTCTTCTTCGCTTTGAGAAAAACGAGCGGATTGGGTGCGTAACTAGCGGAAGGCATAGCGTTTGGAGCCGTGACGTTCAGAAGCATGGCGCAGGGCGTTGGCGATGTTGTAAATCCGAAAACGACGCGCCGAGATATGCAATCTGGGCAAATGGTGACAGCCGGGCGAACCAACCACCTCATAGCGGGCAACACCATGTGGAACCCTGCTTACAAGCAGCATGTTTTGCAGAATATGGGCAAGAACTGGGTACCAGCAACAGGAGGTTCGGTCAGCGGCAAATGACCTTCGTGCTTACATCTGCATCGGCCTCGCCACCGGTGAGGCTTCTTTTATCGCCGTACATATCTCCGCGCTTCGCTTGGGCAACCTCTTCGGTTGCATCCCGCGTCCGTTCTTGCCGGACTGGCTGCGGGGCGCAGGCCCAGCGGCTTTGCCTTGTTCCTACCGCTTGCTGACAGGCTGCATGGCCTCCCGATGCGTCAAGGGTTAAGGCTGCGCCAGGGGGAGGTGTTCAAGGCCATAGGCCCGTAACCCCTGCCCCCGAGGCTCCCGCCGGCGAGGGTGGAGAGTCCAGAGAGGCAAAGCCTCTTTGGGAAGTGTGCATCACGGATGGCAGCCAATACTGCCATCAATCAGGAAAACCTATTGATGGCCACAAAAACAAGACAATTTCTGCGTGAAATTTTTTTACCTGTTTTCTGGACAAAACACCAAAAAAATATCACATTTTGTAAAATAACGTTACCTAAAGCATGGGAGACAACCATGGCTGAGATGGGTTCGCACAAAACGGAACTAAAACGATATCCGGTGCCGAGCGCGACCGGCGTGTAGCGGCCGTCCACTACGCACGCGCATCAGTCGGTTTGGAGGGATTCTCGGTCAGTGCACCAGATGAAGAACATGTTCAACGGTTCATCGACGGGGACATTGACCTCGAAGAATTTGTGCAACCGCGTAGTGCCTTGGCAAGCCCAAAAGCTTAGTCATGACGAAGAAAATATAGGGGGTTGAAGCTAGTGCAGGATAGGCTGTCGCCGGGATTTGCATTACATGCGCAATCCACATGTTTAGAAGGGGCGGGAATTCTTGTAAAGGCGCTGATTCAGATTCGTCTACTTTCGGCCAGAAGCGGACAGCCGAGGGTATTGTGCCAATGAACCCGACTGAATTCGATTTGTTTAGGCGATCAATCGCCTTCAGCATTTTGTCGTCTATTTGTAGTTAGCTTACAGGGAGAATCTATAGTGGCAACGAAGAAGACATCGAGCGCGCGAAAGAATGGGCCGACACCAGAAGCTGCCGAAAAGCGTACGTACCTAAAGCAGTCTGATGTTCCCGCAGCTTCGATGGACGAAGCGTTACGCGTCCCTGCGGCCATTCTGGAGCACTATGCGGGAAAACCAACATCACCTCTTCATCTCGCCAAGGCCTTGAATGTCGATCCTAAGGGATCTCAGTTAAAGGTACTTACAGGTGCCGCCATTGCATTCGGTCTCATTGAAGGTGGGGCACAGGCTGCGAATATAGCGATAACTGACCTCGCCAGAACCATCCTTCGACCAAAATTGGAAGGTGCTGATATTTCCGGGAAGCGAGAGGCGATTTTGAAGCCTCGCGTTTTCGGAGAATTTCTCCGGAACTACGATGGTCATCCATTTCCACGCGAGGACATCGCGCTGAATGTTCTTGAGGATATGGGCGTCCCTCGTGGAAAGGCGGCAGAAGTGCTTCAACGAATAAACGAAAGTGCTAGGTCGGTCGGCTACATTGAGGAAATAAAGAACAAACCGTATGTAAGCCTGCAAGGCACAGGTGATCCCACTGAGGTTAGAACTGCAGCCGAAGACGAAGAGGGTAATGCCGCTGAAGACCCTCCAGTTCAGCCAGAGCCGGCGAAACCACGACCGTCCCAACAACCTGCCTCAAGTTCGGGAAGAAGCAGCACCCTAGCGGCTGCGATCGCAGATGACCAAAGGCGGAAGCGCGTGTTCATAACTCACGGAAAGAATCGCGACCTGGTCGATCCTGTAAAAAAATTGCTGGAATTCGGTGAACTTGAGCCAGTTATATCAGTCGAGCGTCAGTCTGTCTCAAAGCCAGTACCTGAAAAGGTCATGGACGATATGAGAAGCTGTGGCGCAGCAATTATTCATGTTGATGCAGATCGAACCATAACTGACGGTGAATCAACTGAGCATGTCCTGCTTAATCCAAACGTTTTGATCGAAATCGGCGCGGCAATGGCCTTCTATGGTAGACGATTCATTCTCCTCGTCCGAGATGGTGTAAAGCTCCCATCGAATCTGCAGGGCCTCTATGAGGTTAGATACAGCGGAGACATACTGGACGCCAACGCAACAATCAAACTTCTCGAAGCAATAAAAGACATAAAGAACTATGCGCTTCCCAATCAGCCACAGGACGATGAAAGCTAATCATCGGCTATAACCGACGTATTTACCTCCGCTTGGCGAACTTAGATCACAGGTCTGATATATGGACTCACCGGCAGTTGAAGGAGAAGTTGGCCCGGGAGATCGCGTTGGAAATCATGGATAAGAAGATGCAAGACCCTGATCTCATCGCCTTTGTAAATCAAGCACTCGTAGCGTGATGGTAACTTAGTGCAACTACCCTATGGGGTACTAGTGTGATTACCGAGGAAAACTGACGAACCAATGATTCCCAAACCGCCTTACCCTCAAGGAGGGTCTGCATTGGCGTTCTGCCGCAGTACATTGCCTTGATGAGTTCGAAACTAGTTCAGATTAGGCTAGCACATTTGAGTCGCTCAGCTCTTGTTTTCCATTCTAACTAAAATTCTCTGCGCTGCTGCACTGACACTCACCATCATTTGCCGTGCTTCTTTTGCCTCCTTCTCTCCCAATTCGGCAATTAGCATTCGTTGAGCTTCTTGCCAACACTGAACAGCCTGTTTAAAAACCTTGCGACCAGCTGGTGATAAATTCAGTTGCTTGCCATTGCGCCCGCGCCCCCCGGACGACACCACCAGCCCTTTTCGCTCAAGCGTCTGAACATTCCGCGAAATTCCTGATGCCTCTATATCCAGAAAAATAGAAAGTGCAGACACAACAATGCCAGGATGCAGGTGGAGCATAACCATGATTGGAAATTGCGTCGGATCCAAACCATACGGCTCCAGCAAATTCCCAAGGACTTTAGTCGTCATGCGAGAAGCTAACCGACTAGTCATGCCTAGACAGATATCTGGAATGGCGGCTACCTGAAAATCATCTCTCATTGGAATAAATACGATAATAAAAACCCATTTTACTAATTCTCATAACGGCGAATCGCGGTCATCAAACAAATTCTTTTTCCAACACACTTTAAAATCGATTGAATCCAATATACCTTGAAGATCAAATTCCATACCGTTTGAAGACAACAGAAGCGTTTACGCCACCAAATCCAAATCCATTAGATAACGCTATCTCAATGGAAGAACGACGCGCTGATGGCCCTATAAGATTTAGACCATCTGCTGAAGCATCAGGATTCTCCAAATTCAATGTTCCGGGAAGCACTCCGTCTCTGAGAGTAAGAATCGAAAATGCAGCCTCCATCGCGCCTGCTGCACCCAGTAAATGTCCTGTTGCCGACTTGGTCGATGAAATAGCCGGTCCTTTTCCAGTACCAAAAACCGTCTTCAGGGCCTGAATTTCTCCAGCATCTCCTACCGGTGTTGAGGTCGCGTGTGCATTCACATACTCAACACGTTCAGGGGCAACCTCAGCCATCTGCATGGCTAACTTCATCGCCCTCGCAGCTCCTGAGCCATCGGCAGGACCAGCAGTCATGTGATAAGCATCGGCTGTCGTTCCATAGCCAATGATTTCTGCGATTGGCCGAGCTCCACGTTCTATTGCGTGGTCCAACGCCTCTACCACAAGCATTGCAGCCCCCTCACCCATCACAAATCCATCACGTTCGCGGTCAAATGGACGTGATGCACGTGCGGGCTGATCATTGAAACCTGTTGACAAAGCCCTGGCCGCTGCAAAACCACCGAGACTTACCTTGTCGAAAGCGGCTTCACTTCCGCCCGACAACACAATGTCGGCTTCACCTGTACGAATCAGGCGAAGCGCGTCACCGATTGCCTGCACACTTGCAGCACAGGCAGTAACCGGACAACCAATCGGTCCTCGAAAATGATGCTTAATTGATATCTGGCCTGCTGCCAGATTTGATAGGAACGAAGGAATGGTGAATGGTGATAAACGCTTTACGCCGAGTGTCTCACCAATTCTGACAGCTTCGGCAAGAGCAGGAAAACCACCGATTCCCGAAGCAATAATAGTGGCGGTGCGCTCGCGTTCATATTCAGACCCAGGGGCCCATCCAGCGTTTGATAAGGCCTCGTCAGCAGCCACCATTGCCATCTGGATAAACCTGTCCATTTTCTTTAATTCTTTACTTGGTATTGAGGCTTCCGGGCCGAAACCACCTTCAGAGTCAGCCTCCTTCCCCTGCACGGTTCCACCGATCTTAACCGGAAGACCATCTACAATTTCGTCATCCAGGCGCCGAACTCCACTGCCTCCAGCCAATAAGCGCTTCCAAGCCAGTTCCGTACCGCAACCCAGTGGAGAAACAATACCAAGACCAGTGACAACAACTCTACGCATATAAACCATTTCCGCTAATATTCTTTGTACCGCAATGACTGCCTTGCAGAACCTTCGACAACGCAAGTAGGTCATCAGGTACATCGTCTATCTGTTAAGAATTTTCCACAAGAATACTGTATGTACAGTATTCTTGTCAATATCACTTTTTTAATGCCGCTGATAGCGGTTCACCCGAAAAAGACGAACCATTAGGCTTCGAAAATGGTAAAGCGAGAACTGGCAACGCAGCCAGCAAATAACAAATAAATTGATTTGGGTAAAAATCTGACCAAACCATACGTTGCTATAATCCAAATCCTAAGCACCTAATCTGCTCACCCTGGAGCAGATATGATGATCAACAATAGCCGGGAAGGAAAGATGGAAACTCGGATGAAAGCCTCACGGCCCTTGAACATTCTGGGGCTCGGGGAACCTTTTGCGACTCGCTGGAGTCTAGCGCTCACCTTCGGCGCGCTCGTTTATGTGGGATATCGGCTGGCCAATCCGTTGATTGTCAGGCAATTCGATGTTTCAACACAGATTGCTTACACCATCTCAATCTACTACGGATTTTCAGTGTTGCTGATGTTGTCCCTGTTCGGGATACACAAATTGTTCTGCTTTCCGGATATTCGCGTCTTCGGCGACATCCGGCGAAAGTATGTGATGCACGGCCTGCTGGCAGTTACGTTACTCTACATCACTACCCATGGAATAGAGTTGTGGCTCGGACAATCTCGCGAAACGACTATGGTGCTTCTCTATAGCCAGAAGACACTGACCCAAAATATTGTAATGGTCATTAGTCTACTGATATTACCCCCGATAGTCGAAGAGCTCGCATTCAGACACTTCCTATTGTCCGTTCTACCATTCAATGCAAACCGCAAGATTGCATTGATCGCGATAGTTGCGACTTTCGCCCTCTTTTCTGTACAGCACCACTACGACTACCTGACGACTTACCTGCTCCTGTTCGTCCTTGGGATCGTGTTCGCCTTGGCGCGCATTCGTTCGAACGGACTGGCATTGCCCATAATCCTGCACAGCTATGCCATAGCACTCGCACTGATCTGCGATCAGATAATCATGTATATTGAGAATTAACTGCATTGAGACAAGAACTCCCATGACATTAGGAAATACGTAATGTTTTGGCAAACACTTTAAGTTCCGTCGCATAGAAGTAACCACCGTCAAACTCTTCCTGACTCATCCCCTGATATAGTCTACTCACGCCTTTTCCTACCTAATTTCACAATGCCGAAACAGCTTTATCTTGTTCATTTTCTGCCCATATTAAAGCCGCAACTCTGTCCAAGACCAACTGCTTTTCGAACGAATACAGACGATACCTATATCGGCATGCAGAACCGCATAACACGGGTTCAGCGCTCGCAAAGAGCAATAGAATAATCAAGTCACTAAGACTTGTATATGATGTAAATCAAGTTGGTAGGGCATTCCCCCCATCAGCTAACGCACGTTGTCAAAGCAGAAAAGAGCAAGGGCCCGTTTCTCAACCGGGACGATGTACCTTCACCTGGTATCTACGCACTACTACTCTTTTCTGACAATCGACCCAGCCAGCATCTCTACCGCCCCAAGCAAACTGTCCCTAATAAAATTCGCTACCGCTCGAATTCTTGGGACCTCAATACTATCATCATGCAAAATGAGATAGATATCCTGGCTTAGATAGTTTTCGGGCCCATCCACTCGAACGAGCCCCGGCGCCTGATCGCCAACCAAACAAGGTAAATAAGTGTAGCCAAGTCCAGCTTGCGCCGCGGCCACTTGTCCTTTAAGTGAACTCACCCTAACAGTGGGTGTGCGCCAATAGCGATGGGCCATCGCAGCCCTGGCGATTGGCAAATCCTGATTATTTTCCGACCATCCGATGATCCCAAGATCACCAGCCTTACCGTTGGAGATAGCTGCTTCCGAAAGATATAACGCATGGCGAAGGGAACCCAAGGTTCGAACTTTGAAAGGCCCTCGCTCAGGCATTGAAACGCGCACAGCTAAATCTGCTTCACGTGCGTGCAATGCAATAGGCTGTACATCCGTCTGAAAATCAATATTAATCAACGGGTAGCGCGCCAGGAAATTTGGCAAACGCGGCAACAGTATCAAGTTCGCGATGTTCTCGCTGGTTGCAACCCGAACCGTACCGGCTGGTTCCTCTGCAGCGACCTCAAGCGACGATGACAGCGCGCTAAATCCATTTTCAATTGAAACACAAGATTCCAAAAGCGCACTCCCTTCCTTCGTAAGGGTATAGCCGGTAGGGCTGCGTGCAAAAAGCAACTGACCGAGTTCAAATTCCAGATTAGCCAGTCTTCTTGACAATGTGGCAGGACTGACGTGCAACGCATTTGCACCGGCGGTGAGCGATCCGGCACGAGCAGTCACAATAAAGTACTTGATATTGTCCCAACTGATTGTTCGCATGACGTATTCAGTTTGATTTGGTTGCCAGTACGAGCAGCTATTTTACGGTTTTTCAGAAATGAAAAAGGGTGTTCGAAAGATGGCTATAGAAATAGTGTCTATCGATCAATACAATTTCACATGACGCTGTGAGTAGAGGCTGCCATCGCAAGAAACTGGCAAATTCTACCACGACTGATACATCGACTACCGAAACTCACCAGAACAAAAAGGTCTGATTATTTTTACGCTTTTCTCATCGTTTCCTTGGCGTCCATAGGTCAGATGGGAATTGCCATTTGCAACACTCCCCCTTGGATTAATGTGCAGCGTTTCTGTAATGATTTCGCGCTATTCGTCCTTGATACCCCCTTACAGAGGCTTCTATGTCAAACACGAAAGATAATGTTGTAACCGATAAGAAAACAACCCTTCCCACCCGTCGTGCCGGCAATGGCAGCATTCAAGTTTCCATGATGGGGCTTGGTTGCATGGGCATGTCCGAGTTCTATGGCGACAAAGACGATAACCAATCTCGTGATTTAATCAATTACGCTATCGATAAAGGAATGCGCTTCTTCGACACGGCGGATGTTTACGGAGCAGGCCATAATGAAACCCTTGTGGGTAGTGTGCTTCGGGATCACCCGAAACGCAAGGAAATTATTCTTGCTACCAAAGGAGGCATTGTTCGAAAGGCAGACGACAGTAGTCATCGCGGCATTGATACCTCGCCTGAATACTTGCAGGTCGCCATTAAACGATCCCTTGATCGCCTGGAAACGTCGATCGATCTTTATTATTTGCATCGCGTGCAGGATGATGGCGCTCGGATCGAGGAAAGCATGTCAGCATTGGCAGATCATTTGCGCTCCGGAAATATCGGCGCAGTCGGCCTGAGCGAGGTTTCAGAGAAGACTATTCGTCGTGCAGATGCCGCACTGCGTAAGGCAACGAATGGTAAACATGGAATTGCGGCCGTCCAGACCGAGTTCTCATTAATGACTCGTCATATTGAAGTTAACGGCGTAGATCAGGCATGTCGAGAACTCGGGATTTTACTAGTAGCATACTCGCCGATTTGCCGTGGACTGTTGACTGCCCCCTCCTTCGATCCGGAAACACTTGCACCATCGGACTTCCGTCGAAATCTGCCGCGCTTCACTGGGGATAATCTGAAGCATAATCTTCAATTGGTCGAAGTCCTGGCAACGGCGGCCAGGAACGAAGGCCTGACTCCTGCGCAGGTTGCTCTCGCTTGGGTAATGGCGCATGGCGATCATGTCGTACCCATTCCGGGCACTCGCAGCAAAGCGCGTCTGGATGAAAATATGGCTGCCTGCACGGTCAAACTAAGTCCGGAAACACTGGCTTTGCTGGAAGAGGCTTTCACTCCACAAGCAGCGGCTGGTCTGCGATATACCCAAGCAGTAATGCAGGCTTATGGACTTTCCAGTTGACTTGGACGCCCCGGTGCTGCTATCAGCACCGGGGCGAATCAAGACAGACTTCGGCTCAACGCCTATTAAGCTATGTTCTAGACTGCTATGACTGCATTACGTGCTCGACGTCTGGTCCAGAGTACGACGCAGTATTAGCGGAATCACCCCACCCTCGCGCAAAAGTTCGGCTTCAAGCTGCGTCTGTACATCCGCGATAGCCGTAAACGATTTCACCTTCCCATTGTGACGATAGAGACATACGGGAATCTGCGCCCTCGGGGACAGGGCTTGTGGCGGGGCTTCGATTTCGATGCGGTCGCCGACAGCGATGGCCAGTTGATCCGGGCCCATATCGTCAGGCAGACGCAAAGGCAGGATGCCCATGCCGATCAAATTGGAGCGGTGTATGCGTTCGAAGCTCAAGGCCAGCACTGCCCGTATTCCCAGCAGGCGCTGCACTTTCGCTGCCCAGTCGCGTGACGAACCGGTACCATAGCGATGACCCGCCACCAAAACCAACGACTGATCACTATCACGATAGCGCTGTGCAGCCTCCCACAATGGCTGAACAGCTCCACTAGGGACGTGCAGTGTATGGGCCACCGGCGCTTCGGGACATAAATGGTTCACGAGGGTCTTGCTGTGGAAGGCACCACGCAACATCACCTCCCAATTCCCGCGCCTCGACGCAAAGACATTCAGGTCATTGCGGTCTTCGCCCCGTTCGACCAGGAAATCCGCAACAAGGCTGTCGGGCGGTATGGCGCTGGCTGGCGATATATGATCGGTCGTCACATCATCGCCCAGCACCATTAGCGGGAAAGCCAGGTAGCTGCCCAACTGGCTACCCTGATCCAGGCTCGCGAAAGGCGGACGGCGCAAGGTTGTAGATAAGGGGTCCCACGGAAACCTGAGTGTATCGGGTGCGTCCAGCGCTTCCCACAGTTCGTTGCGGCTTGCCTGCGCAAAATCACGGGAAAAATCCTGCTTGTCCACCCCCTGTTTCAAAGCATAGGCAATCTCATCACGGGTGGGCCAGATATCATGCAAAAACACGTCGTTGTCCTGCTCATCACGGCCCAGGGATGTTTTCTCAAAGTCGATCATGGCATCCCCGGCAAGCGCATAGGCAATGACCAACGGTGGCGACATCAGAAAGCCCAGCTCAAGATCAGGATGAATGCGCCCGGGAAAATTGCGATTACCGGATAATACGGCCACGGGATGAATACTTTCGTTGACGGCCTGCTCGATGATAGCTTGCGGCAACGGCCCTGAATTACCGATACAGGTCGTGCAACCATAGCCGACGATGTCGAATCCAACAGCGGACAGATCGTCCAGCAGCCCCACACGCTTCAGGTAGCTCTCTGCGGCCGGTGACCCTGGCCCCAATGACGTCTTGACCCACGGCGCAACACCGAGTCCTCGCTGCCGCGCCTTGCGTGCCAACAAGCCAGCAGCCATAAGCAGTCCCGGATCCGACGTATTGGTGCAGCTCGTAATCGCCGCCAGCGCCACCGGGAAAGCCGGCATGCCACCCGAAGCTTCATGCACAGACAGACCCAGACTGGCCAATGCCGCAGGCACCGCCCGATAGTCCATTCTGTCTTGCGGACGGCGCGGACCGGAAACGCTCATGCCTATGTCCGACAAATTGATTTCCAGCACACGCGTATACTGGGGTCGCGCTTCGGGATCGAACCACAAGCCGGTATGCTGCATGTAATCGTGGACTAGCCTGATGGCCTTTTCATCGCGACCAGTCTGACTCAGGTAATCCAGCGTGTTCTGATCCACCGGAAAGTAAC
>Ga0164243_10004545_pt1 | contig 21674 bp, 30 predicted proteins | sample OricompcompostOP_FD_108781 | JGI IMG/M metagenome (GOLD analysis project Ga0164243, IMG submission 108781) | Organic Plus compost microbial communities from Emeryville, California, USA - Original compost - Organic plus compost (OP) | ecosystem: Engineered > Solid waste > Mixed feedstock >...
ATGGAAGCCGGCAAGGTCAACGTGAAGATCCCCGATCCCCCGCGCTGGCTCAATTGCGGCCGGTCCCGATCGGGTGGCGGGGCATTGTTCGGTGAGTTCGATGACCAGGGTCGCTGGTGGTATCTCATCGTCCACAGCGACGAAATCCTGCATCTGGACGAGCCGTTCCAATATTTCCTCGACGACGAGCCGGTCACGCTTGACGGCTCCGGCTATGTCTACCAGAAGGAATTTCGCCTTAAGACCAACAAGGCGAAAGACCCTGCCGACAGCGACGGCGAGGGCAGAGGCTATGTCCGCATCTGGACGACGACCTACAGCGAGACCGATCCGACGCCGCCTCGCATTTCGGCCTTCGATGCCGCCTTCCCGACGAAATGGACCAGCGATCACCGGCTTGTCGGCACGACGTTCTCGGTCATCTGCATTGATGCGCTGGATATCGAGCATCGCTACAAGATCTATCGCTGGCGTGGCCCATTCGGGCTGGGCGAACCGGCTGTCAGCATCGCGGGTGATTGGGCCAATGCCTACGATCCTCGCGATGAGGAACAGACGCTCGGCGACCGGACGACCTATAAGCCGACCAGAAACGCCGCACTGGTATGGGCATGGTTCCGCACGCATCCTTTCGGTCGCGGGAAGGCTGAAAGCTCGGTCAATTGGGATCGCATCGCCGAGCAGGCGGACATCTGCGATCAGGACGTGGAAGGCATCGAGGGCACGCAGAAGCGCTATGAGGCTGGCGTCGCCATCGTGGACAGCAAGCGCCGCGTCGACGCCGAGAAGGAAATTCTTCTCGCCTGTGACGGCCAGATTGTGTTTGACGAGGATGGCAAGTCGTGGATCCGTGTCGGCCATTGGTATACGCCGACGCTCAGTTTCAGCCGCAACCGGGACATCATGGCCATGTCCTCGGTCGAAGCGCAGGACGGCGAGAGCGAGACGCAGGGCGTCATCGTCAACTATATGGAGCCGGACGCGAATTACACGGTCCAGCCATCGGCGGCATGGATCAACCCGCTCTATTATGATCCGCTGACGACGCCGAAATTCCTGACCGTCGATATCCAGGCATGCCAGAACCACAATCAGGCGATGCGGCTGGCGAAGGGCATCGGCATGCGCTCGCAGCCCCGCCACAAGATCGGGCCAACCGTGAACCTGCGCGGCCTACAGGCGCGTCAGGAGCGCATCGTCACCATCAACTACGACAACACGTTTGCCGGTGACTATGAGATCGCCACGCCCGTCGAGCTGGACGGAGCGGGCGTCTTCACCGGATTCGGGGCAGTGCCGATCGAGGCGAGCCGCTGGACGCTGCTGCCTGGCGAGGAACAGCCCAAGCCGGTAGTGGATGGCAGTGCAGGAACGATCTCTTTCCCTGCGATCACCGGCGAGAACGTCTATTATTCGGACGGAACGATCAAGATCGATTTCCCCGACCCGATCAGGGCCGATGCCATTTATGTGGCCGAATATATCCTGACTTCCGAAGTCACCGGCAGCGAGAACGATCCTTGGGTGTCGATGACGATCAACGTTGACACAGCGGTCAGCGGGCCGGTGCAGGATGCGACTTACACTGTCCGCTATCGCTATGTGGTCTCGTCGGGAAGGGGGTCGGCATGGGAATACGCTTCCATCTCCCCGGAAACGCCCCTGCCGCAGACGACCAACCTGACCGTGCAGGATGGTGTGGGCGAACTCATCGTAACGTGGAAAAACCCGAACGATCTTAGGTTCTTCTCTTCAGATATCTGGCGGGGCACGACATCTGATTTCGGAAGCGCGACAAAGATTATCGATAGCTATGGCGGTGGTGTTGGCCAGGTGCAGTCGATCACCGACTCCCCGCTCTCTCCTGGTGTCTATTATTACTGGATCGTTGCGACAGATGGGGCCGCGCTGGAGGCTTCTCCGACAGGCCCAGAGAGTGGGACCGTCACCTGACGCCATAATCTTTCGCCAAGCTTGTTATATGTTGCGCAAAATTATATGGTCGAGACATATAATGTCTTAGGTGAAGAATGAGTGCATCCGATATCCTTCGCGACGCCCTGTTCGGGAATCCCCCGTCCCCGGATATGCAGCCATCCCGCGAAGGGACGCTCGCTGCCTTCACCGAACTTGAAAAGGCGATTGACGCATCGCGAACTGGCCTGCTCCGCTATGACACGAAATCAGCGATGGATGCCGACGAAAGCCAGCCCGAGGGCCAGTTGGCTTATGTCTATGACGACACCACCCCGGCGAATAACACGGTCTATCAGTGGGATGGCTCCGATTGGGTCGTGTCGACATGGTATTTCGATGCGGTTGCCGGCGTTGTGCAGCCGCTTGTCGACGATGCTGAGGCCGCGCAGGTAGCTGCGGAGGCCGCCGCCGCCGACGCGATCGAGGCGAAGGTGACGATGGGCTATGACGGCCCGGTCGCATTCGGCCGCGCGCCCTATGCGACCGGCGCCAGCGTCGGCTCCGGCGTCACGCGTATTCATCCCGTTCCGTTCGGCGTGCGGGGCCGCATCCTTTCCGTCAAGGTACAGGTGACGGTTGTTGAACTTGGCCGGCTGAAGATCGTGCGCATCGAGGATGACGGCACCGTCAGCTATGTCGCCGAATGCGCCAAGGATGACTGGTCGGTCGGCGAGAACACGCTGACCGCCGACGATTTTCCCGATCTTCCCGGCGGCGTTGTCGAACCGAACATGACGTTCGCCCAATATGAGCCGGGCACGATGCGCTTTGCGACCGTGGCCGGGAGCGCGGGCGATAGCTGGAGCTTCTCGGGCAACCTCACCGGATCGAACGAGACCGTCAACACAAGCTCGACGACAAAGCTGATCGCCCATTTCGAGTTCGACGAGCTTGTTGCCGATCGCGTCACGCGCCTTGAGGAAGCAGCGCAGGGTCTTGAGCTGTCGCCGCAGACCAACTGGCAGCAGAAGACGGTATTCGTCAATTCCTCTATCGCGTGGTCGGTCCCTGGCACGCGGCTGATCGTGCGCCAGCCCCATGTCTGCCGCTCCAAGGGAGACTCCCTGTTTGCCTTCGTGCAGGGCATGGACGGATCAAGCGACAGCTCGGAATCCGCCGGCCTGTTCTCACGCTCCGATGACCTTGGGGCGACGTGGACCGCACAGGCAGAGCTTCTACAGGCGATCACGAACGTCAGCGGCACCGACTATGAGGACAGCATCCACAATATATCGTCGGTCTATCATCCCGGCACGGATCGGCATTGGGTGTTCTACAAGGTCATCCGGCAGAACGCGGAGACCAATTCGCTCGGCGACACGCTGCGGATGGTCTATTACGACTATGCCGACGACGAATGGTATGGCGCGGCCGGCACGCCGCTGACACTCCCGATCAACTATGACGACGCGATCGACGGGGACTATCTCGGGGCCGACGCATCCCCGCCCAATACGTCGGGCATCGTCAAGCAGATCGGATATGGGACAACCGGAGTTGACCCGGAGGCTGAGAGCGGTGTCGGGGCCAGCGGTATCGGCGATGCGTGGTTCCCGATGCGCGTCACTCCTTCGGGAGAGACCGCGCGCGGACTTCAGCTTATCCGCTTCAACAATAGTTGGACGCCGGGAACGACAGAGCCATTCGAAATCGTTCTCGCGCCGTCGATCCTGTCGGCAACGCATCCCGGCACCGGGCAGACGACGGCGATGGAGCTCGGCGAAATCACCATGGCCGAGTTGCCCAACGGCAATTTCTGGATCGCCGGCCGATCGTTCCTGAACGCGGCACCCTGTATCATCGTCAGCCCGGATGGCGAGACGGTGCTGGATCATTATTGGGATGCCAACCTCTACGGCCAGGTTGCGACGATATCCTCCGTCGTTCTCGGCGGTCTCAACGACGGCCAGCCCTATCGCCTCGTCCTGTCGAAATCGCGTGTCGTGTGGCCCGATGGTCAGTCCACGGCCAGCGAGCGGATCGGTATTGGCCTGCATCTGGCCACCCATCTCGACACGAACGGGCGGCCGGTCTTCGATCGCTCGACCGGGCAGCTTTTCCCCGAGAGAGAATATGCGATCTACGATGCCGAGGGAAATCCGCTGATCTCCGATTGGGGGCAGCAGACCAATGCGACGGCATTGTGCGACCTCACGCCGATCGGCGGATCGCCGGTCGCCGGCCTGATGCTCGATAAGCGCATGGTCAGCCCCAGCAACACGGTTCAGATCAACATCGCCACCCCGATTGTCCGCGTCGGCATCGGGAATTTCCAGTGAGCGCCGGATGAATGCGGCATCAACCATCATCTCGCCGGGGGCGCGAATGGACGGCGAGATAAGCTTTCTCCAGTCATGGGGCGGCTGGATAGTTGCTGTGGTGCTCGGGTTCTTCGGGTTGGTTCCGAAACTGCGAAAAGCCCAGCTCGACGAGAACGGTCAGGCGATCCTCGCATGGCAGCAGCTTTGCTCTCAGCTTTCCGACGACAACGCGAAGTTGCGCACCGACAATGCCCAACTCCGCGAGGACAATCGGGCATTCCGCGAGCGTATCGCCACGTTAGAAAATGACGGCCGCGAACGCGATCGGGAGATACGCGATCTGCGCAAGCAGGTCGACGGCCTTCAGCGTGACCTGGCCCAGCACAGCCAATCCACAGCGGTTCTCATGGACAAGGGGAGGGAGCGATGACGATCGACTGGCCCCGCGCACAGACGCGCCTCGGCGTCACCCCGGACGGGATTGACGGGCCTATCACCTATTCGGCGCTGCTGGCGCATGTGGCTGGCAGGCCGGTCGATAGCGTCATCAAGTCCATGGGCGGGATGCTGGCGGCCAAGGCGAAGCCATATGGCATGACGACGCCCGCCCGGCTGGCCGAGTTCGTGGCCCAGATATGCAACGAGACCGGAGGGTTTCGGAGGTTCGTCGAGAACCTGAATTACTCGGCCGAGGCGCTGCGCAGAACGTGGCCGTCGCGGTTCCCGACGCTGGCGAGCGCCAAGGCGATCGAGCGCAATCCGCAGGCCATCGCCAACAAGGTCTATGCGCGCCCGGGCGAGGGCAACACCCATCCGGGGGATGGCTGGCGCTACCGGGGCAGGGGGGCTTTGCAGCTCACCTTCCGCAACAATTACCAGCGGTTCGGTCAGCTTCTCGGGCTGGACCTTGAGGACAACCCCGACATGGCGGCTGATCCCGCGACTTCGGTGCTGATCGCGCTGGAGTTCTTCAAGCTCGGCAATGTCAATCGCGCGGTTGATCGCGGAGATTTCCGCGAGGCGCGGCGGATCACGAATGGGGGCGCGATCGGGCTTGAGGAAGTGGCCCGCCTGCGTCGCAAGGCTCTGGAGGTGCTGTCATGATGGAATGGTGGCTCAACCTGAAGCGCCGCCTGCATCTGATCGAGGACTGCAAGGCCGAATGGCGCAAGTTCTCGACGTGGATCACGGCCATGGCGCTGGCGCTCTACGGCGCGCTGCTGGCGTCCCCTGAGCTTGCGATACAGGCATGGCACATGCTGCCCGACGATCTGCGCGTGGCCTTTCCCTATCAGGACAAGATCGCGTTCGGTCTGTTCGGGATGATCTTCCTCGCCAAGTTCGTGAAGCAGAAGCCGCGATGAGCCTTGCCCTCGCCCTGCTGTCACGCATCTGGCCCTACCTGTTGGGCGGGGCGGCCGTCATCGCGGCGTGGCTCTATGCAGACCATCGCGGATATTCGCGCGCCGAAGCGATCTACACCGCGCAGATAGCCCAGCTACAGGCCGACGTGCGCCAGAGGACGGCCGAGGCGCAGGCAGAAGACATAGCCCATGCCCGGGTGATCGAGCAGGCGCAGGAACAGGCCCGCAAGGAGGCTTATCATGACATCGACGAAAAGCTGGCAGCGGCTCGCGCTGATGCTGACGCTTATGTGCGCCGCATGCTCGCCAAGGCCGGAACCGATCAAGGTAGTGGCGGAGGAGCGGGTGTGCCCGGCGCTGCCGAGCCCGCCGGAGAACCTGCTGACGCCGACGCGGCGTCCCTCCTGGATGACGCCCGTATCTGCGCCGAAAACACGGTGAAGGCCGAAGGCTGGTCCGAATGGTGGGCCGGAATCCAGAAGATCGAGCGAGAACGCCAATGAACGACCGCCTGCTTGGCCCTATCCCGCATCGCGCGCTGATGCCCAACGAGTTGCGGCTTGGGCTGGGTCTGTGGCTTGGCGGCGGCAGCAAGGGCGGCGGATCGGCGCCACCTGTCGATGCATGGCGATCCTTCACGATCACGGCGGGCGATTTCCCGTCCGAACCTGACGAATTTCAATCCTTCGAACTGACGGCCGGAGACTTTTGACATGGCGGAAGTCGGATACAGGAGCAGCGATATCGGCGCGCCGGTCGGTTCGATCAGCCGCCAGCCAAATCCTGCGCACAAGATGTTGTTGTTGGCCTATGAGGACGGCATCGGCATCCGGGCGACGTTCCTTGGCGACGTAAGCGAGGACATCGCCGACTGGTATCTGGTGATCGACGACACGCCCTATCCGGTCGGCACGATCTCCTATGACGCGGGCCGGACGAGCGTCGTTTTCGAGGCGGATGAAGCGCCGTTCGTCGATGGCGAGACCTATGATTGCGAGTTTAAGGCGATCGAGGCGCCGACGATCGTCTCCAATCCCGTCATATCCGGGACGCCGATCGACGGCCAGACAATTGCCGAGGCATTCACGCTTACGCCGGCGGTCTGGTCCGGTGCCGATACCGAAGGCGGTGCCTGGCTTGTCGATGACGAGGAGCAGGCCGACAGCTACGAGCTGAGCGAAGGCGAGGCCGTCAAGTATCACGCTACCGCCAGCAATGTGGCAGGTTCCGCATCGCAGGACAGCAACGAAATCGAGGTCGCGGCCGCACCGAATATCCCGGCCAACACGTCTGCGCCGACGATCACCGGTTCTCCGGCCGCCGGTTCGACGATTGCCGAGACCATGACGCTGGATAACGGCACGTGGACCAATTCCCCGACCGGCTATGCGCAGACGCTTCGCCTTGATGATGTCATCGTCACATCGACCTATACATGGCAGGAAACCGACAACGGGAAGGATCTTGTCCTGACCGTCGTTGCCTCTAATGCGGACGGAGACAGCGACCCCGCCGATAGCGATCCGTTTGCGGTTGTCATCGCACAGACTGATCCACAAACCGCCGAAGAAAACCTTGAGGCCGCACTCTCCTCCGATTCTACGCTATGGGCCTCTGACTTCCGCAACCTGCGCGGCCGCGTCCTGACGGATTATGGCGAATATGATCTATCGACGATCCTGTCAGCGCAGAACATCACATTCGCGGATCGCGGCGCAGCGGTTAAACTCAAGGATGTGGACGGGAACTTCGGCACGGTAGCGAGTGACCAGCCGACTATAGCTCCGGGCCTCGGCTGGCAGTTTTGGGGCTCGGTCAAGAGCGAAATGCCCAACACAGAGAATCCCACCTCTGTTACCAATTTGGCAATCAACAAAACTGGAACCAATGTCGGGCAACATGTTCTTGCCGTTCTCGCCGAGTTCGGCGATCTGGGGGAAGCTGTAGTAACACCATCGGCTTCCGGGGGAGTTGCCGGGCTGTCCCCTAATCCTTCCACGGCTACTCAGTATAGCACTCAGACATTCTCGATTACTACTGCCGGCAATATAGATATCAGTATCACCGAGCCGGTGAACTCGGTTTATCTCCTGACAAACGGGCAGGCAAGTTTTGGTAGTTATCCTTACGGCAGCCTCGGACGCTTTGTTATTGCGGAGGCGTCCTCGGCAATCCGTCTAGCGGAGAACGCCACTCTGGATATAACGTCGATCGATCCGGCCTTCGATCCTGTGACGAATGGCATGCGAGTATGCGGAAAAATTCGTCGCTTCGCCCCTAACTACACCAACACAGTCTTGGATTTCGGCCCAGCAGCCACAGGTTCGCAGCACAAAATGCGCCTCGTTTATATGTTGGACGGCAGCACTTGGCGTTTCCGAGTCTATATCAACGAGTCGATCGTCCTCGACACGGGAACGCGGGACGGCATTGGCGATGTCATAAGCACGGGACAATATCCCTATGTGTGGTTCGCACTGAGCGCCGGCCCAAGCGGTGTGACCCTCTCTGTTCGCGTAAAGCGCAGCGACAGCGAGATTTACGAGCATTTCAGTTACGACAGCGGCATGTCGGATGCAACTTCCCTGGCCGGACGCGCCCTTTCCGCATCTGATTTCCGTTACATGAAGATCGGATCATCGTTCCAGAGCGGAACGTCCGATTGGACCTCTGCTCAGGCAGGACTCTACGGCTACATGGAGTATCTATATCTGCTCAACGGCGAGGCCGCTGACGGGGCCGAACTCGACCGTCGAAGCTACACCGAACTGGCTAACCAATCCATCGCTCCAATGGAACTCGGTATCAACGAGATGTATATAGATCAGGACAGCACATGGGACGTGTTCAATGATCGCGGCCTGCGCGCCAAAGTGTTCATGTCGGATGACAACGGAGCTAATTGGGCTGACGTGCTGGCTCCCGGTGGATGGTCGACCCGCTTTACAGAGGATGGCCTAAACGACAGTATTCAGGTCGCCTATGATGGCACGATAGGGCCGGGAAATAGCTGGGGCGCAACGCATCTGCGCTTCCAGCCACCAATCTACTGGTGTGCTAGCGGGACCGCTCAAGTCTATCTCCCGGCCGGGCTGGGTGCGAGCTTCGCTTCTACGGGAGTGAGCGGCGCGGCCAATGCCAGTTATGACAACGGCACCGGCATTCTGGCGTTCGATATTATCCAAGGATCGAACAGCACTAATCAGCCGACGATCACCGTTCCGTGGGCCGCCTATGTCGGCGTCAGCGGCCGCAAGCCTCCACAGATGGGGTTGATCCGCACGGGCAATACTGAGGTTGATGACCTCGGCGGCGATACGAATATTGACATTCCGCTGACGCCAGAAGCGCTTGCCAACTATCAGGCTCTTTGCACGCCGGGGGCTGGCCTCCGACTCATGGAAGCACAGAGGATAAACACGATAGCTGACGACTTTGGCACCATGGGCCAGACGGACAATACAAATCCTGTCATGACCCAGCCATGGACGGGGCGCTCGACGCGAGGGTGGATGGGCATTGATGCAGCCAAGGCGGCGGCCATTGCCAATCAGTCTGGGCGCAGCATTTGGTTCTGCACGCCGATCTATGCCACGAATGATTATGTCGAGGCGGAAGCCAGTAAGCTGGCGCTGGTGTCGTCCGATCTAAATGTGCGTTCAGAGCTTGGAAATGAGATTTGGAATGCAGGATTTATCAACACGTGGAACAGCCAGATTGAGGGAGCGCGGCGCGGCTATTGCCCTTCATGGGTGACGACCCATGCTGATGCCGCCGACTACCAGCTAGATATTTACGACTATCTCCGAAAGATAGACCGAGACAATAATGCGCTGCTGGAAGCATGTCCTGTCGGTCGCATCATTATGGTGCCGATCGCACCTAGCACTCTCGATCCTGGGCGCTATGTGCTTGAGTGCATCCAAGAAGCTCCTGTCGGCACATTCGCTCATGATCCGGAATATTTCACGCCACTGTGGAACACCGAAGATTTGAACCGGGCGATGTGGCGTTACAAGGCGCGCAAGTCGAAGGAAGTTTGGGCTGTCCAGGATGCCGTCTTTGCGACTGCTGGGCGTCAGCGTCCGATCCACGTCATGGCCGCGGCGGCGAATGAACTGCAGTCCATGTATAAGACAATCCTTGATTTCGACAATGCATGGCAGGTTATCGACGAGTTCTCGATCGGCGGCTATGGCGCTGCTATCGGGCCATTCGGCAACAGTGACAAATACCCGACCGGCTGGAAGACCGAAGCCGATCAGACGCTCATGTATCATGATCTGGAAGCGGCGGCAGAAAACTACCTGACACTAATCGCTCCTACGATCAAGAACGCCTTCGCCAACGATGCGGGCACCGGAAAATTTGAAGCGTTGAAGGCATTCCTCGCCAATTATTTGGCCAGCAAGAACGCGGACCCGGATCGCATCATACCAAATATGTATGAGGGCTTGCAGGACCATTGGGTGCAGCAGGGCTATCCATGTATGGCCCCCAATTGGGCTTCAAACGTCAATTATAGTCAGTATGAGTTCGTATTCGTCTCCGGAGAGGGCACCTATCGCTCGCTCGTCAGTGGCAATCTTGGCAACACACCGTCCACCAGCCCGAGCCAGTGGGCGCTTTATGTTGATGGGCAGGGCTATACGTGGGATGCGACTAATTCGGCCGCTTTCCGCAACTCGGGCGGCATGGCCTACCAGCGTCTATGGCTCAATACCATCCGGTCGCATCCTTCGGCTGAGGCGCTTTGGCTGGATATCCTCGAGGAATGGGAAACTAAGATCGGCGGTGCTCCGTTCTACTTCGCGCGTATGAACCGTGATGCCACTACTGGTTCTACGAGTCGTGGCGGTTCATTTCAGGGCTGGGGCCTGATGCTCCGTGAGGATGATACGGCCGGCGGCGTGTATCAGGCCATGGCCTCAAAGACGGCAGAGCTAATGACGGTCTAAACAGCGGCGATACGGTGGCGTCGGCGGCGCAAGGCCGTCCCTATGGCCGCAAAGCCAATCAACAGCATCGCCCAGGACGAAGGCTCGGGCAGCGCGTGGTATCCAGGCGCGTCGAGCTCGTATATGTCATTAGAGCCTTTGGACTGGATATGCAGGTTCTTGACATGGATCGAGGAATCGGGAGTGGCCACTGAGAATGTGACTGTAACGGGGATGATCCAATAGCCGCTTACCAGAAACTGATTGATGAATCCGCTGGCTGAAGGCGCAATCAAATTCGCGGTTTGCGTGATGGGAACTGGAGTGCAATGCGGATAACACCCGTCGTAGTAATCCTCCGCTGACACCGTGACCGAATAGTTTACCGGGCCGACTGAATCGCCGGTCAGCAGGGTCTCCCAATCCATCGTGAATCCACCAGCCGCGTCGATCTGGAATGAGAATGTGTATGGCGAGTTATAATCGGCATCAAAATACAACAGCGGCGCAGCCTGTGCCGATCCGCACCAAGCCAGCGCTGCGCCGGCCAGCAACCCTTTGAACAGCTTCCCCATCGACCGTCTCCCCTGTGCGCGGGGAGAGGATCATGGTTAACCGAGTCGCTCCAATAGTGCGAATCGGTCTCGTCTCAGGACGGGACGGTCAAGGCTCACCCGCCGCCGCGCTCATATGAGCGATTGCACGAATGAGATGACGCCGCCGACGAACGCCGCGAGGCCGCCTATAAACGAGCAGAACGCCAGCGCTATCAGCGTCCATTCGACGCAGTTCAAATCCTCCCGAGGCGGTTCCTCGTAATCCATCACAGGACACCTCCCATTGCCTTGGCGATGAAGTAGGCGAGACCGATCACCGCGAATCCTGCGATCAGTTCGAGGACGCTTTCCATGCAGCCATCGCGCTTCATGGGCGGGCCTGCTTGGTCCGCATGTGGTCCGCAAGTTTCGTTTGAATCACCATTTGTTGCCACTCCGTTCGAAACCGGAAGTGGCTCAAACCCGCGATTTTCGGCGCTAGATCATCGTTTACACCGAGGATGTCGGGGGTTCGAAACCCTCACCGCCCACCATCCAAATCACGGCCTTGAGCCACGTAAATCCTCTACTTTTCCGGCCTTCCTGTCAATCACCTTTATGCCCCCGAATTTGTCCGTGGTCCGCAAATGGTCCGCACGCCAACGGTCGGCCGCTCGATTTGCCTCCTTGAAAATCATGGTCAGCGAGCGCTTCGCCTTCGCCAGAAATGACGGATCGTATTTCGCATAGACCTCGGTCGTCTTGCTGTAGACGCGGTGGCCCAGCACGGTTTCCGTCTCTTCATATCCGACGCCCCGCGCGCGCAGTTCGGTGGCGATCGTGTGGCGAATCGTTTTCGGCACGACGGCATCGGGCAGTTCGAGGGCCTTGCGCATCGTCGCCCATTGCCGCCGGCGCGATCGGACGGGCTTGTGCGGATGGGCCTGCCAGTCCTTCATGACCGGGATCAGTGGTTCGATCACTGGCAGAACGGGGTTGCGCTTCTTCGTCCGTTTCCAGTTGGCCGGGTGCATGTCGATGACGTTGCCGCGCCATTGTTCGGCCGGATTGAAGGCAAGGCAGGCGTCGGGGCGGGCGGCGGTGCCGATCATGATCTGGACCCATCGGCGCATTGCGGGCTCATCCCAAACAAAGCCGAGGATCGCCCCGAGCTGCTTGATCGTCAGCACGATATCCCTCGGCGGTGATCGATATGCCTGTTTCACCGATGGCACCTTGGGGGCGTAGGGAATGCGTCCGTTCAGGGCGGCATGATTGAGTGCGGCCCTGATATCGTCCAGATTGCGCTGGACGGTCTCTCCGCGCACGCCAGCGGACTTGTGAGGATATTCCTTCCCCTTCCATGGCACGATGCATTCGTGTGGCCCCATGCGCCATCTGCGGAAGCGTTCGAATACCTGCGGATTGAGATCGGCGACGGTCGCGCCTGATCCCGTCTCGTCCTGCATAAGGAAGCCTATGAACAGCCGGAGCGAACCGGCGATCGTGATCGACCCTCGGGATGTCGTGACGTTGGCGCCATGCTCGTCATAATAGAGAAGAAGCTGCGGGACGACCCATGCGTCCTCTGCGGATTGCCGATGCCTGGCTTTCTGCTTTTCGGCAAATGCGATCAGGACCGGCTTGGCAGCCTCTAGCTCAGCCTGCCGAGTGCTTCGATAGATGACCGATCGCGATTTTGCCGAGTAGCTGGCGATCTGCCATATTCCTGATGCGCGACCATCCCGGCGCTGATCGAGCCAGTATTCGCCATAGACGAAGGGGGAAGTTTCGCGCGACACCGTTCTGCCAGCTCCTTGTTGCTCGCCTGCGTGATGAGATCGACCGTCCCGAAATCCTGCAAGACAAGCATTTCCTCAAGGGTCAGCTTCACCCCGGTTTCGTTTCGGAGCGCCCGATGCAGCTTGCGCGCGAGGCTCTGAAGGTCGCCCATCCTACTCCCCCGTCTCTCCGCTAATGGCTGAGGTATCAGGGAGGGGGAGCCAGCCGGCCAGCCAGCAATCCGGCACGCCCCCATAGCCTGGGAACAGCGACCATCCCATATCGTAGCCAGATGGCGTCTGGCCTTGGTGGCGGATGGAAAAAACGCGCCCGACAAGGTGGCCGATATGGCCATTATCGGTTGGTCCCAGCACGGCGAGGATGTAGCTGCCATCCTTCGGCGCGGTCTCGATCGGTCGCCACTCCTTCAGCCGGATGTTCTCCGCTTCAAGTTCGCGGATGCGGGTGGTGAGCGCGGGAAGGGCGTTGACGGCGGCGACCATCAAACGAGCGTTTGCATTGCGCTTCTTGGCCGTGACAGGAGGCAGGCCGTCAAAGCCGCCCGAGTTTACGATCGCCTTGCCGTCGCTGCGCTGGATCTCCGTCACGCGTCCGTTGCCGAACTGACGGCGGAATACCTCATCATAATGCTGCCAAGGGCCCGACGTTGCCTTCGCCATGAGGCTCTCAAGCCTCTCCAGCAGATCGTGCGTGGGATGGGTCATTTTATCAGTTCCCGATATGCTTCAAGTGCGCGAATTAGAAGAGCCAGATCAGCGCGGCTTGAAACCAGGCCGAAAACAGCGACTGTTTGCCCATCAAACGAGACCTCGAACTTCGCTGGAGCGGGCGTGGGATGGGTCATACGAACTCCATGGGTGGCAGAGGGATCGGCGCGTCATGCGGCCGCCAGATATGCAGACAGTGCGGATGCTGATTGATATGGTCGCGCGGCGGCACATGAAGCTGGAACGCCACCTCGTCCTCCTTGAAGAACAGCCGCTTGACCTTCTCCATCTCCGACCACGTGGGCGGTCGATTAGGGGTGCTGACTGAGATGTGATCCCATCCCTCGTCGGCTGCCGCGATGACATGGAGGTCAACGCCGTGGTCGGACGTTACACGGAAGCAACCGCCGTAGTCGTCGCCTTCGCCACCCATCCGGCGCTCCCAAGCGCGATCACGATAGGCGTTAAGTTCACGAAGCCGCCTCACGACGACTTGCCCTCCAGATAGTCCCGGACCTGACGGGTGAAGCGGTTGTGCGCATAGGCGAACCGCTGCATGGTGATTGTCGATCTGGAACATCGGCAGCCGCCATTGGTGTGCATCCCGCGCGGTTTGACGATGATGCAATTACCATCTCCACACCCGCCCATTTCTTCGAGATATGCGTCAAGCTCGCTCAACGAAGCAGCTATCGTGCGGATGTCGGTCATGCTTGTGGACCTTCGCTCAAAATGCCCATGCGAACCGCGACGACCGGAAATTCGGCGCGCAGCCATTCATGATCGTCCGGATCGAGCTCGTAGAGCGGATACCACTCGTCGCCGTATCGCCAGTCCTTCGTGCTGTTGAAGGCAACCTCGGCTTCCCGGCAGTCCGGGTGGTAGATCACGTTGCCGAACGTGCCATCGGTCACGCCGGCCCAGCGCCGCGCGGCCTCACCTATCTCGATATGCTTCCGGCACGCCTCGCAGCGGTGGCGCTTGCGAACGGCCTTCACCGGATATTCGCGAATGAAGGTCATCACGGCCTGTCCTTGATGTGGTCGCTGCCCAGCATGTTCACGCGGGCAAACGGATGAGGAACCAGCGTCAAGCCCTCAAGCGCAGGCCAATTTTCGCGCCGCCAAGAGCATCCGGTCTCGCCATCCATGGTCGGGAAATCCGTCCACGAATGCGGCACGAAGCGACCTGTTTCGGGTTCGTAGAAGTCGCCGCGACAATTGCGCTCGTAGAAGCGCACAGTGCCGAACTCCTCCTCGATCGCGAAAACGATGTCATCGACAAATTCGATGAACTCCGGCGCATCGTCGGGTGCCCGGCTGTCCGACACGTCCCATGTGGAATCGCCGCGGATGAGCCAATATGCTGGTCGACAATTGATCGTGGTCAGCGCGAACAGCGCGCGCCCGTCGCCGAAGACCTTCGAGCAAACGGCCGGCGTGAATGTGATCATATCCCTTGGGTGCCAGAGATATCGCTGGATCGGCTTCTGGTGCGCGCGTAGCAGCGCGGTTGGGTCCACCACGGCCTCGCGCTCTGTAGGGGCGGTCATCACAACGACCTCACAATCAGGCGGATGTCCTCGACGCCTTCGCAATACGCGATAGGCATCTTGTCCTCGAAATAGTGCAGTCCGTAGGATGTGACGCCTCGCGGATCGCCTTCCTTGTCAATGGTAAGGCACAGAGCCATAGGCCCTTGATAGCGGTCTTTTGGCTCGGTGATCGCGATGATGATGTTCATGTGGCCGTCACGCAGACCGCGCCCACCGCGAACGTGATAGACGTTGCCCGGCCGCGTCTCGATGACAGGGCTGGGGCTGTCGAAATCCAGAGCGATGTCCATGCTACCGCCCCACCTTCTTGAGAGCGTCGGCGGCGCGATTGAGCGCATCACTTGAAACCGAAGTGATTTCGAGGGGGCCGGCTGATCCCTCGGCGATAATCGCGATCGCCTTCCGGCTGGCGAAAACCTCGTTCAGCGCCTCTACCAGCGCATCGTATGATGCGAGACGGGATTCGGCGGCACGCAGGTCGCCATCGATCTGACTGTGCGGGATGTAGTTTCCGGCGCTATCGAAATCGCCGCGATGCAGTTCCCAAAACTCGCTGTATTCCGATGCGGCAGCGGCGGCACTGTCGAACTGCTCACGCCAGTTATCCCGTTCCCGCTCAAGCTCCGCTATGCGGGCTTCATAGGTCTCTGCGGCGTTAAGGGCTGATCTAATGGCAATGCTGGTGTTATCGTAGCTACCATCGAGGTATGCAGCAGCGGCGTTGAATCCACGCTGACTGTCGTCAAGCTGGATAGAAGCATCAGCCGCCGCTTGACGGGCTATCTTGAGCCGATCATTGTCGCGATCGACCTGCTTTACATCAACCACGGTCGCCTCCTGCGTTGAGAGCGGCGCGCAGTGCGTCATATTCGTCGCTAAAATTCGGCCCATCGTAAGGGCGGCCACGCGCATACATTTCCGCGAAGACGCCTGCCGCTTCTTTGGTAACGATGTCGAGCTTGTCCAGCAGCGCTGTCGCCGCCTCCCGCAACCCGGCTTCTCTGCTCGACATTGCGGAAAACTTGAGCATGGCCTTGATCGCCACGTCTGATTTCGACCATTCGCTATCCCGGCCCCTGGCGATCGTGTCGGCAAGATGGGGACGGCCTTCGTCACGCCAGCATTCGGCCAAGACCGCACGGGCCCGCTCAACATCATCCCCGCTCGGCCCGCTCTCCCAGTGAAGCCGAACAATCTCACGGAGCAATGGCGGAACACCATTCTTTTCGAAGGTCTCGGCACCTACGCTAAAGGCGGCTTGGGTCGCGACGCTGCCGCTCGGTTCGCTCTGAACGGCGGGGGATGCGGAGAGGGCGGCCATAATAGCATCAACAGCCGCCCCTTCATCCACCGTGCCGAACTGATTCATCTTACGCATAGAAGCGCCAGTCGGGTCGCGATTGGCAACGGCATCTCTCAGATATCTGCGTGCAGTCGCATCATCATCCCCCACGCTCTGGCTATCGGTGGATGATAGGGCGGCGCGGATCGTTTTCAGGTCGCGTTCGCCCTCGCGGGAATCCATGAATGCGCCTTCCTCGGACAGCATCCATGCCTCCACGCGCTCCAAGGCGTTCAGCGCCTCCCGCAGCTTTTCATTTGTCATCGGTGTTCTCCGTGTTGCGGATGGCGGCGGCGATATGAATGGCCTCAATCGCCATGCTCTCATGGTCCCGCGCCTCGCCTCGGTCTCTTCGAATAAGCGCATCATTGCTTGCTTTGCGGCGGGCCTTGCCATGCTCGTCCGCGATCCTCGCGCACGCCTCTCGCGTCTCACGCTCTGCGGTGATGCGGTGGCGCATGAAGGCTTCAACCAAAGGACTGTCGTGTTGTCCCGCGACAATCTTCTGAGCTACGTATTCATCCGTCCGATGTGAGGCATGGGCACGAATATATGCAGCCGCCGCATCCCGGTCAGCCTGTGTGGGGACTGGCGTCGTCATGCTGCCATACTCCCCACCTGGGCGGTGCGCGCGATCGAGATCAGCAGGTCACGGAATTGAACCGGCGTCGCAATCCGCTCGGCGTCGTTCCCGCCACCGCCGACGCAGCCGATCTCACCAAGCCTGATTGCCCGCTTCAAGCCCCAGCGTTCGACAATGGCTGGATCGAGCCGGCGTTCACCGAAACCCCAGCGGAGGCTGGGCAGGTCCGTATGATAAGCCAGCAGCCACGTCGGTTTTCGAGCGAAATGACCGTAAAACCCCTGCTCGACACGGCATGTCCATCCACCGTCGAAATCTGCATTGATCCATCCGCCGTAGCGGGAAGGCTTGTTCAAGCCGAAATTTGCCCACGCCCGGCTGCCCTCGGGGTGCTCGATAATGCCGCCCCACCGCTTCACGGCATTCAACGCGGCCTCGAAGCATCCACCATCATCCCCGAGCTTCTTCCGCTTGCCCTGTTTGATCGCGAGCGGCGAGCCTGCGTAGAAGTTTCCCCACCGCTGACATGGCGGATGGGCGACGACTGGATATGGTCCCGCATAGGATCGGGCATCACGATTAATGTCCCACGGATCGACGCCAGGCACATCGAAATAGCATCCGCCGGTTTCGACGAAGAGCGCCGCCACCTTCCCGGCCGCCGTCCAGTTGTCGGACACGCGGGTCATGAGGTCAGTTCCTCGGCATGCATCCCGCAAAGCATGTCGCAGGCAGGCGCGATGGCATTGGTCAGCGGCCAATCATCGGGCAGTTCGTCCACGAAATAGCGGACCTTCTTGATGACCAGACACCGCGCGCCGATGCTGCGAGACAGCTTGGCGAACCGCCAGAATTTCTCGGGCGCGAACTTGCGGATGACGGCCCAATAGCCGGGCGCTTCGCCCTTGCCGCACGGGATGCAGTTGGCGTTGTGCAGGCCCCAGCCATAGCATCGGGGCAGTTCGATACCCGCGCCCAGCACGATCGCCATGCAGGCGGCCTTGTCCAAACCCGCGTCGATCAGCGGCGTCCGAATATCAAGTTCGAAGAAGGTCTCGCGGAGCCTCGCCGCTCGTTCGACATCGCGCTTATCGGCCGTGTAGCCGAACACATGGATATCATCGGGCCGCTGGAACAGTAGCCGGGGTTCTACCTTCAGTAGGCCAGTGCAGGGCGCGCCTTTGTGCCCATTGATATAGCGGCGGCGCTCCCAAACGTCCCATGTGTCCGCATACTCATCGGACTGGATGGTCTCGACCGGGTGATTCCACCAGCGGATGCAATCGGCTTCGAACCGATCGTTATCCTCGTCCTCGCTGTTGGTCGCGGAATGGACAACGATAGCTTCCGGATGCTCGCGGAGGATCATCGCCGTCGCAACAGCGCTGGCGGTGCCACGCGAGAACCAAGAGACGATCCGGCTCACTCCGCCCCTCCCTTGGATGCGAGAGCACGGAGGGCGGCTGCGCAGAGGGCAAGCGCTGGGGTGGCGGCTTGCGCGCTGTGTTCGTCCTCCCGATTGCAGGAATCGGGATGCAGACGATTGAGATGAGCCCAGCCGGCATAGAGCGTGGAGTGGCCTACCCTCCAGAACCACTTATCTGGAACGAGCGTCAGGGAGGCGTCCAGAGAGGCCGTGTAGTTAGGCAAGCGGGCGCGGGGATTATGACCGACCGCATCGGCAATTTCCTGTTCGATCAGGAGCGATGGCCCGCTCATCTTCTCGACCCGTCGCGCCAATTCCATAAGCTTGTCGCTCATGCCGACAGTTCCTTCGCGGCTTTGGCCAGCACTTCGCCTGTCAGCGGATTGCGATCCAAAACAGGCGGGGATGGTAGCGGCATCCAGTGCGTCGCATCGCCGTGATAGCTGATCGTGCTGTAACTGTTCGGATAGCGCTCGCCGGTGCTGTAGTATCCGGCTTCGATGTAGCCCTGATTTCGCCAGTCCATCCAATACAGCAAGACAAGCGTCTCGTGTGGAGGGGTATCGTCCGCAATGACGCGCCAATCGCTCATGCCACGTCTCCCGGATGGAATTGCGGAGATGCCCTGAGCCAAGTATCTCCACCCGGCTTCAATTCTTCCGCGACCTCCAAGCCGAGCGGCGTAAGCTGATACCCGCCTTCGGAATGCGGTTCCGGCGATACGATGCCCATGCGCAGAAAGGCCATGTGCATCCGGGGCGGGAGCCATTCCTCGTCTTTCGGATCATAGCGGCTGAGCCAGTCACCTTGAGCCGTGAATTGCAGCCGGCGGGCGATGGAGATAGCTTCTTCCTTGGTGGCGCTCATGCTTCACCCCTCCAAATCGCGTTGAGGTATGCCTTGTCGCGCGGATGCTCGACCCCATCGCCGAGGCCGCAGCGTTCCAATTCGCGGACCCACCGCCAGACGCGATAGTCGGCGATGATCCAGCGGATATGGCGAATGATCGGCCAGCGCCTCATGCCGCTATCTCCATGGAAAATGCCCGCCAGCCCTTGCGCGATGCCATCTCCAGCATCGCTTCCTCGGTCAGCAGCATCCGGCCGACGCGCCAGTGATCGCCCTTCGGATCGAAGGTGCCATCGGCCTTGCAGCGGTTGACCCTCCAGCCGCCGCCTCGGGGCATGCGGAGATAGTCCGCAGCACGCCCGGCCATGCTGTCGTCGCGCGGTGCGAGCGGGGCGGCGGGCGGATGCTTCCATTGCACCGGCTGGTAAGTTTTCTTGGCGCGCCCCGGGGCCGGGATGCCGGTTACCTTGCGCCAGCGGGTTATCAGGGCATCGGACCGCGAATAACGCTCTTCCAATTGCGCGTTGGATTCGAACGGAGCATAGTCGCCGAAATCGGCCGGCGGCGGCTCCTGCTGCTTAACGCCCGAGATGACCGGCATATCATGCTCGGCGAGCCAGCGGCGGATAGTCGAATGCCCCCGCCTCAGCTCAGAACAGAGGGCGGATATCATCTTCCCTTCTGCAATCTCGCGGAAATTGGCCGGGGCCTCCGAGCGGGCCTTGTAATCGCGCTTGGCACGATATGGCTTGATGCCCATCTGTGACAGACGATCGTAGATGAGGCGCACCCGGACGCCGAAATGGTCCGCAAGTTCAAAGGCTGACATCGACTTCGCCAGTTCCTCGATACCAAGCAGGGGAATTGGTTTCGGACCCATCATGCAGCCTTTCGTTCTTGAGCCCGTGCCTCATCCATCAGCACGTTGACAGGCACGCCCAGCCAATGGGCGAGCACGTTGGAGACGCGATCGACCCAGCGGGCGCGATCGGGTTCGGACATTGCGGCGACGGAAATGCTATCCACGTCGAGCCACACTTCGCCGGACGGCAGGACGATTTCCTTGCCGAGCCTGAGCTTGTGCTTCAGCAGCCGGTGAAGCTGTTCGGAATCGAGGGGGGTATCCAGCCGATCGGATAGATGATCGGCCGCCACATCAAGCATGACCCAATAGAAGCCTAGGCGCTTCTGGTTCCAGCCGCCCTTGCCGAATTTGACCGCAACCGGTTGCCCAGCGGTGAGCGCAGCAAGCGCATCCTCGGCGGTGCGGTTCATCGGATACAGTGCGCCAAGGTGGCGTGAGAACAGGGCGGGTGGCTCGTCACGCATTGCGCGCCTCCCATGCCCTTCCCATCGGCGTCCGCAGCCATTCGGTCCAATAGGCGGTGACGACATCGCGGCCGTCGAAGCCATATTTGGCCTGGAACTTCGGCCAGCCCAGCACGTCGGTCTGCTCGGCATGGGCAGCATCGCACATCGGCATGGAGGCGCTGTCAGAGACCTTCGTGCCCATGCCCTTGTCACCCCAAGGGTCGAAATGGCAGGCGCGGACCTTGCCGGAGCATTGATGCATGCGCGGCGCGTGGATGCTCAGGAAGCATGGACGGCCGCGTAGCCAGCGCAGGAAAGGCTCACAGCGCTTCCACGCATCGGCGCGGTGCGAGTTTTGCTTCCGGGGCTTGAAAGCGGCGGCCGAGACCATCAGCCCGCCCTCAGAAGATCAACGAGCCGTTCTGCTGCATCGTTCGCCGGTTCGTATGCCGCGCGAAGGCGGGCTACTGTCTCGTCAATCTCCGCGAGAAACGCCGACACTTCGGCTTCCAGATCGGCGATGTGGGCATCATCGCGGGGCACGCGCTGGACGAACAGCCGCATGGTCTCCGGCAAGCGCGGATCGTAGGAAACGAAGTCGCACCACTGCCGCTGGGTGCAGGCCATCTGCCATTGCATCTGGATGATGTATTTGCCCGGAACCGATTTGCTCAGCAGCGTGTCGATATGCGTGGCTGTGTTCGGACACTTTATTTCAACCAAGCCATCATCGCCGACCAGGCCGTCCGGAGACGCACCGGACATGGCGATCACCGGATGATGGACGAACGCAATCTCGGTGACATCGGCATCCTCGCGGAAAGCATAGGCGGCGCGCGCCTCAGGTTCCTTATCGGTTCCCCACTGCATCGCCGCATTCGTGAAGCCCGCCTCGGTCGTTCCGGTCAGCCGCTCGGCGACGAGCTGGGCGGCATAGTTGGCGCGCGATGCGCTGTAGCCGCTTTTGGTCTTAGCCACGATGTCCGCAATCTTCGATGCGGTCGCTTTGCCGCACCTGATCGC
>Ga0164243_10004546_pt1 | contig 21673 bp, 18 predicted proteins | sample OricompcompostOP_FD_108781 | JGI IMG/M metagenome (GOLD analysis project Ga0164243, IMG submission 108781) | Organic Plus compost microbial communities from Emeryville, California, USA - Original compost - Organic plus compost (OP) | ecosystem: Engineered > Solid waste > Mixed feedstock >...
CACTTCGTCATCTTCTTCGATCGGCCCACGCCCGGCGACATCGGCTACCGCGCGACCGCGAGCGCGTTCTCCCGCGAAGTCCTCGCCGCCACGTTCGACATCCCGGAACGGGAGCTGCCCGAGTTCCCGTTCACGCCGATCGACCCGCTGATCGTGCAGCGCCGCAACAGATGACGGTGAACCGGCGATCCCGTGGGCGGGCCGTCGCACTCACCCCTGGACGTCGTCGACGTCGTCGATGTGGGCCGCCGACGCATCGGTGATGATGTCGAGGACCTTCGGGTACTCGGGCGCGGTCGAGGTGACCACGGACCCGTGGTCGCCGTTCGGGATCAGCACGGCCTTCGCCTCGCCGCCCTTCTTCTGCACGGCGGCGACGTAGCGGCGCGAGTTCTCCGGCGACACCATCCGATCGGCGGTGCCGTGGATGGCGATGACCGGGGTGTCGGGGTCGATGTTCTGGATCGGGTCGACCGAGGTGTACCGGTCGGGAACCTGTTTCGGCGTCCCGCCGAGGACCTTCACGATGCGGTCGTCGCCGTGGGTGGCGGCGTACACCATGTCGAGCGGCCCGGCGAGCGAGACCACGCGCGTCGGCCGGAAGGCCGGCCGCGAACCGACCTCGTCGTCCTCCAGCTTGTGCCGGGTGCCTCCCCACACGGCGAGCTGGGCGCCGGCGCTGTGCCCGACCACGAGCTCGTCGTCGGTGGTCAGCTGCGGTAAACGGCGGTCGACGGCGACGACGTGGTCCAGGGCGTTGGCGACATCGCGGAACGTCGTCGGCCACCCGCCGCCGGACCCGACGCGGCGGTATTCGACGTTGTACACGGCCATCCCTCGGCCGGCGAGGTCGCGCGCCAGCGGCTCGAAGATCTGCGCACCCAACTGGCTCTGCCAGGCGCCGCCGTGGATCAGCACCACCAGCGGGATCGAGTCCACCCGCTGCTCACCGGCCGGCAGGTACAGGTCGGCCCAGTTCTGCTCCGGGTCGGCGTCCTCGGTCGGGTACTGGATGCGCTGGACGGTCACCTCGTCGAGGACCTCGACCTTCTCCGAGGTCGTCGGGTTCGCGGCGGTCGAATCCCCGGCGCGAGGCGCGGCCGGCGCCGGGTCCTCGCCGCCACATGCGGTCAGTCCGAGAAGCGCGAGCGACACCGCGCCCACGACGCCGTAGGCCACCGACGGGCGGCGATCACGTCGAGATCTGCGAAATGTCAACGAGGGGAACAAATTCGTGCCTGCCTCTCCGGCCAACAGGCCGTTTCCGTCTGCACACCCTAAGGTCAAGCGAACGCAATACCAGGGGAAACTCGATTGATCAGTATGCGCGACACGCGGACGATCGCAACAACTGCCGTCGCCGCGGTTCTCTCTCTGTTTCTCGCCGGCTGTGCGACATCGGCCCATTCGGCCGTCAGCGAGTCGACCCCGAGCATCCAGACCAGCACCTCGCCGGCCCCTCCGCCGCCGCCGACCCGTCTCGCGTCGAACGTGCCGATGAAGCGCCTCGCCCCAGGTGAGAAGCCGCCCCAGTTCATCTTGTTCTCGTTCGACGGGGTGGGCGTGTCGAAGAACTGGGATCTCTTCCTGCGCACCGCAGCCGAATCCGATGCGCGTTTCACGGCGCTGATGACGGGCCTGTATTTCCTCACCGACGCGAACAGACGCGAATACCAGGGTCCCGGTTATCAGCCCGGCGAGGCTGCGATCGCCTTCGGCGGCACCAAGAAGAACGTGATCGAGCAGATCACCTATCTCAACCGGACCTGGTACGGCGGGCACGAGATGGGAACCCATTTCGTGGGTCATTTCTGTGCCGGGACCCGCAATCCGGGCAAGTCCTGGACCAGCGCCGAATGGCGGCACGAACTGGCGCAGTTCTTCCGGCTCATGACCCAGTGGCGCGCGCTGAACGGCATCCGCACCGGACCCGACCTCGCGTTCGGTCCCGAGGTCGTGAAGGGCGCCCGCACACAGTGTCTGGAGGGGTCCATGAAGACCATCTTCCCGGCCCTGCGCGCCTTCGACATGACCTGGGATTCGTCGATGCCGGCATCCCGGCCGGGCGTGTACTGGCCGACCAAGATCAACGGCATCTGGGAGTTCCCGGTGCCCTATGTGTGGTCGCCGGCGCTCAAGCAGCGACAGACCGCGCTCGACTACAACTTCTGGTACAGCGTCAACCAGGCCACCGACCGACCCGCCGACCGCAAGCGGATTGCCCACGTCGTCACGAGCACATACGACTACATGCTTCGGCGCGCCTACGAGGGCAATCGCGCCCCACTGGTCATCGCCAACCACCTGAACACGTGGAACGGCAACGCCTTCAACCCCGCGACCGCCGCGTTCATGAAGCGTGCCTGCACCAAGCCGGACGTCATCTGCGCGACGCACCAGGACGTCATCGCGTGGATGGAGCTGCAGGACCCCGCGGTCCTGAAGAAGTGGCGGTCGATGGCGCCGGTGGCGGTGGACGCCCACCGGTAGGCCACCCGGCCCGTCGTCATCGCCGACCCTCACCCGGCGCGCCCCCCGGCGCGACGGCCTCACTTCATCGTCAGCGGCACGATCGTGGTGGAATTGCCCGCGCGCACCGTGGCGGCGATCGGGTTCCAGCCGGTCCACAGGTTCACCGGGACATCGACCTTCGCCCCCGGCCGCAGGGTGATCGGGGCCCGCGTGACGGCGTTCCGGTCGGCGATGGTGTCGCTGCGCTCCACGGCGATCGAGACCTTTTGGGCGCGTCCCTGCGTCTGCAGGGTGACACCCGTCAGGGAGTTCGCGCCGACGGAGACCGCGGAACCGGGACCGATCGCCAGTTGCGAGGTGTCCACCGAGACCGAGCGCAGCGAATCCTCCGTCGCCACCTCGAAGTCGGCGGTCGTCGGCGCCGAGGAGGTCACCCGGACCGAGTGGCGCACCGGGTCGATGTCGAGAGCCGCCGTGGCCCCGGAGGGGACCTCGAGGTCGCCGACGCCGACCGCGCCGCCGGCGCTCATCGCCACGGCCCGGATGTCCGCGGTCTTCCCGGCCTCGACGCCGTCGACGACGACCCGGAATTTCTTGCCGGCCGGCACCGTGAACTGCGCCGCGTTGTCGTTGTTGAGCAGCACTCGCTGTTCGACCCCGGGGATGGGGTTGCCCGACAGGTCGGTCACCCGGATCTTCCAGTCGACGTCACCCGCGCCTCGGGCGCCGCCGTTGGTGTCGGTCACCATGACGAACGTGTCGTCGCTGCTCAGGTCGGGGTCGTGGTGACGGGCGAGCGCCGAGGCCACCGGGATCAGGATCAGCCTGTTCTTCTGCGATCCCTGGAACAGCAGTGTCGGCTCCGACGGGTTGGTGGCCGTCGAGTAGTACCAGGTGTCGGCGGCGGGATCGACGACGACCATCTTCTCCTGGCCCGGGAAGTTGTTGTCGTAGACCACGATCCCGTACTTGCCGTCACGCAGGTCGCGGATGGCGATCGGATTGATCGCATGCCCCGCGGTGCGCTCGTCGTCGGTGTACACGGCCAGGATGTAGTTGTCGTTGCGTTTCCAGGCCGCCCGGAGCTTGCTCAGCGCCTCCGAGACGCCGACCCCGTCCTCGTACTGGTCGCTGGGCGGGAAACCCTGGGTGACGAACATGCGGGCGATCAGCTCGTCCAGCGGCGCCGACGGCGGCATGCTGTAGACGGTCTGCCAGGGCATCGCCAACGGGAACTTGTCGAGGCGTTTGGTGGCGTAGAGACCTGCCAGGGCGGCCATGCCGTAGCAGTGGCCGCCGGTCATCATGTCGTTGTACACCTCTTGCACGAGCTCGGAGACCGTGGTCGGGGAACAGATGCCGAGCACGATGCGGGCGCACACCTCGTCGCCGAACACCGCACGCATGCCGTCGATGGTGAGGCCCCGCCGGTGCAGCGGACCGTTGTCTCCCCAGTTCTCGAAGGAGAACCCGTCGCGCTTGACGTCGAACCCGCTGTGTGCGACGACCTTTCCGGCCGTCGGGTCGACGACGGGTGCGGCGTCGGCGGCCCCGGTCTCGGTGACGGTGAGGGTCGCGGCCGCGGCCAACGCCAGGCCTGCGGCAGAAAGACGAACCGACCGACGCGAATGCGACTTTCCGATGTGCATTACCGAACATTAACCGACTTATGCGGCAAATCGTTCAGGGCTTCACGAATCTGACTTTCTCCCGGACATTCTCGTCCCGGAATTGTCGGTATGAAATCCGGCCACATTTCCCCGACGAGCACGCTGTCGCCACAGGCGCGACGATCACTCCCCGGCCCCGTGCCCCCGCACCCGCCCTCCGGTATGAAGAATCGGTGTCCGCACGCAGCACCGCCCACCCGTCGGCTTCGGCCCCCACCGCCGGGAGCGGACCTCTCCGCATCATCGTGGTGGGCGCCGGTGCCGCCGGATCGCTCGTGGTCTTCCATCTCGCCCGACTCGCCGCCGGCAGCGCCGGCAACAGCAACACCGCCGGCAGCGGCGGCGACCGGCCGTCCGTCGACGTCACGGTCGTGGACCCGCTCGACCCCGTGTCGGGCCCCGCGTTCGGGACGGCCGACGCCGCGCACCTGCTCAACGTGCCCGCGTCGGGGATGTCGGTGGTGCCCGGCGAGCGCTTCGACTTCGTGACGTGGTGCGTCGACGAGGGCCTGACGTCCCCCGACGATGCAACGTACTTCTTCGCGCCCCGGAACCGCTGGGCGCGGTACCTGCGCACCCGGCTCGACGAGGCCCGTGCCGCCGCCGGCGACCGGTTGCGGGTCACACACGTGCGCTCCACCGCGACCGGGATATCCGTCGACGCATCCGGCGTCCGGGTGACCACTGCCGACGGTTCGGCCGTCGTCGGCGACCGCCTGGTCCTGGCGACCGGACTCCCCGGCGTCGGCGACGGGTGGTCGCCGTGCGACCTGAGCGATCAACTCCGCTATGTCGGCGACCCGTGGCGGCCGGGTGCCCTCGACGAGGTGCTGGCCGACGACGGCGACGTGCTCGTCATCGGCACCGGCCTCACCATGGTCGATGTCGCGATCAGCCTGCTGAGGTCCGGCGCCGACCGTCGTGTGGAGGCGATCTCCCGCAACGGGCGCCTGCCCCGCAGGCACGCCGACCGCTACCTCGGCGAGGTCGTCCCCGACATCGCGACCTGGGGCGAGAGCCTCGACGAGATCCGGGCCGCGGTCGCCACCCATGTCGCGAGAGTCGAGCGGCTCCTGGGCAACTGGCGGCCCGGCGTCGACGGGGTGCGTTACCGGGTCGCCGAGCTGTGGGGCCGGTTGGGCCACGACGATCGCGCCCTGTTCGTCCGAGAACTGGCCGGGCGCTGGGGAATCCACCGGCACCGGATGCCGCCGTCGAACGGCGTCCTCGTCGACGAGGCGCGTGCGGCGGGACGCCTGGTGATCCGCGCCGGACGCATCACCGGCGTCGAGCCGGGACCCGACGGCATCACGATTCGCACCGCCGACGACGTGCGCACCCATTCGTGGGTCGTCAACTGCACCGGGCCGCAGTCCGATCTGCGGCGCCTGGGAAACCCGGTGCTCGACTCCCTGTTCGCCAACGGCCTGGCCAGGACCGACGCCCTCGGACTCGGCCTGCTCACCGACGGCGGGCAGGTGCTCGACGCCGACGGGCGGCCCGGACCGATCTGGGCGCTCGGCTCGCTGCGCCGAGGTGAGTTGTGGGAGACCACCGCGGTCCCGGAGATCCGGGAGCAGGCGCGCGACGTGGCGGAGTCCCTCCTCGACGACGGGCGTCGCTGAGGGACTCCGCCACGACACGGTGATCCGTCGCGCCGGTGCTCAGGTGGCGCTGATCAACACCGCGACGCCGAGCCAGATCAGCGCCGCGACCTTCACCACTTCGATCGCCACATAGACCAGATGCGCCGAGCTGCGCGGCCCCTCGTGCCCGGCCAGCACGGCATCCGAACGCCGGGTCAGCGCGGGGCGCACCGCGACGAGCTGCACGAGCAGCGCGCCGACGGCGATCCCCGCGGCGACGGGCACGGCCGGCCCCGCCCACGAACCGACGATCACCGCAACCACGACGATGGCCGCCCACACGGCCTCGGCGGCGTTGAGTGCGCGGAAGACCAGGCGGCCGATCCCCAACCCGAGCGGGAGGGTGATCCCGGGTGCCCGGAACTTCAGCGGCGCCTCCAGGAACGAGATGGCGAGCACCATGCCGAGCCACACGAACGTGACGGCCGTGACCACCGCTCCGGCGGAGCTCATCGAGCACCCGCCCGCAGGAGTTCCGGACCGAAGGTCTCGTAGTGGATGCGGGTCTCGTCGACGTCGCGGTCGAGCAGGGCGTCTCGCATCGACGTCAGGAATCCGCCGGGACCGCAGAGCATGACATGGGATTCGGGGTGGATCTCGATGTCGTCCAGCGACATCCGCCCGACCCGGATGGTGTCGGAGACGATGTGCGGCGAGGTGTTCTCATACCACTGGACCAGTCGTGCGTCGGGCAGCGAATCCACCAGTGCCGCCAGCATTCCGCGGTGCGGTTGCCGGTTGCGCGAGCGGTCGGCGTGCAGCACGGTGACCGACCGGTCGTCCCTGCGCTCGCTCAGCGCGGTCAGCAGGCCGATGACCGGCGTGCAGCCGATGCCGGCGGAGGCGAGCAGCAACGGCGCGTCGTCGTCGGGCAGGACGAGATCGCCGAACGGCGTGCTCACATCGAGGACGTCGCCTTCGAAGACGTGTTCGTGCAGGTGCTCGGACACCTCGCCGGCGAGCTTGACGCTGAACCTCCAGGTGGGCTCGGCGGGCGATCCGGTGAGGCTGTACTGACGGATCTGGCGAGCGCCGTCGGCGAGCGGCACCTGGACCGAGATGTACTGTCCCGGACGGAAGCCCGGAAGGTCATCGGCGACGCCGGAGAGAGTGAGGGCGATCGTGTCCGGGGAGACCTGGGTCCGGTCGGTCACGCGTGCCTTCCGCCAGACGTCACCGGCGGGCACGCCGGTGTCGGCGTAGAGCCCGGCCTCCTCGGCGATCAGCAGATCGGCCATGTCCCAGTACAACTGATCCCACGCGTCGGCGACCTCGGGGGTGACCGCCTCGCCGAGGACGTCGACGATGGCCGCGAACAGATGCTCGTGGACGACGTCGTACTGGGCGGCCGTCACGCCGAGCGAGGCGTGCTTGTGCGCGATCCGCCCGAGGATGAACCGCTGGCGGCGGACGTCGGGCTCGAGCTGGAGCCGCGCGAAGGCGGCGATCGATCCGGCCAGGGCCTGCGGCTGCTCGCCCGACTTCTGGTGCGTCCGGTTGAAGAGGTTGTCGAGCAGGTCCGGATGCGCGGTGAACAGGCCTTCGTAGAAGCGGGGCGTGATCTGCGGGAGGGCGCCTTCGACGGCGGGCAGGGTGGCCGCGATGGTGGCACGTTGGGTGTCGGACAGCATGAGAACTCCTTTGTTCACTGCTCGTGGGTGATGAACCGGCGGTCGCCGGAAGTCCTTGGGAGTGGCTACGAGTCGGCTGCCGGCATCGCGCCGGTCGAGCCCGGTCCGTCGCCGCCGGTCGGGCCCGTCGGGACCCTCGGTGACAACGACAGCAGCACGGCCGAGGTCGGCTCCTGCGCCAGCTCGGCGACGGTCAGGCCGTCGAGGCTCTCGTAGAAGGCCTGCGCCGCGCGGGCGAGCGCTCCGCGCAACCGGCAGCCGTGCCGAAGCGGACACGGCTGCGGCCCCTCGCAGTCGACGACCTCCCCGTCCCCTTCGAGGGAACGGGCGAGCCGGCCCACCCGCGCCTCGCGTCCGAGTTCGGTGATGGTGAGCCCACCCGACCGTCCTCGGCGCGCGTGCACGACGCCCATCTCCGACAGCCTGCCGACGACCTTGGCGACATGCGTGTAAGGGACGGACAGTTCGGCCGCGAGGTCCTTGGTGGTGAGAACGACCGGGGCAGAGGTCTGTTCGGCAGCCACCGCAAGCCGCATCACGACCCGGAGGCCGATGTCGGTGAAGCGGGTCAGCTGCATGCCGCAAGTAAAACACAAATTGGTACTGGTGATACCAATTAATGAGACGTGTTCTGCCTCACTGCGATACCGGCGGCACGGGCGCGGTGAGGACTCGTGACGGGGTTCGACAGCGACGCGGACGTGGGGTGGGAAGAGCCCGAGCGTCGCCTCGAGGGCCTTCGACCCGCGCCGGCAGATCGGGCGGGAGCTGGATCAGGACCGGACCGAGGCGGTCGTCGAGGCCGGCGGCGCGGGTCAGGAACCGATCGACCGGTTCCGCCGGATCGCGCAGGCGTTTGATGTGCGTGAGGTAACGGCTCATCTTCACTGCCATCCGGAAGCCGGCGGGTACGGTCCCCGCCCAGGTCTCGAACACCTGCTTCTCGGGTAGGCGGTAGAAGGTGTTGTTCACCTCGGCCGTGGTGAAGTGCCGGGCATAGAAGTCCAGCCACTGCTTCTGCGGCAGCTTCTCGGGATAGAACGCGCCGCGCCAGTCCTTGTACTGCCGGCCTGAGCTGCCGATATGGAGCACCTCGCCGATACTACGCAGATATGCCGTTGACAGACGCACCGTCTTTCCGTGACCATCGTCGACGTGCTTCTGGAGATGTCGTCGCCCACCGGGCGTGAGGAGGTCGTCGGCGCCGTGCGCGCCGACGCTTGAGTGACCTGCCCCGACAGGCGCGAGTGACCGCACCGCGGCCCGCGCCGGTCGACGCGCACCCTCATTTCCTCCCACGACACCAGAGGTGTTCTCCCATGCATGCCCTCAGCGAATCCGCGATCCGCGGATCCTTCGTCAACGCGACCCTGCGCGAACGCAAGGCACTGACACTCCCATCCGACTTCGACGAGTTGGATTGGGGGCGACTCGATTTCCTCGGCTGGCGCGATCCACGGCAGCCGCAGATCGGTTACCTCGTGATCCCCGTCGACGACGAGGCCGTGGGCGTCATGCTGCGGCTCGGCGGACGCCAGCCGCGCAACCGCCAGCTCTGCTCGTTCTGCGAGGACGTCTTCCTGCCCAGCGACGTCGCCTTCTTCAGCGCGAAGCTCGCCGGCCCCGCCGGCCGCAAGGGCGACACCATCGGCACCCTCGTCTGCTCGGACTTCGCGTGTTCGAAGAACGTCCGGATGAAGCCGCCCGCCCACATGGCCGGCTCGGACCCGGAAGCCCTTCGGCAGGAGCGGATCCTGACCCTGCAGCTTCACCTCGAGGGCTTCGCCCGGCGGGTGCTGGATCGGTAGGTCGCGGTGGATCCGGTGGTGTCCGACGGGATGACAGGCACGGGCGCGACCGGATCGCCCGGTCTACTCCGGTTGTGCGGCAGCGTGATCCCGCAACAGCTCCGCCAGGTGAGTCCGCGCGCGGTTGAGTCTCGACTTGATCGTCGCGACCGGAACCCCCTGATGCGCGGCGATGTCGGCGTAGCTCATGTCGCCGTACTCCCGCAGGACGACGGCCTCCCGCTGGTCTTCGGACAGTCTGCCGAGCGCCTGGCGGACCGCATCGCGCAGGGCGATCCTCTCGTCGAACCGGTCACCGCCGTCGTCGTCGACGAGCTGCACCGGCTGGTCCGGGTCGGTGAAATCGGTGATCCGGGTGTTGGGCTTGCGCTTGCGCACCACCATGAGCGCGTTGTTCGCGGCGACGCGGTGCAGCCAGGTGGAGAACCGGGACTCGCCCCGGAACTTGTGCAGGTTCTGCCACGCCGCGACCAGCGTGTTCTGGAGCGCGTCCTCGGCGTCTTGCTGGTCGGTGCAGATGTTGAGGCACACCGCCCACACATGGGTGCGGTGCGCGCCGACGAGTTGCGCGAAGGCACGCTGGTCGCCGTTGCGGGCGGCCAGGAGCAGGGCGGTCTCGTCGATCGCCGGTGTCGTCGTGTCCATCAGAGGTCATGACCTCCGGCGCCGGGATCGTCGCCCGGGTCGTCGAGCCACACCGATCCCGACTCGGCGCCGCCGACGTCCTCTGACAGGTCCGTCCCGGCGTCGTCGATGCCGCCGAGGTCCACCGCCTCCGATTCCACACCTGCGCCGGGAACCGTCGACAAGTCGTCGGGCGCGTCGGCCGCGAGCTGCAGGCCGTCGGGCAGGGTGTCGTCCATCTCCGGAACGGTGTCGGGATCGGCGGTCGCCTGCGGGTCGAACGCCGCGGCGAGGGCGGCCTCCCAGACGTCCGACGGCGGCTCCGGCAGCGCCCCGGCGTCGACACCGAACGAGGCCAGGATGGCCGACTCGTCGTCGTGCATGGTCACAGCTCCAATCGTGTGCGGGAGGTCCCGCGCGGGTGTCCGACGCCGCGGCCACCGCTGAAACGATGCTACGTCCTCGACGACGGCCGTCCCGGGTCTGATGCCCGGGTCGGTCCGTGAGGTTCCACCGGCCCGTGATGTACTCGGCGAACAGGAGAGATGCGCGTTCGCGGGGGATGATCGACGCGCCATACGGGGTCGGGGGAACCTTTCTCGCACCCGGTGGCAACAGATACCCGACACGCTCACCACCGAGTCCGAAAGGCGCCACAGCATGTCCGGGAACCCCAATACCAGCAGCAGCACACCTCCGTCCGCACCGAACGGCGGCCGGGTCCTCCACACCACCGACAGCGCCGGCAACCACGTGGACGTCCACTACGACGAGGACGGGAACGTGATCCTCGTCGAGGCCGACACCGACGGGGACGGGCGCGCCGACACGGCTGCCGCTCCCACCGCGGACGGGGGATCCGTCGTCGCCACCGACGACGACCGCGACGGCACCGTCGACCGGGTCGTGCACTACGACGCGTCCGGGGACCGGACCCGGGTCGACCACTACGAGGACGGCCGCCTCGTCGCGCAGACCCTGGACACCGATGGGGACGGTCGCGCCGACACGCTCCTCGAGGACACCGACCGCGACGGCTCCCCCGACACCCTGTCCGTCGACAGCAATGCCGACGGCCGGATCGACGCGGTCGCCGTCGACACCGACGCGGACGGACGCTACGACACGTTCGCCGTCGACACCGACCACGACGGCAGCGTCGACGTGCTCGGGCGCGACCTCGACGGCGACGGCCGGATCGACGTGTTCATCGACGAGGACGGCGCGTACGGCAGCGAGCCGTCGGACCCGTACAGCGGCGGCCACGCTCACGGCCACGACGACATCGACGTCTGACCGATCCCACCGGAGAGGTCTCCGTCCCCGCTCGGACGATCAGTTGATCAGACCCGAGCGGGTCAGGAAGGCGCGCGCGTCCTCCAACGAGTTGAGGTCCGACATCCTCATGACGACGCCGCTCTTGGGGTTGGCGTACCGGAACGAGTACCGCTCGGACCCCGGTGCCACCTGTGTGACCTCCGCGGCGGCCGTCCGGGCTGTGTCCTCCACGAGTTCGCATCGCTCGCGATCGTCGAAGCAGTAGGTGCGGTTGCGGATGTCGATGATGTCGCGGTTCGCCTCGTTGACGTCGACGTTGAAGGTGAAACTCATGATCCCCGTGAGGAATCCCTCGCCGAGTCCGGCGAGGGGACTGTCCTTGGAGATCTCGCAGCTCACCGATGTCGCGCCGTTCCCGTTCGCCCCGTTCACCCGGTTGCGCTCGCATCCGGTCAGGTAGGACTGCAGGGTGGCCGGCAGCTGACGCCGCGCCTGCTCGACGTCGGTGAGGATCGGACCCTCGTCCTCTCCCGTCGGCCACGAGTCCCGCGGGTCGGTCTTCATGGTCTCGGTCGGTGTCGACGCCTGCGGCACCGGCTCGTCGCCGCCGCGGGTGGCGGCCACGACTCCCACCACCGCCGCGACGACCGCCGCCGCGGCCACACCCGCCGCGGCGATCCGCTTCCATCGGCCCCGGGTGGCCGCGGGCTGTTGACTCCCGGACTCGGGCCGGGTGTGCCAGGACGGCATGAGCTCGGCCGGCGCGGGCACCGGGCGCGGCTGCGTCGGCGCCGAGTCGGCCAGCACGGTCAACAGGGCGCCCTGGGCCACAACGGTCTTCGGATCGTCGAGGGTCGCCACCGGACCGACCTCCCCGAGGCGTCGCTGGACGAGCGGGATCCTCGACGACCCGCCCGTCAGGTACAGCGCCGTGAGCTGACCGGGGTGGGTCAGGCCGGCATCGGCGAACGTCGCACGGGTCAGATGCAGCGCAGCCTCGACCGCGGGGCTGATGAGTTCGTCGAACTCGTCACGCGTGATCTGCAGGGTGATCCGTCCTGCCGGTCCGGGCACGGTGATGGTGGCCGACGGTGTCTCCGACAGCAACTCCTTCGCCTGCTGCACCGATGCCTGGAGCGCCTGGACGGCGTCGATCGGCGCCCCGCGACGCAGCCAGGACGCATGGTCGGGGTCCCGGTCGGCGACGCGATCCTCCACCCAGCGCTGCAGCAGCGCATCGAAGTTCTTGCCGCCCAGGCCGTTGTCGCCGCGCGCGGCGATCACGCGGAAGCCGTTCGTGTCGGTCACCTCGAGAACCGCCACGTCGAGGGTGCCGCCGCCGAAGTCGAACACCGCGATCCGCGCGCCGTGCTGGAGTGCGTGGGAGCGCGAGTAGTGTCCCGCCGCCGCGCGCGGCTCGGAGACGGTGGTGATCCGCTCGCGCGGGATTCCGGCGGCCATCGCGGCGTCGACCAGCACCTGGATCTGCCGGGGCGCCCACGCCTCCGGGTGTGTGAGGACGACCCGGTCGGGCATGACGCCGGCATGTGCGGCGAGACCGCGACCGACGATGGCGCGCATCACCGCCGCCACCAGTGCGGATGTCGGCACGTCGAACCCGTTCGCCCGGACGCCCGGCTGCTGTCCGATGAGCCGCTTGGGTGAGGCGACGAACCCGGCCGGGTTCTGCGCGGCGGCGTTGAGCGCCGCCGCCCCGACCAGGATGCCGGCGGGCCCGTCGACGAAGACCGCCGACGGCATCAGGTTGCTCGTGTGACTCAGCGACAGTGCCTCGATGCTGCCGCTGGTGGCGCCGGAGTGCGCGGCCGCCGAGTTGGAGGTGCCGAAATCGATGGCCAGAGACCAGGTGTGGGATACAGATGTCATGGCGTGGGGATGTTCCTCGGTGGCTGGTGGCCTGCGGCCATCATCGTGTAGATCCGGATGAGGGTGACCAGGGCGGCGTCCTCGGCGGCCGAGCGGGTCGCGAGCGTGCGCTGTTGCGCGGCCGCGAGGAGTCGCTGTGCCCGGACGGCGATCTCCCCCGGCGGGGTGGTCTCCGCGAGGCCGACCCGGCCCGCCGGTCCGGTCGCGGTGAGGATCGTGCGCAACTCGTCGGTCACCGGCGACTGCGGGTCGGTGTCGAGCATGCGCTGATAGTCCTCGAGGACGGTCACCGGCAGCAGCGCGGGATCGGCGCGCAGGGTCGCCGCGATGGTCCGGATGTGGTCGCGCGCAGGATGGTCGAAGGCCAGCCGGTCGAGGCGGGCCAGGATGCGGTGCGCCCGGTGGAGGACGGCGAACCGCGCGGTCGAGGCCCGGAGTGCGCGACGCAGCGCGGCCAGGCCGGAGCGATCCGCCAGCCAGGCGTTCAGCGCGGCCGCCCCTCCGCCCGCCGCGATCCCGCGACCGTTGAGCACCCCGTACTCCCCCAGCAGGCCGAGGAGCTCGACCCGCTCCGCGGGCGGGATCGGACCGGCCGCGGGATCGGCGGAGTCGAAGATGCGCAGCACGTCCAGCCGGCCCACACCGTGCAACCGCGCCAGCGACGCGGCGTGACGTTCGGTCAGCATCCCGGTGTGACTGGTCTGCGCCATCAGTCCCGACACCGGGACGACCTCGCTGACGACATCGCCGAGGCGGGCGGCCAGCCGCACCGCGTGCTGTCGTGCGTGATCGAGCGGATCTCTTCTGCCCCAGGCACCCTCGCCGAAGGAATCGGCACGCGAGAGGACCCCCAGCGTGGTCAGCGGGGTGAACGGCAGACGGTTGAGGAACTCGATCTCGTCCGCGCGGGGCGCGGCGTCGAACAGGAAGACCGCGGCGTCGGCGTCGACCGACGCGTTCCGGGTCTGCTCGAAGCCGTCGATCGTCACACGGCGGGTCGCCGCGTCGTTGGCCACGGTCAGCGTCGACAGGCCGGGGGTGTCGATCAGCGTCTGTTCGCGCAGTGCCGCCGACGGGAGCCACCGGTCGACATAGGCGATGTCGCCTGCGAACAGGGGGGCTTCGACGCCGCTGGCCGGCCCCAGGGCGGCGGGTCGGCGGGTGCCGTCGAGGCCGACGACCTCGGCCCGCGACGGCGCACCGTCCTGGTAGACGGTGACCACGTTGGTCGCCTCCAGCGCCGCGGTCTCGGCCACCGGCGCCCCGATCAGCGCGTTCACCAGCGTCGACTTACCCGCCTTGAGGCGGCCGACGACCACGACACGGGGTGGGGACCAGAGAATGGCTCCGATCGAATTCGCTTGTGCGACACAGTCACCGCCCAGGGCGGCCAGCTGACGCAGCCCGCGGTCGAGCGCGACGTGGATGGGATCGTTCGACGCGGTCACGTGGGATCGCCCCCGCTCAGGATCGTCTCGGCGGCGACGATGCGCTTGTCGACGATGGCCAGATTCGAGGTGAGCCGTTGCGTCGTCTTCTGCCGGGCGGCGGCCGACGCGGCGGCGGCCTCCTGCACCTCGTTGATCGTCGTCTGCAACTGCTCGATGCCGCTGCGCAGGTGGTCGCGGTAGTGGATGACGATCTCCGGTCGCGCCTGCGCGACCGCGCTGTCGAGCAGGCGATTGGTCGCGGTCTTGGTGGTCGCGAGCGTTTCCCGCAGCCAGGACAGAAGGTTGGTCTTGCCCGCCCGGATCGCCCGGAAGCTCAGGTTCACCCCCACCCACACGGTGCCGACGACGATGCCCACGCCGAGCAACGCCGATAACCCGAGAAGCCCTCCGAGAGTGGACGATCCGACGACGCCCATCGTCAACAGCGTCGGGTCGAGGAGGCCTTGCGTCTTGCTCGCGACCTGGTGGGTCTCGATCCTCTTGTCCTGCAACGAGTTCACGATCCGGCTGCTCACCTCGGCCCACACCGTCGGGTCGTCGGCGAAGCGGGGTGCGACGACGACGTCGTGCAACCGCCGCAGGAAGCCGGTCAGGGTCTCGGCCATCGCCATCTGCAGGTCGGCCTGCATGTCGGCGGCGAACTTCTGTTCACTCCGACGCAGCACCTCCATGCCGTTCTTGTTGATGTGGGTCGTCCACTTGTCGCGGATCGCGTCGAGCCGACGCTCGAGGTCGTCGATCGCCTCCTGTCGCAGGAGGGTCAGATCGCGGGCGAGATACTGCTCCCATTGACGGGACTGGGCCTGCAGTTCGGTGAGGCGGTCACGTTCGGCCGTGAGATCCGGGAGCGCGGCCTCGCCGGCCTCGACCGCCGCGAGTTCGTCCGCGATGGACGCACGCACCACGCGCAGTCCTTCCAGACAGGTACGCACCGCGTCGATGTGCGGCGAGGCGACCGCCCGGTCGAGGCGGGTGACGACGGCGTCGCGTAGTTCGGTGATCCCCGAGTCGGCTTCCAGACGGTCGCGCAGGCCGGGGTCGGGGCTCTCGGCGCCGAGGACGGCGAGAAGGCTCGACACCCCGATCACCGGGACCTCCCGGCCCAGGTGCTCGGCGATGAGCCGCCGGTTCTCGACGACGACCTCCCGCCAGCGGCCGAGGTTCTTGTCGGTCTTGGTCACGGCGACCACGACCGCATCGACCGTCGACCCCGCCTGCCGGACGAACTCCATCTCGGGCGCGGTGATCGGGGACGAGGCATCGCACACCAGCACCAGCACACAGGCCTGCCGGGTGGACTCGGACGCGAGCTTCGCCAGGCCGGGGTCGAGTCCACCGACGCCGGGCGTGTCGACGAGGGTGACGTCGGCGACCCGCGCGTCCCGGAGGGCGATGGCCGCGGCCGTGGGCAACTCGTCGACGGTCCGGTCGCGCACCTTCTGCCCGTCGACGGTGACCCAGTCGGCCAGTTCCGCCGGCGAGACCGGCCGCGGCCCGGACGGAAAGTACAGTTCGGCGCGCTCGGCGTCGGCCTCCGGCCCGGCGGTCACCGACACCGTGACCGAGGAGGTCACGTCGACCCCGACCGGACAGAGGTCGCGACGACCCACCAGCGCGTTGACCAGGGAACTCTTGCCCCGCTGGACCTCTCCGGCGACGACGACGATGCGCTTCGGCCGTCGGTTCAGCCGGTCCTCGGCCAGATCGGCGACCGCGTCCTTCTGGTATGCGCGCAACACCTTGACGGCATCGGCGACGACCGTCCGCGCGGACTCGGGGACCGATGCGAGCGGCGCGCTCATGCGATGCGCCGCCCTGCGGCGCCACCGCCACCACCCCACCCGGTCATGCGATCATGCTGATCGACCGGACGCCTGAGCGCAAAAAAGGGGCCGACGCGTCTCCCCCGGCCAGTCCTCCGAACAGAGGACGCGAGTGCCGGTGACCGCCCGATGGTCGGGGCGCGGCGGACCGGCTGGGCGACCGGCGGACATCCGGCACTATCCTGCATTCACCACAGAATCGTGCAGATTCGGTCTCGGGGGAACCAGCGGGGGTTCGCGCGGCAACACATCCGGTGAGAAACATCGATGAACGCCGCCGCTCGGAGGAACTCTCCGCGGGGCAGGGCTGCAGGGGAGGACTCCGAGATGAAAGACTGGCGCCCGATCGTCGCCGTGGCGACGGCGGCCCTGGTGGTCGCCGGGACCGCGGCATGCACCACCGACGGCCAACCGGTCCCCTCCGCGAAGGACGCCGAGGCCGCGACGTCCTCCGTCGATCTCGCCGCGCTCGACACCGGCGACTACCCGACTGAGCCGCGGCCGCCGTTCGACTACCCCGCCGACGACGCCGAGTTCCTCCGCGTGGAGGGCCAGCGGATGGGCCAGTTCATCATCCCTCCGTTCGAGCTCGCACCCGACGTGACGCAGCCGAACGCCCTCTTCACGGCCCCCATCGCCAGCCGCGCGGCGCTCGGCGTGCTCTTCGGCGAGGGTGCCGCGACCATCCCCGCGAACGAGCGGTTCCTCGGCGGGTTCTCGACGAGTGCCCGGACGCCGGCGAGCGGACCGCGGGAACAGCGCAATCTCCAGATCGTCGTCCTGCGCTACCTGACCCCCGGAGATGCCCGGGCCGCCGTGGACCAACTCGCCCGGATCACCTCGCGGGACTGGAACAACGCGCCGATCACGCCGCTGCAGGGAGTCCCGGGCGGCGTCTTCCTCAACGCCGTGTCGCCCGGCGACGGCGGACATCACGCGGCCGGCTACACCCAGCGCGACGTGTACGCGGTCTACGCGTGGACGAGGGTGAGCACCGCGGAGGCGGCGGCGCAGTCGGAGTCGCTGATCCGCACCGCGCTGACCCGACAGGCCGATCTGATCTCGAAGTTCCCCCGCACGCCGTCGGCCCAGGACAACAGGAACATGGGTCGGGCCCCGGTGGCGGGCCGGCCCCGCATGGACGAGAACAAGATCCTCATCTACGCGCTCCCCTACTCCGACCAGGAGATCGCCGAGAAGAAGACCGGACTCAACCCGTTGGCCGTCCGTGCCGTCTACGGTCCTCGCGGACTCGCGCACTTCGCGGCCGACCCGCCCATGACACTCAACGCAGCCGAGCGGGCCGGATCCCTCGCGACCGCCGTCGACCGCTCGATCGTCTTCCGGGCCGAGACCCCGGAGAAGGCCGAGGAGTACCTGATGCCCAAGGCGGACGACTCGGACAGCACCACCGCCATCGCCCCGCCGCCCGGACTCCCCGCCGCACGGTGCGAGGCCACCCCCACCGGGGGCGACCGGACCGCGTACCAGTGCGCGGTCCAGGTGGGGCGATACGTCGCGATTTTGGGCTCGTCGAGCAAACGCGACGTCTACCAGCAGACCTCGGCGCAGTACCTGATCCTCACCAAGGCCGATCAGAACGCCAACTAGGAGCGGGGAGTGGGGCATCGGCGTCGGGAGCCGCAGCGGTCGCGCCCGCGACGTGGCCGGCTCGCCGGTGTTCCGCTCCGCGAGCGCGGGCAGGAGCGGTGAGCTCGTCGAGAAGCCGGCGACGGCGACAGGGAGGCGGCCCACCAACAGATCCCGCGCCGGTATCCGATCCGGGCGACCGCCGATCCGCCGGCAGTGGACGACGCCTCGTCCTCCCGCGGCGCCGGCGGACGCCAAACGAAAAAGACCAGATCGCTTGTCCGCGATCCGGTCTCGTCCGGTGAGCTTGCGCTCTCGGTGGGCGAAGGGGGACTTGAACCCCCACGTCCCGAAGGACACTGGCACCTGAAGCCAGCGCGTCTGCCATTCCGCCACTCGCCCGTGGCCGCCGGTCTCCCGGCGAGCATGTCGTCGGATGTTTTCCTCCAACGCCTGGACGACGATAACAGCACTCCGCCGTCGATTCAAAACCGGGTGGGCGGACCGGCTCCGGCACCGCCGGTGAGCTGGGAACCGACAGATCCAGGGAGAGACTGGCCACAGTGCTGGTACAGGTGTTACACACGGTGCACCAGTTGTCGTGGTGGCACAGTTGTCCTTTCTTGTCGCTATCATCAAACAAGGCCAGATGCACGGCGACACGCTCGTCCAGCCCGCGAAAGGAGGTCTCGGTGGGGATACTGCAACGGATCGAACGCAAGCTCGAGGGCGCCGTCGACGACGGATTCGCTCGGGTCTTCGGTGGTCAGGTCGCCCCGCAGGAGATCGAACACGGACTGCAGCGTGAAGCCGAGGAGTCGCTGGAGAACCTCGGCGACGGCGCGATCCTTGCGGCGAACAGCTACACACTGCTCCTGAGCCCGTCCGACCACGAGCACATCGCCGCGGAATACGAACTGAACCGCAAGACCTTCTCGAAGCATCTGGAACACTTCATCAAGGACAACGGTTGGCAGACCTACGGCCAGGTGGTCGTAGAGTTCGAACAATCGCCGACCCTGCACACCGGGATCTTCCGTGTCCGCGGGGCGGTCAACCCGGATGCGCGGCCCCGACCGGTGCCGTCACGTCCGGGACACGACGCCCCGCCCCCGAAGGCCCCGCACCACCCTGCCGGACAGCCGGCCCCGAATCCTCTCCAGGCCAACCCAGACCAAGGAGCCCCGAACATGACTCAGAACCCCGGATACGACCAGCGCAGGGGCGCCGATCCCGCCTACGACCAGGCAGCCTACGACCAGCAGGCGTATGACCAGCAGGGTTACGACCAGTACGGTCGGCAGGGCTACGACCAGCAGCAGCCCGCGTACGAACAGGGCGGCTACGAGCAGCAGGGCTACGGACAGCAGCCGGCCTACGACCAGGGCTACGGCCAGCAGGGCTATGGCCAGGGATACGGCCAGCAGGGCTACGAGCAGCAGGGCTACGGACAGCAGCCCGGTTATGGTCAGCAGCCCGGCTACGACCAGGGCTACGGCCAGCAGCCCGGTTACGACTACCAGCAGGGCTACGGCCAGCAGGGCTATGACCAGGGCTACGGCCAGCAGCCCGGCTACGACCAGGGCTACGGCCAGCAGGGCTACGGCCAGCAGCCGGCGGGCTACGACTATCAGGGCGGCTACGACCAGGGTTACGGACGCCCGGCCGGCGGCTACGCGCCGACGACGATCACCCTCTACCTGGAGGACGGCAGCAACCGCACCTTCCAGCTCCACGAGGGCTCCAACGTGATCGGGCGCGGCCAGGACGCGCAGTTCCGTCTTCCCGACACCGGTGTCTCGCGCCGGCACGTCGAGATCCGCTGGGACGGCACCACCGCGCTGCTCACCGACCTCAACTCGACCAACGGCACCACCGTCAACGATCTGCAGGTCAACACCTGGGAGCTCGCCGACGGCGACCGCATCCGGGTCGGCCACTCGGACATCACCGTCCGGTTCTCCTAGGCGACACCGCTGCCGGGGCCCGCGTACGCGATCGGCCCGGCCGGACGCCGTCGGTCGCGGCGGCGTCGGGTCGCCTGTGAGCGACTTCCGGATGCCGGTTCAGTGGCTCGTTGATACTGAACTGTCATATGTGAATGACCGGCTTCGGGAGAACTGCCCATAAGATGCACACGGGTCCGCCGGTTCGATCGGCACCGACACGGTGCGCGGCGGATCTCTCGATGACCGGACCGAGATGTGACGGCGCTGGAGGTGAACACACGACATGCAGGGCTTGGTACTGCAGCTGACCCGTATCGGGTTCCTGCTGCTGCTCTGGCTGTTCGTCTTCGCCGTCATCCGCACGCTGCGGGCCGACATCGCGACGGCCGGCGGCATGCGCATCCCGCGTTACTCCGGCGGCTCGGACAAGCGCCGGCGCGGTTCCGGTCGCGGCACCGCCCGCTATCTCGTGGTCACCCACGGCGCGCTGGCGAACACCCGTATCGGTCTCGGCCAGCAGCCCGTACTCATCGGGCGCGCCGACGACTCGACGCTGGTCCTCACCGACGACTACGCCTCGGAGCGTCACGCCCGGCTGTCGAGACGCGGTGACGACTGGTACGTCGAAGACCTCGGTTCCACCAACGGCACCTACCTCGACAGGTCCAAGGTGACGACCGCGGTCAAGGTCCCGCTCAACACGCCGATCCGCATCGGCAAGACAGTGATCGAGTTGCGCCCGTGACCCTCGTGTTGCGCTACATCGCGCGCAGCGACCGTGGCCTGGTCCGGTCCAACAACGAGGACTCGTTCTACGCCGGTCCGCGCCTGCTCGCGCTCGCCGACGGCATGGGCGGACACGCCGCGGGCGAGGTCGCCAGCCAGCTCGTCATCCGCGCCCTGTCCGCACTCGACGAGGACGAACCGGGCGGCGACCTGCTCGGTCAGCTCGACCGTGCGACCCGCGCGGGCAACGAGGCCATCGCGGCCCAGGTCCAGGAATCGCCGGAACTCGACGGCATGGGCACCACGCTCACCGCGATCCTCTTCGCCGGCAGCCGGATCGGCCTGTGCCACATCGGCGATTCGCGCGGATACCTGTACCGCGACGGCGTCCTCACCCAGATCACGCGCGACGACACGTTCGTCCAGACCCTCGTCGAGGAGGGTCGCATCACCCCGGAGCAGGCGCACACACATCCGCAACGCTCGCTGATCATGCGGGCGCTGACCGGGACCGAGGTCGAACCCACGCTGACGATGCGCGAGGCGCGCGCCGGTGACCGATACCTGCTGTGCAGCGACGGCCTGTCGGATGTCGTCAGCGAGGAGACGATCGCCGAGACCCTCGGCTCCATCGCCGACCCCAAGGAGTGCGCCGACCGTCTGATCGAGCTCGCCCTGCGCGGCGGCGGTCCCGACAACGTGACCGTCGTCCTTGCCGACGTCGTCGACACCGAGTACGGCGATTCGCGGCCGATCGTCGGCGGAGCCGCCGGGGGCAACGAGGAGCACTACACGCCCGACCCCGCGACCGCCGCCGGCCGCGCCGCGGCGCTGCGTCCCCCGCCCGCCGAACCGCAGCGGCCCACCGTCCTCGCCGATGCCGTGGAGGAGCCGCGACCTCGATCACCGCTGCGCCGCTGGCTCGTCGCGGGTGTCGTGATCGCCGTCGTCGCCGCACTCGTCGCGGGCGTCTTCGTCGTCCGCGCGATCGTGCGCAACAACTACTACGTCGCCGCGGACTCTGCCGGGGACGTCCTGATCTATCGCGGCTCCCCCGCCGATGTGTTGTCGTTCTCCCTGTCCGAGCCCGTCACGCGGGTGTGCGTGGAGGACCTCGA
>Ga0164243_10004547_pt1 | contig 21671 bp, 20 predicted proteins | sample OricompcompostOP_FD_108781 | JGI IMG/M metagenome (GOLD analysis project Ga0164243, IMG submission 108781) | Organic Plus compost microbial communities from Emeryville, California, USA - Original compost - Organic plus compost (OP) | ecosystem: Engineered > Solid waste > Mixed feedstock >...
CATGACTCCGGCCGAGCCGGAGCCGGATCCGAGAGCGGGCCGATCAGGGTGGAGAACTGCGGGACGACGGTGAAGCTCGACGCACCACCGAAGCACGCGGTGGCGATCAGCCAGCCGGCGATCGAGCTGCTCCTGACGCTGGGCCAGGCCGACCACATGGCCGGCGCCGCCGGGTGGAACGACGAGGTACCCGCGAAGCTACGTGCGGAGAACGCCAAGGTGCCCCAGCTGGGCAGCCAGTTCCCCTCCTTCGAGAAGGTCCTCGACACAGACCCCGACTTCATCTACTCCACCTTTGCCTACGGCTTCACCGATGAGGGAGTGGCGCCGCGGGAGAAGTTCACCAAGCTTGGCGTCGCCACCTACCTCTCGCCCAGCGAGTGCACCGGCCAGGACGCCAACCAGACGCATCGGCTCACCTTCGATGACGTCTTCGCCGAGGTCGGCGACATCGCGAAGATCTTCGGGGTGCAGAAGCGGGGTGACCAGCTCGTCACCTCGCTGCGTTCCCGGCTGGAGGACGCGGCGGACGGCGTCGATGCGAGCGGCGTGACGCTCGGCTGGTGGTACGCCAACACCAAGACGCCCTACATGGCCGGCTGCTGCGGGGCTCCCGGGATGATCACCAAGGCGCTGGGGGCGAAGAACGCCTTTGAGGACCAGAAGCAGCTGTGGCCCGAGATTGGCTGGGAGACGATTCTCAAGCGCGACCCCGATGTCCTGGTTCTCGCCGATCTGACTCGCGGTGGCGACGGCGACAGCGCGACGGCGAAGGAGAAGTTTCTCCGCAACAACCCCGCGGCTCGGCAGCTCACCGCGGTCCGCAAGAACCGCGTGATCGTCGTCCGGGCTTCGGCGATGGATCCCTCGATCGAGAACGTCGACGGCGTCGAGGACGTTGCCGACGGGCTACGCAAACTGGGGTACGCCCGATGAACCCTGCAGAGCTCCTCGACCGCTGGGACGACCAGCAGGCGGCGTACGTCGCCGACCGGGAGGGTCGCTTCTCGGCGATCCTGGAAGTCCTCGGGCCCGTCCTCGACGAGAGCGCAGCGCGTGGCGCTGATGGACCTGCCGTGGTCGTCGACCTCGGCTGCGGACCGGGGTCGCTCAGTCTCCGCGTGCTCCAGCGCTTCCCGCGGGTGCACGTCGTCGGGATCGACTACGACCCCCTCCTGCTGCGGATCGCCAGCGGGTCGTTGGCCGATCATGCCGACCGACTGACGCTCGTCGACCACGACCTCACCCGCAGCGACTGGGTCGAGGTCGTAGGTAGGGCGCTTGGTGGTCGTGCGCCACACGCCGTCGTCTCGACCACGGCACTGCACTGGCTCCCTGCGGGAAACCTGGTCGCGCTCTACCGGCAGGTCGGGCAGCTCCTTGCTCCCGGCGGTGTCATGCTCAACGGGGATCACTTTCGCTTCGACGACGCGAACCCCACCCTCCGGGCGATTTCGGCAGCCCACGACGAGACCACGCAACAGGCGGGATTCGCGGCAGGGGCCATGACGTGGGACCAATGGTGGGCAGCAGCAAGAACCATCCCGGATGGTGAGCAGCTAGCGGCCGAACGCGAGCGTCGGTTCGCTGACAGACCCCCCAACCCGCCAACCACGGTCGAGTTTCACCTCGCCGCGCTCCGGCAGGCCGGCTTCACCGAGAGCGCCCCCGCCTGGCAGTTCCTCGACGACTACGTCGTCCTCGGACGGCTGCCCGGCGGCGTCGACGTGGACGGGTAGCCGAGCTCATTCCTCTGCGAAGTGGTTGGCGACGCGCTCGAGGCCGTCGAGGACGAGGGGAGTGGGTGGCTCGGTGAAGTTGAATAGTTGGACCATGACCTTGTTGTTCTTGACGGCCGAGAGGTCTTTCGCGCCGGGCATGTCGAGGAGTGCCTGCTTGATCTCTTGGTCGGTGCCGTCGGTGTGGAGCAGGATGATGACGTCGGGATCGCGGTCGAGTAGTTCCTCGGTCGAGGTCTCGAAGACGCGCTTGTCGACGTCGCCGAAGACGTTGCTGAACCCAAGGGTCTCGAGCTGGGGCGTGGCCATGCTCTGCTTGCCGTAGGCACCGACGGTGCCCTCGCCGCGGTAGGGCCACAGCACGGCGGCGGTGCGGTCCGGCTCATCGGGGAGGCCGGATTCGACCTTGGTGATCCGCTTCTTGAGGGCGGTGACGGCGTCCTCGGCCTGCTGTTCGCGCCCGAATACCTTGCCGTAGAGACGCATCTGGCTGTAGATGGTCTGGTAGCCGGGGTTCTTGATCCCGTCGGGGCAGAAGCTGGGCTCCTCGAGGACTGGGATGCCGGCGTCGGCGAGGGACTCGCGGGTGATGCCTTCGGGTAGTCCGAGGACGAGGTCGGGCTCTTGTTCGAGGATCGACTCGCGGGAGATCTTGAGGTGACCGTTGGGGTTCAGCCGCTCGGTGAGCGAGGGCACCTTGTCGATGGCAGCCATCGTCTTCTTGGAGTAGTACGCCGATGGGAACTGACCGGCTCGCGAGGCGAGGGTGTCGAGGACGCCGAGGCTGGCGAGGTATTGCAGGGGTGCGCTGTTGACGATCATGACGCGTGAGGGTGGCTGGTCGAAGGTCACGTCGACGCCGCAGTTCTTGACGGTCACGGGGTAGCCGCCTGCGCTGCTGCGGCTCTCGTCGGCGCCGCCGCAGGCGGCGAGCAGTCCGAGCAGCAGCGCGATCACCAATCCGGCGGCTCCGGTGGTGGTACGGCGTGGGTGCGGCCAGTTCATGGGACCACCTGTCGTGTCGGGCGCGGTCGAGTAGCGGGCGCGGGCGGATGGAAGAGGAACTGTGGCCCGTGCGAGGTTTCGAGGCGTTCCACGCCGACGCCGTAGACCTGCTCGAGGAGTGGGGCGGTGAGGACCTCGTCGCGGGGGCCATGCGCCACCACGGAGCCGTGGTCGAGGACGACGACGTCGTCGCAGTAGCGGGCGGCCAGGTTGATGTCGTGGAGGACGACGACGGTGGTGATGGCGAGCCCTCGGACGGTGTCTAGGAGCTCGTGCTGAAAGCGGATGTCGAGATGGTTGGTGGGCTCGTCGAGCATCAGGTGCGTCGGCTGCTGGGCCAGGGCTCGGGCGATCAGGATCCGCTGCTTCTCCCCGCCAGATAGCCCGGTGAAGACCCGGTCGGCAAGATGGCGTGCACCGACCTGCCGCAGGGCCGCGGCCGCGATCTGGTGGTCGGTTCGGCTGTTGCGGGCGAAGGTCGCCTGATGCGGTGCCCGGCCGAGCATGACCATGTCGGAGGCGGTCATGGGCAGGTCGCCTGCCGACTCCTGGAGCACAACGGCGATCTGGCGGGCGATGTCTCGGTGGGTCAGCGACCTCAACGGGGTCCCGTCGAGCCGAACCTCGCCGCGGCGTGGGGCAGCCGTCCCGCTGAGCATGCGTACGACGGTGGTCTTCCCGCTCCCGTTGGGTCCCAGCAAGCCGAGGACCCGGCCGGTCTCGGCGCGGACGTCGATGTTGCGTACGACGGTCGTCGCGCCATAGGCGAAGGTCAGGCCCTGCCCCTCGATCATTGCGTCCTCACCTCACTCGCCTCCCGCGTGCAGCCGGCGGACGAGGATCAGCAGGAACGGCGCTCCGACGAGGGCGGTGATGATCCCGATCGGCAACTCCTGAGGGCTCAGTAGCATGCGCGCGGCGAGATCGGCCCAAAGGAGAAAGATCGCCCCGATCAGCCCGGCGACCGGGATCGCCCGGCGGTGGCGGGCGCCGACGAGTCGGCGGGCCAAGTGCGGGATGACGAGGCCGACGAAGCCGATGCTGCCAGCGGCCGAGACGAGGACTCCGACGGCGAGTGAAACGAGGATCAGCAGCAGCAGCCGGAACCGCGTCGGGGAGACGCCGAGGGTGTGCGCGGTCTCGTCCCCGATGGCGAGTGCGTCGAGCTGGCGGCCCCACAGCGTGAGGCCGGCGGTCACGAGCGCGACCACGACGACGACCACGAGGAGCGGGATCGACCACCGGGCCAGGGAGAGGGTGCCGAGGAGCCAGAAGAGCACCGAGCGGGAGCCCTCGGCAGAGTCGGAGGCGAAGATAAGGAAGCTGGTGAGGGCATAGAGCGCGTAGCCCACCGCGACCCCGGACATCAGCAGCCGGGTCGAGGTGATCCGGCCTGCTGTTCGTGCGATCACGAAGACCAGCAGCGAGGCTGCCAGGGCGCCGAGGAAAGCCGCCGACTGGAGGGCGTACTCGCCCCACCCCGCACCGAAACCGAACAGGATCGCCGCCGCCGCACCTGCGGAGCCACCGGAGTTGACGCCGAGGAGGTAGGGGTCGGCGAGCACGTTGCGCACCATCGCCTGCAGCGCCGTGCCGGTCACGGCAAGGCCCGCACCGACCGCGGCACCGAGGACCACCCGGGGCACGCGGACCTGCCACACAATCGAATCCTGGGAAAGCCGCCAGGTCACCGCGTCCGGTACGCCGAGCAGGTGGTGGCCGACGATTGCGGCGACTCGGCCGGGCGGGAGCCAGGCCGCACCGAGGCCGACGCTCACGAACACGGTCGCCCCCAGGGCAGTCGCCAGGGCAGCGATGAGGACCAGGAAGCGACGGCGCTGGGTTGCCGCCCCGAGATCGTCGTCCAGGTGATCATCGAGGGTCTCGTGGTCGGGACCCTCAGGTTCGGGGTCCCCCATAAGCGGGAACGACTTGCGAAGGGGAACGGCGACCTCGTCCCCGTCGGAAACAGACCGGGCTCGCGGGGCCACCATCGATCACGCCAGGCCGACGATGATCCGATCATCGCCGCGCTGCCACACGGCGCCGGCCTCGCCGAAGCCGCCCTCGCGTAGGAAGGCGAGATAGTCGTGGACGGTCGGGCGGTCGGCGACGGTGTGGTCGAAGCCACCGTTCCGCTCGCGTACGAGTTCGGCCAGCTCCGGCGCCGCTGCGACTTCCGACCACCACTGCTGCCAGTCCTCGTTCGTCAAGACGCCGACCCGCTCGGCACGCAGCCGCGTCAGCGTTTGGCCGAGCTTGTCGAGACCGGTGGGCTCGGAGCCGTCATAGAGATGGTCAGCATCGATGAAGACACCGCCGTTGGCGACCGTCTCGCCGCAACGGTGCAGCAGTGCGCGCAGCGGCTCCTTGTCCAGCCAATGGAGGGCGGTCGAACTGACGTACGCGTCGGGCGCACGATCCAGGCCGAGCGTCTCGAACCAGCCCGGCTCGCGCAGATCGGCGAGCACCGTGCGGATCCGCTCGTCAGGCCGGGCGATCGTGCCCAGGCGAGCCAGCAGCGGATCGGCATCGACACCGACGACACGCGCCTGCGGAATCCGGTCAACCAACCGGTGAGCCAGCGAGCCCGGGCCAATCCCCAAGTCCACCACCAGCGGGTCGGGACGCCCCACCACTTCAGCGACGACGTCGACCACGACCGCAAACCGCTCGTCGCGGTCAGGGATGTAGAACTCCTGCTGCCGGTCCCAGCGCTCAAGCCACGCCTGCGCCTGTTCTTGCGTCGGCAGGTCCTGCCCCGTGGTTGTCATGCGACGGTCCAGAGGGAGCGATGGCTGTCGTCCTGCACGATGGAATCACCCTTCGACTGAAACGCAACTAGCTTGTTGTTGCAACCATATGGCAATAACGCTGCAGTCTATGCGCCGCCCCCGCCGAGCGAGCCGGTGAGCGGCAATCGCAGGTCTAGATGAGGTCCTCGGTGAACCCTGTTGCGTCGTGCAGCCAGATACGCCGGGCACGATGGATCGGACCGTGGTGTCAATCTTCAACAGATGGGCTTCACCGGGGCCCCGCGGTGGCCGCTGACTCAGACACAAAATGATTATCATTCCTGATTGTGGATGCGGAGCGGCAGGGATTGACGGATCTGGGACCGGTGACCGGCGCCCTCGACGAGGGTGGGTTGAGAGTGACTCGACAGCGCCGGGCCGTGGCCGCGGTCATCGAGCGCAGCGTCGGCTTCACCAGCGCGCGTCAGGTCTATGAGCTCCTTGCGGAGGAAGGCGCCAGTGTCGGTCTCGCGACTGTCTATCGCTGCCTCCATGCGTTGGATAAGGCCGGTGTGATCGACTCCGTACGCAGCGAGGCCGGCGAGATGCTTTACCGTCGCCACTGCGCCGACTGTGATGCCCACCTGGTGTGTCGCCGCTGCGGACGCACCGTTGATATCGGCTCCCAGGTCATCGAGCACTGGGTTCGCGGAGTCATCGACAACCATGGTTTCAGCGATGTCGCTTACACCTTCGAGCTCTTCGGCACCTGTCCCGATTGCCTTCGGGAGGCGAGCGGCGACGCCTCGGCCGGGCGGCCGATGCCGGGCGCGGGCTGACGCGGTCGGCGGTCTTGGGTAGCGTGACGGGGCATGAGGCGCCCGCATGAGAACGTCGCGACGGTCCTGGTCGACCCGCGCGTGCTCGGCGACATCGAGCTCGAGCTGATGGCGCTAGATCTGCGACTGTGGCCGGTGCGGACCGCGCCGATCTGCGCTGATGGGCCGCGGATGGCCTACCAGGTGCGCCGCCGTTTGCTGATGGCTCATCGCGGCGACTGGGACTCGGCCGAATCCTGGACCCCGGTCTGGATCGGCTTTGGCGCGAGTTGGCGCCGCGGCGACGAGCCGCTGCCATGGGCGGCCCATCAGGCTCTGTGGGGGCTTCTCGACAGTCACGCCGACCAGGTCAGGTTTCACCGCCGTCTCGGCGGGATTCCGAAGGTTCCGCTGCCACAGGAGGGCGCGCTCTAGTTAGGCCACCGGTAGCCCCGCCCCCGATCGGCCGTAGGGTCGAAGGTCCCTATTCGGGTCGACGACGAGAAGAGCCACCCGCTGGGCTGCGGAACTCGCCGCGACCTCTGGCACAGTGGTCACATGGAAACTCGCCATGGTTGACCAACCCGTTCGCATCGCCATCATCAGTCGGCAAGAGATGATCGCGCGGGGCCTGACGGCGATGCTGATGGACTACCCGGAGCGAGTCATCGTCGTCGCCTTGCCGAGCGTCCGGAGCCGAGCGGCGGGCGTCGACGTCGTCATCTACGACACCATCGGCCTGCACAACTCCGAGGGCGCCGACCTGGAGCACCTGGTAGCGAAGACGGATGCCAACGTGCTGGTGCTGAGCCGCGACATGCGCCCCGACCTGCGCGCTCGCGCCTTGGCCATGGGAGCTAGCTCCTGGGTCTCGATGTCGACCCACGCGGCCGGTCTGGTCGAGGCCGTCGAGCTCACCGCCGCCGGCAAGCCCCTTCCCGATCAGGAGGAGCGCCTTGGCCAGAACACGGGCCTCTCCCAGCGCGAGGTCGAGATCCTGGCCCTGATCACCCAGGGGCTCTCGAACCAGGAGATCGTCTGCCGGTTGCAACTGACGATCAACACGCTGAAGAGCCACATCCGGGCCATCTACCGCAAGATCGGCGCATCCTCGCGCGCCCAGGCGGTCGGCTGGGCGATGCAGAACGGCTTCGCGCCGCCGGACGGCGACGGCAGCGAGGAGAGCGGCATCCAGATCTGAGCGCTTGTGACGCATGTGGCGCCACGGGCGGTGGGTACGAGTCTGGCGTCGACCACGTCGGGTGACCTGGCACCGCCAGGGCAGGACACACCGCATGACGGTCGGCGCCGCCGTCCGGGGCTTGCCTCGGACGGCGGTCTTGTCGGGAAGCGCGGCCGGTCCTGGGGCGCAGTTGTCCTCGACAAGCGGCCGCCCTGGTTCTCACCCCCACGGGTGAGGGGGACGCCGAAATCCGTCACCCCCAGGGGCGAACTTCGGCTCCAGCCGTTTACACGGGTGTCGGTGCTGGCCAGCGTGAGGGTCATGACCACCACGACGACAACCACTGCAACGCACCCGACCGAGCTGCCGCGTGATGTCCGTCGACAGCGCACTGCCGAGCTCTTCCGGCTGGCCGCCGATGTCGAGGGCGAGGAGCGGGAGCAGCTGATCGACGAGGTGATCGTGACCAATACCTCGGTGGCGCGAACCATCGCCAAGCGGTATGCCAACCGCGGTGTTCCGCTCGATGACCTCGAGCAGGTCGCCTGTCTCGCCCTGGTCCGGGCCGCCCGCCGCTTCGACGGCGACAGGGCCGAGGACTTTCTCGTCTACGCCGTCCCGACGATCCGCGGTGAGCTCAAGCGGTGGTTCCGCGACCATGGGTGGACCGTGCGGCCCCCGCGTCGACTGCAGGAGTTGCAGGCCGACGTACTCCGGGCTCGGGAGGAGGTCGCCGAGACCGCCGACGGTGAGGCGGACTCCGCGGAGATTGCGGCGCATCTCGGTCTCGACCGCGCCGAGGTCGACGAGGCGCTCTCGGTACGCGGCTGCTTCGCACCGACCTCCCTTGACGCGCCGGTCGACGCGGAGGGTGGTGGCGTCCCGCTCGGGGAGTTGCTCTCCTCCGGTGAGGAGGCCGTGGAGCGTGCCGAAGACCGGGTGATCCTCCACCATGCCCTGCGTCGGCTCACCCCGCGCGAGCGGCTGATCGTCAAGCTGCGCTTCGCCGACGACCTCACTCAGGGCGAGATCGGTGAGCGGATCGGGGTCACCCAGATGCAGGTCTCGCGTTTGCTCTCCAAGGTGATGGCGACGCTGCGAGCTGAGCTCGCGGAGACGCCGTTGGCTGCCTGATCGGCCGCCCGCGTGGCTCGGATGTCGCCGGAACCCGCGGTTGGTATCGCTTAAACACTGAAAGTCACTAGACTTACCAGCGTGACTGTCACTCCTCCGTCGACCGCTCCCAGGGACGATGCCCGCGCTTCGCGCCCGCGCCTCCTCCGCGTCGCCATCGTGGGCGGCGGGGCCAGCGGCGCGCTGACAGCCCTCAACCTGCTCCGACTGGGGCACCCCGAGGTGGTTGCGACCGTCTACGAGCCGACTGGTCAGGTCGGCGCGGGGGTCGCGTACGCCACCACGGACGAGCGCCATCTGCTCAACGTCCGGGCAAGCAACATGAGCGCCTTCCCCGATGCTCCCGCCGATCTGCTGGAGTGGGCGGCTCAGGCGGGAATCGAGTTGGCGCCGACGGACTTCCTGCCGCGCCGCGACTATGCCCGCTACCTCGCCGCCCGGCTCGGCACGGTCGCCGAGACCAGCGGGGACCGGTTGCAGGTGGTCGCTGAGACGGTGACCGACGTCGAGCCGGGCGGTGCCTTCTTCCGCCTCGCCACGGGTTCCGACTCCGCCGAGTACGACGCGGTCGTGCTCGCCCATGGCAACGCGGCACCGTCGGTACTCTCAGTGGCGGGTACACCGCTGCCCGACGCGGTCTGGCACCTCTGTGATCCCTGGCATCTCTCGTGGGCGCGGCTCGATGAGAAGGCGACGGTGGTGCTCGTGGGGACCGGACTCACTGCCGTCGACACCGCGATCACCCTGCTCGACGGCCATCCCGACCGGCGGGTCCTGATGGTCAGTCGCTCTGGTCTCTTGCCTAAGCCGCACATCGACGAGCAGTCCACCGCGTGGGTCTCCCCGGTCCCGGACGGGCCCCTCATCGCCGACGACGTGGCCGCCTTCGTCTGCAACCAGTTCGCCAACGCGGCGCGCCGGGGGGTCGACTGGCGCTGGGTTGTCGACGGGCTGCGAGCTGCCACCCAGGGGATCTGGCAACGACTCACCCTCGAGGAGCGCCGCCGCTTCCTGACCCACTACGCCCGCGAGTGGGAGGTCCGGCGCCATCGGATGGCGCCGGAGATCGCCAAGCGGATCACCGCCTTCCAGGCTCAGGGCCGGCTGCTCGTGCTCGGAGGCGGGATCGCGGCCGTCAGCCCGCGGGGTGATCGGATCTCGGTGACGGTCGGAGAGACGGCGTACGTCGCCGACCGGCTGGTGAACTGCACCGGACCGCGCAGCGACATCACCCGCACCGACAACCCGCTGTTGGCAGCGCTGCAAGACCGCGGACTGCTCCGTCCCGATCCGCTGCGTCTCGGCGTCGACTGCACTCCCGCCGGGGAGATCCTCGATCGCGACGGCACGGTCGTGCCCGGCCTCTTCACCGTCGGACCCCCGCGCAGGGGTGTGCTCTACGAGACCACGGCGATCCCGGAGATCCGGGTCCAGGCCGCCGAGGTCGCCGGTCGCCTGCTCACCGCCGCACGGCCCTGAGGGCTGGCCGCTCTGCCGAGTCTGGTGCAGCGGCCCCCGGACCAGGCGGCGTCGGGGCCGCGTTCGCTCCTCAGCAAGCGGCAAGACCCGACCCGGCCGAGCCCGGCGTCAGACCTCCTGCGGCACCTGCGGCGGCGCGATGCCGAGAGCGGTGGCCGTGCGCGCCATGGTCTCGAGTGCGAGCTCGGGGTTCTCGGCAAGCGGTGCGCCGGCGCTGGGCACCATCTCGACCAGCTGCGGTCGCCAGGTCTCCCACCGCTCCGGGAAGCACTTGCGGATCAGGTCGATCATGATCGCTGGTGCCGTGGACGCGCCGGGGGAGGCGCCGAGGAGGCCGGCGATGGAGCCGTCGGCCGAGGTGATGACCTCGGTGCCGAACTGTAGGACGCCGTCGGGTCGGATCACCTGCACGCGCTGACCCGCGACGATCTTCTCCCAGTCCTCCGGTCTCGCGTCGGGGAAGAACTCCAGCAGCTCCTTGAACTTCGTCTGCGGTCGGGCGATGAGCTGCTTGATCAGATAGAGCGTGAGCCCCAGGTTGTGCAGTCCGGCCTTGACGGTCGGCAGCAGATTGTGGAGTCGGATGGAGCGGAAGAGGTCGAGCAGCGAGCCCTTCTTGAGGAAGCGCGGGGTCCAGCCGGCGTACGGGCCGAACATCAGGTAGTTGCTGTCGCCGACCACGCGGGTGTCGAGGTGCGGGACCGACATCGGCGGAGCGCCGATCGGTGGCTTGCCGTAGACCTTGGCGTGGTGTTTCCGGACCACCTCCGGGTTGGCGGTCCGCAGGAACTCGCCACTGGCCGGGAAGCCGGCGAAGCCCCGGATCTCGTTGATCCGCGACCTTTGGAGCAGGGGCAGCGCGTAGCCGCCGGCGCCGACGAAGACGAAGCGCGCGGTGTAGTGGATCTTCTCGCCGGTCGTCTTGTTCTTGCCCATGACGTGCCAGAGGCCGTCCATGGTCTTGTGGATGTCCTTGACCTGGGCGCCGTACTCGAGCCTGGCGCCCTTATCGACCAGCGTGTCGGTGAGGATCTGAGTGAGGGCACCGAAGTTGACGTCGGTCCCGACCCCGGCGTACGTCGCCGCCATCGGTTCGGTGCCGGTCCGCCCCTCCAGCAGCAGCGGCGCCCAGCCCTTGATGACCTCGGGGTCGTCGCTGAACTCCATCCCCGCGAAGAGCGGATGATCCTTGAGCGCCTCGTAACGGCGACGCAGATAGTCGACGTTGTCGGCCCCGGTCACGAAGCTCATGTGCGGTGTGGTGTGGATGAACGCGCCAGGATCCGGGATCCGGCCGTGCTCGACGAGGAACGCCCAGAGCTGCCGCGCGATCTGGAACTGCTCGTTGACGGCGACCGCCTTGGCGATGTCGATCGAACCGTCCGGCCTCTCGGGGGTGTAGTTGAGTTCGCAGAGTGCCGAGTGGCCGGTCCCTGCGTTGTTCCACGGGCCGGAGGATTCCTCGGCCAGCTTGTCCAACCGCTCGAGGATTCGGATCGTCCAACTCGGCTCGAGCTCTTGGAGCAGGACTCCAAGCGTGGCGCTCATGATGCCGCCACCAACCAGGACTACATCGAGAGGTTCGTCATCCACGCACCCTTTGTCTCGCTTTTCGCGCCGCAAGGGAAATCCGAGTCCATCCAGTGGGCAGATTTGTGGGCTAGATCACACGTCCGGCCCTACCCTGGGGGCTCTGTGATCTGGAACACAGACGTGGTAGAGAACTGCTATGACGTCGACTGCCGAAGCGAGGCCCGGGACAACCAGCTACGCCGCCGGCGAGACGGAGCCGGCCATGCTTGACGAGACCATCGGTGCTTGCTTCGAGCGCACCGTGGCTGCCCATGCCGATGGCGAGGCACTGGTGGAGGTCACGAGTGGTCGCCGCTGGACCTGGCGTGAGCTCGATGACGACGTCAACGGCCTGGCTCGCGGGCTGCTGGCGAAGGGCGTTGCCAAGGGCGACCGGATCGGCATCTGGGCACCCAACTGCGCGGAGTGGACGATCGCGCAGGTTGCGACCGCGAAGATCGGCGCGATCCTGGTCAACGTCAACCCTTCCTACCGCACCCACGAGTTCTCCTACGCCGTCAACCAGTCCGGGATGCGGTTCCTGCTGTCGGCGACCTCCTTCAAGACCAGTGACTACGCCGGCATGATCGAGAAGACCCGGGCCGAGACCCCGACGCTGGAGCAGGTCGTCTTCATCGACGGGCCCGACTGGGCGCAACTGGTCGCCGAGGGGGCGGACGTGCCGCTCTCCGCGGTTCGGGAGCGGATGGCCGAGCTGGACCCGTTCGACCCGATCAACATCCAGTACACCTCGGGCACCACCGGGTTCCCGAAGGGCGCGACGCTCAGTCATCGCAACATCCTCAACAACGGCTACTTCGTCACCGAGACGATCAAGCTGACCGAGCAGGACCGGCTCTGTATCCCGGTGCCCTTCTATCACTGCTTCGGCATGGTGATGGCCAACCTCGGCTGCATGACCCACGGCGCGACGATGGTCATCCCCGGGCCCGGGTTCGACCCGATCGGCACGCTTCGGGCAGTCCAAGACGAGCACTGCACGGTGCTGTACGGCGTTCCGACGATGTTCATCGCGATGCAGAACCAGCCGGACTTCGCCTCCTACGACCTCTCCTCGCTGCGCTCAGGCATCATGGCCGGCTCGGTCTGCCCTGTCGAGGTGATGAAGCGCTGCATCAGCGAGATGCACATGACCGAGGTCTCGATCGCCTACGGCATGACCGAGACCAGTCCGGTTTCCTGTCAGACCAGGGTCGACGACGACCTCGACCGGCGTACCGCCACGATCGGCCGGGCCGCGCCACACGTCGAGATCAAGGTCGTCGACCCCGAGGGCAACACGGTCGCGCGCGGTGAGCCGGGAGAGTTCTGCACCCGTGGCTACTCGGTGATGCTCGGCTATTGGGACGATCCCGAGAAGACTGCCGAGGCCATCGACGAGGACGGATGGATGCACACCGGCGACCTCGCCGTCATGCGCGAGGACGGGTATTGCCTGATCGTCGGGCGGATCAAGGACATGGTCATCCGCGGCGGGGAGAACATCTATCCCCGCGAGATCGAGGAGTTCCTCTACACCCACCCCGATGTAGAGGACGTCCAGGTGATCGGCGTCCCCGACGAGAAGTACGGCGAGGAGCTCTGCGCCTGGGTCCGGATGCGGGCCGGCGCCGTACCCCTCGACGCCGAGCGGGTGCGTGAGTTCGCCACCGGAAAGCTCGCGCACTACAAGATCCCGCGCTATGTGCTCGTCGTCGACGAGTTCCCGATGACGGTCACCGGCAAGATCCGGAAGGCCGAGATGCGTGAGCGCTCCGCCACGCTGTTGGGCTTGTGAGAGGTTCCGGACGCCGGCGCAGCTGCTGAACCCGAATCGCCGGTAACACGACCGAATTCGTGGGTTTTCGGGCGCTCTGGGTATGGTCGTTCAACTTTGGGTGAACGCGGAGCGTCGGCGGGGTATCACAGAGGGCAGGGTGTTGGTCGGCCCCGACTCTGCGGGCCGGTCGACCGCCACGGCCGAGCTGAGGAGAACGACCGATGACGCTGGCAACGAAGGTGCTGGGGCTGCGACGCAGGGTCGCGACCCGAATCCAACCGAGCGACCCCACCCCGGTCGCCGCGCCCCCGGCTCCGGCCCCCGTCAACGGGGTCGTCGAGCGGGTGACGCCGCGCCTCGCGGCGGGCTGGGTCGCCGTCCCGCCGACGGCGCCGCCGACCCGGGTCGAGCTCTGGGTCAACGACATCCACGTCGCCTCCACCTACGCCACGCCGGATGCTTCGATGTCCAGCGTGGGCAGCGCGGCCCGCAAGAAGGAGCGGGTCCGGGCCGGTCGGGGTCGGCGCGCGACCTACGCGTGGCAGACCACCCCGGTGCCAGGGCCGGCCGAGGATCGACGCAACGCTCGCGGGCAGATCCGTACCTTCTCCTTCCGGATGATCGATCTGTGGGAGTACGTGACCCCGCGGAGCCGGATCACCGTCCGCGTCGATGGCCGGCGGCTGCCGATCACCGGTCACGGGATGTACGTCGCGCCGCCGCAGCGAGGTCAGTACCCGCTCGCCGACCTGCGCCAGAAGCTCGCCGAGGGCTACGTGCTCTCGCAGTGGGGCCGGATCCAGCTGTCCAAGCAGCATGACGTCGAATGGCAGCGCAAGGTCCTCAGCCTCTACACCCAGGTCAGCGAGATCCTTCGGCGTACCTACGGCTACGACCCGTTCTTCATCTACGGCACTCTGCTCGGCGCCGTCCGCGAACACGGTTACATCGGTCACGACATCGATTTCGACGCGGCGTACCTATCGCGTCACACCGACGGTCGCCAGGCGGCCGCGGAACTGGCCGAGGTCGGGTTGGCGCTCGTCGATGCCGGCTTGGGCGTCGACTGCCACAAGACCGCCCTGCACGTGACCGACCCCAACGACCCGGAGAACCGGATCGATCTCTTCCACCTCTACTTCGACGACGAGGGCATCCTCCGCTTCCCGTTCGGGGTCGCCGGGACCGTCGACTTCACCCGGGACCATTGGACCGGCACCGAGGAGATCGACTGGCCCCAGGGGCGCGGGGTCATTCCGGGCAGTGCCGAGCATCTCGTCCGGGTGATGTACGGCGACGACTGGCGTCGGCCCAAGCCGGGCTTCAACTGGGACCTCGACCGGACTGCCCATGCTCCCGCCGGCTGGCTCACCCAGGAGGAGCGGACCAAGGTCTACTGGGCCGACTTCTATGCCCATCACCACTACACCGAGGGCTCGACCTTCTTCCGGTTCGTCGCTGGCTGGCCGGACGTCCCGCACCGGCTGGTCGACATCGGCTGCGGTGAGGGCCGGGACTCGTGCGCGTTCGGCGCGGCCGACTGGCGTGTCCTCGGCGTCGACCAGTCCGCGGTCGGTATCGAGCGCGCCCAGAAGCGGGCCAGCGAACAGAGCCTGGCTGACCATGTCGACTTCCGGGTCTGTGACGTCGCCGACGTCGCCGATCTCGGCCGCGTCCTCGACGAGGCGCGTGGGGGCGACGATCAACGGGACTCGGTCACCTTCTACCTGCGGTTCTTCCTGCACGCGATCGACGAGCAGACCCAGGGGCGGTTGCTCGACGCCATCGACGCCCACGTCCATCCCGGCGATGTCTTCGCCGCCGAGTTCCGCACCGACAAGGACAAGGCGATCAAGAAGGTCCACGGCAACCACTACCGTCGCTACCAGAACGCCGAGACCTTCCGCGAGGGTCTGGCCGCGCGAGGCTGGGCCATCAAGCACTTCGAGGAGTCGCAGGGCCTCTCGGTCTACGAGGGTGAGGACCCCTGGCTCTGCCGGGTCGTCGCCACACGCTGAGCCCTGGCTGAGCAGCGACCGGGCCGCGCCTCGGCGTACCATCCCCGGCGTGCCACGCCTTTCCGACGCCCACCGCGGATGGATCGATGAAGCGGTTCGCCTGGTCGAGGCGGACGCGCAGCGATCCGCCGACACGCACCTCCACGCCGTGCCGCTGCCGGTCCGGGATGGGCGGAGTTCCGGCGTGGACCTCTACCTCAAGGACGAGTCGGTCCACCCGACCGGCTCGTTGAAGCACCGGCTCGCCCGGTCGCTGTTCCTCTACGCGATCTGCAACGGCTGGCTCCACGAAGGCTCGACGGTCGTGGAGGCCTCCTCCGGCTCCACCGCGGTGTCGGAGGCCTACTTCGCGCGGCTCATCGGGCTCCCCTTCGTCGCGGTGATGACCCGGTCGACCTCGCAGGAGAAGGTCGACCTGATCGAGTGGTACGGAGGCCGCTGCCATTTCGTCGACACCCCTGGAGAGGTGTACGACGCCGCCCGAGAGCTCGCGCGGGAGACCGACGGCCACTACATGGATCAGTTCACCTACGCGGAGCGCGCGACCGACTGGCGTGGCAACAACAACATCGCCGAGTCGATCTTCGACCAGATGGCGAAGGAACGGCACCCGGTGCCGTCGTGGATCGTGGTCGCGGCCGGTACCGGCGGCACCTCGGCCACCATCGGGCGCTTCCTGCACTACAAGCGCTATCCCACGAAACTGCTGGTCGCCGATCCGGAGGGGTCGGCGTTCTACGACGGCTGGGAGCAGGACACCTCGGCGGCGACCGGGCCGGGGTCGCGGATCGAAGGCATCGGCCGTCCGCGGGTCGAGCCGTCCTTCGTCGGCGGGGTCGTCGACGACATGGTCCGGGTCCCGGATGCTGCGTCGATCGCGACGATGCGTTGGCTCAGCGCCCGGATGGGCCGCGCGGTCGGCCCGTCGACCGGCACCAACGTGTGGGCGGTCCTCGGCGTCGTCCGCGAGATGGTGGCCGATGGTCAGGAGGGCAGTGTCGTCTCGCTGCTCTGCGACTCCGGTGACCGCTATCTCTCCTCCTACTACGACGATGCGTGGGTCTCGGCGAAGGGCATCGACCTGGCGCCGTACGCCGCCGCTCTGGCCGCCTACGACCGCACCGGCGTCCTCGTCGACCCGGCCGGCTGAGCCGGTCGGCCGGTCACGCGAGACCTCGATTTTGAAGAAGTTTCGTGAAATGGCGTCATGCCCGCCGAGGTGGCTCGTTTCTCCGGTGCGAGGGTCGTCCACCGGTGGGGGGTGGACGACCTTCCCTCTTCCCGCGACGAACGTGGTCAGAGTCGGCCGAGGACCGCGGTCGCGCCGATCTCGTCGTCCTCGTGGATCTCGGCCTGCAGGCCGGCGGCGTCCAGAAGGGCTGCGGTGACCGGAGCCTGCGCTCGCCCGCTCTCCACCAGGAGTACGCCGCCCGGGCGCAGCCACGCGGCGGCGTGCTCGGCCACGCGTCGCTGCACGTCCAGGCCGTCTTGGCCACCATCGAGAGCAAGGAGGTGCTCATGCTCGCGCGCCTCCGGCGGCATGAGTGCGATCTGATCGGTGGGAACGTAGGGCGCGTTGGCCAAGAGCACGTCGACGGTGCCACGGACACCCACAGGCAGAGCAGCGTAGAGGTCGCCCAGCAGCACCCGCTCCGGTGGCAGATTGAGCCGGGCGCAGGCCACCGCTGCCGGGTCGAGGTCGCTCGCCCAGACCTCGATCTCGGGACGCCGACGTGCCAGCACCGCGGCCAGTGCTCCGCTGCCACAGCAGAGATCCACCACCACGGCGGGGGCGCCCGGCCGACGGTCCAGGTGCGCCAGCGCGAGCCGGATGAGCATCGCCGAGCGCTGCCTGGGCACGAAGACCCCGGCCGCCAGCCGGATCCGGACGCCGCACAGCTCCGCCCAGCCGAGCACCAGTTCGAGGGGTTCGCCCGCGATCCGGCGTACGGCCATGGCCTCCAGGTCGGCAGGAGAGCTCGCCTCCTCGCCGAGGAGCACGGCCTCCTCTTCGGCGAAGACGCAACCGGCGGTGCGTAGCCGGCCGACCAAGACCGGGTCGGGTGCACGGGTGGGAGAGGTCATCGGCTTAGATGCTCCCATGTGCACCCCACCACGCCGCTCGCCGTGCCGGCGCCGCGGCGGGGAGCCCGGCCCGTGTCCGCACTGACGCCGATCGCCTGGATCGTGGCCGGGTATGCGCTGCTGGTGGCGGTGGCGGCCGGGCTCGGCGTCGTGCTCAAGGCGCCGCGGCCACGGTGGCTCGACCAGCTCGCCTGGATGCTCGAGATCCTCTCGGCGGTCCTGGTCGCCGGGGCACTTGGCTCGCTGGCCCAGGGGAATCGTCCCGACTCGCTCTCCACGCATCTCGGCTACCTCGCCGCGGCCGTGGTGATCGTCCCGGTTGCGCTGACGACCGTGCGCGACGACCGTGGCTCGTGGTCCTCGGGAGTGATCGCGGTGGCCGCGCTTGCGACGGGCGTGATCGCGGTCCGTATCTTGATGACGAGATGATGATCAGGTGACCCAGGTGTCCGAACCCACGACCAGCCCGCCGACGACCCGCCGCCCCGCGACCGGACGGTCGGGTCCACATCTGGTCCTGCTGGCGCTCTATGCGCTCTTCATCCTCGCCTCCGGCAGCCGGGCGATCGTGCAGATCGCGACGAAGTTCCACGTCGCCCCGGTGGCCTACCTGCTCTCCGCGGTGGCCGCCTGTACCTACGTCGCCGGCTGGTTCGCGATCCGCCGGGCGGCGCAGGGCCGGCCGGCCTTCGCGCGGGTGATGTTGTGGGTCGAGTTGGGCGGCGTCGTGGTCATCGGGACGCTCTCCCTGGTGGTACGCAGCTGGTTCCCCGACGACTCGGTCTGGTCCGACTACGGCAAGGGCTACGGCTGGGTGCCCGCTGCGCTGCCGATCCTCGGCCTGCTCTGGCTGCACCGCTCGCCCAGGGCGGCCGATCATGGCTGACCCCGGCACCGCGACGGCGTACGCCGTCTCGCCGGACTCCGGTGAGCACTGGACCGCTCCGGGCGCCTGGCAGGTCGATGACGGTGTCCACCGGATCCCGCTGCCCCTGCCGATGGACGGCCTCAAAGCGGTCAACGTCTACGTCCTCGAGGGAGAGCACGGCCTCACCCTGATCGACGGCGGTTGGGCGGTGGTCGAAGGACGCGAGGCCCTCGAGGCCGGACTGAAGCGGCTCGGCGCCGGCTTCGCCGACATCCGGCGTTTCCTCGTCACCCACGCCCACCGGGACCACTACACGCTCGCGAGCGTGCTCGGCGGCGAGTACGCCGCCGAGGTCTCGCTCGGCATCGGCGACAAGCCGACGCTCGAACAGGTCAACAAGGACGCCACCGCCCGCGGCACCATCCGCGCGCTCCGTGAGGCTGGTGCTGATGATCTCGCCGACAAGTGGGGGGCGGTCACGCCGCCGCCGCGAGACCCGACCCACTGGCGCTCGCCCGATCGGTGGATCGAGGGCGACCAGACCATCGAGGTCGCGGGCCGTCGACTCGATGCCGTGCACACCCCTGGGCACACCCAGGGCCATTACGTCTTCGCGGACCAGCCGGCGAGCCTGCTCTTCGCGGGCGACCATGTGTTGCCGACGATCACGCCGTCGATCGGCTTCGAGCCGGCCCCCGTCGTCTCGCCGCTGGGTGACTTCATGGCCTCGCTGACCAAGGTGCGCGGGCTCCCGGATCTGCGGCTGTTGCCGGCGCACGGCCCGGTCGCAAACTCGTCGCATGCTCGGGTCGACGCCCTCCTGGCACATCACGAGGAGCGGCTCCGCCAGTGCCTGGCCGCGCTCGTCGCCGGGCGACGGACCGCGCTGGAGGTGGCCGGCGACCTCGGCTGGACGCGTCACGAGCGGTCGCTCGCCTCCCTCGATCTGTTCAACTCCGCCCTGGCCGTGCTGGAGACGAAGGCCCACCTCGAGCTGCTCGTCGCTCGTGGTGTCGCCACCCGCTCCGCCACCGAGGCGGGGACGGTCTTCGCGCCGGTGCCCGGTAGTGGGTCGGCAGGTGGATGACGGGTCCGGGCCGGTGATCTGCTCACCGGTCCGGACGTAGCCGCATCGGCGTGTGCGGGATGTCGTCCTCGAGGAACTCCTCGCCGTCCACGCCGAAGCCGAAGGTCGCATACCAGCCGACCAGTGGCGACTGGGCCGACATGACGATGTCGCGGTCGGGACCGAGCGCGGCGCACTCCGCCAGCGCGCGGTGCATGACCAGGTCGGCGAGCCCCTGGCCGCGGGCCGCGCGGTCAAGGACCACCCGCCCGATCCGCCAGGCGTCCGCGTCGTCGAGGATCCGCGCATAGCCGAGCAGGGCGGTGCCCGCCCCGCCGGCCGGGCCGTGCAGCAGCACATGTCGGGTGCCGGGCTCGGTGTCCCGTTCGTCCAGGTCGAGGTAGAGACACTGCTGCTCGAGGATGAAGACGTCCTGACGCAGTCGCCAGGCGGCGTACGCGTCGTGCGGCGGCAGCTCGTCGAAAGGCAGCGCGGTGACCTTCACGCCACCACCCTTGCACGCGGCGCCGGGTCAGGCCCGGTCAGGGCAGGCGAGCCCCGAGCCGGAGCAGTCGGGTGGTTTGAGAGGCTCCGAAGTTGTCGTCGCTGATCAGCGTCACCTGGTAGTGCCCGTGCTGCTGCGGGGTCGCGATCATGCCCTCGTAGTTGTCCATCAGCGGGTTGATCTGCGTCTCTTTCGCGGTCGCGCCCAGATCGGGGCAGGAGGTGACGTCGGAGACCAGCCGCTTGTGAACGACCAGGCGAGCCTCCCCGGCCAAGTCGCCGACCCGGCTGACATCGGCGGCGTGCCGGGTGTCGATGGCGTAGAGCTGGATCCGGTTGCCGACCTCGGCGCTCCAGGAGGCCTCCATGACGAGGAACCTGTCCGGCGCGTACTCCTGGATCTCCGGGATCCGCATCCCAGGCTCGACCCGGTAGCCCACCTGCTTGCCGAGTCGATAGCCGTCGCCGTGCCGGGTGTAGACCAGGAGCCGGCGGAAGGTGCCGTCGCCGGTGTCGCCGGAGAGGGTGCCTTCCATCGACGCGACCAGCTCGCGGCCGCCATCGGCGAGGGTGAGTCCCTCCAGGGTCGCATTCTCCTGCGCCTCGCCGGCGGGCGCGACGGCGAAGCGGGCGGGCACCGGCAGCGTGGCCCGCTCCCGGCCGGAGCGCGAGAAGATCCGGATCGACGGCTCGACCTCGTCGCTGACCGCATAGCCGCCGTCCGGCAGCACGGCCAGGCCTTCGAAGTCAGCGGTTTGGCCGGTGTAGGGCGTCCCGTCCCGCTGGGTCAGGACGAGCGGGTCGCCGACCGGGGTTGGGGCAGTGAGGTCGCGATAGAACCACAGCCGCGACGGGTCGTCGGCGTGGTTGTCGACCGAGGAGACGTAGCGGTGGCTGCGGGCGTCGTAGGCGATGTCGGAGAGCCCGCCGATCTCGACCCCGTCGATGACCCGCTTGTCGAGCGCGTCGCTGTAGCCGAGCGCGGCGGCCGAGGGTGGACAGCTGGCCGGGCGGGAGTGGCCAGGGTGGCCCGGGTGTCCGACGTGCCCCGGCCGGGCGGAATCGGCCGACGCTGCCGGCGGTACCGCGAAGGATGCCGCGGTGAGCAGCGCCGCCGCTGCGGCGTACGACCTGGTGCGATCTCCGAGCATGATCGGTCCTCTCCTCGATGGCCTGGTCCGAGGCTAGTCCCGCCGGCCGCTTCGCCGGTGACCCCCGGATGACCGGTGTACGTCGCCGCAGTGACTCCTGGCGCTACAGTTGCACTCCACAGACAGGGGAGCCCTGCCGGGCTGAGAGTGCGTTGGTGTCGCCCGCGACATCGATCGCAGACCCTACGAACCTGCTCCGGTTAGCGGGAGCTCTTGGCTCTGACCTCAGGCTGAGCGTGGCCGCGCTTCGATGAGGTCGGGCACGGACGACGTCGCGCCGAGGTGCTCTCCGAGGACATCGGCGACGCGCGCCGCTATGTCGAGTAGCCGCTCGAAGTCCTTGCTCGGTGCCCGCGTGTGAATCGGCTCGTGATGGGCGATGCGGTTGCGGAGCCGTCTCATCTCGTCGAGCTCGGCGTGGAGCGTACGACGACGGACAGGGCCGTCGAAGGCATGCCGAAGGGCAGGCTGCCACAGGCGATGGTTGTACTCGTCTGCCAGCAGGGACCACCAGAAGCCGAAGGGGAGCTCCGC
>Ga0164243_10004548_pt1 | contig 21668 bp, 17 predicted proteins | sample OricompcompostOP_FD_108781 | JGI IMG/M metagenome (GOLD analysis project Ga0164243, IMG submission 108781) | Organic Plus compost microbial communities from Emeryville, California, USA - Original compost - Organic plus compost (OP) | ecosystem: Engineered > Solid waste > Mixed feedstock >...
GACTACATCGAGTGCTTCTACAACCCGACGCGCCGGCATTCGACGCTCGGCTATCTCAGTCCCGTACAGTTCGAGAAAGCTCAAGAAGCTTAGGTCGGTGTCAACGGAACCGGCAGCAGCCCACATCGCCCTGTGGCCCGAGAGCGCGGATTGGAGCTACCGCGCGCACGGCGTGACGGCCACGGGCGCCGTGCTGTGCCTGATGCTCTACTTTCACGAGCGCTACCGCCAGAGCCCCGTCCGCGTGCCGGGGCGCCCTTTCCTGGCGGCCCTGGCCGCCATCGAGGTGATCGTGCTGCTGGGCACCCTGTTGGGGCCCTACGCCACATTCGCACCCATCGGCATCGTCAATGCACCCCTGATCATGCTCGCGCTGACCCTGTGCGCGTGGCTCCACCAGCGGCGGGCCGGCCCCGGCGAGCGGCCGGCGATGATCGTCATGCTCGTCATTTGCACCGGCGGCCTGCTGCGCATCGCGGCGCTGACGATCACCCCGCGTTCGATGCCCGGCCTCGACCTCTATGCGCTCGCCCTGCCCGGAATGCTGCTGGGCATGTTCGTCATCACGAGCTGGTCCTATCAGCAGTCGCGCCAGCGAACCGACGCGCTGCGTACCTTGGCGCAGTGGCAGGACCAGGCGCAGCGGCGCCTGGAACAGGAGGTGCACCGCAAGACCCACGCCCTCAGCGAAGCCCTGGACCAGGCCGAGCAGCGCACCCGCGAACAGAAGGAGCTGATGGCCTACGTGAGCCATGACCTGCGCGCGCCGATGTCCGCCATCATCGGCAATCTGCGGCTCATGCGCAGCACGCCCGGCGATCCTGATGGCCGCCTCGCCGCCATCGAGCGCAGCGCCGCCTACCAGCTCGAACTGATCGACGACCTGGTCAACTACGCCAAGGACGAACTTGGCCCGCTGTCGCTGGAAGAACAGCCCGTGCACCTTCGCACGCTGGTCGACGACATCGCGCAGTATGCGGACGTGCTCGCGCGCCGCCAGCAGAACACCTTCGAGCTGATGATCGACGGCGCGCTTCCCGAGGCGGTGCGGCTGGACAGCAAGCGCGTGCAGCAGGTGCTCCTCAACCTGCTCTCCAATGCAGCGAAGTTCACGCGCGACGGACGCATCGGGCTGCGCCTGGAGGCACAGCCGGCGGGCGGATCGTGGCGGCTGCACTTCGAGGTGACCGACAGCGGGCCGGGCATCGACGAAGAGCAGCTCGCCCGGATGGAGCGCGCGCTGGCCGGCAGCGAATCGGGTCCGCAAGGCGGCCTCGGGCTCGTGATCGCCCAACGCATCGTCCGCAGCATGGATGGCCGGCTGACGATCCGCAGCGGCACGAACGCCGGCGGCGGCACGCGCGTCGGCTTCTCGCTGACCGCAGGGGAGGTGCTGCCTCCTCTTGCGCCCTCACTCTCGCTCTCGCAACCCGCGGCCAGCGAAGCAGCGCCTCCGCGCGCAGGTCGGCGAGCGAGGCAGATGCCCACCATAGCGCCGCTGTCGCCACAGCAGAAGGAGGAACTGGAGGCTCTCGCGCGCGATGGAAGATGGAGCGATCTGCACGACTGGGCGAACCGCATGGCCACCGAGGAACGGCACGAGGCACTGGTCCAGGCTGTTCGTCAGGCCCTGGACCGGCTGGACTTCGAGCGCATCCGGCTCATCGCTCGCGCGGCGCCTGCACGCACGCCACCTCGGTTCACACCGACCACGTGACAAGAGCGTGAAGAAATCGGCCGCCCAGGCCGCCTGACTCGCCTTGACTATGCCTTTCGGCCGGGTCAGCCGTTTGGCGGGCTCGGTTGGCCGCCGGTTCAATCTACAGTTGTTGACATTTGTCCGATCCGGTCGATGTCCGCGTTCAACCGCCGCTTCCCCTGCGCATCCCGTCTTGCCGGCCTTCCGGGCCGGCGGCGCGGTGCCGGGCGCTTCCGCGGATGAGACGGGCCCTCGCCGGGATGCTCGGCAGCGCGGTGATGTTCGGGGCCGTGATGGCGCAGGCGGAGGAAGCGGTGCCCTGCCCGACACCGTGCCTCGCCCTTCCGCCCGCGAAGGCCGAGGCAGCGCCCGACAAGGCGCCGAAGCCGCCCCCGCCCCCGCCCCCGCCCCCTGCGGCGAAGGCACGGCCGGCGCCCGCGCCGCGCAGCGCTCCTTCGCCTGCGCCGGCTGCGGCACGGCCACCGCTGTCCCGCCGCTGCGCCGACATCATGATGCGCGCCCAGGTGGGCGAGCCGGTTTCCGATCGCGACATGGCCTACCTGAGGAACGATTGCTGATGAATGCCCCTGTTGTCGTGCGCCGCCTGAACGGCTGGCTGCCCCGAATCGCCGCGCTCCTGGTCCTCGCCGGCAGCCTGGCCGCCTGCGCGAATCACCCTTCGGGGAACACGGCGGCGGTGCCCTTCGAGCAGGCCGTTCAGCAGGCGGTGGACGACCTGATGGTGCAGACGCAGAAGCTGCCCGCCTTTCTTGCCAAGGTCGAGTCGAGGCTGAAGCCCAACCGCATCGTCATCGACCCGCTGCTCGACGCCGCCAGCGGCCAGCAGACCGAGGTGACCCGCGCCATCGAGCAACGCGTGGTGCAGCGCATGCAGGAGCGCTTCGGCCAGTTCACGGTGGCGCCGTTCGCAGGCGACGAGGTGGAGAAGGCGCAATACGTGCTCAACGGCACGCTGTCGCGGCACAAGGACGGCGGTCCCTACCGCCTCGCCCTGGCGCTGACGGACCTCAAGAGCGGCACCGTCATCGCCCAGGCGGCCGCGCGCATCAGCGACGACAAGCTGGACACGCGCCCCACCGCCTTCTATCGCGACAGCCCGGTCAACCCCAAGGACCGAGCCACCGAAGGCTACATCCGCACCAGCGAGACGCCCGCTGGGCAGCCCGCGGATGCGCTCTACCTGGAGCGGCTGTCCACCTCGGCCGTGCTGCAGGAAGCCATCGCCGCCTACGAGGAAGGCCGCTGGCAGGATGCGCTGGCGCGCTACGAGGCGGCAGCGCGCCGCCGCGACGGGCAGCAGTTGCGCGTCTACAGCGGCTTGTACCTGACGCAGATGCAACTGGGTCGTGCCGCCGATGCCGAGGCCAGCTTCGGCAAGCTGGCGCGGCTGGGGCTGGAGACCAACAGCCTCAGCGTCAAGTTCCTGTTCCGGCCCGGCTCCACGGAGTTCCTGGGCGATCCCAAGATCAGCGGCATCTACCCCATGTGGCTGCGCCAGATCGCCCGCCAGGCGACGCAAACCGAGTCCTGCGTGGTCGTGACCGGCCACACCAGCCGCACCGGCTCCGAAGAGGTGAACGAACGCCTGTCGCTGCAGCGGGCGCAGGCCGTGAAGGCGCGCCTAGCGGCCGAGACGCCGGCCCTGTCGAGGAAGCTGCGCGAGGCGGGCAAGGGCTTCCACGAGAACATCGTGGGCACCGGCACCGACGACGCCAGCGATGCGTTGGACCGGCGCGTGGAGTTCAAGGTCGTGCCCTGCGAGGCGTGAGCTGCCCGCACGGGCCCATGAATGACAAAGCCCCGCTCGGCGGGGCTTTTTTCATGGAATGCGTCGCTTCGGTCAGATCAGCGTGTGCACCGCATCGTCCTCGGCCAGTTCGCGCGGCACGCCCGTCAGGCGGGGCGCGGCGCAGGACACGGCCACCGCCAGTAGCACCAGGGCCAGGCATCCGAACAGCACCTCGATGCCGAACAGGCTCACCAGCGCGATCGACAGCACCGGGCCGGCCAGGAGTGCGAGGGTTCTGATCATGGTGGCAGGGAATGAAAACAAATGGATACAGGTAGCTTAGGACCTGCGATCCGGGCCGGCAATCCATCCAAAGTACTCATGTCATGAAAAAGGGGCCTCGAGGGCCCCTTTTTTCACGCTTTTGCAACAACGCCGATGGTCAGCGGACCACGGCGATCTGCGTACGCTGGCCGCCCTTGTAGGTGTACAGCGTCAGGGCACCGTTCTTGATGTCGCCCTTCTCGTCGAAGGTGATCGGGCCGGTCACGCCCTTGTAGTTGGTCTTGCCGACTTCCGGCAGGTACTTCTCGGGGTCGGCCGAGCCGGCACGCACCATGGAATCGGCCAGCACCTGCACCGCGTCGTAGACGTACGGCGCATAGATCTGCACGTCGACACCGTTCTTGGCCTTGAAGTCGGCCTTGAACTTCTCCAGCGGCTCCTTGAACTCGCCGTCCACACCGCCGGCCTCGGCGCAGTAGACCATCTCCTCGCCGACCGCGTCGCCGGCCAGCTTGGCCAGCTCGCCCGTGCACAGGCCGTCGCCGCCCATGAACTTGACGTTCAGGCCCAGCTGCTTGACCTGCTTGAGCATGGGGCCGCCCACCGCGTCCATCCCGCCGAAGAACAGGATGTCGGGCTTGGCGCCCTTGAGTTTGGTCAGGATGGCGTTGAAGTCGGTCGACTTGTCGGTCGTGAACTCGTGGCCCACGATCGTGGCGCCGGCGGCCTTGGCAGCCTTCTCGAACTCCTCGGCGACGCCCTGGCCGTAGGCCGTGCGGTCGTCGATCACGGCGATGTTCTTGCCCTTGAGCGTCTCGACGGCGTAGCGGCCGAGGGTGCCGCCCAGCTGGGTGTCGTCAGCCACGACGCGGAAGGTCGTCTTGAAGCCCTGGCGGGTGTACTTCGGGTTGGTCGCCGAAGGCGAGATCTGCGGGACGCCGGCGTCGCTGTAGATCTTGGAGGCCGGGATGGTGGTGCCGGAATTCAGGTGGCCGACGACGCCGTTCACCTTCTCGTCCATCAGCTTCTGAGCGACGGCCGTGCCCTGCTTCGGGTCGGCGGCGTCGTCCTCGGCCACCAGTTCGAACTTGGCGACCTTGTCGCCGATCTTGACCTGCTTGGCGTTGAGGTCGTCGATCGCCATCTTGGCGCCGAGCTCGTTGTCCTTGCCCAGGTGAGCGATGGGGCCGCTGGTCGGGCCGACGTGACCGATCTTCACCACCAGCGTTTCGCCGGCGGGCGGAGGCGCGGCCGGGGCAGGCGCTGCTGCAGTGGGTGCGGGGGCCGGAGCGGGCGCAGCGGCCTCTTCCTTCTTGCCGCAAGCCACGACAGAGAGTGCAGCCAGGGCGACCGCAGTCCATTTCAATTGCATGGGAACCTCCAGGTATGAGGAATAGGTGTTGATGAATCGGTCGTTCGACCCGGGCCTTCGCTCAGCACATTCCGCGCCAGCCCGGCGGTGGACCCGCGGCGCAGTTTAGCCCAGCGCAGAGCGTCAAGAACGCGTCTGGGACTCGGTGTTTCCCGGGAGTTCGCGGGCCAGCGCCTCGATCACCAGCGCCCGCAGAACCGCCTCGATCTCGCCGCGAAGCTGCGGCACCATGGCGTCGAGCTGGCGCTGCACCGCCGCCGAGACGACCTCGGTCAGCCGCTCCTCCAGCGACAGGTCGATCCGCTGCAGCACGCGATGCAGGAGCTCCTCCTCCAGCCGGAAGGCGTCGGCATCGTCCAGCGCGACCATCGACGCCGGCGCAGCCGCTGGCGCGGCAGCTTCAACGGGAGCGGATGCCGGTTCGGCCGGGGGCGGCGGCGCTTCCTGCTGCACCGCGGGCGGCGCTTCGTCCGGCCGCAGCGGGTCCACCACGGCCGTCAGCGTGGGCACGAAGCGCGGGGGAACGCGGGCCGGGCCGTCCATCTATGGATGTCTCAGCGGCGTGCGCCGACGTCGTGGCGCGTGATGGCGTAGCCGCGGTCGGCATAGTGGCGCCAGCGCAGGCGGCCGGCACGGCGCTCGTCCTCGTCCTCGCCGACCAGGTCGATCAGGCGTTCGAAGCGCTCGAAGCCGTCGGGCAAATCCACGCCGAGGTTCACGATGATCTCGCGGTGCGGCGGCGATGCCTCGTGCCGCGCCGGCCACATGACGACGGGCGTGCGGGCCAGCATCCACCCGGGCGCGTCATGGCGGCAATGGGGCACGAATTCGGTGGGCGCGATGCCCCAGAGCGCCGCATCCAGCGCATCGAGCTGCGCCGCGTCGCCGACCACCACCACGCGCGCCCCCGCAGCCACCGCCGCCTTGCGCAGCAGCCGGCAGGCATGGTGCAGCTTGTCCGCCGCGTTGTAGTGGACGTCGATCTCGGTCATGCGGCAGCGCCGCGGCTGCGGCGCGAAGCCTTGCGCGCGGCCGGCGCCGCGCCCTCGGCGCGGTCCAGCAGGTAGCGCAGCAGCAGCCCGACGGGACGCCCCGTCGCGCCCTTGGCCGCCCCGCTCTTCCAGGCGGTGCCGGCGATGTCCAGGTGCGCCCAGGGCGCCTCGCCGGCAAAGCGCTGCAGGAACTTGGCGGCGGTGATGGCGCCGCCGGCGCGGCCGGCGACGTTCGCGACGTCGGCGAAGGAGGTCTTCAGGCCCTCGGCGTACTCGTCGTCCAGCGGCATGCGCCAGCAGCGGTCCTGCGCAGCCTCGCCGGCGGCGGCCAGGGCGTCGGCCAGGCCGTCGTCGGTGGCGAACAGGCCGCTGCGCACGCCGCCCAGCGCGATCACGCAGGCGCCGGTGAGCGTGGCGATGTCGACCACGGCGGCCGGATCGAAGCGCGCCGCATAGGCCAGCGCATCGCACAGGATGAGGCGGCCTTCGGCATCGGTGTTGAGCACCTCGATGGTCTGGCCGCTCATGCTGGTGACGACGTCGCCGGGCTTGAGCGCGCGGCCGTCGTTCATGTTCTCGCAGGTGGGGATGAGGCCGACGACGTTGACGGCTGGCTGCAACTCGCCCAGCGCGCGGAACACGCCCAGCACCGAGGCGGCGCCGCACATGTCGAACTTCATCTCGTCCATCTCTGCGGCGGGCTTGAGCGAGACGCCGCCGGTGTCGAAGGTGATGCCCTTGCCCACCAGCACCTGCGGCGCGTCGGCCTTGCCCGCGCCCTGGTAGCGCAGCACGATGAAGCGCAGCGGCTCGGCCGAGCCCTGCGCCACGGCCATGAAGGCGCCCATCTTCAGCGCGGCGACCTCCTTCGGACCCAGCACCTCGCACTTGACCCGCGGTGCCTTGGCCAGCGAGCGAGCGGCCTCGGCCAGCATCGTCGGCGTGCAGTGGTTGCCGGGCCGGTTGCCCCATTCTTTGGCGAATTCCACGCCGCGCACCGCGGCCACCGCCTCGGCCAGCGCAGCCTTGCAGGCGCTCGCCTGCGCCACGCCCACGACCACCTGGCGCAGGGCGCGCGGCTCCGCCTTCGACTTGGTGTGGGTGTAGACGTAGCTCGCATCCGCCAGCGCGACGACCGCGGCCTGCAGCGCCGCCGGCACCACCCCGCCGGACCACACCAACACCACGCGCTTGGGGTTGGCCGCCTTGATCTGCTGCCAGGCGGCCAGCACCGCGCTGCGCGCGGCCGTGGCGGCGGGTCCGTCGCCCAGGCTCGACAGCACCACGCGCGCCGCGGCGATGCCCTGCGGGCGATAGAGCATCAGGCACTTGCCGGCCTTGTCGGGCAGGTCGCCGGCCTTGCGCGCCGCGCCGATCAGGCCGCCGAGCGCGCCCGGGGCCTGCTCCCCATCGCCTGGCGACACCAGCACGATCAGCGCATCCGCCTTTTCGGACGCCGCCTGGGCCAGGCCGAGGGTCTTGAGTTGAAAGTCCATAATCTTCGTTTTTCCCTCGACGATGTTATTCCATTCCTCATTACGCAAGGAGCTGTCGCGCAGCTTCGGCGCGACCTTGGTGGTGCTGGTCACGATCGTCATGACGATCATCCTGATCCGCACGCTGGGCCTGGCCTCCAAGGGCAGCGTGAACCCGTCCGAGGTGTTCCTGATCATGGCCTACACCGTGGTCGGCTACATGCCCACGATCCTCAGCCTGGCCCTGTTCATCGCCATCGTCGGCACGCTCTCGCGCATGTACCGCGACAGCGAGATGGTGATCTGGCTGTCCAGCGGGCGCGGGCTGGCCGACTTCGTCGCGCCGCTGTTCCAGTTCGCCTGGCCGGTGCTGCTGCTGATCGCCGCGCTGGCCTTCGTCGGCTGGCCCTGGGCCAACCTGCAGACGCAGGGCATGCGCGACCAGTACGAGCGGCGCGGCGACATCGACCGCGTCACGCCCGGGCAGTTCCAGGAGTCCTCCGGGCGCAACCGGGTGTTCTTCGTCGACAAGGACACGGCCGACGGCACGACTGCCTCCAACGTGTTCATCTCCTCCATCGAGCGCGGCCTGCAGATCGTCACCACCGCCCGCAGCGGCCGGGTGGAGGACATCGACAAGGGCCGCTACCTCGTGCTCAGGGACGGCCAGCGCCTGGAGCGCCGCCTGGACAACACCGGGCTGAAGGTCAGCGAGTTCGCCAGCTACGGCGCCAAGGTAGGCAGCGACGCGCCCACCTCCGCCGACCAGACGCCGCCGCGCGCGCGCTCCACGCTGGCGCTGCTGGCCGAGCCGACCGACCCGAACCGCGGCGAGCTGGGCTGGCGCATCGGCATGGTGCTGGCCGCGGTCAACTTCGTGCTGCTCGCGCTGGTGGTCTCGGGCGTCAATCCGCGCGTGGGGCGCAGCGGCAACCTGGTGTTCGCGCTGTTCGCATTCGTCGTCTACTACAACCTGCTGAACCTGGGCAACAGCTGGATCAGCAGCGGCCGCCACGGCCTGGGCACCTTCCTGACGGTGCTGCACGGCGGCGCGCTGCTGCTGACGCTGCTGTGGCTGGCCAAGCGGCACAACAACTGGGGCCGCCGCGCCCGCTCCACCCGCCTGCCCCTGCGATGAAGACCATCCGCCGCCTGATCTACGTCGAGGTGCTGCGCGCCGTGGCCTTCGTGAGCCTGGGCTTCCTGTGCCTGTTCTTCTTCTTCGACTTCGTCGACGAGCTGCAGGCCATCTCCAGGCAGCGCGTGTTCGGCTACGGCGTGCCGCAGGCGCTGCTGTACGTGTCGCTGCTGGTGCCCAGCCACCTGTACGAGCTGCTGCCCATCACGGTGCTGATCGGCACCATCTTCGTGATGGCGCGCTTCGCGCAGAGCTCCGAGTACACCATCCTGCGCACCAGCGGCCTGGGGCCCTGGCGCGCGCTGCGCACGCTGCTGATGCTGGGCCTGGGCTTCGTGCTGCTCACCTTCGCCGTCGGCGACTACCTGGCGCCGGCCTCGGACCGGGCTGCGCAACTGCTCAAGACGCGCTACCAGGGCACCTGGGCCATGACGGGCAACACCGGCGCCTGGCTGCGCGAGAGGCAGGGCGAGATGAGCTATGCCGTCAACGTGGCGTCGATGGAGCGCGACGGCACGCTCAAGAACGTGCGCATCTTCGCCTTCGACGGGCGCGGCTTCGTCGCCTCGCAGACCACCTCGCTGCTCGCGCGCATCGGCGACGGCCGCTGGACGCTCTACGGCGTGGAGCAGGAGACCTACGACACGGCCGACGCCAACCAGGCGCACGTCGAGCGCAGCACGCAGCCCGAACTGCAGTGGCCCAGCACGCTGACCAACGACATGGTCTCGGTCGCGCTGCTGCGGCCCGACCGCATGAGCACGATCGACCTGTTCGAGTACACGCGCCACCTCGACGCCAACGGGCAGACCACCCAGCGCTACGCGATCGAGTTCTGGCGCAAGGTGTTCTACCCGCTGTCCTGCCTGGTGATGGTGGTGCTGGCCCTGCCTTTCGCCTACCTGCACTTCCGCCAGAGCGGCATCACCAGCTACGTGTTCGGCGGCGTGATGATCGGCATTAGCTTCTTCCTGCTGAACAACGTGTTCGGCTACATCGGCAACCTGCGCGAGTGGTGGCCCTGGCTCACTGCCGCGGCGCCGGGGATGATCTATTCGGTGCTCTCGCTGGGCGCCTTCGGCTGGCTGGTGCTGAGGCGGTGATGGACGGCCGGCGGGGCGTCGTGCTGTTCGCGCACGGCTCGCGCGATGCGCGCTGGCGCGAGCCGGTGGAGGCGGTGGCGCGGCGCGTGGCCGAGCTGGACCCGGCCGCCGCGGTGCGCTGCGCCTACCTGGAGCTGGCCGCGCCCGATCTGCCCCAGGCCACCGCCGAGCTGGCCGCCGCCGGCGTGCGCACGGTGCGCGTGGTGCCGCTCTTCCTCGGCATCGGCCGGCACCTGCGCGAGGACCTGCCCCGCCTGATGGACGAACTGCGCCGCGCCTGGCCCGGCATCGCGTTCACCCTGGCGCCGGCGGTGGGCGAATCGCCCGCCCTCGTCGACCTGATGGCCCGGTTGGCGCTGCAGGAAAACCACAGCGACCCGCACATCCCTTAGACACAGAAGGCATAATGATTTCCGTGGTAATTCTGAAATCAATATGAACCTTCATCAGTTCAAGTTCGTCCAGGAGGCCGTCCGGCGCAACCTGAACCTCACCGAGGCGGCCAAGGCGCTGCACACCTCGCAGCCCGGCGTGTCCAAGGCCATCATCGAGCTGGAGGAGGAACTGGGCGTCGAGATCTTCGCGCGCCACGGCAAGCGCCTCAAGCGCATCACCGAGCCCGGCCAGCACGTGGTCGCCAGCATCGAGCTGATCATGCGCGAGATCGGCAACCTGCGCCGCATCGGCGAGCAGTTCAGCGCCCAGGACAGCGGCACCCTGTCCATCGCCACCACCCACACGCAGGCGCGCTACGTGCTGCCGGTGCCGGTGGTCAAGCTGCGCGAGGCCTACCCCAAGGTCAACGTGAGCCTGCACCAGGGCTCGCCCGACCAGGTGGCGCGCATGGTGATCGACGAGATCGCCGAGATCGGCATCGCCACCGAGTCGCTGGACGCGTATCCCGAACTGGTCACCCTGCCCTGCTACGAGTGGCAGCACGTGCTGGTGCTGCCCAAGGGCCACCGGCTGGCCGACAAGGAGCGCGTCACGCTGGAGGACCTGGCGGCCGAGCCGATCATCACCTACCACCCCTCCTTCACCGGCCGCACGCGCATCGACCATGCCTTCGCGCAGAAGAAGCTCGCGCCGCGCATCGCGCTGGAGGCGATCGACTCCGATGTGATCAAGACCTACGTGCGGCTCGGCCTGGGCGTGGGCATCGTGGCCGAGATGGCCGTGCAGGGCGAGGCCGACAGCGACCTGGTGGTGCGCCCGATGGGCCAGGTGATCGGCCAGAACGTGGCGCGCGTGGCCTTCAAGCGCGGCGCCTACCTGCGCAACTTCGTCTTCAGGTTCGCCGAACTGCTGTCGGACCGCCTGGACCGCAACCTGATCGCCAAGGCCCTGTCCGGCCACCGCGACGACTACGATCTTTGACCACCCCCGTTTCCCGCGAAATGACCACCCCGCGCACGCCTGAGCCCGGCACCCGGCTGCCCTCCGTCGGCACCACCATCTTCACCGTCATGTCGGCCCTGGCGGCCGAGAAGAACGCCGTCAACCTGGGCCAGGGCTTCCCGGACTTCGGCTGCGACCCGAAGCTGACGCAGGCCGTCGCGGACGCCATGGCCGCCGGCCACAACCAGTACCCGCCGATGCCCGGCGTGCCGGCGCTGCGCGAGGCCATCGCGGCCAAGATCGAGGCGCTGTACGGCCGCCGCTACGACCCGGCCACCGAGATCACCATCACCGCCGGCGCCACGCAGGCCATCATCACCACCGTCCTGGCGCTGGTGCGGCCGGGCGACGAGGTGATCGTGCTGGAGCCCTGCTACGACAGCTACGTGCCCAACATCGAGCTGGCCGGCGCCGCCGTGGTGCGCGTGCCGCTCACGCCCGGCAGCTTCCGTCCCGACTTCGACCGCATCGCCGCCGCGCTGACGCCGCGCACGCGGATGATCCTGATCAACACGCCGCACAACCCCAGCGCCACCGTGTGGACGGAGGGCGAGATGCGCCGGCTGGAGGAGCTGCTGGCCCCGACCGACGTGTTCGTCATCAGCGACGAGGTCTACGAGCACATGGTCTACGACGGCGCCCGGCACGAGAGCGTGGCGCGCTTCCCGGGCCTGGCCGCGCGCAGCGTGATCGTCAGCAGTTTCGGAAAGACCTACCACGTCACCGGCTGGAAGGTCGGCTACGTGGCCGCGCCCGCGCCGCTGACGGCGGAGTTCCGCAAGGTGCACCAGTTCAACGTGTTCACCGTCAACACGCCGATGCAGCACGCCCTGGCCGCCTACATGGCCGACCCGGCGCCCTACCTGGAACTGCCCGCCTTCTACAGCGCCAAGCGCGACCTCTTCGCCGAGGGCCTTGCGAGGACGCGGCTCAAGCTGCTGCCCAGCCAGGGCAGCTACTTCCAGTGCGTGGACATCTCGGCCGTGAGCGATCTGCACGAGGCCGAGTTCTGCCAGTGGCTGACCGCCGAGATCGGCGTGGCGGCGATCCCGCTGTCGGCCTTCTACGGCGACGGCTTCGACCAGCGCGTGGTGCGCTTCTGCTACGCCAAGAAGGACGAGACGCTGCGCGCCGCGCTGGAGCGGCTGGCCCGTCTCTGACAAGCGCGCTGGCCCGCGCCTGACGCCGGGCCACGCCGCCCGCCGCCTCCCGGCAGCCGGCCGGCGGAGGAGCATGGGTTCCTTCGCAACTGCCGGAGACCCCTGATGCTTTCGACCATTCTCCTGATCGTGCTGATACTGCTGCTGGTCGGCGCGCTGCCGAACTGGGGCTACAGCCGTGGCTGGGGTTGGGGCCCGAGTGGCGGCCTGGGCCTGGTGGTCATCATCGTGATCATCCTGCTGCTGACCGGGCGCATATAGCAGCGCCTCCCACCCACCGACCGAGCCCGCCGCGCGCGGGCTTTTTCATCGCCGGGCCGCCCCAAGATGAAAAGCACCCCCTCGGGGGGCAGCGGACCGCGCGAAGCGGGGGAGCGTGGGGGCCATTTTTCATGTCTGAAGCTGCGCCCAGGCCTTGTCCAGCCGCTTGGCCGACACCGGCTGCGGCGTGCGCAGCTCCTGCGCGAAGAAGCTCACCCGCAGTTCCTCCAGCAGCCAGCGGAACTCCAGCATGCGCTCGTCCGTGGCGCCCTTGCGCTCGGCCACCAGGCGCCAGTAGCGCTGTTCCTGCGGCTTCAGCTCGGCCAGCTTCTGCGCATCGCGCGCCGGGTCAGCGCGCAGCTTGTCCATGCGCAGCACGATGGCCTTGAGGTAGCGGGCGAAGTGCTGCAACTGCGGCCAGGGCGTGTCGGCGACGAAGCGCCTGCCGACCAGGCGGTTCAGTTGCTCGGTGGCGTCCTTCACCGCCTCTGGCGCGTTCTTGGTGTCCTTGAGCTTGCGCGCGGCGACCGCGTACTCGGCCAGCACGGTGGCGGCGAGCCGCGCCACCTCGTTGGCGATCAGCGTCAGGCGCCCTCGCCCTTCGTCGATGCGCCGCTTGAAGGCTGCCTCGTCCGCGGGCAGCGGGTCGGCCAGGAAGGCGCGGTCCAGCGCCACGTCGATGATCTGCGCCCGCAGTTCCTCCAGCGTGCCCAGCGGCATGTAGGCCACGGCCATCTTCTGCAGATCGGGGATGTTCTTTTCGAGGTACTTGAGCGCGTCCCTGAGCTGCAGCGCCACCAGCCGGCGCAGGCCGGCGCGGTGCTTCGCGGCGGCCACCTCCGGCTCGTCGAACACCTCGATCGTCACCGCATCGCCGGCGTCGATCAGCGCCGGGAAGCCGATCAGCGACTGCGAACCGCGGCGCACCTCCATCAGTTCCGGCAGTTCGCCGAAGGCCCAGGACGTGTAGCGCTGCGTCGCGCTGGCGGCCGGCGCCGCCTTGGCCGCGGGGGCCGCCGCGGCCTGCCGGGCCGGTGCGGGTGCCGCAGGCGCATCCGCCTGCGCCTCCTTGCGCACCGACAGCCCCGCCAGCGCCTGGAAGGCGCCGCGCGCCTGCCGTCCCCATTCGCCCTTCAGCGCGCCCAGGTTGCGGCCCATGCCGAGCTGGCGGCCGTCTTCATGGACCACCCGCAGGTTCATGAACAGGTGGGCCGGCAGCATGTCGAGCTTGAAGTCGGCGCGCTTCACGTCGAGGCTGGTCGCCTCGCGCACCTGCCTGAGCAGCGCATCGGTCAGCGAACCGTTGCCGAAGACCTCCGGCGCGCCCAGCACCTCGGCCAGCCGCGCCGCCGACTCGGGCAGCGGCACGAAGCGCGAGCGCGGCTTCTGCGGCAGGCTCTTGAGCAGCGCCTGGATCTTGTCCTTGAGCATGCCGGGCACCAGCCACTCGCAGCGCTCCTCGCTGACCTGGTTGAGCACGAAGAGGGGCACCGTCACCGTGATGCCGTCCTTCGGGTCGCCCGGCGCATGCAGGTAGCCGGCCGCGCAGTCCACGCCCCCCAGCTTCACCGTCGGCGGGAAGGCCTGCGTGGTGATGCCGGCCGCCTGGTGGCGCATCAGCTCGTCCCTGGACAGGAACAGCAGGCGTGGATTCGCCTTCGACGCCTCGCGGTACCAGTGCTCGAAGGCCTGTCCTCCCGCCACGTCGGCGGGCACGTGCGCGTCGTAGAAGGCGTAGATCAGCGCGTCGTCCACCAGCACGTCCTGCCGGCGCGACTTGTGTTCCAGCCCCTCGACCTCACGGATCAGCCGGCGGTTGGCGGCCAGGAAGGGCAGGCGCGTCTCCCATTCGCCGCCCACCAGCGCTTCGCGCAGGAAGATCTCGCGCGCGCCGGCCGGGTCGGCCTTGGCGAAGTCGACGCGCCGGCCGCTGTAGACCACCAGCCCGTACAGCGTGGCGCGCTCGAAGGCGGCGACGCGCGCCTCCTTCTTCTCCCAGTGCGGGTCGAGCAGCTGCTTCTTCAGCAGGTGCGAGGCCACCTCTTCGATCCACTGCGGCTCGATGGTGGCGATGCCGCGGCCGAACAGTCGCGTGGTCTCCACCAGCTCGGCGGCGACGATCCAGCGGCCGGGCCGCTTGCGCAGGTGCGCGCCGGGGTGGCGGTGGAACTTGATGCCGCGGGCGCCCAGGTAGACGTCCTCATCCTCCATCTTCCAGCCCACGTTGCCCAGCAGGCCGGCCAGCATCGACTTGTGGAGGGCCTCGTAGCTCGCCGGGGCGGCGTTCAGCTTCCACTTGTGCTCCGTCACCACCGTGAGCAGCTGCGAATGGATGTCGCGCCACTCGCGCACGCGGCGCACGTTGACGAAGTTCTGGCGCAGCAGCTGCTCGTACTGGCGGTTGCTGAGCTTGTGCGTGGGATGCGCCTGCGTCGCGGCGGGCGCCGGCGCTGCGACGGTGCGCTGCGCGATGGGCAGCACCGCCGCGCTCGCCTTCTTCGGGCCCTGCGCCGCCGCCTGCATCTCGCGCGTGGTACGCGCCACGGGCATGCCGCCGCGCGCGTCGTTGATCCACTTCCACAGCGTCAGGTAGCCGCTGAACTCGCTCTTCTCGTCGTCGAACTTGGCATGCGCCTGGTCGGCTTGCTGCTGCGCCTCCAGCGGGCGGTCGCGCACGTCCTGCACCGACAGGGCCGCGGCGACGACCAGCACCTCCTGCAAGGCGCCGCGCTCGCGCGCCTCCAGGATCATGCGGCCCACGCGCGGGTCCAGCGGCAGCTTCGCCAGCTCGCGGCCGATGGGCGTCAGTTCGTTGGCCTCGTCCACCGCACCCAGCTCGCCCAGCAGCTGGTAGCCGTCGGCGATGGCGCGGCCCGAGGGCGCCTCCAGGAAGGGGAAGCGCGCCACGTCGCCCAGGTGCAGCGACTTCATCCGCAGGATCACGCCGGCCAGCGAGGAGCGCAGGATCTCCGGGTCGGTGAAACGCGGACGGCCGGCGAAGTCCTTCTCGTCGTACAGGCGGATGCAGATGCCGTTGGCCACCCGGCCGCAGCGGCCGGCGCGCTGGTTGGCCGCCGCCTGGCTGACCGGCTCGACCAGCAGCTGCTCCACCTTGCTGCGGAAGGCGTAGCGCTTCACCCGCGCGGTGCCGGTGTCGATCACGTAGCGGATGCCAGGCACGGTGAGCGAGGTCTCGGCCACGTTGGTCGCCAGCACGATGCGCCGGCCGGTGTGGCCGTCGAACACGCGGTCCTGCTCGGCCTGCGAGAGGCGCGCGAACAGCGGCAGCACATCGGCGCTGCGCAGCACCGGGTGGTGCGACAGGTGCTTGCGCAGGTGGTCGGCCGCCTCGCGGATCTCGCGCTCGCCGGGCAGGAAGACCAGGATGTCGCCCGCGGCGTTGCCCGCCCACAGCTCGTCCACGCCGTCGGCGATGGCGTCGTTCAGGTCGAACTCCTTCGATTCCTCGAAGGGCCTGTAGCGCATCTCGACCGGATAGGTGCGGCCCGACACATAGATCACCGGCGCCCTGCCCTTCGCAGAGGCGAAATGCTCCGCGAAGCGGTCCGCATCGATGGTGGCCGAGGTCACGATCACCTTCAGGTCCGGCCGGCGCGGCAGGATCTCCTTCAGGTAGCCCAGCAGGAAGTCGATGTTCAGCGAGCGCTCGTGCGCCTCGTCGATGATCAGCGTGTCGTAGGCCTTGAGCAGCGGGTCGGTCTGCGTCTCGGCCAGCAGGATGCCGTCGGTCATCAGCTTGACCGAGGCGTCGCGCGAGAGGCGGTCCTGGAAGCGCACCTTGTAGCCCACCACCTCGCCCAGCGGCGTGTGCAGCTCCTCGGCGATGCGCTTGGCGACCGAGCTGGCGGCGATGCGCCGCGGCTGGGTATGACCTATCAGCCGGCCCCTGCCGGGTGCCGCGTTCAGCTTGCCGCGCCCCATCGCCAGCGCGATCTTCGGCAACTGCGTGGTCTTGCCCGAGCCCGTCTCGCCGCACACGATGACGACCTGGTGCGCCGCGATGGCGGCCATGATCTCCTCGCGCTTGCCGGAGACCGGCAGCGATTCGGGAAACTCGATGCGCAAGGAAGGACGGGCGGCCGGCGCGTTCGCGGCCGTGGAGGACTCGGGCTGGGACATGAAGCCCCCGATTATCCGAAGCGTGCGTTGCCGATGCACAACGCGATGCGCCAAACACCCGCTTCGTGCTTGCATGGCATGCGCAGCCTCCCAATAATCGCGCCCTTCGCTTTTTCCGCCGACGCAACGAGCGACCTTGCGCCGGCTTCCCGTTCCAGGAGCACTTTCTTCATGTCGTACTTGTTCAACACCTTCCTCTGAACACGGTTCCCCGCCCCGGCTGACCGTGCTCGCACCACGTCAGCCCAGGCGCCGCAAAGCCCTGGCCTGCTCAGCCGGGGCTTTTTGCTTTCAGGGCCACGCCGGGCCGCCCCAAGTGGTCCTGTCCCCCTCGGGGGGCGGGACGGGCGCAGCCCGGCCCTGGGGGCGCACATTGCAGGAATCGCACGCATGAGTGCAAAGAAGCGATCCCGCGCCTTCACCGAAGGCCGGGTCAAGGCCTTGCGCCGCATGAAGCAGCCGATGGTGCTGCACATCGAGAAGACCGCCGCGCCGCCGCGCAACCCGGTCGCACGCGCCCTGGCGGGCACGCGCGCCTCGGGCGCCGGGCGCCATGTCCGCAGCCAGGGCGCGCAGCGGCGCGCCGACCGCGTGGCGCTGCTGCGGCTGGCCGCAGCCCGGCACGACAACGATTAGAAGAAAAACATGAACGACCCGACTTCCAACGCCCTGCCCGATGCGCAGGCCCTGCGCGCCCAGTTCGCCGAGCGCAGCGCGCACCTCCAGGCCGCGGCCGCCGCGCTCAAGCAGGAGCTGTTCGGCATCGACGCGGTGATCGACCGCGTGATCGAGTCCGTGCGCGCCTGGTACGTGCTGCCGCAGATCGTCACGCGGCCCGTCATCGTCTGCCTGTGGGGCCTCACCGGCACCGGCAAGACGCAGCTCGTGCGCCGGCTCGCGCAACTGCTGGGCTTCCAGGACCGCTTCGTCGAGGTGCAGATGGACGGCTTCAGCCACGGCGCCAGCGGCCGCGGCCCGGCCACGATCTCGGGCCTGCTGGCGCAGGGCGGCATGGCCGAGGGCGCACCCGGCGTGCTGGTGCTCGACGAGTTCCAGCGCTACCGCACCGTGGACGAGCAGCGCAAGGACGCGCGCGTCGAGCGCTACCAGGACGTCTGGGCGCTGCTCTCCGACGGCCGCCTGCCGCCGCCGCTGTCGCTGCTGGGCGAGATCGAGACCGCCATCGCCGGCGCCCTGTACGACGCCGACCGGGAGGCCGCCGGGAACGACGGCGACGGCGATGCGCCCGCGCGGCGGCGCCGCTTCAGCCTCTCGACCTGGGAAGCCGAGGAGCTGCGCCGCAACCTCAAGCTCGACGCGCCGCTGACCGAGGTGATGGCCTGGACGCCCGGGCAGATGCTCGATCGCCTGCGCGCCTTCCACGAATCGCGCACGCAATGGGAGACCGACTACAGCCGGCTGCTGGTCTTCGTCTGCGGCAACCTGGACGAGATGTACGAGGAGATGGCCACCCGCGTGGAGGACTGCGACACCGACGCCGACATCTTCCACGCGCTCACGCGCGGCCTGTCGGTCATCGACGTGAAGAAGGCCCTGGCCGAGCGCTTCAAGCCGGAACAGATCGCGCGGCTGGGCAACGACCACGTGATCTACCCCTCGCTCTCGCGCGCGGCCTACGAGCAGTTGATCCGCCACACCTGCGAACGCTACGTCGAGGAGACGCGCACCAGCGCCGGCGTGGGCTTCGTGCTGGACGCGTCCGTCCACGCGCAGCTCTACGCCGACGGCGTCTTCCCGGCGCAGGGCACGCGGCCGCTGTTCTCGTCGACCCACGCGATCCTGAGCGCCACGCTGGTCCAGGCGGCCCTGTGGGCGCTGGAGCATGGCGCCGCGCCCGGCGGCACCGTGCATCTGTCGATGGCCAGCGGCCGGCTGCGCGCACGCTTCGAGGCGCACGAGCGGCACTTCGACGCGCCGCTGGACCTCAGCCGCGCCCGCCGGCGCGCCAGCGAGGACTTCCGCTGCCTGCTGGCGGTGCACGAGGCCGGCCATGGCCTGGCCTACGCGCTGCTTTTCGGCCATGCCCCGCTGGAGGTGCGCATCAACGTCGCCTCCTTCGAGGGCGGCTACAACAGCTATGCGCCGCGCAAGGCCTGGTCGCGCCGCAACCTGCTGGACTCCATCTGCGTGAGCCTGGCCGGCCGCGCGGCCGAGCGCCTCGTCTTCGGCGACGCGCACGCGACCAGCGGCGCCGAGGGCGACCTGCGCAAGGCCACCGCCACGGCGGCGCGGATGGTGCGGCACCTGGGCTTCGGCCCCCGGCTGTCGCACACCGACGTGGCCGGCGGCGCGGGCGAGAACGTCAACACCTCCCTGGCGCCGACCAACGCCGCCATCGAGACCCTGCTGCGCGAACAGCAAAGCCGCGCCGACGGCCTGATCGCCGCCCACACGGCCGAACTGCTGGTGCTGGTGGACGAACTGCTGCGCTGCGGCAGCATCGCGCCCGCGCGCTTTGCGCAACTGCTGCAACTGCGCGCCGCGGCGGCCCCGCCGCCGGGCGAGCCGATCGACGCCTATGCGATGCGCCTGGCGGCCTTCCGCACCGCAGCCGCGCCGAGGCAGCAGGCGTCCGGCAGAAAGCCATCACGGTCGTCCGGCTGCGCGGAAGCCTTCTGAAGACGCCGGGGTCGCCGCCTGCTACCAGGCGACCTTGACGCCGGCCTGCGCGCCCCACGCGTGGCCGCGGCTGTCGCCCAGTGCGCGCCGGTAGCTGGCCGAGCCGTACAGCGAGACGGCCTGCGTCAGCCGCGCATCCACGCCGGCCGTCAGCGCCAGCGAGCGGCCGTGCACGCTGCTGTCGAAGCTCACGCCGTGCAGGCCCGCCAGCGACGACACGGTGGTCGTGCTGCGGCCCTGGAATTCGTTGAGCAGGTCCAGCCGCGCCCAGGCCGACAGCTTCGGCGTGGCGTAGCCCAGCTTCAGCCCGGCACGGCCGACCAGCGAATCCACGTCGCCGTAGTTCACGCGGCCGGCCAGGTCCACGCCGCCGCCCAGGTCGGCCTGCTGGCGGCGCAGCTGCAGTTGCGGCTCCAGCGTCCAGGCACCGCCCAGGCTGAACGGCAGCCCGCCTTCGACCGACACGTCGTAGCCCGTGCCGGAACTCTTCACGCCCGGCATCCGGGTGGACGTGGCCTTCACGCCGTAGTGGCTGCCCTGGGCGACGAAATCCACGTAGCCGCCCTGCTCGCCCAGCAGCGTCCAGTACAGGCCCAGCGAGGTGACGTCCAGCTTGGCGCTGCCCGCCGCGGCGCCATTGAAGTGCCGCACGTCGCCGCTGGTCTGGCCGGTGGCGAAGTACAGGCCGGCGTGGGTGCGGCTGCCGTCGTCGTTGCGGCCTTGGTAGAAGTCGCCGCCGAGCTGCAGCGCGGCGGTCTTGTGGTCGTAGGCGGGGCCGCTGCGGCCGTACACGCCCAGCGCATCGCCCTTGCGCTTGCCGTTGCTGCCGATCAGGCGAACCCACAGGCGCGCCGGCCGGCCGTCGTCGCCGGCGGCGTAGCCGGCTGCACCCATGCGCTCGTGAAAGCTGTCCATCGTCGCGGCGCTGTGCAGCACGGCCAGCGAGGGCACCGCTGCGTACAGCGAGGTTTCCTGCCGGTAGTTGGGCAGGCTGGCCGGCGGCGTCACACCCGGTGTGACCGGACCGGTCGGCGTGCCGGGGTCCACTGGCGGAACGGTGATGAGATCAGAACTGAGATACCAGCTCTGGTTGGCGCGGCGCACCAGCGAATAGTCGTACGCGCCGGCGCTCACCGGGCCGGCCAGCGAGAAGGCGCCGGTGCCGGTGGTGGCGCCGTTCTGCGCATCGACCACCAGGATGCCGTTGCCGGTCGTTCGCGCGCCGGTCCCGCCGGTGTTGGTGATGCCCAGACGCGTGCTGCCGGTGGCGCTGCCGCCGTCGATCACCAGCCGGTCGCTGGGCGAACCGTCGTCGCCCAGCCAGGTGTTGAGATTGATCTGCCCGCCCTGGCCGACGTAGTTGCCGACGGTGACGGTCTTGTAGGTCCCTCCCACCGGCACGGTGTAGGTGACGGTGCCACTGTTGCTCAGGGAGGTGAGCACGGAGTCGCCGGTATTGGTCCACAGGCCGGCGTTGCTCAGGTCGATCTGCCCGCCTGCCGCCTGCACCGTGCCGTGGATCAGGCCCGTGTTGGTGGCGCCAAGGGTACCGGCCGTCGCACGGATGGCCTCCGGCGCACGCAAGGTACCGCTGTTGCTCAGACTCAAGCTGCCGGGCGTCTGCGACAGCACGGCGGTCGAGCCGGCCAGCAGGCTGCCGCTGTTGGTCACGCTGCCGCCCAGTGCCCCGGTCCCCGAGAGAGACAGCGCCACGACCGCGCTCTCGGCCACGATGCCGCTGTTGGTCACGTCGAAGCCGCCGTCGCTGACGGCGGAGATGCCGGCAAGCTGCGCATCGATGCGGCCGCCGTTGTTCACGGACAGCGTGGCGCCGGCAGACAGGACACTTCCGTTCAGGCCGTAGCCCACCGGCGCCGCCGCATGGCCGATGGTTCCCGAATTGAGCAGCGCGACGTTGCCGCTTCCCGTGGCGATGCCCTGCATGCCGATGCTCAGCGGCCCGCCCTGGCTGGAGATGCTGCCCTGGTTATCCAGCATGAGGGTGCCGGTGGCGCCATCGTGCGACACCACGATGCCGGCGCCGCCCGCGCCAGCACCGGTCTTGACGATGCTGCCGCTGCTGACGATCCGCACGTCGCCGCCCAGGTCCACGCCCGAGATGCCGGATCCGGTACTGGTGCCAAAGGCGATGCTGCCGCTGCTGACCACGTCGGCGCCGCCGGGAGCGGAGGCGATGAAGATGCCCGTGCTGCCCTGCAGCCCTGCCACGAGGTCGCCCGCGGAGGCGAAGCTCA